>OGPG01001680.1_pt1 | contig 14636 bp, 9 predicted proteins | sample 1552851 | NCBI WGS metagenome assembly OGPG01 (sample SAMEA2579909, study PRJEB22360) | human gut metagenome | biome: human gut; feature: human-associated habitat; material: faeces | place: Denmark | collected 2008/2010 | reverse complement strand
TGAAGAGCTTCAGGAGATGATGCCAGATTCAAGACTTCACATGGATAAGCGGCATGTAACTGTATCATGTGATTCGGCGCATCCCATCCGGCTTCATTCTTGGCATAAACAGGTAGTCCCTGGTTCGGTTGCCGGGTAGGCATAATCACTTTGTAGGCCGGAAGATGATCCACAATATCCTGCCATTTGTCTCGTCTGTCCGCATCCATGTTCAGGATTTGGCTATAGCGCAGCAGAAGCCGGAATGTCTGTTCCACAAAAGCCACATCCGACGGCGGATTCAGGTCCCACGAATTTTCATGTCCCCCGGTGGTAATCGTATATCGGTAGGAATTACCGTATCGTTCTTTTTGAATGTAATCTTCGTAAAAATCCCCACACTCCCTGATAAAAGGATAGGCTCTTTCACGTAGAAAAGTTTCATCACCGGTGTATTCGTAATACCAGCTAAACAACGGTACATTGAAAGGAGCATTGACTGTTTGCTGCCAGTAGGTACAATAAAAGCCACCAATTCCCAACGCACTGACAGGAAATAAAAGCCCCCTGCACGATTTTCCTTTCAGCGAAGGGTGTACCAGTTCCAATTCTTCCTTTGCCCGCCTTCTACCCTCCGGAATCATCCCTTCAAGAAAACGGTAGTAGGGCATGGCAAGCTCGGGACGGTTGGATGAAAACATACTGTAAAATCCACCTTGGCTATTATAATTCAGATGAATATCTCCGTGGTAGTTCATTTCGTCATCCATATTCCATACACCATACATTCCTCCGCAAGCAGGAGAGTGTTCGTCATAGGCCGAAGCCTGTTCGGTTATTCTGTTTTCCATAATGATATTCTGTCAATCCGGCCGCCGGAGAGCGGACGATCGTCACCACCTCGCGGCCGCAGCGCGTCAGCGTTTCGCGCAGCAAATCCCCGAAAGCGGCCGCAACGCCGCCCACGCACGCCACAGGCAGGTGTGCGGGATAACGGCTCAGGTTACGCCCGGCGAAATCGGCGAAACTCCTCGCAACCATATCCCTGATATCGGGACGGTCCAGATGCGCATGGACGAACGGCGCGAACGACGCCAGAAAACGGTTGGCGTAAGGTTCCCGGTAAACCCGGCGAATGATCTCCTCATAGGTCAGTCCGTGCGCCGCGAGAAACTCGTCCCGCAGGGGAATATACCCCTTGAAGATACCGTTAACGAGGTTGCGCCCCAGCGTCGCGCCGCTGCCCTCGTCGCCGAGAACGTAGCCCAGCGGCGGTACGTTTTCCACGATTTCGCCGCCGCGGCACCAGCACGAATTGGAACCCGTGCCGAGGATGCAGGCCACGCCTTCGCCCCGGCCGAACAAGGCCCGCGCAGCGCCCAGCAGGTCCGATTCGGCTTCGACATGCTCCGCACCGAAACGTTCGGACAGCGCCCGGACCATCTTCGCCGTCGCGTCGGGAAACGTACGTCCGCACCCTGCGCCGTAAAAATAGACGGCTTCGGCCGCGCCGCAGGGCGGAAGTTCCGCAAGGGCTTCGCGTATCTGCTCCGGCGAGTGCTGCACGGCGTTGATTCCCCGCGTGCGCACCTCGCGGGTATGCACGCCGTCGGTGAGCAGCCAGGTGCATTTGGTCGATCCGCTGTCGGCAATAATTTTCATACTATACTGTTTCTTCTCAATTCATCAGAACCGCCAGCCGCATGTAAGCGAAAATCCGGCGTCCGTAAGCCACGGCGTCACATCGGTCGGCGCACCGAGTTTGACGGGCGACACCGAAAATTCGGAGGGCGCGAGCAGGATCGTCGGTGAAAATTTCAGTTCAAACCCCTTCGTCACCCGCAGAATCCACGCACATTCTACATTGAAGTAAGGCAACACCTTATCTTTATCCATATCCTTTTCGCCGTCCACATCCCGGATCATCCGGTGATATCCCGCCCCGACACCAGCTCCGAAACGCAGAAAAAGCCTGCCTTTCACCACCGGAAGCTGGTAATAGGCCATTGCATCCAGTTTGTAAATATCCTGTGCCACCGTATTGCGGTAAGGGTCAGGTCCACGGCCGCTCCAGTCGTAATCCATCAAACTTCCCAGATGCCACCGGGCCGAAAAATCCGCACCCCAATAAAAATTTCCTTTCAGTTGGCGGCTGTACTCCACCTTCACGCCGGCAGTCGCCTGGTTATGCGCCGTAATCCCCGACGCGGCCGTCACAAAGAGGTTGTTCTCTTTCGAATCGAGCCGGTACCGTTCGATACGCGCCGCTGTTTTTGCGTTCCGCGTCCGATCTGCTGCCGACAGCGGGCCTTGGGCATATGCTGCTGCGGTGACGCATACCGTCAGCAATGCCGTTCCTATTTTTCGCTTCATTCACAAGTGGGTTCTTCGTCCGCAACATACGGTCAAAAACAAAAGTAAAAAAATAAATGCAGAAAAACAATTACCCACATTATGAAATCACGATTCCGCATCAAGTGCGGCATCAGCCAAAGCATCGTCCGGCATCACCGTTTCCCGACACCCTCCGGGCACCGCACACCAATCCGTTATCCGACCGTGATATTCAGCACGCACTCGTCAGCGCCCCGCAGGATCGACGCGCGGACTTCCTCCCCGAATTTCCGATCCGGCCAGAGTTCGGACATCACGTAAAGCAGCTTTGCCGCGAACATTCGCACAACATCGGCGTATTCACGCACCCCGCACGGTGCAGGGCACAGGAACAAGCCTCGAAACAGAGGTTGTACTCCCGTCCCGCACACACGATTTCGCCGCGAACGCCGTCCAGTTCGTCTATTTTCACAAAAAACCGGTCCAAATCCCCCTCCGCCGCCTCGAACAGACTGCGGTAGAGTCCGAACGGTCCTCCATGCACGCAGTTTACAGCGCACGCACGGAACAGCACCTCCCGCTGCTGCGGCTGCAAATCGGCAATTCCCTGCTCGAATCCGCGAAACCAACTCTTCAAATACTCCATACTTAATATTATAATCAATCCGGCGGCCGCACACTATTCGCAACCTCCGGGGAAGCAAAGATAAAGAAATAATCCGGGCGGCAAGCCCGGATTATCGCACAATACGTCAATACTATTTACTATGGAGCGCATCAGCGCAGGAAAAGCAACTCGCGGTACTTGGGCAGCGGCCACATCTGGTCGTCCACGATCTCCTCCAGCTTGTCGATATGGCGGCGGATCTCGTCGAAGAAAACCGACACCGTATCGTGGTAGGCGATCGCCTTTTCGCGCATCTGCTCGATCTTGTTGGCCTTCTTGCGCGCGTCGATCATTTCGCCCGTAAGACGCTGAATCTCCGCCGTATGATACTGAATCTTCTTGATCAGCGCAATGTCGGCCGAAGCGTTCAGTCCCGGAATCTGCGACATCTTGTAGACCTTGTCCAGCAGCAGGGCTTCGTATTTCGACGCGATAGGCACGATATGGTTCATCGCCAGATCGCCCAGCACGCGGCCTTCGATCTGAATCTTCTTGGTGTAGGTCTCCCACTTCACCTCGGTGCGGGCCTCCAGCTCGACATCGGTGAAAACGCCCATCAAACCGAACATTTCGAGGGTCGCCTTGTCGAGGTAACGCTCGAAAATCAGCGGCGTCGAGGTCTCGCAGTCCAGACCGCGCTTCTTCGCCTCGGCCTTCCACTCGTCGGAATAGCCGTTGCCGTCGAAACGGATGGCCTTGCAGGCCTTGATCATCTGTTTGAGCACCTCGTAGATGGCCTTCTCTTTCTTCATGCCGGCCTCGATCTTGGCATCGACGTTCTGCTTGAACTCGGCCAGTTCGTGCGCCATCGCCGCATTGAGCACGATCATCGCCTCGGCACAGTTGTCCGAAGAACCTACGGCGCGGAACTCGAACCGGTTGCCCGTAAACGCGAACGGCGAGGTGCGGTTACGGTCGGTATTGTCGAGCAGCAGCGTCGGGATATGCGAAATCCCGCTCATCTTGAACACGTTCTTGGCATCGAAGCGGATCGCGTCGTCGCCCTTGCTGGCCGCCAGTTTGTCCAGCACGGCCGACACCTGCGTCCCGAGGAAGGTCGAGATGATTGCCGGGGGCGCCTCGTTAGCTCCCAGGCGGTGTGCGTTCGTGGCGCTCATGATCGCCGCCTTGAGCAGGCCGTTGTGCTTGTGTACGGCCGAAATGGCATTCACCAGGAAGGTGATGAACTGCAGGTTCTCCGAAGCGGTCTTGCCCGGTCCGAACAGGTTCACGCCCGTGTCGGTGCCCAGCGACCAGTTGTTGTGCTTGCCCGAACCGTTGATGCCCTTGAAGGGTTTTTCGTGCAGCAGGACGCGGAACCGGTGACGGCGGGCGATCTTGTCCATCACGGTCATCAGCAACTGGTTATGGTCGTTGGCGAGGTTGGCCTCCTCGTAGACCGGAGCCAGCTCGAACTGATTGGGCGCCACCTCGTTATGACGGGTTTTGACCGGAATGCCCAGTTTCAGGCATTCGTATTCGAGGTCTTTCATGAATGCCATCACGCGGGTCGGGATCGCACCGAAATAGTGGTCCTCCAGCTGCTGGTTCTTGGCCGACTCGTGGCCCATGAGCGTACGGCCCGTGAGCATCAGGTCGGGACGCACAGCCCACAGGCTTTCGTCCACAAGGAAATACTCCTGTTCCCAGCCCAGATACGACACGACCCGCTGCACGTTCTTATCGAAGTAGCGGCACACCTCCGTCGCAGCCTTGTTCACGGCCGTGATCGAACGCAGCAGGGGCACCTTGTAATCGAGCGCCTCGCCCGTATAGGCGATGAAGACGGTCGGGATGCAGAGCGTCGTATCGACGATGAACGCCGGCGACGTCGGGTCCCACGCCGAATAGCCGCGGGCCTCGAACGTATTGCGGATGCCACCGTTGGGGAACGACGAGGCGTCGGGCTCCTGCTGCACGAGCAGCTTGCCGGAGAACTCCTCCAGCACGCCGCCCTGACCGTCCGGCTCGGCAAAGGCGTCGTGTTTCTCGGCCGTACCGCCCGTCAGGGGTTGAAACCAGTGGGTATAGTGGTCCGCACCGTGCTCCAGCGCCCACTGGCGCATACCCGCCGCGATGCTGTCGGCAACTTCGCGCGTGAGCGGCGTGCGTTTTTCCATCGTGTCGAGCAGGGCCGCATAGGTGCGCTTGTCGAGATACTTCCGCATGGCCGCACGTCCAAATACCTTCTTTCCGAAGTAGTCCGACGGGCGTCCCTCGGGAACTTTCACCTCGACGGCCGTGTGATTTATGGCCGCATCGACCATCTTGAATCTGAGTAATGATGACATATACCTGACTGATTAAGGGTTTAGTGTTCGTAGAAAAAACCGCGCGGGGAAGGACCCGATAATTGCAAACTAAAACCTAACCTGAAATTCAACCGGACAACTGCCTCCCGGCAGGACCTGCCGACCTAACTAACCCGGGGCCGCTCCCCCGCTGCGGTACATCTTTCGTTCCGGCTACAAATGTACGAATTATTCCGTTACGTTGTTTTTACAAAATCACCGTTTTTTCAAAAAACAGCCATTTTTTTCATCATTTCCCCGAAAAAACAACCGTTTTTCGCCGCACACACCCGAAATTTTCAGTCATTTTTCGAAAAACAGCCTCATTTTTCACGAAAAATCCCCAAAATGCATTTTTTCGTTTTTTCCAAAACAAGCAGAAATAAAGACCATTTTTCAACCATTCAACCACACCGAAGACAGCATCCGCGCCGGGCCGTCCGGAAATGCGGCGGGCGGCGAAATCCGGAAAAATTCCGCTGCACTGTTATTTTCGTAACAATTTCTTGTTACAATTCGGTAATTAATTTGTAACTTTACGTGCAATTTTGAAACAGAACGAAACTACACACATACTAATCTCTAAATAGTCATGGCAAATACCAAACGTGAAAAGCTGTTCACCGAGTTCCCGCCGGTCCCGACCGAAAAGTGGGAAGAGGTGATTACAGCCGACCTGAAAGGAGCCGATTACGAGCGCAAGCTGGTGTGGCGTACGGGAGAAGGATTCAACGTCCGCCCCTACTACCGCGCCGAAAACCTCGAAGGCATCCGTTTTCTGGGCTCGCAGGCAGGCGAGTTCCCGTACGTCAGAGGTACGCGCAGCCACAATCGCTGGCGCGTGCATCAGACCGTCGAGGTAAAATGTCCCAGGGAGGCCAACGCCGAGGCGCTGAAACTCCTCAACTCGGGCGTCGATTCATTGGGCTTCTCAATCGCGAAGGAGGGCTTCACGGCCGAAGAACTCGATCAGCTGCTCGCCGGAATCTCGATCCCGGCCATCGAAATGGTCTTCTGCGGCGCGCAGACGGGCAGCATCGCCGAACTGGTGATCGCCAAGCTCGAAAAGGAAGGCACTGCCTCCGAGGCGCACGTGGCCTTCTCGATCGACCCGCTGGTCAAGGGACTGTCGCAGAAAGGCGACTTCTGCTCGCCCAACGGCGAAAAGTGCTTCGCGAAGATCGCCTCGCTGATCGAAAAGACCCGCGAGTACAAGCACATCCGTATCGTGACCGTCTCGGCCGGCATCTTCTCGAACGCCGGATCGACCATCGTCGAGGAGCTGGCGTTCGCCCTCTCGGCCGGTAACGATTACATCGCGCGCCTGACCGACGCCGGCGTGGACGCCGAGCTGGCGGCCCGCAAGCTGCGCTTCTCGTTCTCGGTCACCTCGAACTACTTCCTCGAAATCGCCAAGTTCCGCGCGGCGCGCATGCTGTGGGCCAACATCGTCAAGGGTTACAACCCCTCGAAGAACTGCGCCTGCAAAATGCACATCCACGCCCGCACGGCAGACTGGAACCAGACCGTTTACGATCCCTATGTCAATATGCTCCGCGGCACGACGGAGGCCATGTCGGCCACCATCGCCGGCGTACATTCGCTGGAGGTGACGCCGTTCGACGCCGCGTTCGAAAGCCCCACGGAGTTCTCGAAGCGCATCGCCCGCAACGTCGAACTGCTCCTGAAGCACGAATCGCACTTCGACCAGGTGGTAGACCCCGCAGGCGGCTCGTACTACGTGGAGAACCTCACGCAGTCGATCGCCGCCGAGGCCTGGAAGCTCTTCCTCGAAATCGAGGAGAAGGGCGGCTACGCCGAGGCCTACAAGGCCGGCTTCATCAAGGAGCGCGTGGAGGCTTCGGCCGCCGCCAAGGACAAGGCCATCGCAACGCGCCGCCAGACGCTGCTCGGCGCCAACCAGTTCCCCAACTTCACGGAGGTGGCCCCGAAGGAGATCAACGCCGAAGCCGTCACCCGTCCCGCTGCCGAAGGCAACGTCCTCACGCCCTACCGCGGCGCCATGGCCTTCGAGGCGATGCGCCTGCACGTGGACCGCTCGGGCAAACAGCCCAAGGCGTTCATGCTCACCTGCGGCAATCTGGCGATGGCCCGCGCCCGCGCCCAGTTCTCGTGCAACTTCTTCGCCTGCGCCGGAATCCGCGTGCAGGACAACACCTTCTTCAAGTCGATCGAGGAGGGCGTGAAGACCGCACTCGAATCGAAAGCCGAGATCGTGGTGGTCTGCGCTTCGGACGACGATTACGCAGAGGCCGCACCGAAGGTGAAGGAGCTGCTCGCCGGCAAAGCCATTCTCGTAGTCGCAGGCGCTCCCGCATGCGCACCCGAACTGGAGGCCCAAGGCATCACGAACTTCATCTCGGTGAAGTCGAACGTCCTGGAGACTCTGAAGTTTTATCTTAAAGAAATGGGCATCTGATCATGAGAGCTAAATTTTCAGAACTGACATACGAAGCAGGCGGGCAGAAGAGCTGCTGCGCCTCGAAAGGCTGCGGACAGGTCGAGCCGTGGCTGACGGCCGAGGGTATTCCCGTCAAGGGCGCCTATACGGCCGAAGACCTCGAAGGCATGGAGCACCTGAACTACGCGGCAGGCATCGCCCCGTTCCTGCGCGGCCCCTACTCGACGATGTACGTGATGCGTCCGTGGACCATCCGTCAGTACGCCGGATTCTCGACCGCCGAGGAGTCCAACGCATTCTACCGCCGCAATCTCGCCGCCGGACAGAAAGGTCTGTCGGTGGCCTTCGACCTGGCAACGCACCGCGGTTACGACGCCGACCACCCGCGCGTGGTGGGCGACGTGGGCAAGGCCGGCGTGTCGATCTGCTCGGTGGAGGACATGAAGGTGCTCTTCAACGGCATTCCGCTCGACCGGATGTCGGTGTCGATGACCATGAACGGCGCCGTGCTGCCGATCCTGGCCTTCTACATCGTGACGGGCCTGGAGCAGGGCTGCACGCTCGACCAGCTGGCCGGTACGATCCAGAACGACATCCTCAAGGAGTTCATGGTGCGCAACACCTATATTTATCCGCCCGAGTTCTCGATGCGCATCATCGCCGACATCTTCGAGTACACCTCGAAGAACATGCCCAAGTTCAACTCGATCTCGATTTCGGGTTACCACATGCAGGAGGCGGGCGCCACGAACGACATCGAGCTGGCCTACACGCTGGCCGACGGTCTGGAGTACCTGCGCGCAGGTATCAATGCCGGCATGTCGGTCGACGCCTTCGCACCGCGCCTGTCGTTCTTCTGGGCCATCGGCATGAACCACTTCATGGAGATCGCCAAGATGCGCGCCGCGCGTATGCTGTGGGCCAAGATCGTGAAGCAGTTCGATCCCAAGAACCCCAAATCGTTGGCCCTGCGCACCCACTCGCAGACTTCGGGCTGGTCGCTCACCGAGCAGGACCCGTTCAACAACGTGGCCCGCACGGCCATCGAGGCCATGGGCGCCGCGCTGGGACACACCCAGTCGCTGCACACCAACGCCCTGGACGAGGCGATCGCCCTGCCGACCGACTTCTCGGCGCGTATTGCGCGTAACACGCAGATCTACATTCAGGAGGAGACCAACATCTGCCGCGAGGTCGACCCGTGGGCAGGTTCCTACTACATCGAGACGCTGACCAACGAGATCGCCCATAAAGCCTGGGAGCGCATCGAGGAGGTCGAGAAGCTGGGCGGTATGGCCAAGGCCATCGAGACCGGCATTCCGAAGATGCGCATCGAGGAGGCTTCGGCCCGCAAGCAGGCCCGCATCGACTCCGGCGAGGAGAAGATCATCGGCATCAACGAATACCGTCTGGAGAAGGAGGCCCCGATCGACATTCTTGCCGTGGACAACACGGCCGTGCGCGAGAGCCAGATCAAGCGACTCAAGGAGCTGCGCGCCAACCGCGACGAAGCTGCCGTGAAGAAGGCGCTGGCCGCCATCACCGAGTGCGTGAAGACCAAGCAGGGCAACCTGCTCGAACTGGCCGTCGAGGCCGCCAAGGTCCGCGCCTCGCTGGGCGAAATCTCCGATGCCTGCGAAGTGGTCGTAGGCCGCTACAAAGCTGTTATCCGTTCCATTTCAGGTGTTTACTCTTCAGAAGTGAAAAACGACAAATCCTTCGAGCGCGCCAAGGAGCTGTGCGCCGAATTCGCCAAGAAAGAGGGCCGTCAGCCGCGCGTGATGATCGCCAAGCTCGGCCAGGACGGACACGACCGCGGCGCCAAGGTGGTCGCTACGGGTTATGCCGACATCGGCTTCGACGTCGACATGGGTCCGCTGTTCCAGACTCCGGAGGAGGCCGCCAAGCAGGCCGTCGAAAACGACGTACACGTAGTCGGCGTATCGTCGCTGGCCGCCGGCCACTTGACGCTCGTGCCGCAGATCATCGCCGAGTTGAAGAAGCTGGGCCGCGAGGACATCATCGTCATCGTCGGCGGCGTGATCCCCGCGCAGGACTACGATGAACTCTACCGCGACGGCGCCGCCGCCATCTTCGGCCCCGGTACGCCGATCGCCACGGCAGCCATCAAGATCCTCGAAATCCTGCTCGCCGAGTAAATTCCCGGCTCCGACAAGAGAAACGCCGCGGTCGCAAGACCGGGGCGTTTTTTGTTCCGGAGCACTTCGGGAGGGACTTTTTTCACCCGCCAAAGACCGGAACGGGAGTTTTTGCATTATCTTTACGACTGAAATACACAAATTCATTCATTCCAACGTTCCATTCGCATGAAGAAAACCCTCATTCTGTTGCTTGCCTGCTGTGCCTGCATCCGGTCGCAGGCGCAGACTCCGGAGGCAGCCGCCGCACCGGAACCCTCCGTAACCCGGACCGACAGCACCCTGACATTCCCCGAACCTGAATTCATCGGCCAGGCATTGGCTATCCGGCCCGACAACAGAACCGAGCAGCTCGTTCAGGAGAGCCTGGCTCCCCGCCACCGTTCGTCCACCGGGCAGAAACTGTTCGGCATCGGAAAGAACCACATCGACGAAATGACGCTGAAAGGCGCGCAGTCCCCCGTCCGGCTCCGGAAGAGCGACGGCATCGCCTTTATCATCCGCGTTCCGGACAACCTGATCGACCCGATGTCGGTGATCAGCGTCTTCCGGTTCAAGGTCAAGAAGAAGATGCGGATCGCCGAATACGCGTCGGTCGGAACCTTCGGCGACCAGCAGCGCAACACGCTGGAACGGCAGCCCTTCACCTCGCGCCGGTTCGGAAGCAGCTCCTACCTCATCATCCTGAAAGGCGTCGAGACCGGAGAATACGGCATCACGGTCGATGCGCTGGGCAGTCTCAACGTTTCGACATTCGGGGTGGACGAATAAACCCGCGTTCCATGACAAACAATCCCCGCAACCTCGGTTGCGGGGATTGTTCTTTCGGCAGCCGGCAATGGGATCACAGGCAGGCCTCCAGAATCCGGCGGGCCATGGCGCCGTCGACGTTCTGCGCCTCGCCGAACCGATCGCCCGCAGCCGTGAAGCGGCGTTCGATCTCGGCGATGGTCTCTTCGCCGATACCCTCCTCCGAAAGGCGTGTCGAGAGGCCCAGCGAACGGAAGAACGCCTCGTTGGCCGCAATCGTGCGGTCGATGCGCTCCTCCTCCGAACCGCCGGCAATGCCCCAGATACGCTCGCCGTATTGCAGCAGTTTGCCGCGTTTCTGCCCGCGCAGCACGCGCAGCGTACCGTTGATGACAATGGCCAGCGTCGCACCGTGCGTCAAGCCGTGCAGCGCCGTCAGCTCGTGGCCGATCATGTGCGTCGCCCAGTCCTGCGTCACGCCCATACGGATCATGTCGTTCAGGGCCAGCGTCGCCGAAAGCATGTATTCCGACATCGTGTCGTAATCGCGCTCGTCCGCCAGCGCTTTGGGAGCGATTTCGACCACCGTATGCAGGATGCCTTCGGCCCAGCGGTCCATCAGCCGCGACTGATGGGGCGTAGTCATATACTGCTCCAGCACATGCACGAAAGTATCCGCAAGTCCGCAGGCTACCTGACGCTTCGGCAGCGAATAGAGCGTCTCGGGATCGAGGATCGAGAAGACCGGATAATCGCCGTAGAAAGCATATTTTTCCTTGGTCTCGTAGCGCGAAATGACCGCCCCGGAGTTCATCTCGGAACCCGTGGCCGACATGGTGAGGACCGTAGCCAGCGGCACGGTCTTGCCGGCCTGCCCCTTGAGCACGATGTCCCATGCATCGCCGTCGTAGAGAAGGCCCGCAGCGATGAGTTTCGTACCGTCGATGACCGACCCGCCGCCGACAGCCAGCAGGAAGTCCACCTTCCGCTCTTTGCCCAGCGCAATGGCTTCGCGCAGGGTCTCGACCGACGGATTCGCCTCGATGCCCCAGAACTCGACCAGGTCGCGGCCTTCGAGTGCGGCGACGACCTGATCGTAGACGCCGTTACGCTTGACGCTTCCGCCGCCGAAGGTCAGCATGATGCGTTTTCCGGCGGGAATGAGCTTCGGCAGACGGGCGATCTGGCCCTTGCCGAAAACCAGTTTGGTCGGATTGTGATAGATGAAGTTGTTCATGGCGAATATTTATTTATCCTATTACGAAGAGAATGAATGACCGGACGGCTCCGAAACCGGATTGCACCTGGTTTGACAGGGCCTCCGGCTGCTAAAAGAGCCGTTACGCCTCTAAAGATACGAAAAAAGCCGGACTGCGCAGAGAATTCTCCGCTAATTTTCAATCTTTGCGGTGAAAGCTGCCGGTTTGTGCTTAAACGAAGCAGAGCGCGGATGGGTGTACCGAAGTACGTCCCATTCGCGCCCTGCAGGAGCAAGTGCAAAGATGCACCGTAAAATCAATCGTTTAGAAGTACTTGCCGCGCAGGTCCTGAATCTTGGCCATCTGCTGGATAGCCGGGATGGCGAACTGCTGGGCCATGCCCTCGGCCATGGCCTGGGCGCGAACTTTCTCGCCTTCGGCGGTCTGCTTGTCGTCGGTCTTGACATCCCCGACCTCGAAGACATAGACGCCCGAAAGTCCCTTCACGGGAGCCGACAGGGCACCCTTCTCGGCCGATGCGATGGCGCCCACCAGACGAGGCTCCATGCCCACGCCGTTCACGTAGAACGAACCGAAAGTCACATCGGAGAAGTCCTCCACCTCCGAGCCGAGACTTGCAGCCTGCTCGGCGAGGGTCGAACCCGAAAGGCTCTTGACGATATAATCGTATTTTTTGTCGCGAAGAAGCTGCGAACGGATCTGGGCCGAAACCTTATTCAGCGGTGCGTACTCATTGTCGTCGATCTCGGTCAGCGTGGCAATCACGTAGTCCTTGCCTACATTGAAGATCGCCGAAAGGTCGCCCTCCTTCGCTCCGTAGGCCCAGCGGGCCACCTCGCGCGAATCCTCAAGGCCGCGGATCGTACGGTCGCCCTGGGCAATCGCAGCCACGCGGGGCGTCACGGCAGCCGTCGAAGCGGCATCTGCGAATGCGGCGGCCGAACCCTTGGCGTTGACCATGAACGAACCGGCCTGGTTGTGCACGTCGCGGCGCGTGGCGGCCGAAGCCTCCACGGGATAGGTGATCGTAGCCACCTGCACGTGTTTCGAAGGTTTGTCGGCACGGTATACCTGCATCAGCTGGATGGCGTCGCCCGAAGCGATCTTCACGATGTCGCCCTGTCTGGCATTGGCCAAAGCGGCGGCGAACTCGCCCGTGAAGGCCGAGAAAGGCAGCACTCCCACTTCACCGCCGTTGGCGGCCGTAGCGTCGTAAACCGAATAACGGGCAGCGGTCTGCGCGAAATCGCCCCCCTTCTTCAGCACCGTCAGCAGGCTGTCGGCAAGCGCCTCCTGCGCATAGGGCAGCACGATATGACGTACGCCCACCGAGTCGGGAACCATCTTCGAATCGAGCGCGCGGGACATCGTCCACTCGTTGTTCTTCAGCACGGGACCGTACATCTCGCCCGCCATCAGCGCCTTGGCCTCCTCGTCGGAGAGCTGTGCGGCGGAAACGTAGCTGTCGGCGATCTTGCCGTTGCGATTGGCGCGGACGAAGGTCTTCACCTCCTCGGCGGCGGCGAACTCCCGGCCCACCTCCGTCACGCTCTTCTCAAGCGCCAGCAGGTCGTCGTCCGTGGGGGAGACCTCGAATACGACATACGAAATCGTACGCGACGGGGTCTGCTTGAACTGGTTCTTATGGCTGTTGTAGTAAGCCTTCACATCACCCGACGACACCTTGACGAGCGAATCGGGAACGGCCGAGAACTTCTTGCCGGCCCACTTGCCCGAGAAAGACTTGTTGGCGGCCTCGACACCGCGGGCGACCTCCAGCGAATTGACGTAAACGCCGCCCTTCACCAGTCCGAAGTACTTCTGCACCTCGCGCTCCAGACGGGCCTGCTCGTTGAGCTGCGCCCAGGCATTGGCCGCCTCGGGGTTGGTCTCGGCCTGCGCGAGGAACTGGCTGATGGCAGCCACGCTGTACTCGCCCGTGCGGGGATCGGCGAAAGCGTTGCAGAAAGCCTGCGAAGGATGCTGTCCGCTGACCATCGCCAGACGCTCCGGCTCGGTGACGCGAAGTCCCATCCGGTCGAAACCGGGCGTCAGCACGTGCTTGGCGATCAGCGCCTGCCAGGCGGCATTGGCCAGCATGGCCGACTGCTGCTCGTCGCTCTCCTGCATGTTGTTCTGCGACTTGATCGTCTCGTACTGGTCGTAGTACTCCGAATAGTTGATCTTCTCGCCGTCGATCACACCAACACGCGGGTCGTTGCCCGAGAAGCCCATTTCAGTCTTCAGAGAGAGGATGAATGCCAAGAGGGCCAGTGCGATGATGATCGAAAGCACGATGCCGAACTTGGTTCGTAAAGTGTTTAAACTTGCCATATAAATTGTTAATTATTCGTATTGTTTCGAATTATCAGCCAAAGGTAGTAAAATTAATTGTAAAAAGAACAGAATAAAAGTAAAAATATACGCACGCTTCGCCCCCGTAATCCCCGCCGGGGCGGGAATTTACCGGAAAGGCGGCGGAATCCGGCCCACGCTACAATTTCTTCACCCGCGCCAGTTCGATGCGCGAACGCGTCGTACGGAGAATCCGCAATTGCAGGCCGCCGATGAAAACCGTCTCCCCGGCGGTGGGAATACCCTCGTAATTGAAGATGATGAAACCGGCCAGCGTGTCGTATTCCTTGCTCTCCTCGATGCCGAGGTTGTATTTTTCATTCAGGTATTTCACCTCCAGGCGGCACGAGAGAACATACTCGTCGGGGCCGACCTGCTTTTCGGTGAGGTCCGGAATGTCGTGCTCGTCCTCGATCTCGCCGAAAATCTGCTCCAGCACGTCTTCGAGCGAAATGACGC
>OGPG01001667.1_pt1 | contig 14774 bp, 14 predicted proteins | sample 1552851 | NCBI WGS metagenome assembly OGPG01 (sample SAMEA2579909, study PRJEB22360) | human gut metagenome | biome: human gut; feature: human-associated habitat; material: faeces | place: Denmark | collected 2008/2010 | reverse complement strand
GCGCTGGATGGTGTGGAAACCGCGCGGCGGCTCATTGAAAGCGGCAGCGGCAAAAGAAGACAAAAAAGTAGTTGTCGATATTATGTAATATATAATAAGAAAGTAAGGGGGACAGCGTTCGGTAAGAACAGCCTGCCCCTTTTCTTATGCAACAGTCTGATTTTGCAGAATCGATACGATGGCAGAAAGAGAGAAAATTGATTGGAACAAGGGAGAAGTGGAATGGAACAGTTTTTGCAGGTAGGAGCGATTACTTCCACGCACGGAATTCGGGGAGAAGTAAAAGTATTTCCGACGACAGACGATCCGGCGCGGTTTAAAAAGCTGAAAAAAGTGATTTTGGATACAGGAAAACGTCAGATCGATATGGAGATTCAATCGGTTCGTTTTTTTAAACAGTTTGTGATTGTTAAATTTAAAGGAATCGATAATATTAACGATGTAGAACAATATAAAGGAAGTTCCCTTTTTGTTTCAAGGGAAAACGCGGTAAGTCTGGAAGAAAATGAATATTATATTGCCGATCTGATCGGCATGGAAGTGTTTACAGAGGAAGGACATTTCGGAATTGTAAAAGATGTGATGGAGACCGGTGCGAACGAAGTATATATTATAGATTCGGACGTTCATGGGGAAGTGCTCGTTCCGGCGATCAAGCAATGTATTGAAAATGTAGACGTAGAAAACGGAAAAATGCAGATCCGTCTGTTAGAGGGTCTGATCGGATAGATTTTAATGTTAGGAGAAGCAAAAAGAATGAACTTTCATATACTTACGTTGTTTCCCGAAATGGTTGAAAACGGACTGAAAACAAGTATTATCGGGAGAGCGGTCGCCGGGGGACTGCTTTCGATCGAGGCTGTCAATATACGGGATTTTGCATTTAACAAGCATCAAAGTGTAGATGATTATCCGTATGGAGGAGGAGCGGGAATGCTGATGCAGGCTGAGCCTGTGTATTTGGCATATAAAGATATCGAGGAACGGATCCAAAAGCGGATACAGAATGCAAAAATGCAGAATGCAGAAACGGAAGAACAAGATGCGGAAGTGAAAGTGCAGAATGCAGGGATACAAGATGCAGAAACTGTAAGTCCGGATAAAAAACTCCGTGTTGTCTATCTTTCTCCTCAGGGGAAGACTTTTGACCAGAAAATGGCAGAAGAACTGGCAGAGGAAGAAGATCTTGTTTTGCTGTGCGGGCATTATGAAGGGATTGATGAACGTGTTTTGGAGGAGATCGTGACGGATTACGTCTCTATAGGAGACTATGTGCTCACAGGAGGGGAACTTCCGGCTATGGTCATGGTAGATACGATCTCAAGGCTTGTGCCGGGCGTACTGCACAATGACGTCTCGGCAGAGTTTGAATCATTTCAGGATAATCTGCTGGAATATCCTCAGTATTCCAGACCGGAAGAGTGGCACGGGAAAAAAGTTCCGCCGGTGCTTTCCGTTCCGCCGCATCCTGAACTAAAGTAAGAATACGTGCCAGAGTGCTATGATCATAAGGTTTCGTCACTTGTATGCGCACTGCCTGTCCGCTGACAATCATACCGGCAAGCACCTCGCCTCCTTCGGAGACATTGCGCGGCATACTCTCCCCCGTCAGTGCCGAAGTATCGAAGACGGCATAAGAATTTTGCAAGCTACCATCCAAGGGAACCCGTTCGCCGGGCTTCACCTCGATCACTTCTCCTACATTTACCTCACGGGGGGAAACAGTACTTAGTACTCCCTTTCGGTACACATCTACCTGTTCGGGACGCACATCCAGCAAATCCTTAATATTACGGGATGCCTGGTTCACAGCCTTATCCTGCAACATCTCTCCGATGGAATAGAGTAGCATTACTGCCAGTGCTTCTGGATATTCTCCGATATAGAAAGCTCCAAGGGAAGCCAATGCCATCAGCGAAAATTCATTGAACCAGTCTTTTTGCAAAATACTCTCCCAAGCTTCGCGCATCACGGGCAGTCCGACAGGCAGGAAGCCTATAAGAAACCAAAGGAACTCGATAACCGGATTAACGAACCACGTCCATTCCTGATGCTGGAAGATAATACCCAACAGAAGGAAGACACCAGACAACACCGGAGCCCACCACTTCTTAATGATAGATTTCTCTTTTTCTTTGCTCTGCGAATGAGTATGTGAACAACAACACTGACATTTACTTTCCATAATCTTTTTATTTTTTTAGTTGGTACAAAGGTAAGGAATAGGAAATGCAACTGGGTTGCAAAGGGGCCATTGACAACTTATTATAAATTATTTCTGTAATTGCATAGAACTAAAATCCTATTCGCAAGAAACTAACTCTGTTTATACACATTATTATTCTTACAACAAATATTATTATTTCTTACAACAGTTGTGCTTCTTTCTTACAATAGATGTTGTAAAAAAGAAGCACAACTGTTGTAAGATTATTTTTTAGCACTTTCAAGAATAATTTCTTGTATCCCGGAGATTAAACGGATTGAAAAGAGGATAAGTTATTAAACATTCTCAAAAAGAGCAATCACTGTCAAACTTTTATTGAAGATAAATAGTTTAATATATAAATATAAACAACGAACCAATATGAAAAATGTAGTACTCATAGGAGCCAGCGGTTTTGTAGGAACCGCCATCCTGAATGAATTGCTGAACAGAGGCCATAAAGTAACTGCCATTGTACGCGACCCGGCCAAAGTGACCGCCAGCAATCCGAACCTGAAAGTCGTTCAGGCAGATGTGACCGATACCGATGTTCTGATTGAGGCCAGTAAAGGTAAAGACGCCGTCATCAGCGCTTATAACCCCGGCTGGAAGAATCCCAATATATACGAAGAAACGCTGAAAAACTATCCGCTGATAGTAGATAGTGTGAAGAAGGCCGGTGTTGAGCGTCTACTTATCGTGGGCGGTGCCGGAACCCTGTTCTATGCTCCCGGAAAGATGGTGATGGATGCTGACGATGTTCCAGCCAAACTGTTGCCCGGAATCAAATCCCTCGGAGAATTCTATCTGAATACACTTCGTAAAGAAAACGATATTGACTGGATATTCCTCTCCCCTGCCGCCAACATGACACCGGGAGAACGTACCGGAAAGTTCCGTATCGGAAAAGACGACTTAGTGATAGATGTAAATGGAGACAGCAATATCTCCGTTGAAGACTATGCCGTGGCAATGGTAGACGAATTGGAACAGAAGCACCACCACAAGGAGCGCTTCACCATAGGATATTAAACAAGGCTATTTCAGAAAAGGATTTCTTTAAATTTCAAAACAGAATAAATGCCGGCAAATAAAGAATCACTCTTCTTTTTACCGGCATTTGTCTTTTTACCAAACTTAATTGAACTAACCCTATTTATTCTGCATTCTTTTTCAGCCATTCCAACCTGCGCATATCAGGCAGGTGCTTTACCTTGAAGTTCTCAAATTTAACATTAAACCCGCCTCCATCGGGACAGGCAGCCATAAACCCAACCTTCACCGGAATATTATCCTGCAACCATGCATTCCGCATCATCGTATAAGTCTTGTCATCGAACGAATAGAAGATTTCAACGGCATCCAGCCTGCGGACAGCTTTAATCCAAATATAAGGAACAGGTTTATCCAACGTGATTACACTCCAGTCACTGGTCTTGTGAGTCACCACTGTACTCAGATTGAATTTTCCGTCTACAAACTCAATGCCTGCTTTGATGTAGTTTTCATGATCGATGCGCAACATCAGTCCCGCTTGGTCAAAGCGTGCCTTATAATCGCCAGTCACTTTCACTTTAACTTCAAATTCACCGCCATACGTTGCATAATAGAAAGGGGCGTCATCCACAGTAAAGCCATAATGAGAGATACGCCAATAATCACTCTGCGGAGTGACAAACATCGAAAGACTTTTATCCTTTATTTCCCACTGTTCAGGTTCGTTGAACCACTGCATTTTTTCCAATGTCTGAGCAAAAGAGGCTTGTACCCCAATCATCATCAACAGACTAAAAAGTAACTTTTTCATTTCTCGTGTTATTTTAATGAATTATTATTCTGATATATATTTAGCCCTGTCCGCTTCGGTGATCGTACGTAGCACACGGCAAGGATTACCGACGGCCAGCACATTGGCAGGAATACTTTTTGTGACCACACTTCCGGCACCAATAATCGTATTGTCACCAATCGTCACTCCCGGCAACACACAGACCTGGGCACCAATCCACACATTATTTCCGATAGTGATAGGATAGGCATATTCAAGCCCCTGGATTCTCTGTTCCGCATCCAAGGCATGTCCGGCAGTATAGAAACCACAGTTCGGAGCCACAAAAACATTATCACCAAATGTAACTTTAGCTCCATCCAGAATGACGCAATTCACATTCGAATAGAAGTTCTCCCCTATTTCGATATTATATCCGTAATCACAATAAAATGGTTGTTCTATCAAGAACGATTTTCCGGTCTTACCGAACAGTCGGCGGATAATGTTCTCTCGCTCCTTCTTTTGTGAAGGGCGCAAGCTATTCAGTTCATAACATACTTCTTTGCAAGCTTCCCTCTCCGACACAAGCTCTATATCATTATTGGCATCATACAATTTCCCGGCTTTCGCTTTTGCTTTTTCACTCTCCATAATTTATTGCACTTAAAATAAATAACCATTAGTTTTCATTACCTTTGCAAAGGTAAAGGCTTACAGATAAGTCGGCAATACTGATTAATAACCATTTTTCCATCTCCATACCGTATGGACATCGTAAATAAACTGAAGAAAGAGCTACTGAAACAAGCGTTCACCGAGGAACAGAAACAAACGGAACGCCTGAATGAGTGCAAACATATAGCTTCCATATATGCACAGACTGAAAATGCCATAGCAGTGTTAAGTGATATGAAAGCCAATATTAGTTATATTTATTACGGCGGAGTAGCCGAGAAACTGGGACTGGCAGAACGAAATACCGCCAAGACCATTCAGTCGATATGGGAAGAAGAAATATTCAGCCGCATTCATCCGGACGACTTACAGGAAAAGCATTTGCAGGAGCTCCGCTTCTTCCACTTCCTGAAAAGTGTCCCGGAAAAGAAACGCCCGGACTACTACCTTATACACAATATGCGCATGCGCGATCATTCGGGCAGGTATGTACACATCTTGCACAGGATGTTTTATATAGCGAGCCACTCAAACGGAAGTGTATGGTTATCCTTATGCCTTTACAACTTTTCAATGGATACGTCGTTAAGTTGCACCATTCTTAACTCGGCAGACGGGCAAACCCTCGAACTGGAAAAGCAGAATTGCAACGACCTGTTGTCAGACCGGGAAAAAGAAATCCTGCAATTGATAAATAAGGGAAAAATGAGTAAGGACATTGCCCAGACATTATCCATTAGTATAAACACCGTGAACCGGCACCGGCAAAATATCTTGGAGAAACTTCAGGTAAACAATTCTATTGAAGCTTGCCGGATTGCTAAAGAATTGCACTTGTTATGATAAGAGAAGTAAGGCCGGAATTAATATTAACTCACTAAAGTACATTTATGAAAGCAAAATTCTTTTTAAGCTGTATGGCGCTGGCAATCTTGTTCAGTGCATGCAATACCACCAACCGCACCCCGAAACAGAAGATAGAACAACAAATAGATTCCCTTCTGAAAGATAAAAAAGCTACGGTAGGCGTTGCCGTACTCGCCAATGATGAGACTGTAGCTGTTTATAATAATCAAATCCATTTCCCCCTGTTAAGCGTCTTCAAGTTTCATGTGGGACTGGCTGTTCTGGATAAGATGGATAAAGGACATATTGCTTTAGATAGTCTTATTGAAGTGAAATCTTCACAACTGAAGTCCAATACATACAGTCCGTTAAGAGATAAATTCCCCGATCAGGATATTACAATTTCTCTCGGAGAATTACTAAAGTACAGTATCTCACAGAGTGATAACAACGCATGTGATATCCTTATAGAATATGCCGGTGGTATAGATCAAGTAAACGAGTATGTGAAATCGTTAGGAATAAAAGATTGTAATCTTGCGGCAACAGAAGACCTCATGCATACCTCCGGAGATGCCTATCTGAACTGGAGTACTCCGGAAGAAGTAGTCAGATTACTGAATATAGCCGACAAGCACCCCCTATTTGGAACTCAATACAAAGACTTCCTTCAAGCAATCATGCAGGAAACTTCTACCGGCAAAGATAAGCTGAAAGGCCAGTTACCTGCCGACGTAATCGTAGGCCATAAGACAGGCTCTTCCGACCGGACTCCGGAAGGGATAAAGATTGCTGATAACGATGCAGGCTTTGTTATCCTGCCCAACGGACAGAAATATTATATAGCTGTCTTCGTCATGGAGTCGCAGGAAAATGATGCAGATAATGCAGCTATCATCGCCAGTATATCCAAAATTGTATATGATACTTTAAACTCAGATATCCAATGAACAAGAACACTGATCCCCGCTGGCTCGAATGGGCCAAGGAATTACAATTCATAGCTCAGGCAGGGCTGACCTACTCCCGCGATCCCTTCGACATCGAACGTTTTGAACGTATCCGGGAAATATCGGCAGAGATCATGAGCTATCAAAGCGATCTGCCGATAGAGAAAGTAAAAGAATTATTCTGCAATGAAACCGGTTTCCAAACACCTAAACTGGATACCCGTGCCGCCATCTTTAATGACGGGAAAATACTTCTGGTAAAGGAAAAAGCCGGTGTATGGTCTATGCCCGGTGGCTGGGTAGACGTCAACCAAAGCATCAAAACCAATACGGAGAAAGAAGTCAAAGAAGAAGCCGGACTGGACGTAAAAGCCGTACGCCTGATTGCTTTGCAGGATAGAAACCTGCACAATGTGCCTCCTTATGCATACAATGTTTGCAAAGCCTTTGTTCTTTGCGAAGTAACAGGCGGAAGTTTTCAGAGTAATATAGAGACTACCGAAAGTAGCTATTTTTCTTTGGACGAAATACCTGCATTGGCCGAAGAAAAAAACAATAAAGAACAGATAGCCATGTGTTTCGCCGCCTATCAGGATGAAAACTGGAAGGTACCATTCGACTAAAAAAACCACTCGTAAAAAGTAAAGATATGAAGAAAGAAACCACTCCTCTCCGCCTGATTTATCCGCAATGGCAAGGCGGAATTGTAGATCACTGGATGCCGGATATTCCGGCAGAAGACTCTTCCAGAGGTTATTATTTAGGTGCCCAGTTACTGAACCTGCTGGCTCCGGACAGCAATCAGAAAACCGTGGAAGTTCCGGTATCTCTCGATATAAACGACAGAGCAACGGAAAAAGGTATCAGCTCCCGTAACGTGATTGTCAAACAAAGCAAGGCTGCGCTCGATATACTTAATGAAAACAAGCCGGACCGGATTATTACCCTAGGAGGAGAATGTTCGGTCAGCGTTGTTCCGTTCACTTATCTGGCTGCCCGATACCCGAACGATGTAGCCATAGTCTGGATAGATGCTCATCCGGACATCAACCTGCCTTATGATGATTACAAAGGGTATCATGCCATGGCCCTCACCGCTTGCTTGGGAATGGGTGACGAAGAGATTATGAACCTACTGCCCGGTAAGTTTGACGCTTCCAAAACATTAATCGTAGGACTGCGTTCATGGGACAAAGGCATGCAGGAACGGCAAAAGGAATTGGGCATAAAAGGTCTGGCACCGAAAGAAACAGCAGACAACAGTTCCGCCATTATGGAATGGCTGAAAAGTACCGGAGCTTCCAAGGTTGTCGTCCACTTTGACTTGGACGTGATAGATCCTGCCGACATGATAGCAGGAGTCGGTGTAGAACCGGACGGTATGAAGACCGAGGAAGTAGTCCGCGTGATTAACGACATTGCCTCCGAATATGACCTGGTAGGGCTGACCGTAGCCGAACCAATGCCACGTATCGCTATTAAAATCAGGAATATGCTGAACCAGTTGCCTTTATTAAAAGAGTAAGAAAAGAGAAACTCACAAATAATCTCTATATTTGTATGGTCTCAAACAAAAACAACTGGAATCTACAAAAAATACAGACCATGCATACGATATTGATTATTGAAGACGAACCAAGAGTAGCCAGCCTGCTCAAGAATGGACTGGAAGAGAATGGTTATCAAACCATGGTAGCTTACGATGGTGCCATGGGACTGCGTCTCTTCCGTGCCCATATTTTCGACCTGGTGATTTCTGATATTATCCTGCCCAAGATGGATGGTTTTGAGCTATGTAAAGAAATCCGTAAGACAAACCCAGGCATCCCTATCCTGATGCTGACAGCCTTAGGCTCTACAGATGATAAACTGGACGGATTCGATGCAGGAGCCGATGACTACATGGTGAAACCTTTCGATTTCCGCGAACTCTATGCAAGAATCAGGGTACTGCTGAAACGTAATAATGAAGCAGCCGCACCGCAGCTTCGAGAGATCAGATATTCCGACCTGTACATTGACCTACAAGGAAAGAATGTAACCCGAAACGGCACTTCCATCAAACTTTCACCCAAAGAATATAATCTGTTACTCTACATGGCCGAGAATGCAGAGCGGGTTCTCAGCCGCATAGAAATAGCCGAAAAGGTTTGGAATACCCACTTTGATACCGGGACCAATTTTATCGACGTATACATCAACTATCTCCGCAAAAAGATAGACAAGGACTTCGACACCAAACTGATCCATACCAAAGCCGGTATGGGCTTTATACTGACGGATAAACTATGAAGATCAGAACAGCCTTAACCCTGCGGTACACTTGTATCACAGCTGCCGTGTTCCTGGTATTTATCACCGCCATCTACTACGTCAGTGAGCACTCGCGCAGCAATGCCTTTTTCCGGAATCTGAAAAGCGAAGCCATCACCAAGGCACATCTGTTTCTGAATAACCAGGTGGATGCCGAAACCATGCAATCCATTTACCTGAACAATAAAAAGTTTATTGATGAAGTAGAAGTAGCCGTCTACGACACCGACTTCCGGATGTTATACCACGATGCCTTGCAAAACGACATCATAAAAGAAACTCCGGAAATGATAGAGCGCATCCTCCAGAAGAAAGAAATAGACTTCTACATTGAAGATTACCAGGGCGTAGGCATCATCTATACTTTCGAAGGTAAGGATTACATCGTTACCGCCGCCGCTTATGACGGCTACGGATATGCCAAACGGGAAATCCTGAAAGAAACACTCGCCCTATTACTATTCAGCGGACTGACCGTGCTGATTATTGTAGGCTACCTCCTTGCCCGGAGCGCATTGGCCCCCATCAGAAGCATCGTGAAAGAAGCGGAGAACATAACCGCCTCACGAATCAACAAACGCCTGCCCGTCAAGAATGAGAAAGACGAATTAGGCGAACTGAGCCTTACCTTCAATGCCTTGCTCGACAGACTGGAAAAGTCATTCAACTCGCAGAAGATGTTTGTCAGCAACGTGTCGCACGAACTGCGTACCCCTATGGCTGCGCTTTCTGCCGAACTTGATCTTGCCGTGCAGAAAGAACGAAGTCCCGAACAATACCAAAACGCCATCCACAACGCGTTGCAGGATTCGCAAAGAGTGATTAAACTCATCGACGGATTACTGAACCTTGCCAAAGCGGATTATGAACCGGAACAGATCAAAAGAGAAGAAATCCGTCTGGACGAGCTATTGCTCGATGCAAGGGAACTTGTCTTGAGGGCGTACCCCGATTTCCATGTGGAACTCGTATTCGAGCAGGAAGCCGAAGACGACAAGGTGCTCACAGTGATCGGTAATAGTTACCTGCTTACAACAGCGTTCGTAAACCTCATCGAAAACAATTGCAAGTACTCCCGGAACCAAACTTCTTTTATCCAGATTTCTTTCTGGGAAGAATGGTCCATCATCCGCCTTTCGGACGACGGTGTGGGCATGTCGGACAAGGACAAAGAGCACTTGTTCCAACTCTTCTACCGTGGCGAAAACAAAGATGTGGCATCCGGCTACGGCATCGGCATGACTTTGGCACAAAAGATACTGAGCCTGCACAAAGGGGAAATATCCGTCTTCTCGCATCCGGGTGAAGGGACCACTTACGTCGTTAAACTCCCGCATATCTGATTTCTCTAATGGTTTTCTAATACCATTCTAATAAATCTCTAACGGCTTCTCCACGAAGCCGTTCTTACTTTTGCGCCGTGAAATAGAAACGCAATTAGTAACTTCAAAAAAAGGAAAGAGATTATGAAGTGGAAGAAAAAGTTACAGCAGCCTCAGTATGCGCTCAACTCCGAGAAAGTATTCCTGACTGCCACACAACCGGCAAAATCCGTTTACTCATACCTGCAAACGACAAGGCTCGGGTTGACAAGAGCAGAAGTTGAAGACCGCCAGCTTACGTATGGAAAGAACGAAGTGGTTCACGAACAAAAGAAGAATCCGTTCATCGTATTCATCAAAACTTTCATCAATCCGTTCATAGGAGTGCTGACCGGATTGGCAGTCATATCACTCGTCATCGACGTACTCATGGCAGAACCGGGAGAACAGGAATGGACGGGAGTCGTCATCATCGCCGTCATGGTGGTGTGTAGTGCCATCCTGCGTTTCTGGCAGGAATGGAAAGCCAATGAAGCCACAGATTCACTAATGAAAATGGTAAAGAATACCTGTCTCGTGAAGCGTGCCGGAAGTGGTGAGGAAGAACTGGATATCACGGAACTGGTTCCGGGAGACATCGTCTTCCTGGCAGCCGGAGACATGATTCCGGCAGACCTGCGCATCATCGAATCCAAGGACTTGTTCATCAGCCAGGCTTCCCTGACCGGAGAGTCGGAACCGATAGAGAAGTTTCCGGAAGTAAAGGAAAAGCAATACCGGAAAGGCAGCATCGTGGAACTGGATAACATCTGCTACATGGGTTCCACCGTTATCAGTGGCGCAGCCAAAGGTATCGTATTTGAAACCGGCAACAGGACTTTTCTCGGTACTATCGCCCGCAACCTCACGGGACACCGTGCCACTACTGCTTTCGACAAAGGAATCAGCAAAGTAAGCCTACTGCTCATCCGTTTTATGCTGGTCATGGTTCCGTTCGTATTCTTCATCAACGGGTTTACGAAGGGGGATTGGTTCGAGGCTTTCATCTTCGCCATTTCGGTAGCCGTAGGACTTACGCCCGAAATGCTTCCGATGATTGTAACCGCGAACCTCTCTAAAGGCGCTCTGTCCATGTCGAAGAAGAAAACGATTGTCAAGAATCTGAATGCCATCCAGAACTTCGGTGCGATGAATATTCTTTGCACCGATAAAACGGGTACGCTGACGTGCGACAAGATTGTTCTGGAAAAGTACATCAATGCCGATGGCAGCAATGACGAAAGCAAACGAATATTGCGTCACGCCTACTTCAACAGCTATTTTCAGACCGGGCTAAAGAATCTGATGGATAAAGCCATCCTCTCGCACGTAAAGGAACTGAAGCTGGAACATCTGAAGGATGCCTACACCAAAGTGGACGAAATACCGTTCGATTTCATCCGCCGGAGAATGTCCGTAGTGATAGAAGACAAACAAGGGAAACGCCAGATCATCACCAAAGGCGCCGTGGAAGAGATGCTCAGTATCTGTTCGCACACAGAGTTCAATGGAGAAGTGCAATCTCTGACGGATGAACTGAAGGTTAAAGCCCAAAAGATCAGCGAAGAAATGAACCGGAAAGGAATGAGAGTGCTGGCCGTTGCTCAGAAAAGCTATATAGAGAAGGTGGGTAATTTCTCCGTGAGTGATGAAAAGGAAATGGTTCTGATTGGCTTCCTGGCTTTTCTTGATCCCCCGAAACCATCTGCGGCAGAAGCTATTAAGCAACTGCATGAGTATGGTGTGGAAGTTAAAATTTTATCGGGGGATAATGATATTGTAGTGAAAGCCATAGGGCGGCAAGTAGGTATCGACACAAGTTATTCACTGACCGGACCAGATATTGAGAATATGGATGAGACTATTTTGAAAGAGCGTGTAAAGACCACTACCTGCTTTTCCAAATTGACGCCTCTACAAAAAACACAGATTATTTCCATCTTACAGGAACAGAAGAATACCGTAGGGTTTCTGGGAGACGGCATCAATGATGCTGCCGCCTTACGGCAATCGGATATTGGCATTTCGGTAGATTCCGCCGTGGATATCGCCAAGGAAAGCGCCGATATTATCCTGCTGGAAAAAGACCTGATGGTACTGGAAGACGGAGTACTGGAAGGCCGGAAGACTTTCGGGAATATCAATAAGTACATTAAGATGACGGCAAGTTCAAACTTTGGTAATATGTTCAGTGTCATGTTTGCCAGTGCATTTCTGCCGTTCCTGCCGATGATGCCGATTCATCTGCTCATCCAGAATCTACTATATGATATCTCGCAAACTACGATTCCGTTCGACCGCATGGACCCGGAGTTTCTGAGAAAGCCACGCAAATGGGATGCGTCAGACCTGAAACGTTTTATGATTTATATCGGGCCCATCAGTTCCATATTTGACATCGTCACGTATCTGGTGATGTGGCATGTGTTTGGCTGTAATAGTCCGGAACATCAGTCCTTGTTTCAATCGGGATGGTTTATTGAGGGGCTGCTTTCGCAAACTCTGATTGTACACATGATACGTACACGGAAAATTCCGTTCATACAGAGCCGCGCCACTTGGCCCGTAATCGGTATGACTACTTTGGTGATGGTTATAGGAATTGTGATACCGTTCACATCTTTCGGAGCATCCATCGGTTTGCAGGCACTTCCATTGAGTTACTTCCCGTGGCTGGTGGGTATTCTGCTCTCCTATTGCGTGCTGACCCAATTGGTAAAGAACTGGTATATCAGAAAGTTTTCGGGTTGGTTATAAAAGAAAGCCCTGCTTTCTTCTTTGTCAGACGATACTGGCGGATGAAGAAAGCAGGGCTATAGTATCAACAAAACTACAGTGTCATTATTCAGAAAAAGACTCGTCGCATACTTCGGTGACTTGTTCATAGGGAATACATCCATAGCTGCGGTCGTCCAGATAACGCAATGCTACATACGGTACATCTGCCCCGGAAACATACATTTGCAATATAGATATAACCTCCGCCATACGCGAAGTGAATGAGCCATTTCGTTCATTATAAACCTTCACCCACACACGGTCTCCTCTTTTGATGGGAAGTTCTATAGTCTTCATAAACAGTATAATTAATGCGTTTGTTGGAATTACTTGCATAGTAACGGCAAACTACCATTTGATGCAGACCGGAAAGGCGTTTTCAGACGGTATCATTTTATGGTAAAAAGAAGTTTTCCTGATAATAAGGTACGTAAAGAAGCATTCCACTTTCAAAGGATAAAGCGGAAACACGATTCCTTTTGCCTGCTGGGATAAAAAATCGAAAGCTGTATGTATTAGGGACTAATTTTAATATTGTTTTTGCTGTCCGATATAAGATTTATTCATATTTTGTTAGGGTTTGTTTGCTTTTCTGTCAAAAAAGACGCAACTTTGTAGCTGCTATTTGCCGTTACTATGCAAGTAATTTCACCTCAACGAAGTGCCATACAGCATATTAAATCTGCCATCTTTCTTCTTTTTACTTTTCTTCACTAAGGAAATCACTTGCCTGTTTATTCTGTCTATCACCTCCGCATCAAACGGTTTCAGATAAGTCATCGTCACCCGAATAGACGAGTGCCCCAACGACTGGCTTATCAGTCCCACAGGTACACCACTATGATAAGCAAGTGTAGCCCATGTATGGCGTGCGGTGTACGAACTTACGGAAACACCGGGCAATAACTGTTTCATCAGCCGCGCCAACTCCCGGTTGAAATGCCGTAATGTTTCTTGATAGCGGTGGTGATGTTCCTCCATGAACAAGCCACCATGCAGCAACGGGAACAGATATTCCGAATCCGTCTTGTCCCTGTACTTCTGCAACAGCCTCATCGCATCGGGCGGCACATCCACCACCATCAGTTTCCCCGTCTTGTGCCGACGGTAAGTGATGCGCCTATTTCTTAAATCCGACTTCCGCAAGTGTGCCAAGTCAATGAACGGCATACCGCGCAACATGAACATCAGCAAGAAGTAGGTAAGCACTTGCTGTTGACGCAGTGTCAGCACACTAAAGTCCGTATTCCTGAGCTGCTCCATCTGCTCTGCCGTCAGCGCCCGCTTGGTACGCGACTCCACTTTCGTATAAACATCCTTGAACAGCACCGGATTGTACCCCTCTATGCCCGGTGACATCCAGCGATTGTATACCGCCTGCAATGTACGCATATAAGTGGAGATCGTGTTCGGACTGGACTGTTGTCCAGCCAACCAGTCCTCATACTCTTTCAGCCTCTCAGGGGTGAAAATCTCCTGCATGGACAGGGAAGCAGTGGTGTTTTTCGGATACCTTTCCTCTGCACAAAACTTCTCATAGGAACGCAGCGTGCAAGCATAAACATGCATTGCCGGGAACTTTCCTTCCCGCTTCAGCATCCCGATAACTTCTGGTATGTAGAGCCGTAAGTCATCTTTCGCATTTTTTCTTTCTACATTCATAAAGCATTGATTTTAATTACATGATTCAAAAAACTGCTTGTACCACAGAACGTACGTGCAGTAGTAATGTTTATGGGCGCCAAAGATAAAGCTAAAGGAATCCGGCAAGAGAATATTTATAAATTATACAAATCTGGTATTGAATTTGATTTATAACGGAAAAGTAATGAACTAATGCTGATAATGATTTAGGCGCGGATTACGCGGATTAC
>OGPG01001665.1_pt1 | contig 14780 bp, 10 predicted proteins | sample 1552851 | NCBI WGS metagenome assembly OGPG01 (sample SAMEA2579909, study PRJEB22360) | human gut metagenome | biome: human gut; feature: human-associated habitat; material: faeces | place: Denmark | collected 2008/2010 | reverse complement strand
TTGCGCGAGAGACAGCAAGCCAGTACGTGCACTCGGTGCTCGACGTCAACGTGCTGGATGAGGGCATGTCGCCCGAGCTTGCACACGGCCTTTTGCGAGCTCTTGCCATGAACGAGAGCCAGGCTGTCACGTACAAGACGCTCATAAAGGACGCCTCGTACGGTGAGACGGGCCCCGACGAGAGGACCATCGCTGCACACCTGGATCTCTTCAACAGGCTCAAGCTGACCGAGGACCTGTGCGGATGGGAGCCGCCCATGCGCTCGAAGGCCCGCGTTCGCGTGCGCCCCAAGCGCTACTTCTGTGACCCGTCACTTGCGGCGGCGTTGCTGGGGGCTACCCCTGAGCGGCTGCTTGGCGATATGCAAACGCTGGGGATGCTCTTTGAGAATCTCGTCCTGCGCGACGTGCGCGTGTTCCTTTCCACCTACGGCGGTGTCGACAACAGTGTCCATTATTTCCGAGATGAGAAGGGCCTTGAGGTGGATCTGATCCTTGAGCACGACGGGCGCTGGGGAGCCATCGAGGTCAAGCTGAGTGATGCGAAAGCAGACGATGGAGCGAGAAATCTCAAGGCGCTGGAGAGGAAAGTGCTCTCCAATCCTGCCGCCCAGAATGCCGCGCCGGCGTTTTTGGCGGTCGTGGTTGGAAAGGGGAGCATTGCCTACACACGCGACGATGGCGTGGCGGTGATCCCCATGGCGGCACTTGGGGCGTAGTGGTTTTGCGGGCGTGCCGTGCTTCCTTTACCGAAAATCCATTTGGTAAACCAGATGCTCGCGGATAGAATAAAGTTGACGGTAGCCCAAGGGTGATAGCTGGGCAGCGCCGTTGCTTGGTCAAGAGGTCAGTGCCTTAATGGCAGCGACTTGTTATGCTTCGAACGCTGCTTGAGTGTCTCGGAAAGTTCGATAAGCGCCGTGAAGAGCGAGACCAAAGCAACCAAGAGCTCTACGAGCTCTGATGGGCCCGGGATGACCTCTGATTCAAGTCACCGGGCCTCAATTTTTATCACATGCATTTTGAATAGAGCGGGCGGGATCCCTTGGGGCCGTCTGCATGGCGTGCGACCGGCGCATGGCGTTGCACCTCGCTTTTGTGTCCGCACGGGCGCCTATCCTTACGGCAATGTAGCCGCTTATGTAACAAGCGGCAGTTGACGGAGAAAGGCCCTAACCGTGTCAGCTGAAAAGATGCCGGGTATCTCGGCTATCGATACGACAAACTTTGCGCGCCAGATCGTGCTGGACTTTGAGTTTGCGCCGGTGCCAAAGCAGCGCCAGTGCCGTGGGCTGCGCAACGAGATTATTGAGGTCGGCGCCGTCAAGCTCGATTACCACGGCAACGTTATGGGCGAGTTCTCGCAGTTTGTGCAGACGGAATTTACCGAAGGCGTTGCGTTCCCCGTCCGCGAGCTTACGGGGATATCGGCTGTGGACACCGCGATGGCCGATCCGCTCTACGTGGTGATCAAAAGGCTCAGCGATTGGATCGGTCGCTACTCCGCCCAGGTGGTTTGCTGGAGCGGGACGGATCGTCGACAGCTTTTGACCGAGTGCCAGGCAAAACACATCGACCTTGCCGCATTTCCTACGGACTGGGCCGACCTGCAGGCGTTTTACACCTCGATTATGGACGTGGGCAGCCACGGGTGCGTCTCTTTGAGTGACGCGGCGACGTGGTTCGGCATCGAGTTCGACGAGTCGACGGGTCACGCCCACAGCGCCCTGGCCGATGCGCGCGTGACCGCCAAGCTGCTCAAGCAGGTGATGGACGGGGACTACCGCGTGAGCCCGCGCGCCCGGGAAGTCCGCCAGCGGTGGGGGACGGGCGAGCGAGTCCAGACGCGCCTCTCTAGCAAGTGCCCCGAGCTGGGAGACCTGCTGCTGAAGCTGAAGGCGGAGGGGAGGTAGGGGCGTTAGCTGTCTGCATGGCGCGTGCCTGTCGCGTATCGCTACTCTTCCTGCCGCTTGGCAGGTAGGATGTAGACGTTCTCGGCGTCCACGGCGATCTGCGTGGGGCGGTTGTAGAGGGTGTCGATCTCCATTATGCTCTGCCTGAATGGCGCGACGTCGGGCGTCTTTGCCTGGTGGAGCTTCTCGATGAGTTTCTCGGATTGCTCGTCGTTGAACCTGCCGATGTCCTCTCCTGCACCCTCAAGCGCCTCGTCTATGGGCGTGAACTCGCCGATGGGCGTCGCCGCGATGGCGCGACCGAGCATCTTGCCCGCGGAGGCAATGCCGCCCAGAAGTGCCACGTCGATAGTGTCGGCAGCGCTCGCCTCGAGTGCGTCGTAACATTCGGTGTAGAGCTCGCGGTATGCAAGCGAGTCCGCCTCGATTTTTGCGGCAGCGTCTGCGAGCTTTGCAGGTTTGAAGTTCTGGGTGAGCATGGGCTCGAGGAACAGCGAGAACGCGTGGATATAGGTGGCGAGCTGGTAGTCCTTGAGATAGTCGAGAACCTTGTCGAGGCGCCTTTTCACGTCGTCTCGCACCTCGATGAACCCTTTCTTTTTCAGGTCCGCCTGCGCCTGCGAGCGGAAGAGTTCCATGTCACGCGTGGACGCGTGCTCGATGTCGAGCACCTTCATATGGGCGTTGGCCATGTAAGTGGCGTCGCCGCAGTTGAAGCTGTAACCGTTGAGGATATCTGCGAGCGTCTTGAGATCGCCGCGCATGTTGGCCTTGTCACGCTGGCGCATATACTCGAACATTTCGTCAACGGACTCCTGAATGGAGTCGAGCTTTTGGTTTATCTGCGCGATTGCGGCTGCCATGAATAGCGACGTTGGATCGTAAGGCACTTGCGTGACACTTGTGGCGATGTCACCCTCGACAACGTGGAAGCGAGCCTGCCCAAAGCCATTGGCTGCGTCGCGGTAGGACCCCATGAGCCCGCTACCGTCCTTGAACGATTGGAGTATCGACGGGTCAAGCGGATTGCCAAACTTGTCGGTTGGCTGGAGCAGCATAGGCACGCTCACCGTATTGGTGACGGTGCGGAATGTCGAGGGGAGTGAGGCGAGCGCTATGCCGAGCTGGGGGACTCGTTCGAGCGGGAGCTTGATGGCGCCGGAGACGTCTGCCCGCTCCTGAGTGAGCGCGAGGTGGATTTTGGTGGATGCGAGCTGTTTTGCCACGAGCTCCTCTCGGCCGCCGTCCGTCGAGGGTTTGATCTCGTTGTCTGCCATAGCGTGCTCCTTGCTTACGTTAATAGTCGCGGGCATTATCTCACCGTTGTGTGACCTGCTGGGACGGGATGGATTAGCGGTAGTACGAGGCCGATTGACGGTCGAGGTACGTCAGCCGTATGGGCTTTCCTACGGGCGCCCATGCCGGTAAGCCTGAGCTCGATGCCGCTTGTCGAGACCGAATGCAGAGCGCTTGATATCACACGTATAATTGTGCTTGTTTAGCTGTGCGAATGCATCCCGAAGCTATTTTTGTAGGAGGTTTCGGTATGGGCAAAAGTGACAATGCGAGCGAGTTCCTCGATCTCTACAGAAGGCTCGAGGGGTGCATCCGTGAGCGTTATGACGTGCCGGAAAAACACGGTCCTGTAGCTTGGCTTGGCAGAAACCCCGGCAGGGCATTCAAGAGCGTTGCCGGGGCTCTCAAATATTGCGCGGAAGTTCGCAACCTGCTCTCGCACCAGGAGAGTGTCGATGGCGATTACGCCGTCGAGCCGAGCGACTCGATGCTGACACTCCTGCGCAATACGCTTGCGGCGGTCGAGAATCCTCCCAAGGCAATCGACCACGCCGTGTCCATGCAGAATGTGTTTTCGGCAACTGCGGAGGACTGCGTGAGACCCGTTCTGCGCGAGATGGCGGAAAAATGCTACACCCACGTACCTATCCTGGAGGATGGCATCGTTCGCGGTGTGTTCAGCGAGAACACGCTGCTCTCCTACCTATACGGTGAAGGGATTGTTTGCATTGACGACGAGACGACATTCTCTTCGCTTGCCGAGCTGCTCCCAGTGGACGCTCATGCCTCTGAATCATTTAGGTTCGTGCCACGTACGATAACACTCGCAGAGGTTGCAGAGATGTTCACGGCGGCGATGCGCCGTGCTGATCGCATTGGCATGGTGTTTATCACGCATAGCGGTAAGCCCAGCGAGAAGGTTCTTGGGATTATCACTGCTTGGGATGTTGCGGCCTATCTGTAGGAGCACGACATGCTTGATGGCTGCAGCCTTTTCCACTTTGCTTATGGTTTCGCTTTTTGTGGGTTGCCCTATTCAATCCGCCGAATCGGCGTCTCGAATGTATTTGCGTAACTTGTGCTAGCTTATTAGGAGCTGGGTGTTGCGAGTGGCAGGTCCGAGCAAATCGGAGCAGATACGTGGTACAGCGCTCACTTGGGACGCTTATTTGGGCTCATGCGGAAGCATCCACGAAGTACATGAACGATGCCTATTAATTGCACAACAAATTATTGAGGCCGGAGAGATAACCCGCTTGCCGAAATTGTCCCGATGCTCCTCTATAGTTAGGGGAAAATGGATAGAGTTTTAGCAAGGGGCCTCTGCGTCCTGAGACGATAGCAATTAAACCTGGAGTGTACTTCGTGGATATACCTGCGGATAAGCTTCGGGGGGGCGCTTCGAAGCGGGCGTTCTCTCTCGGTCAATAACAAAATAACCCGTCATGCCGTCCTGGGGACGGTGTGCTGATGGAGTTTCTCGATAACGTCGGGCGCAATCGTCTGGGAGACGCGCTCGCTAAATCCATCGATGAGGGCGCCAAGCTTTCAATCATCAGCAGTTACTTCACGGTCTTTGCTTTCTCCGAGCTCAAGGAAGAGCTAGAGAAGGTTGACTCAGTGCGCTTTCTCTTTAGCGAGCCTACGTTCGTTAAGCGTATGGCTACCGATAAGGACCCACGTCAGTTTGCCATATCGCAATGCTCGCGCGAGCGTGGCGTGGGCGGCTTGGGTCTCGAGCTCACACTGCGCAACAATCTCAATCAACGCGCCATTGCCCGTGAGTGCGCCGAATGGGTGCGCACTAAGTGCGAGTTTCAATCTGCCAAGATGAACGGGGCAATTCAGCCCGGAGGCACCTATATAGTCGAGAACCCCAATGGCGACGACCATGCTTTCATGGGTGCCGCCGCTGACTTTACCCAGGAAGGACTTGGTTACGAGCGTCGCCCCAACACCGTAATGGGCGTAAGCCACTACGAGGGCGCGACGGAGGTCGCCGGCCTAAAGGCGATGTTCGAGTCTGTTTGGGATAAGCCCGCGATGGTCGCCGACGTTACGGACGAGGTCGCAGCTCAGGTAGGCACGCTCTATCGCGAGAATCCGCCCGAGTTTGTCTATTTCCTCACGCTTTACCACTTGTTCCGCGATTACCTTTCCGACGAAGATAATGACTTGAGGCCCGGCCTTAAGTTCGAGGAGTCCGTCGTCTGGAACAAGCTTTACGACTTCCAAAAGGACGCCGTGGTGGGCGCCATCCGTAAGCTCGAGAAGTACAAGGGCTGCATCATCGCCGATAGCGTCGGTTTGGGTAAGACCTATGAGGCACTCGCTGTTATTAAGTATTACCAGGAGCGCAACGACCGCATTTTGGTTCTGGCACCTAAGCGCCTGCGTGATAACTGGACGCTGTGGACGCAGGACAACGACGATCGCAACCCGTTGGCGGACGATCGTCTTAACTACACCGTGCTCAATCACACCGATCTGTCCCGTTATGCGGGCATGAGCGGCGATGTCGACCTGGAGCACCTACGCTGGGGCCACTATGACCTGCTGGTGATCGATGAGAGCCATAACTTCCGTAACAAGAGCACGGATTCCGAGAAAAAGGACCGTTACACACGCCTCATTGAGGATGTGATTAAGAGCGGACGGCGCACCAAAGTGCTGATGCTTTCGGCTACACCTGTGAACAATCGCCTGCTGGACCTACGCAATCAGATTGAGCTCATCACCGAGGGCGATGATGCGTATCTGGCGGATACTGATGGTATTGAGTCGATTACTCAGGTGTGCCGTACGGCACAAGCGCGCTTCAACGAGTGGAGCAAGCTCGACGATGCCGAGCGCACCACCGAGAGCTTCGTCAACGCCGTCAACGCCGATTACTTTAAGCTGCTCGACGTGCTTACCATCGCGCGCAGCCGCAAGCATATCTCTAAGTACTATGGCGCCGCTTCGGGTACGTTCCCGCAGCGTCGCAAGCCCCTCTCTATTACCACGCCAATCGATTTGGCGGGGGAGCTTCCGCCTATCGCTGAGCTCAATGACATGATTGCCCAGCTCACGTTTGCGCAGTACCAGCTGCTTTCTTATGTGCGCAGCGATAAACGTCGTAAGTACGAGGATCGTTACGGCGACACCTGGGGCAAGGATTTTGAGAGCCAGGTTCACCGTACGGGTGCTGTTGCCAACCTTATGCGCGTAAACATGCTCAAGCGAATGGAATCTTCGGTTAACAGTTTTCGGATCACGCTCTCGCGCATCCTGGCGGGATGCGAGGAGCTCCGCGCACAGCTCAATGACCCTGCGGCCATGGGACCGAGCAGCTATGATGCAGTGGGTATCGAGGACGGCATGGATGACGATGACGCCGAGGAAATCGAGCGCGGCGGCAAGGTTCGCGTCGACTTGCGCGATGTTGATGCCTTGCGTCTGGGCAGCGATTTAGACTTTGACATCACCGTACTGCACCGTCTGCTCGACTATGCCAATGCCGTAACGCCCGAGCGCGATGCCAAGTTGGATGAGCTCTACAAGTTCATAGTCAATAAGGTCAATAACCCCTACAACCCCGGCAACCGCAAAGTGCTTGTATTCACGGCGTTTGCGGATACGGCGGGCTATCTATTTGATCAGCTGGCGCCTCGCCTTAAGAACGAGCTCGGCCTTGAGTGTGCCGAGGTTGCCGGAAGCGCAAATCGCACTTACTCGCTTAAGTTGCGCCGCACCACCTTCGAGAACATCCTGGCGTACTTTAGCCCGCGCTCCAAGGAGTTGCCCGAGGCGTCTCTCGCTGCAGGCGAAATCGATGTTGTCTTTGCCACGGACTGCATCTCCGAGGGCCAAAATCTTCAAGACTGCGACTGTCTCGTCAACTATGACATTCATTGGAATCCGGTGCGCATTATCCAGCGTTTTGGTCGTATCGACCGTTTGGGCTCCACCAACACGCAAATTCAGCTGGTGGACTTTTGGCCCGACATTGCGCTCGATGAGTACATTCAGCTCGAGAGTCGCGTAAAGGGCCGTATGGCCTTGCTTGACGCATCAGCCACCGGCGAGGAGAACGTGCTGGAGTCCAAAGCAACGGGCGAGATGAACGACCTCAAGTATCGTCGCCAGCAACTTCAGCAGCTCAAGAGCGAGGTGCTGGACCTGGAGGATATTTCAGGCGGCATCTCGATCACCGACTTAGCCTTCGATGATTTTCGTGTTGAATTGCAGCGCTACGAAAAGGAACACCCGGGTCTTTTAGATAATTCGCCGGCTGGCATGCATGCGGTGGCGCGTATTCCCGATGAACTGCGTGATTCCGTGGCGCCGGGCGTGGTGCTCTGTTTGGCGCAAAACGATGAGAATGCGAACCCCAGGGACACGAATCCTACCTTCCCGTATTACGTGGTGTACGTATCTGCCGACGGCGATGTGATGACCAAGCATACACAGCCCAAGCATGCGCTCGATATGATGCGCGCCTGTTGCGCGGGTGAATCCGAGCCAATTGCGGAGCTGTGTCGCGACTTTAACCGCGAGACGCGCGACGGCGAGCGTATGGGCGCTTACACCGAGCTTTTGGACAAAGTGGTTGCCACCATTAGCGGCGTGCAGCAGGACAAGGGCATTGAGAGCCTGTTCTCGCTGGGCGAAGTGGGAACAGGCACAAGCCTTGGCTTCGACGATTACTCCCTGATCAGTTTTGCGGTGCTGCGATGACGAGCTTTGACTGGAACGACGTGTTCTGTTTGCCCGATGCCGCTCTGGCGGGCGATAGACGCATACCCAAGACGGTGCTCACGCGCCAAGCTCAGCTTACAAAGACCGAGCAGAAAGTGCTCGATCGTGTAGCTGCGCTTATGCACTTTGCCACCGTGCAAAAGTCCACGACGCGCATCGCACCTGTTCAAGATGATGAACACGATATTCAAAGCGTGTTCATCCTTCGATGCGAGCTGTCTCGTGGGGCGGCTTATGCCGAGGTGGCAAGGCTTGTCCACAAGTGTTTTCCCAATCCGACAGTGATTCTGTTTGGCGGCGAGGACGAGGCTTGCATTTCGCTGGCAACGACGCGTAAGAGCCTTGCTGAGCAGGGTGCCATGGTGATTGATGACGTTGAGTCAACGGGGGCATTCGATCCTGGTGACACACGGTATGCACCGTTTTTGGATGCACTCGCGTTTGAGCGATTGCCACAGGTGAATCTTCTGGTCTATCTGCGCAGCATTGCCTGGGCAGTGCGACTTTCACGCGCGGTTCCGTCTCTAGGATTCTTTCCGACGTGCGCGGAACAGGATTATGAGCGTCTGGAGGGGTTGGTGGCGCGGAGAGATGTGCTCGCTTCGCAAGTTGAGGATACCAAGCGACGCCGTCGCGATCGGGAATTGACCCTGAATGAATCTGCGCACCTACGCATGGACCTCAAAAAGCTGGAAAAGGAGCTCGGTCAGACGACCGACGAGATAAAGGGGATCTGCAATGGCTGAGATCGAGAAGATGAACCTCGAGTCCGAAGACCTCGTGGAAGACCGCCTGGCGCAGCTCAAAGAGTTGATGCCCGAGGTATTCACCGAGAGCGGTATCGACTTTGATAAGCTGCGCTTGGAGCTTGGTGACGAGGTCGACGAGAGCCAGGAGCGCTACGCCTTTACCTGGCCTGGCAAGATGGATGCCATTCGTCAGTCGCAGACGCCGAGCACTGCCACGTTGCGTCCTTGCGTTGAGAAGAGCCGTGGCCGCGATGGCGAGGACGGCAGCTTTGACTCCGACAACATCTATATCGAAGGCGATAATCTTGAGGTGCTGAAACTGCTGCAGAGCGGCTATCACGGCAAGGTCAAGATGATCTATATCGATCCGCCCTATAACACTGGTAAGGATTTCGTCTACAAAGACAAGTTCGGCGACACGATCGAAAACTACAAGAAGCAGGCGGGGCTGGCTAACCAGTCCAATGCCGATACGAGCGGTCGCTACCACAGCGACTGGTGCTCGATGATGTATCCCAGGTTGAGACTCGCTAGAGAGCTGCTGAGTGACGACGGCGTCATCTTCATTAGCATTAGTAATATTGAACTTAACAAGTTAATGATGATGTGCAATGAGATTTTTGGGGAAAGTAATTTTATAGACCTTTTTATCTGGGAAAAGACGCAACAATTTGGACGGCAAAAACTTAATAGCTATAGCAATGCTGATTACATCGTTTGTTTTGCAAAAGAACTTGATAATGGCGGCATTAAAGAGCTTCTCGTCGAAAAGGTAAAGACGGAGCTTCAAGACGCTCCGCTCTACAACGCATCCAACAACGTCAATACCCTCATTTTCCCAGCTGGGTCTGTTAAGTTTAATATGCCGGATGGAACGTATAGTGAGACCACTTCTAAAGACTATCTTCTTCTGAATCCTGTAAATGTAGTTAATTCGCGAAACGAGAACGACTTTCGACTCAGCTTTCGATCGCGTTGGTCAAATGAAACTGTCCAGAATGAGCTGGACAAAGGAACAACCTTTTGGGTTAAAACTGATAAGTTTGCAATAAGGGCAATTTATGGCGCCGGAAAAACTGCAAACGAGTCACCAAGACAGATAATATTTACAAATAGCAGCAATCCTAAAGCAACATTTAATCGTTTTGGCGATAGGGTTGACACGTCAGAAAACGCTACCAAAGAAGTTCAAGAGCTAATCGGCGATGCCTTCTCCTACCCTAAGCCCGTTTCGCTGCTTAAATATCTAGTCAGTCTTTTGTGGTCAACTGAAGGCTACGATACAAATCCGCTTATCATGGACTTTTTCTCTGGCTCGGGCACGACGGCACACGCCGTCATGAACACGAACTTAGAAGCACCGAACAATACGGCTCGCTATTTACTTGTCCAGCTCCCCGAAAAGGTAGAAGGGAGCCGGGTGACCCTTTGCGATGTTGCGGAGGAGCGTATCCGACGCGCGGGCAACATGATTAAGGCTGAGGTCGAAGAGGCTAACGCTCAGCCCAAGCTCGGCGAAGAGCCCAAGCGTCTGCCCGACATCGGCTTCCGTGTGTTTTCACTCGACCATTCCGGCATCGAAAAGCCTCAGCCTGGGCAGCTTGTGCTCGATGTGGTGAAGCCCGATCGCTCCGATATGGATATCGTCTTTGAGATGATGCTCAAATGGGGACTCGAGCTCACGCTTCCTGTCGAGAAGGAAGAAGTCGCCGGCTATCCCGTATATTCTGTCGCCTGCGGTGAGCTCGTGTGTTGTCTAGCGGACGGCCTGACCATGGAGGCGCTCGACGCTATCGCTGACATGGAGCCGCGCCGCGTACTCATGCGCGACTCGATTCTTACTGATACGCTCAAGCTCAATGCCGTCCAGGCGTTTAGGCGTGTGGAGGAACGAGCCGGCTACGAAGTACAGCTGAGGACGGTGTAACGCATGGCTTTGGAGATTAAATATGGCTCTGTTAGACCAAGATTGACATTCCGCCCCATCGTCTTCTTGCGATTGCACAATAGTCGCCCCCTTGTCGGATTTGAATCCGGCAAGGGGGCGATGCGCCCGAGACCGGACGAGTTGCTCGCCTGGCCCTGCCGTTTCATGCCGAGCTGCCGGCTATCTCGCCGTCTCCCCCTCGGGTGCCGGCGTCTTGACCCTCATCTCGAACGGCATCCCGCCCTCCCGGACGAGCGCCCTGAGGAACGCGTTGACGGCGGTGGACATGGACAGGCCGAGCTCGTCCAGGATGGCCGTGGCCTCCCTCTTGACCTCCGGGTCGATGCGGATCGTCGTGGCCGGTATGTTCGACGGCATGGCCTCACCCCTCCTCGTGTATCGCGGTGCGACCATTCTACCGCCTCTATGCGGCGGGCGCGGCCCAGTAGTCCATGTAGGGCGGCTCCACGTTGAACATGTCGCGGCCGCGGCTCCTGCAGCCGCCGTGCGCGGGCTGCCGCGCGACCGTGCGCCCGGCGGCGCCGGAATCGGTCGCCATGAAGGTCCGGCACCACCTGAACCAGGCGAGGTAGGCATCGAGGTGCTTCGTCGACACGCCCTTGAACGGCTCCATGAAGGCGCCGAGGAGCGAGTGGACGGCGTTGATCCGGTTGATGGTTCCCCCGGATCGGTCCTTGGGGTCGTAGGCCGCGTGCGCGGCGACCTCGAGCTCGGCGAGGACGCCGACGTAGGCGGCCGCCCTGTCGGTCGCGACGACCGAGCCGGCCGCGATGCGGCCCCTCAGCGCGTCCATGGCGCGCTCCCTCGAAAGGGCGCCCCGCCCCGTGACCTCGAGGAACGTCTCGTTCGAGTCATTCACTCCGGTCATGACGCAGATCCGCTCGCGCGACAGCCCGCGTCTGTGCACCTGCTTGCCGCGGTGCCGGGAGGGGCGCGGCATCGTGAACGACCCCTTCGCGTGGTTGCCCTTGAACGACTCGGGGAAGTAGGTCTCGTCGAGCTCGCAGCCGCAGCCCCGCCCGGCCCTGAACGAGGGGGAGTAGGCCGAGAGGCACTCGATCAGCCTGTGGCGCATGGTGTAGGCGGTCTTGAGGCAGACGCGGCAGCGCCTCGCGCACTCGCGCAGGGGCAGCATGAGCGCGAAGCACTCGGCGTAGGCCATCCAGGTCTCCTTCGGGAGCCTGCTCGTCCCCAGGATGCGCTCGCTGCCCATGCCGAAGGTCCTGCCGCAGCCCCGGCAGAGGTAGCGCTGCTCGCCGTTCTTCGATTTGCCCTTCTTCACGACCGCGGCGGACCCGCAGCGCGGGCAGCGTTCGATTTCGTAGGCGGAGCCGGCCGCGTCGTCGAACGCCGCCGCGCGGATCACGTCCCTGACGGACTCGATAGCGCGGCGGCGCTCGGTCTTGCTGAGGTTCGCCATGCCCTTCTTGAAGTTGAGGACCAGGTCTTCGGCGTTCATGCTGCCCCCATCATCGCGGTCTACGGGGTCAACGATATGGCACCGTGGGGACACATGTATGTCAATCCTGGTCTAACAGAGCCTTATCGAATCCCAGGTTCTGGCTCACGCCTTTGAGCGTATGCGCTGCCATAAACGCGCTCTCGGCGTCTCCTGCCGCCATGGCGGCCTCCAGCTTGTCCATGCTCTCGTCATCCAAGAACTTGAGGGCAAAACGGGCAAGCATTTCCTCGCCCATCAGCCGAGCGCACGCGTCATCATAATTAGCGCCGATCTTCTCATACGCCTCACGCATGGAAATCATGGATTAAAAACTCCTTTGGTCAAAATAAATCGTGGGAAACGCGACGACGTCAGCGGGGCGTGCCAACGTCTCGGCAATTTGGTCTTGCACCTCGAGCAGGCAATCGAGCAGCAGCGGGTTAAAGGTGCCGCACTTACCGTCCAGGATCATCTTGATCGCCTCCTCGTGCGGGATAGCGTCCTTGTACACTCGCACGCTCGTCAGCGCATCGTACACGTCGGCCACCGAAACCACCTGTGCGGCAATGGGAATTTCGTCGCCCTTAAGGCCATCGGGATAACCCTTGCCGTCCCAGCGCTCGTGATGCCAACGCGCAATCTGGTACGCATATTCCATAAGCGCATTGCCGACGTGATGGCGGCCCAGCTCAAGCAGCATGTCGGCGCCGATCGCGGTATGCGTCTTCATAATCTCGAATTCCTCGGGCGTAAGACGCCCGGGTTTGTTGAGAATCGCATCGTCAATCGACATCTTGCCGATATCGTGCAGTGCCGAAGCCAAGGCGATCGTGGAGCGTTCCTCATTGTCGAGGGAGATCGTGTCGCTACGCCAGACCAGACAGCCAAGCAGCAGCTCGGTCAGCTTCTCGATATTCGTAACGTGCCTGCCGCTCTCGCCGTTGCGAAGCTCCATGACGCCGGCCATGATGTCGATGAGCATGCGACTGTTCTTGACGCGCTCGTTGTACTGCTGGGACAGTAGGTTCGTCAGGCGGCGCTGTTTGGCGTATAGGCGGATGGTGTTGCTTACACGGCAGCGCACGACACGGGAGTCAAACGGGCGGTTGATATAGTCCGAGGCGCCCAGCTCGTACGCGCGCAGAACCATATCATCGGAATCTTCGCTCGAAATCATGATGACAGGCAGATTGTCGATACCCGATCGGCGCGACAAATCGGCCAGCACCTCAAAGCCGCTTATGCCCGGCATGACAATATCCAGCAGCACGAGCGACAACTCATCACCATAGCGGTCGACCATGTCGAGCGCCGTACGACCGTTGTCGGCCTCGAGGATGCAATACTCGTCCTTGAGCATCTCGCTGAGAATGACTCGGTTCATCTCGGAGTCATCGACAATAAGTACCAAAGGCTTTTCGCTTTGGAAGGCCTCGATGGAATCGGCATCGGTCACGACCGTACCGGCTTTTGCCTTAGCGCGGCTCAGTAACTGGACAGCGCGGCCAACGCCCTCATCGACCGTCTCGCCATGAATGCGAACGCCACCAACACATGCCGTCAAGCTCACGTACTCATGGCCCGGAATAATCGTGGAACGAACGGCATCGGACACCTGATGCAGGCGACGGGTGAAGTCATCGGAGGGAATATTGGGCATGACAACCACAAACTTGTCGCAGCCATAGCGCACAAGCTCGTCAGTCGAACGGATTCCGCTGCGCATGGCTGTCGCCACGGCACCGAGCGCAAGGTCGCCGTCATGACGGCCACACGTATCGTTGAAGACCTTAAAATCATCAAGGTCGATCATCGCAACGCCGGCATTCATGCGGGCGCTACGGAGCTTTTCCTCGTAATATCGGCGATTGTGCACGCTCGTCAGCACGTCGGTGTAGACAAGGTCCTCTTTTGCAGCCTCTTGCCCATCGATCGGACGCACCATCAGCAGGACATGAGGCTCGCCCTCGACCTTCAGAGGGCGCAGATGGGCGCGGTACTCAACGCCATCGTTGAGCAGTTGCTCCGACACCTCATCGGAATCTGTCAAGGCCTCAAGACTTGCCTGGCGCAAACAAGGGCAGCGATCACCGGCGAGCAGGCAGTTAGGCTCGCTCTTAATCTGATCGGCCGACAGCAAACGTACCACGGGGTAGGTCTTCGCGACACGGGCGACCTCGGTGGCAGCCTCCTCGTCGGTTAGATTGACCTCGTGATTATTGAGCATATGGGGGCCTTTCGATAGCTTCGCATGGTAGCGGTGGGTTCCAAATGTTACAAGGGTAACACCTTGCCGATGCAGGTAAGCACGTGAATGCTGTTACATTTTTATGAGTTGGCAGACGGCGCGATTGAAGCCGCAGACGTGAGGTTTTAAGCATATTTGTTAACAAGGCCGAAACGTTTGCGGGTGAAGTCTGCTTTGGCTATTGCGGGTGTTAGAGCCCCAGGATGCCAAGGACAGTCTGGGCAGCCGCTCCCGGGCGATCGCGCAGGCCGTTGTGCGCGCCGGGAACCATTACGAGTGGACAGTCCAAAAGCTCAGCCGCCACCCTTGTGCCCGCCTCGCGAGGCGTGCCAATCGAGAGCTCGCCCAGGAGCACGGCGGCCACCGTTTTCGACGCACGAACGCTATCCCAATCGGGAACGCAGGTCATAGTAATCCCGTATTCGTTTGCCATGAAGCTGCGGCC
>OGPG01001656.1_pt1 | contig 14850 bp, 11 predicted proteins | sample 1552851 | NCBI WGS metagenome assembly OGPG01 (sample SAMEA2579909, study PRJEB22360) | human gut metagenome | biome: human gut; feature: human-associated habitat; material: faeces | place: Denmark | collected 2008/2010 | reverse complement strand
TTACAGTGGACACTACAGCAAGAAATGCATACTGCAATGATGCACTGGAGGTACGCGAGGCTACTGCAAAGACAGAACTTTCCTATGAGAGCAGCGATCCGACTGTAGCAACGGTAGATCCAAAGACCGGAGCTATCACAGCACTGAAACCGGGAACGACGCAAATCATTATAAGAGCGGCACAGTCAGATCTGTACAAAGAAGCTGTATCTGGTTACGAGCTTATCGTAGACCATGCACCGGTTACGGCACCGACGGTAATCACCGGGCTTGTTTATAATGGCAAGGCACAGAAACTGGTAAATCCGGGCAGTACGGCAGAAGGAAAGATGATGTATAAAGTCGGCGATGGCGAATGGAGTGAAGAAATACCGGAAGCGACAGAGGCCGGAGAATACACAGTTTCCTACAAAGTAGTCAGAGCCGAAGGGCATGGAGAAACAGATGTACAGCAGCTCAAAGTAACAATTGCACCTGCAAAAAAGGATGATTCAAAGAAGGATGATTCAAAGGGCAACACCGGAAATAAATCAGATGGAAAAGATGATACATCGGATACAAATAAGACCGGTGACACAAATAATACCAACCAAAACAGCAATACAAATACGACTTCTGTGACGAATACAAATAAAACATCCGGTACACAGAGCACAGCTGTGAAAAACAGCACGACCGTATCCGCAGTAAAAACAGGCGATACGACCGACATTTTAGGTTATATCGGCGCAGCTTTCATAGCACTTGCAGCCGCAGCCGGAATCTTCTTTATCAGAAAAAAAGACAGATAATAGCTGAATCAGGGGCAGAACCATACGGTTTCTGCCTCTTCTCTATACCAAAGTATGCAAGAGAAGCTGCCAGTGGCAGGTTCTCTGTATGACATGAAACCCATTATCTTGCATTTTTTACATCATCTGTGCTAAGATGAGTGTCAGAAAGTGAGAGAAATAAATATGAAACAATAGAAAATAAAAGACGGGAGAAAAAGATGAATCGGAAAGATTTCAAAAACAAAAGTGAAATGCAGATATTTCTGTCATATTTCAAACCTCACAGGAAACTGTTTTTTCTGGATATGGCATGTGCACTGGGAATTGCGATGATCGATCTGGCATTTCCATTTATTTCCAGATGGTGTATGTACAAACTTTTGCCGGATAATGCGTGGAGAACATTCTGGACCGTCATGGCAATCGTATTTTGTGCATACATTCTGCGGTCTGTTTTTACCTATATTATTACTTACTGGGGACACACGTTTGGTGTCCGGATAGAAACAGATTTTCGACGTGACTTATTTCAGCATATTCAGGAGCTGAGTTACTCGTATTTTGACAATGCCCGTGTGGGACAGTTAATGAGTCGGCTCACATCGGAACTATTTGATATTACGGAGTTTGCACATCATGCACCGGAAGATATTTTTATTTCAACAGTAACGATCATTGGTGCGTTGATCATTATGTTTACGATCCAGTGGAAACTGGCGCTGGTGATCGCGGTGACAATTCCGATTTTTCTTGTGATCGTGTGGAAATGCCGTTTTTCCATGCAGAATGCATCCCGTAATGTAAAAAAAGAGATGGCAGCGATCAATACGGATTTTGAATCCGGACTTTCCGGTCTTCGGACGGCGAAAGCTTTTGCAAATGAGGAAAAAGAACTCGACAAATTTGATTCTGCAAATTTGAGCTACCGTGATTCAAAAGCGGATTTTTATCGGGCAATGGGAATGTTTAATTCCGTAATGGAATTTTTCATGTGTATTCTTTCAGCAATCGTGATTGCGGTCGGCGGTGCACTGATCATGTCAGATCAGTTGAACATCATTGACCTGATCACATTCAGTTTGTATGTGTCTACTTTTGTAAATCCGGTACGTAAGCTTTCAACGACGGTGGAACTGATTGCGAACGGAACAGCCAGTCTGCACAGATTTGTAGAACTGATGCGGACAGAACCGGGACTTAAGGATGCACCGGATGCCACGGAGTTTCAGAATGTCAGAGGACAGATCGATATAGATCATGTCGGATTTGCTTATGAGGGAGATCAGACAGTACTTAAGGATGTTTCCCTTCATATAAAACCGGGTGAGACGATTGCGTTTGTAGGATCCTCCGGTGGCGGAAAAACTACGCTCAGTCAGTTGATTCCGCGATTTTATGATGTGACTGATGGAAGTATTTCCATTGATGGAATGGATGTAAGAAAGGCTACACAGGAATCGCTGCACAGAAATATCGGTGTTGTGCAGCAGGAAGTTTTCCTTTTTGCAGACAGTATTGCGGAGAACATCCGTTATGGAAAACTCGATGCGACAATGAATGAAATCATACAGGCGGCAAAGATGGCAGAAATTTATGACGATATTATGGAAATGCCGAAAGGATTTGATACAAATGTCGGAGAAAGAGGCGCACTTCTTTCCGGTGGACAGAAACAAAGAATTTCAATTGCACGTATTTTTCTGAAAAATCCGCCGATTCTGATTCTGGATGAGGCAACTTCTGCGCTGGACAGTGTGACAGAGGCAAAAATCCAGGAAACATTTGAGAAACTTGCAGTCGGAAGAACGACGATCATCATAGCCCACAGACTTTCTACAGTCAAGAGTGCGGATGACATCGTGGTTATCGAACAGGGACAGATTGTTGAAAAAGGATCGCACAACGAACTGATGCAAAAAGAAGGGGTATATGCATCACTGGTTCATACACAGGAATTAAAAAAGTAATCGGGGGATTAACCCTCGATTACTTTTTTGATTGCGTCATAAAGTTCGTCGTATGTTTCATATGCCGGAATTTCAGGATATTCGGCTTTGATCGCATCGGTGCTCTTAAAGAGAAATCCTGCCTTGCTTGCCTGGATCATGCCGAGGTCATTGTGGCTGTCACCGCTTGCAATGGTATCATATCCAATGGACTGCAGTGCTTTTACGGTTGTGTATTTGGATTTTTCACAGCGCATTTTAAAGTCTGTGATCTCGCCGTTGTCTGCGACTACGAGAGAGTTGCAGAAGATAGTCGGATAACCGAGTTTTTTCATCAGAGGTCCGGCAAACTGTGAAAATGTATCACTGATGATGATGACCTGAGTCAGTTCGCGAAGCTTATCCAGAAATTCTTTGGCGCCCGGGATTGGATCGATTTTGGAAATGGTTTCCTGAATCTCCTTCAGTCCAAGGCCATGTTCTTTCAAAATGTTGAGACGGTATTTCATTAGTTTATCGTAGTCCGGCTCATCTCTTGTTGTTCGTTTTAATTCCGGGATACCGGTTTCTTCTGCAAATGCAATCCAGATTTCAGGAACCAGTACGCCTTCAAGGTCTAAACAGACAATTTCCATAATTTCTCCTCCGTTCTGAGATAACTTTATTATTGTAGCATGGTACCGCGTCTCTTTAAGTGCGTATTCGTATATCATTATAACCGAAAAATATCGAAATCGCTATATAAAATTACAGAAAAGTAGATTTCCTTAATTCATTCAAAAGGAATCCTGCTTGTATCACATCGGCAGTTAGTGATATGATAAACAGGAAGAAATAATGAGAGGCTTGGTGAAATAGAAATGAAACAGGAAAATTATATAAAAGGAATGGTTATGATCATTCTGTCGGCATTTTTCTTTGCGTGCATGAATGTCAGTGTGCGTCTGGCGGGAGATCTGTCATCCATTCAGAAAAGCTTTTTCCGTAATCTGGTGGCGGCAATTTTTGCAGCGATCCTTTTAGGCAAAAATCATATTGTACCAAAGGTGCAGAAACAGTACTGGGGTGCGCTGCTCCTTCGCTGCGCGTTCGGCACACTGGGAATCCTCTGTAACTTTTATGCGATCGACCATCTGCTTGTTGCCGATGCCTCGATCCTGAATAAATTGTCCCCGTTTTTTGCAATTATTTTTTCTTTCCTGATTTTGAAAGAAAAGATTACTCCGGTGCAGGGAACCTGTGTGCTGCTGGCATTTATCGGATGCCTTTTTGTGGTAAAACCGGGATTTCAGAATGCAGCGTTGATTCCTGCGCTGATCGGAGTCTGCGGAGGACTTGGAGCAGGAATTGCATATACAATGGTGCGTGTGTTGGGAACACATGGAGTGAAAGGTCCGATCATTGTATTTTACTTTTCTGCATTTTCATGCCTGTTTGTGCTTCCGTATCTGATTTTTGATTATACTCCGATGACAGGAAAACAGCTTGTGACGCTTCTGATGGCGGGCCTTTTTGCAGCAGGCGGTCAGTTTACGATCACAGCAGCATATACGTATGCACCGGCAGGTAAGATTTCTATTTTTGATTATTCGCAGATCATATTCGCGACACTTCTGGGATTTTTCCTGTTTGGTGAAATTCCGGATCACTACAGTTTCATAGGATATGGTCTGATCATTCTCGCATCACTGGGAATGTTTGTTCATAACATGAAAGTTATAAAATGTCGATAATAAAAAGGTCCCTATTGATTTCGGGTAAGGGAGCAGATATAATGTGGACAGAAATGAAAATGTTTTAGAATAACATAAAATCCGGATCAATAAGGAGGTACATTGTTAAGATGAAAATCGGAAATGATATTTATTATGTAGGTGTAAATGACCATCAGGTCGACCTGTTTGAGGGACAGTATGAGGTGCCAAATGGCATGTCCTATAACTCATATGTGATCAAAGATGAAAAGATCGCAGTTATGGATACGGTAGATGCAAATTTCACAGAAGAATGGCTTGGAAATGTTGCCAAAGTTCTGGATGGAGCAAAACCGGATTATCTGGTTGTACAGCATATGGAGCCGGATCATGCGGCAAACATTGAAAACTTCATGAAAGCATATCCAGATACAACTGTTGTTGCAAATACAAAGACCTTTACCATGATGGAAAATTTCTTCAGAGGTATGGATCTGGAAGGCAAAAAACTGGTTGTTGCCAACGGAGAGAGTCTGACACTGGGCAAACATGTCCTGACATTTGTGTTTGCACCGATGGTTCACTGGCCGGAAGTTATGGTTACTTATGACAGCACAGAAAAGGTTCTTTTTTCCGCAGATGGTTTTGGAAAGTTCGGAGCGCTGGATGTGGAAGAACCATGGGATGACGAGGCAAGAAGATATTTTATCGGTATCGTAGGAAAATACGGTGAACAGGTACAGAAACTTCTCAAAGCAGCGGCCACTCTCGATATTCAGAAAATCTGTCCGCTTCATGGACCTGTTCTTACAGAAGATCTCGGACATTATATCGGGCTTTATGACACATGGTCTTCCTATACGCCGGAAGATGACGGAATTGTGATTGCCTATACTTCCGTATATGGACACACCAGAATGGCAGTTTCTCTTCTTGCTGAAAAATTAAAAGCAAAAGGATGTCCAAGGGTTCTGGTTTATGATCTTGCAAGAGATGATATGTCCCAGGCATTGAGTGATGCTTTCCGCTATTCAAAACTGATCCTGGCAACCACCACTTACAATGCAGGTATCTATCCGTTTATGAATGATTTTATTACCCGACTGGTAGAACACAATTACCAGAATCGTACCGTCGGCCTTATTGAAAATGGTTCATGGGCACCTCTGGCAGCAAAGATTATGAAAGAAATGATGTCTAAGTGCAAAAAAATCGACTGGCTGAAAAACTCTGTACACATCTGGTCTGCTGTAAAAGAAGAAAACCGTAAACAGATCGATGATATGACAGATGAACTTTGCAAAGAATATATTGCAAAAGATGATACTCTTGCAAACAAAAATGATATGACTGCGCTTTTCCGCATCGGTTATGGCCTTTATGTAGTTACCTCCAACGATGGAAGAAAAGATAACGGTCTTATTGTAAATACAGTTACGCAGCTGACGGACAATCCATATCGCGTAGCTGTAAATATCAACAAGGCAAATTATTCTCATCATGTAATCCGGCAGACGGGTGTTCTCAATGTAAACTGTCTGTCTGTAGATGCGCCATTCTCTGTTTTCCAGCAGTTTGGCTTCCAGTCAGGAAGAACAGTCGATAAGTTTGCAGGACAGAAGATCAACCGTTCCGGAAACGGACTTGTATTTCTGGATAAATATATTAACGCATTCATGTCACTGAAAGTAGAACAGTATGTCGACCTTGGTACGCATGGAATGTTCATCTGCAGCGTTACAGAGGCACGCGTTATGAGTGATCAGGATACCATGACTTATACGTACTATCAGCAGAATGTAAAACCGAAGCCGGAAACAGAAGGTAAAAAAGGTTTTGTCTGCAAAGTCTGCGGCTATGTCTACGAAGGCGATGAACTTCCGGAAGACATCATTTGCCCGCTGTGCAAGCATGGAGCTGTGGATTTTGAACCGATACAGTAAAACTAAATAAAACGCAGATGTTCTTTAAACAGCTCCTGATATAATGCTTCTGCAGTCCAGAAGATATTGTGTGGAGTAATGATCGCTTTTAACGGAATAGACGCTGCGCCGGTTTGCTTATAGTCGGCGAGAAAGGCATCCATCTGTGTGGAGTCGGTCCCGGAGAATACCATCATTTCGAGTGGGAAATCCGGGCCGATATAATTTGTTTTTTCTTTGTGAAAGCCCTGGATTCCGGCAAGAAAGCCAAGCTTCTGCCTATAATTTATCCGGGAAATTTCTTTTACCTGCATTCCGTTTTTCAGGGCAGTACTGCGAACCGCTCTGAGTTTTTCTTTTTCGAGTCCGAAAGTTAATATAATCTGTGCCATTTTTCTACCTTTCTAAATCAGTTTTAGAGCCCATTCTGATACACGTCATTGATCACGCTCTGAGCCTGTTCCAGTTCTTTTTTCTGAATGATCGCATTTCGGTCACTTAAGATCGCAAGCATTTCATCTATGAGGTCTTCAATCCGCGGATTGCTTATTCGATAGAGATATCCGAGCAGCCGGGTGGCAGTATAATCTGTATTCATATTTTTGTATGCAATCTCTGCACAAAGTTCTTTGGGATATCCTTTGCTGAGTAAAATTTTATATAATTCATCAGTACGTTCTGATGCCATGATCTGTCACTCCTCTATAGTATTTCCATTTCGTGTTTTTATGTATCTTGATTATAGCAACAAATAAATCGAATGGCTATTCCATTTTCGGAAAAGTAAAAGCCTTACAAAATTTCTTGACTTTCGAAATATTTGAACGGATAATCTTCTATAGAAGGAATTTGAATATCATTTTGGAGGGTGAAGGAAATGTATACAGCATCGAAAGAACGATATACACAGATGGAGTATAAGCGCTGCGGAGACAGCGGCTTAATGCTTCCGAAGGTGTCTCTGGGACTGTGGCACAATTTTGGTGATACAGCAAATTATGAGAATATGAGAAAACTCTGTTTTACTGCATTTGACAACGGAATCACACAGTTTGACCTTGCAAATAATTACGGACCGGAACCGGGAAGCGCCGAGAAAAACTTCGGCCGTATTTTGAAAGAGGATCTTGGAGTTTACCGAGATGAGCTGATTATCACAACAAAAGCAGGATATGATATGTGGGAGGGCCCTTACGGGAACTGGGGAAGCCGCAAATATCTTCTTGCAAGTCTTGATCAGAGCCTGAAACGAATGGGACTGGAATACGTCGATATTTTTTATCATCACAGAATGGACCCGGAAACTCCTCTTGAAGAGACAGTGGGAGCGCTGGCAAGCGCAGTGCAGAGTGGAAAAGCAATCTATGTCGGTCTTTCCAATTATGACGGACCTACACTGGAAAAAGCATCTGCAATCCTGAAAGAGCTGCATTGTCCGTTTGTAATTAACCAGAATCGCTATTCTATTTTTGACAGAACTGTAGAAAAAAATGGATTAAAAGATATGGCGGGCAAACTGAAAAAAGGTCTGATCACATTCAGTCCTCTTGCACAGGGCCAGCTGACGGACCGCTATCTTCATGGTATTCCGGAAGACAGTCGTATCCGTACAGATGGAAGATTTTTAAAAGAAAGTACACTGGATGAGCACAGGATGGATCAGATTCGTAAGCTGAATGATCTGGCAGCGCAGCGAGGCGAGAAACTTGCCGACATGGCACTCGGATGGCTGCTTCATCATAACGAAGTTACAAGTGTACTGATCGGTGCATCAAAACCGCAGCAGATCCTTGATAATGTAAAAGCAGTCAGCTGTGCACCGTTTACAGAAGAAGAACTGAAACTGATCGATGAGATTTCAGCGTAGTTATGGTGGAGTATACTAAAAAAATAACCGAAAATACTACGGTAAGACTGCTTTTGCTGTTTTTGATCCCGGGTATTCTGATTTTGAGTGTGGTATTTGAAATCCAGACAAGGCTGGAAATCAGGAAAGCCAACGAGGATGCTGCGGAGATTATTTCATTTATGAAAGAGCAGTGTAGCCGTTATGATGATATTCTTACAAACAATAAAATTCGGATTCAGATGGATCTTGCCGAGAAAGCAACGGAATTGAAACGCTGTCTTTCGGAGCAGGAAATGATCAGTGACAAAAATATGCATCAGTTTTTAAAAGAGCAGAGACTGACAGGTATTCTGATTCTGGACAAAAATCTGCATGTAAAAAACAGTCAGTATACCGAAAAGATAGAGGATAAGATATGGAATACTGCCTTTGAAGCGCAGAAGCTGCAGGATCTTCTGACGTATCCAAAGAAAATTCTGTCCGATCGGATAGAGACATCTGAAGAGAAATATTATTACTATGCTGCAATGGCATCAGAGGATCGAAAGAGCATTATTTTGTGCTATGAGAGTGCGAGTACGAAAGCGGATATAGAGAATGAACTCAGTATTGAAAGCATACTTACCGGATATAAAGTGGAGCGGGATGGTACGGTTGTACTCTCAGATGGTCAAAAAGTAATCAGTTCAAACAATCAGTCTATGCAGGGCAAAAGGATTGAGGACTGTCCCCGCATTATGATGTTTAATGAAAAGCAGGAAGCAGACACACTGATCCGTGTAAAAGAAGACGGTAAGGTATTTTATGGCAGCTATGCGAAATACGGTCAGTATTATATTTATGTATTTTTTCGGAAAAACGAAGTTTTTACGGAGAGTGGTATGGTCATTGCATATGCTGTGGCATTCTATCTTGTTGCATGGCTTGCCCTGCTCTTTATGCACCAGAAACTGGCAAAAAAACAGCTTGTAAATCTTGAGTATCAGCATAATATTATCGATGCGATCAGCCGGATTTATGTTACGAATTACGTGGTTGATCTGAAATATAAGACACTTGAAATTATCCGTGCACCGGAGGAAGTTCATAAAATTGTGAAATATTTACATGGTGCGGAACAGACGATGAATGCAATTACTTCATACTGCATTGGTAAGGAGTATCAGGCAGGGATGAGGGAAATTACAGATATCAACACACTTTCGGAACGACTGAAGGGAAAGGAATCCCTGAATTATACGTTTCAGGATGCTTTTGGTGTCTGGCATATGCTGACAGCGCTTCCGAAGAGAATTCAGGCTGACGGGGAAATTGAATCTGTGATTTTTGCTGTGCAGAATATTGATGAGCAGAAACGCAGAGAACAGGAATACCAGAATCAGATCATTGAGACAGCTGAAGAAGCGAGACGTGCCAATGTTGCAAAAACAGAGTTTCTGCGGAGGATGAGCCACGATATCCGAACACCGATCAATGGCGTGATCGGTATGCTGAATATCGGGGATCATTTCCCGGAAGATATGGAAAAGCAGAAGGAATGCAGAGAAAAAATCCGCGGTGCGGCGATGTTTTTGTTTGAACTGGTAAACGATGTTCTGGATATGAGTAAGATGGAGTCCGGAGAAATTGAACTGGAAAAAATACCGTTTGATTTGCGGGAAATGCTGGATGAAGTGGTTGCTCTGATTGAGGTACAGGCAGTAGAACGAGGCATACATTTCACATATAAAAGAGAAAACTACCAACACTATAAACTGATCGGAAGCCCGGTGCATTTACGCCAGATCATGTTGAATATCGCAGGTAATGCAGTTAAATATAATCGTGAAAACGGAAGCCTTGATCTGCACTGTGAAGAGGTATCCTGTAGTGAAAAATATGCAATGTATGAGTTTACCTGTGTGGATACCGGAAAGGGTATGAGTAAAGAATTCCAGAAGCATATGTTTGAACCGTTCACACAGGAAGAAAACGGAGCACGTACGACTCTCGGCGGTACAGGACTTGGTCTTTCCATCGTTAAGAAGCTGGTTGAAAAAATGAATGGAGAGATTGATGTCGTCAGCGAAGAAGGAAAAGGAACTACCTTTACGATCAACCTTCCGTTGAAAATCAATCCGGATGCTGTAGAGGAAGAAACTTCTGAAAAAGAAGAACAGGAGCTTTCTATTACAGGATTGCATATACTTCTTGTTGAAGATAATGAGCTGAATATGGAAATTGCAGAATTTCTTCTGGAAGATGAAGGCGCTGTACTTACGAAAGCATGGAACGGACAGGAGGCTGTCGATATATTCAAAAATTCACCGGATGGTACATTTGATGTGATTTTGATGGACATTATGATGCCGGTGATGGATGGCCTTACAGCTACAAGGACAATACGTGGTCTCATGCGCGAAGAAGCAGAGCGGATTCCGATCATTGCAATGACGGCGAATGCTTTTGAAGAAGACCGGAAACGAAGTATGGAGGCCGGTATGAATGGTCATGTCGCTAAACCGCTGGATATGCAGGAAATCTTGAAGACGATTGTGGACTGCATACAGCATAAATAAGAGATTTTGATGACCGCCGGGGAGGATTTCCCGGCGGTGAAGCTTTTATTTTGATTTTTCTTCCAGAAAATCGTACGCGAATTGTGCGTACATAGCGGCTCCGCGTTTTAAGACACTTTCGTCTACGGTATAGTGATCGTTGTGATTTTTGGCGGTGATACCCAGAGATTTATTCTGGCTTCCGACCAGCCCAAAGACACCCGGAACCTTTTCCATATAGTAGGCGAAGTCCTCACTGATCATCATTTTCGGGAATGGTTTCAGACAATCAGAACCGTACATTTTGGCAGCGGAATTTCTTGCAATCTGTACCAGATCTTCATGCTCATTAATGATAGGAGCCGGAAAATATTCAAAAGTCAGAGTAGCCTTTGCTCCCATGGAAGCAGCTGTATTTTCAGCGATTCTGCGGAGCAGAGGCTCCGTTTTTTTGCGCATTTCAGGGGAATGGGTACGCGTAGTTCCCTCCAGAACAACCTTATCAGCAAGAATATTAAAGCGCTGTCCGCCTTCTATCTTACCGACGGTGACAACCAGTGGATTCAGAGGATCATTCATACGGGAAACGATCGCCTGAATTTCTGTGATGATATAAGCGGCAGTCAGAATCGCATCAACACCCTGATGCGGGGTGGAACCATGAGAAGAAACACCCTCGATTTCAATTCGGAAATTGTCACAGCTTGCCATACGTGGGCCAGATTCAAAATTCATGTAAGGTGCATCCAGCTCTCCCCAGATATGTGTGCCGTAAATGGCATCTACATCGTCCAGAAAACCATGTTCGACATAGTACTGTGCACCGTGGCAGGATTCTTCTGCAGCCTGAAAGATGATCTTTACATTTCCTTTTAGGTCTTCTTTTTTTGCCATCAGCATACGGATTCCGCCCAGAAGCATGGCAATATGGCAGTCATGTCCACAGGCGTGCATGACACCTGGATTCTGACTGCAAAAAGCAAGTCCGGTGTGTTCATCAACGGGAAGTGCATCGATATCTGCACGAAGAGCGACTGTCTTGCCCTCAGGGGTAGCTTTGCCTCCCTCGATCATCGCCCAGAGACCGTTATAATCCGGATAATAGTGAGGAGTCAGCCCCATTTCTTCAAGAAGTTTTCCAATCTGCCCGGAGGTGTTTTTTTCCTCAAAAGAAAGCTCCGGATGCGCATGAAAATAACGCCTCTGTTCGATGATCCAGTTCTCGTTTTGTTCTGCCAGATTCTTAAAATTCATGTCGATCTTCTCCCATGTATGCTGAAAATAGTTGGATAATACTATCCAATTAAGAAATTGTTTTTTATGAAATAATAGTAGCGAAAGCAATGAGGAATGTCAAATAATTCCGGAATTTGACGTAAATAATATTTATAAAGAATTTGTCGAACGTTTTTTGTTGACACTGCGTGTTTTCGGGTTATATTATAAACAGATTGGTTTTATGACACTTACAGGAAGATATCCGAAGACTGGAGACAATGATATACACAATGGCTGACAAATTTTTAGAGAAAATTGATCTGGACGAAGTAAGGAGTGAAATGAGGATGACAGAGTTGGGAAAAATGTTATATGAAGAAGCCGAAAAAAAGGTAAAATTAGAATCAGCCAAAAATCTTCTCGGAATATTAAATGATGAACTGATTGCAGAAAAAATTGGAATTCCGTTAGAAGATGTATTGAAATTAAAAGAAGAAATGAAATAGAATATTGACTATAAAACAGGAACTGTCTATAAGATGGTTCCTGTTTTATGTTTGTACGTTATAGGTGCTTTCTGACAGTTAAAACCAAGATGGTAAGTTATCTGTGGAGTATAATTCAAGTGTTTTTTTTGCAGATTCTTTCATTTCTTGTGCAAGTGAATCAGGATGCAGAACAATAAGAGATGAACCATAGCTTCGAAGCCATACTTTGAAGTTGTTAATTCCGATGATCGTATCATAGTAATAACTAAATCCATCATGTGCTTCAATGCGAGCATATTTGCGCTGACTTGTGTCTGCTTTAATCTTGTTGAGAATATTGTTCGTATCATGATAGATTTTTACACAAACATCAACAGGTGCTTCATTAAAATTTGCCATTCCCCACATATAATCACAGATTTTTCGCTCTTGTTGTGAAAGAGAAGTTTGAGAACTGGGAGCAGTGGATAATTTAATTTTGCTAAATATACGATCTAAACGATATATAGTTTTAGTGTTATCAACACAATATATTAAATTTTGATTTGTGTCATGATAAAGAAACTGCGGAAAAATATTAGTTTGTAAAATACCATTGTAGAAAAAAGTTATTTCTTTTTGGCTTTCAATAGCTGTTTCGATGATATCTGCACGTTCCTTAATGATAGGATTTAGTGTAGATATTTCCTTTTTTATTCTCAATTTGTCAGCAACGCTATTAAAGAGTTTCGGATATCTTGCTGCAAGATGAGAATACTCCAATTGATTAAGCCACAGAGGAATTGCTGTTTCATTATGTAAATTTAATGTATAGGAATCCAACTTAAATATATACTCATCATATTTTCCGTAGAGAAGCTGCTTACTCCATTTTTTCTTATCTGAGAGATAAAATGTGATTTCAGGATCATTATCCGGAATAGAAGAATCACCCGGATAACATTCCATGAGTTCTGAAAGTTCTTTGATTGATAAAAGTGCCAGAAAATCCTGACGTATCTGCTGAATTGGAAGATTAAGAATGTTGCTTATAGATATTAGGGTGCTATCGGAATTTGGATAACTTAGTAAAGCTAAAAGGTGTGTTAAATGTTGAAATGATGAGTCACGATTTTGATTTTTCGAAGTATCAAGTTTGTTATTCATGTGAAACCTCCTCGTAACGATTTAGAATAGACTGAGTAGAAGAAATCATTAGTTCTCTTAACTCAGACGGTGCTTCTACACGGGCAGCACTGCCAAAGGATCTGATAAAATGTGCAAAAGATGATAATCCCCGAATTGTATCTTTATATATGGCAAAGGAGCCGCAATCGGAAATTTCTAATGTGGATGTATTCTTTCTGGATTCATGCAATGCATTTAACTTATAGCGTATATTTTTAGAAAAAAGAGAAAAATATACAACAACTTCTTGTGGCTTTTTAAGAGAATTATAATCTAGTGCAGCTGAGTATATTTCATTGTAAATTCTTATCCAGGGTGATGAATTATAAATTTTATTTTTTAATTTCGTATTATGTGTGGCAGAAAAAAGAATACGATCAAGACGTAATAACATAATAGGATACTCATCAGATTCACCAAGAAGATAACAGTGACCGGTTTCTGCATTATAAAAAATAATTGCAACAGAAAACAGAAAGTGAAAAGTCTGGGCATTGGGATCGACATAGCAAATATCCAACTTGTTGTGCTTAAAAGATAATTTATTTAGTTCATTTAAAAACTGTGTTATTTTTTCAGGAAAACCATTCTGGCGTCCATGTTGAATAGGAGGTGCAGGAGAATAGTTCGGATTGTCTGAAGAGTTTTTCATTAAGTTATTGCAAAAGTCAAATACAGGTTTCAGAATAGCAGATTCAGAACCAGAATCAGGAATTCTTTCATGATAATAACAGAATTCCATGAGTTCATCTTCGGAAAAGCAATATACGGAGGAAGCCTGGTCAGAAAGTGAAAATCTGGAAGGTTCAGGTACACATTTAATTCGTTCAAGATATCCTTGTTTATGTAAAATAGAAAGATGGCGAGATATCGTATCCAGGCGACTGGTGGTTGGTTCTGGCAAGATAGACTCAGTTAGAAAATTACGTGTACAGTAACCGTTTTGGTAGGTAATTTCTTTCAGAAGCTGCCAGTCCAGAAATAAATTTTGATTTATACAAGAGTTAAAGGAAAAATTATTCAGATTTTCCGGTACATAGACAAGATGGTAAACATTGTTGATTACGTCAAATTTGTAACCGAGCTGTTCAAGATATTTGCGATCTTCGCATAAGGTGTTACCAGATATCTTATAACTATAATTGACTGTCAGATAATTAAGAAAATCAGAAGTACTGGCACCATTGTGCTTTTTCAGATATTCAATATAGAGAGCGCGACGTTTCTCGGGCTTTATCGTTTGCTTCTTATTATTC
>OGPG01001644.1_pt1 | contig 14929 bp, 8 predicted proteins | sample 1552851 | NCBI WGS metagenome assembly OGPG01 (sample SAMEA2579909, study PRJEB22360) | human gut metagenome | biome: human gut; feature: human-associated habitat; material: faeces | place: Denmark | collected 2008/2010 | reverse complement strand
CCGTATGCGGCAAGACAACTACAAGAGACTATGGAACCAAACTTGCAGCAACGATCAAACTGAATGCGAAATCCATCAAACTTCAGAAAAAACAGACTACAAAGAAAATCAAAGTTACAATGGCAAACGGCGATTCTATCAAATCATGGAAATCCAGCAACAAGAAGATCGTAACCGTCAATAAGAAGGGTGTGATCAAAGCCGGTAAGAAGAATGGAACAGCCAAGATCACTGTAACACTTGCAAGTGGTAAGAAAGCAACATTGAAAGTAAAAGTTCAGTCCCCGAGAGTAAACACAACCAAAATCAAAGGACTGAAATCCAAAGTATCCCTGAAAAAAGGTGAGAAACTGACGCTGAAACCGGCAATCAGCCCACTCACCTCTCAGGACAAAGTAACCTACACTTCTTCCAACAAAAAAGTGGCAACCGTGAGCAAGAAGGGGGTCATCACAGCGAAGAAGAAAGGAACTGTAAAGATTACCGTAAAATCCGGAAAGAAATCTTATACAGTTAAAGTAAAAGTAAAATAAAAATCAGATAACTCACTTCTTTAAGACCGGAGTCCATCGTGGCTCCGGTCTGCTTTTTGTTACTGGTTGACTTGACTTTAGACAGTACTTTTTTTATAATAAAGCTACAGTTGTTTTCGGACATTAGTGGAAAAATCCGGTGAGAATCCGGAACAGGCAAAATGCCTACTGTGTAGATAAGTCAGGGCCCAATGTATTACCTGTTTGATACAGGAATTGCGGGCGTAGTGTCTCCTGATCTTCCTGAATATCATTCAGGGAGATTTTTTTGTTTTCAGAATCAAAAAGAACAGGAGGAGACGAAAACATGAAGAAAAAAGAATTCACAAAGTTTCTGGCACTGATGATGAGTGCAGTCATGGTTGCCGGAAGCGGTGTGCCGGTTACAGCGGCAGATTTTTTATCAGATGATGTAGTTGTAGAGACCACAGCAGAATCAGATGATGCAGAGACTGCGGATGAAGCCGATGACGCGCAGATCGAACTTTGGGGGGTTGAAAATGAAGAACCAGACACAGCCTCCGAAGACACAGATGAGGTAATTATCTCAGAGGATGAAAATGAAACTTATACAAATGCAGATGTGGCGGATGACACAGATGCATTTGATGTATTCTCTGATGGAGAAGAGGAGACGGACATACTTGCAGATGATACAACGACTGTCAAACCTGATTTTAATGTAACATTGAATGGAAAGGCATCTACTTTAAATGTAACAGATAAAAAAGAAACCGAAAACTCAAATGAATGGCAGGTAGTGGATGTAACATTTAATGGAGAGGATACGAATGATGCAAATAATGTCTCAGTAAATTTGCCTGAAGGTACAAAGGTGACTAAAACAAATGTTGGAAGGGCAAGTAAATACATCAATGATAACCGTGGTTTCTCTAATAGAGTGAACGGAGCTCCGAAAACAGGTCCTTTTGCGGCTGATATGGGTGACAGTTTAAACTCTACATCATGGTATGTAGTTCAGATTTATTCAGATGGAACACATAAATATTATAAACTTAATTTCCACATCAATGTAGAAAAAAGTGACTTACAGGGAACTGTCAGACTTGATGCCGGTGCGCAGACAGGCACAGCAAAAGACCTGACTTTTGACGCAGACAGCAAGAGCGCCGAATGCACGTTTGAGAGCAGCGAAGCTTCAGAGACAGAAAACAATGTGCTTACATTTAATCTTCAGGCAAAAGGCATAAGGAAGATTGAAATGGGTACTTCATACGACGCAAACAAGGATGCCATTCTTGAGCCGATTACTGTAGGTGAGGATGGTACATATAAACTCAGCTTTGGAAGAGGAAACGGACCGGCAGCGAAATCAACTACATATCATTGTGTAGTTACTTATCAGGACGGTGAGAAAGTACACTATACAATTAAGATTACCCGAAAGGGCCGTGCAGGCGCTTCATATATGTGGGGTGGTTCAAAAGATAATCCGTTTAGTATGAGTACATTTGACAATAATAGTGAAACAATCAGCGGACTAATATCATCTCTGAAGACTGCGCCGATAACAATCTATGATGAAAACGGAAAATCAAAGATGGTAACTCCATCATGGACATTCTATAATTTAGATGAGGAAAAAGATAATTTCTATTTCAGTGAAGATGGCTCAACACTTTATGCGAAGAAACCGGGCATTGGTGAGTTTGGAGAATGGACGTACAATGGTACAACATATAAGCTTTATGCACAGGCAAAATATGGCTCAGGGGCAGCAAAAACACTTCTTGAAAAATATGGAAAAGGTGGAAAGGACGGAAATGTTTCCATTTCCGCATGTGAGAAAGCAGAAGAGTTTACCGGCCTTTTCCCGGAAAATATGAAGCAGGATGCAGAAGACCTCTACAATCTGATCAAAGAACTGAATACGGCTGTAAATATAGGCAGTGACAAGGAAGGCGGCTGGGATTATTCAATTACAGGAAATACCGGAGCTGTCTGGACTGATGACTGCGAAAGCGCCAGACTTTCAAAAGCAATTGAGCTTGCAAAAGCAGTATGGCCGCATATTTATGGTTTACAGGATGCAAAGGATGCTCTGAACAAGATGGTTGAGAGCGCTCCGGGAGAAAAGCAGGCAGAACTTAAGAAAATAGCAGATGCAGCGATTGCCGAACTTGACAAAGCATATAATGAAGGCACACTGACTGTTGATATGGTAAATGAAACAGCCAAAGAGACCACAAGAAAGTTACAGGAAGCTAATCCGACAGATGTAGCAAACTGTGAGATAACACTTGACCAGACAGAATATGTTTATGATGGACAGGCAAAAGAACCGGAAGTTGCAGTCAAAAACGGTGATGAAGTTGTAGCAGCAGATGAGTACACAGTAGAGTACAAGAATAATACAGATGCAGGTACTGCAACTGTTGCGGTTACAGGTAAAGGTATTCTTACAGGAAATAAAGAAGTAACATTTACGATTGCACCGGCAGAGCAGGAAGTTACAGTTCCGGTCTCCTCTTTCACAAAAACAGAGGGAGATGCGGCATTTGCATTGAATGCATCCGGACGTGAGGGCGCTGTTCTTACATACAGCTCCAGCGATGCAAAGATTGTATCTGTTGATGCAGAGGGTAATGTAACACCTCTTAAAGCAGGTACAGCAACAATCACAGTAAAAGCATCTGCAAAGAACTATAAGGATGCGACTGCAAGTGTCAATGTAACTGTTATAAAGAAAGTCCTCAATGTGAAAAAAACATCTGTCACAAAGACAGAAGGAAACAAAGCATTCAGCCTTGGGGTGAAGACAAATGTAAAAGCAACTGTTACATATAAGACCAGCAACAAGAACGTTGCAACCGTAGATAAGAAAGGTAAAGTAACAGTAAAAGGACCGGGACGTGCAGTAATTACAGTTACCGGTAAAGCTTCCGGCAGAGCAACAGAAACTGTGAAGATTACAGTTACAGTAAAACCTTCTGCAAAACTTTCTGCAAAGGCAACTGCACTGAAAGGCAAAAAGGCTCAGGTAACATGGAAACGCAACAAAAAAGCAACCGGTTATCAGATCGTTGTTGCCACGGATAAATCTTTCAAAAATGTAGTAAAGACAGTCAATATTAAGAAAAACAAAACAGTGAAGACATCTGTAAAAGGTCTGAAAAAAGGTAAGAAATATTACGTAAGAGTACGTAGCTATAAGAAAGCATCTGGCGGAAACGTATATAGCAGCTGGAGTAAAGCAAAACCGGTAAAAGCAAAGAAATAAGAGAAAAACATATTGTATACTCACAGGGGAAGATACTTTCCCCTGTGACTTTCTCTATAAAAAGGAAATATGCGGATAAAAAAATTAATTTTGAAAACAACAGGCATGGCAGTGATGATTTCCATGCTGTTTACAAATACATATGTGCAGGCGACTGAGAAAACGGGCAATCTTTCTGTGATGGAAGAGGAGACGGTGACACCGATTCCGGATTCGAATGAGGAAGATGTAGTACCGACAGAAACACCGACACCGGGGACAGAAGAAGTAACGCCGACGCAGGCACCGACACCGGGGACAGAAGAAGTAACACCGACACCAACTCCGGTTCCGGCTGAAAAGGGTGCACCTCAGATCCTGACACTGGAGGCAGCAGATAATATCAGCAATCTGGAGAAGATGAGTCCGGCATTTAGTTCGGATATATATGAGTATCATTTTCTGGATAATGGCCCGGAGGGAAGACTGAGGACTATGAGAGCAACCGTAGACCCGGATGTGCTTGTGACAGTAAACGGAGAAGAGACAGAAGTAAATGCGAACGGGGGCTGCACTTTGGTGATCCCATATAAAGGCAGCGGCAGTGAAAATGATGTGACGCTCACAAGAAAAGAAACAGGCGAAACAACAACCTATCAGTTTCATACTTATTTTTATGGAATTACAAATTATTCCGGACAGTATACGCTGGTAAACTCAAATAAGCAGGAAGATACTGCGAACATCAGTAAGCTTACTGTACAGGGTAACTCAAGAGTTTACGATGCAACGACCAATTTGAGTAAAGTAAGACTTAGAATGAGTGTCAGACCGGGAGAAAACAAAGTTTTTCATGCAGACCTGACAGATAAAAATAATAAAACGATAGATTCCTTTATGCTTGCAGGAGGAGAAGACGGAGAGCCGGTGCTTATTGACTCAAAACCACTGTCTCTTGAAAAAGGTGATAACATTTTTTATCTGAAATGTTATGGAATATATAAAAGATGGGAAGACGGCCATGAAGCAGAGGTCGAGGGCATACTGACGGTGACTTTCCGTATTCACAGAAATCCGGTGGATGATCCGGAGACAAATGCTAATACAGCGCTGGATGGCATTTCTCTTTTTATTAATGGTGTGGATGGCAGAGATTACATAAAAGATTTTTCACCGGATAAAAAGGAATATACAGTAAAACTTACAAATCAGGAATTTGATGAAGCACTTTCAAATAACCATTTATGGATGAAAGTAAAAGAGAGTGACAGCGGGCAGCAGATCAGAGTATATGGCGGAAGCACAATGCACGGTGTTACGACGGATGATATAAAGAAAAATTCCAATGGCTGCTATCTTGTAGCAGATTATACTGCCAATGATCTTTACAGTGAAGACTCTTTCACAGTAGAAATAAGAGTTACAGCGCCGGATAAGATCACATCTGACATCTACAGGATCACCGTTTGGAGAAACGGTAAATCAGGAATGATCGTACCGGATATTTATCGGAATACAAGCTTTATGATCGTGCCTTCCCGTCCGGATCGTGTGATGGTTCTGGTACTTGCATCTGTTGATATTTATGATAATGGCATAAGAATTACCGGTTCACAGGCAATCAGTGAGGGAAAACTGAAGATAAAGATTCAGAATACAGATGTGATTTCTGAGGAAGGCAAGCCGACATCGGGATCCGGTTTCCCGGTAAGACTGAATAACCCGGGGACAACACCGGTGCAGATGACCTATGACAATGGAAAGTCGCACTATGAAGCCCAGATTTCAGTTTCTGTATATTACAGTATTTTATCTTTGAAAAATGAAATATCCATTGCACAGGAGCTTCTTGATTCTGCAAAGAGTGGAAGCAGAATTTATGCAGATGGTGCCGAAGAGGCACTGTCACTTGCCATCAGCAGTGCACGGCAGGTTTACAATACTTATGCAGATGCAGGCAAACTGTCGTCAAAAGAGTTGCAGATTATAACAGAAGCTGTCAAAACACTTCAGAGCGCGGAAGATACCTTCAATCGGTCAGAGGTTGGCAAAAAAATCACGGCATTTCTTCCTCTTGATGAGAGTGTGGCAGTTCAGAATGTAAAAAACGGAGCATCCATATCGAATGTAAAACAACCAGGAACACTGGAGGCTGTGATAGACGGAAAAACGGTGACGATATCCGGTGTTGTGTGGATATCAAGACCGACCTGGCAGACATCTGTGGATGAAGAAACAGTGTATCGGTTTACACCGAAATTACCGGCAGGATATGTGGTTATGGAGGGTGTGAATTATCCAGTGATCACCGTCACACGTAAAGCTAAAACACTGCCCATAGAGGTAAAACGTACGATTCCGCTGGACGAATCTGTTCTGGTACAGCATGTTCCGTACGGAACCCTAAGATCTGAATTAAATTTCCCCGGTTATCTGGAAATGTATCGTGACATAACAGCCGGCGATGAAGGCGGAAGGATACAGATACCGGTCAGATGGGAAGACCTGGATGGATATGACGGAAATACTCCGGCATCGTATAGATTTCTGTCAGTGATCAATGCACCGTCAGATGAATTCAAACTGGCGCAGAATACTTCTCAGACTCCGATGCAGACGATCACAATAATCGTAGATCCGCCAAAAGATGGGGGAAATACCGGTGGGGATGACCAGGAAAATGGTAATGGAAACGGTAATGGAGACGGATCCGGAAACGGAAATGGAAGCGGCAATGGAAATGGAAGCGGCAGCGGATCCGGAAACGGAAATGGAAAAAGCAGTTCCGGTAACAGCAGCAAAAAAGGCAATGGTAAGAATTCCGGTTCCGGTGGCAGCAGGGATGGAAGTGGAAACGGCATGGGGCAGCAGGAACAGAAATCGTCAGGTGATGCCGGTGAAGCATCAGGCGAGGATACAAATAAGACAACCAGTGATGTGGAGCATAATAATGATGGAGGAAAGTCCGGCGGAGCATTGAAAGGTTCTGACATACAGAAGCATGCAGGCGCGCAGGAACAGCAAAAAGATTCCGATGGAACAGGAAAAAAGAGCAGATGGAAAGTAGCCGAGATTGTCGGAGACACGGTAGAGTCACACAGAGGGGAATTTATTTTTCTGGGAGTGATGATTGCGTTACTGCTGCTCTACGGGGGATTCAGAGAATACAGGAGGCACAGAAACGATGACAGAAAGAAATGATGTAAGAGGATTCCGGACAGGAAGAAAAAACAGCCTGAAGATATTCATTGCTTTGTTGTTCGCACTTTTCTTTGTACTTTTCTGTGGAAATATGACAACAGTCCATGCAGAAAGCAAAGCAAAAGGCCAGATTGTCATGTCAATCGAAAAGGCAACAATTGGACAGGGCTTTATCATGGAACCACAGTATGTGGATTTTTACGAAGGTGATACGCTGGCGACAATTACGGTGCGGCAGCTTACAAAGCTTGGAAGAAGGTACAATTACGATGGTCGTATACAGAGTGGTTTTTATCTTTCGGAAATATCAGATCCGGGACGTGGTGCGATAAATGTACCTGATTATATCCGGGAAATTATGCAGAAGAAAAATCTGAAACTTTACGAGAAAGATAACACACCGGAATATCTGGGAGAAAAGGATTATTGTGCACAGTCAGGGTGGGTATACGATTACAACGGTGTTCAGCCGAATGTTTCTTCCTGTGATGTCCAGCCGACAGACGGCAGTGTCCTTCAGTGGAAATTTACAATGGTAACTTATGGCCTGGATGTGGAAGGTGACACAGAGTATTTCAGCCAGAACGGACTTGAGAAACCGGACAGGGTGCGGTTAAACAAAATCCTTGCAGAAGTCCGAAAAAATTCAGCTGTGTTGAATGATCCGGAGGTAAAGAATTCCTATGAAAGATGTTTGAAGCTGACGATGAATCTGCGGACATCCAGAACGGATTTGCTTGCGGATATGAATGTGTTGCGCAAAGCACTGAGCTGGAACACGATCAGAGACGTAGAATATTATGGAAACCAGCAACAGGAATGCACAGTCCAAAATGGAACACCCGAAGATAAAATACCTTATATCAGTCAGGCGGGTATTGTGCTCAGGGCGACAAAAAATAATGGTACTGTAGCATTTAATCCGGTCTGGCACTGCTCAGAAAAATATACATCGGATGTTGCCGGGGATTATGAGTTTTATCCGGAGATCCCGGATGTGTACAAACTGGCAGAAGATGAGAAACTTCCGAAATTTACAGTACATGTACGAAAATTAGGCGATGTCAATAAAGATGGTCAGGTCACAGAATCAGATATAGAAGCACTTTTGAAAAACCGTTATTTTGGAAATGAAGAAGAAGTGTCGTCAGATGAAAGTGAAGCTGTCGGAGATCTCAATTTTGATCAGAAGATCAATATGCAGGATTATTCACTTCTTTCGGGTGCGCTCAGCAGTTCAGACATTCATACGGAAGATGATGGAAGAATTGTACTGAAGTTTTCACAGTCTGACTGCAAAGCCGGGGATAAAGTGATGGCAGCACTGCTTTTGTACAGCGGAAGTATAGATACGGTCGGGATAAATCTGAATCTTGCGGGGGTTCGTGATCTTTCGATTGAATGCCATCAGGATTTTCAGATGGAATATCAGAAGACAGACGCAGATAAAAACAGGATGTTTGTGATGCTCGGACGACGTACAAAGGGAGCTTTGCGTGCGCAGAGCATTCAGGGAATCAGCATTGCAACAGTTTCATTTACCTGTACAAAGGACGGTGATCCTGCCCTGAGTTTTGATAATACAGGAGATGTACTGTCAGAAGGCCAGTCCGTGCTGGGGTACGGAAATGGAAACAAAGTTACATTCAGTACAAGTGCCAACTATGGAAAAGATACCCGATTTCTGTTCCAGCTAAATGACGGAAGAGTACGTACCGGACAGATATCCGATCAGGAAATTTCAGAGGATGGCATCTACATGAAACTGGTCGAGGTGGCTTTTCGTGCATCGGATGCTGAAAATACAGAGCAGAATCATGTGCGAATCCGTGCACAGCTTCCAGAGGGAGCAGATCTTGTGATAGGCAGAACTCTGGAAAATGGTGAAATCAAAGATCCGCTTACATTAAAAGAAAATGTATATTATGCAGAGGGCGATGTAGGCTGTTTTGTACTGGGACAGTCGGCACAGAGAGAAGAATGTGCTCTTTACGGAATCCTGACGGATGCAGCAGGAAATAAGACTGTCTATAAATTCAAGATAGAAAGAAAAGGATATAAAAAAGCCACATGTGCATACGGCAGCAAGACACCGCTTTTGATTGACGGATGGAATCGTGAAAATCCGGAGATCCTTTCTGCAAAATGGAATCTTGAGGAAGCAGAATTGAAAGGCTGGGATGAAAACGGAGATCCGACACAGCTCTATGTGGATATGCCGGTGAATGATTCTTCACAGAAACTGTATTACAAAGCAGATACAGAAACAACAGGAACTTTGTATGCAAAAGAAGCAGGAGAGTACTGGCTGGAAATAAAGGACAGTGCCGGAGAAACAAGGGGAAAAATGCGGCTTGTTGCACAGTATCCATACGAAGCAGCAGATTATTACATAAGCAGGGCAAAAGAAATTTCTCTGGATGTCGGAGACTATAATGCATCCGTATCAGATCAGCTTTTTACATATAAAGATATGATTGACAAAGTACAGCGTATTCAGACCAGATATCCGCAAAATCTCCCATTGTATTTTGACGGAATGGGAAGATATACGGTGAGTGAAACATCCGAGAGAGCGACAGACGAAGAAGGTTATGAATTATCAGCGGATTTTCTGCGGACAGATGTAGTGAATGAACTGCGCAGGGGAATTGCGGAAATCCGTCCCGTTCTTGAAAAGAACAAATATGTTCCGCCGGTAGAACCAACGGTAAAGCCGGATGTAACACCGGACAAGAAAGATGTAAGCTTTACAGGGAGCAATGTGATCAGCCGGGAATTTGCAAAAAAATCATTTAATCTGGGAATCAGATCTGACAGCAACGGAAAAGTTACCTATGCAAGTTCCAACAAAAAAGTAGCGACAGTCAGTGCTTCCGGTAAGATTACGATGAAAAGCATGGGAAGTACGGTAATCACAGTCAGAACAGCAGAGACATCTTCCTTTAAAGCAGGTATCCGAAAAATTACGGTAAATCTGACACCGAAGAAAACTTCATTAAGTTCTGTAAAATCTTCAAAGAAAAAAACGCTGACTATTCGATGGAAAAAAGCAAAAAATATCAGTGGATATCAGATTCAGTATGCAACATCAAAGAATTTTAAAGGTGCAAAAACAGTGAAAGCTTCGGCAAAGGCGATTTCCGGAACTGCCAAAAAACTGAAAAGTAAAAAGACTTATTATGTTCGTATACGGACATTTAAGAAAGCATACGGCAAGACTGTATACAGTGGATGGAGCAAAGTAAAAAAAGCAAAAGTAAAATAGCAGACAGAGAGAGGACAGGAGATAATGAATTATTCATTGGTAGATATACTTCATACAGCCGGACAGGCGATCAGGATTCCGTGTAATGTGGTACTGATTCTTCTGATGATCATATCAGTAGTACAGGTTGGGCATGTGATCGTGGAGAGCTGTTTTGAAATACGTCACGGGAAACTGAACAGTATAGCGCTGGCGGAAAGTTTATATGGAAAAGATAAAGAAGAAAAGCAGCGGCTGATTGAAGAAAGTCTTCTGAATTCTCAGGAAAAACAGATGCTTCGGGAATTGCTCAATGCAGAGAACATGAGTGAGGATATGCGGCAGGCTGTAGCCGAAAGACTTCTGGAAGCGCAGGTGGCACGATATGCAAAAATTCTTCATGTGACAGAACTGGTCGTAAAACTCGGACCAATGTTCGGACTTATGGGAACACTGATTCCGCTTGGACCGGGAATCGTTGCACTGGGAACAGGAGATGTGCAGACGCTTTCGAGTTCTATGGAAATGGCATTTGACACAACGATTGCCGGCGTGATCAGTGCAGCGGTCTGCAGTGTACTGACCGGGATCCGCAAACGCTGGTATAACCGGAATATGCAGAATATACAGCTTCTTATGGAAAGTATACTTTAGAGGTGGTAGTTTATGAGAGGTTCAAGACTTGGAAAAAGAGGAAAAAATAGTTTCTTTGACGAAGAAGAACAAAACCCGATGGAAGGTGTTGCCAATCTGGTGGATGCGATGCTGGTTCTGGCCTGTGGGCTTATGATGGCTATTATTTCTTTTTATAATGTTGATATAAACGGTACAAATACCAAAGCGGAAGAATTGAAGCAGGAACAGCTTCAGGAAGTTGATGACTATGGTGTGATCGATGAAGATGGAAATGTTTCAGGGGGATTCGAGTCACGGGGAAAAGTCTATGAAGACAAAAAAACAGGGAAAATGTATGTGATAACACAGGAAAATGAGGACAGCACATCAAAATAAGTTATGATTTACACAGGTCGGGACACAGCTCCGGCCTGTTTTATATTCCAATCTATTATATTAAATATAGAATAGATGAATTTTACATTCCCTACCCATCCTCCTATAATAAGCCTTAAAAGGAGGCTTTAATATGGGCACAATATTTCCAAGAGAAGAAAAGGCGGAGCAGATTTTTGACGAGATCCTCAAAAATCCCCGTGCATGCGACCGCCTGAAGAATACTTTTTTTGCTGCAATTCCATCTGCAGAAGAAAGTGAAGGTGCCGGAACGGATATCCCGGGAACTGTTTTTGCGGCAGCATTATTTAATGCATACGAAAACAAAGATTTATCTGCATTTATGATGGCAGTATGCAACAACAGCGTCTTTGATCTTCTTCGGAATTCTTTTTTGATCCCGATCCGTTTCAACGATAAAGGTGTGGAAAATCCAATCTTACTGACGGATGAAAACGGGAAATTTCTCGATGAATCCGAACTTCACCTCTGGGAGAAAAAATACAAAATGTTCCGCAAATTATTTGAACAGCAGAACGAAATCCCGGATTATCAGATGTATATGGCGGACGGTTTCAGGGAGAATCATTTCTACAGCAATGAGGGCGAGATCGAGACAAGAAAGGTTTCCGAACACAGAGGAATCCTTTTGATGTTTAATTTCCCGGAATCGATAGAATTCGAGATCAACGAAGAAAAAATATATGCCATTGTCTGGGAGGCATTGATGCGGCTTCAGGAAGCACTTCCGCGTGCGCTGATGTATTATGGCAAACGAGATGAGAATGGAGTTGAAAAGCATACAAGCACCCTCGGAATTTTTCTCCCGTTCTGTCATTTTGAGCGGGAAATGGAAAAAACGATTGAGCTTGCAAATGGCATCGGACTGGGATGCCGTGAAGCAATTCTGGCAGAAATGAAGGCGCAGGCAAAATGATTTTAAAAGCTAAAAAATCAGCAGGGATGTGGAAATCATGCAGCAGATGATCAGAAAAAATCACATGGATATTGCGTGGCATGAATATACGGACGAAAACGGTGAGGATATACCTGTCACGCAGGCAAGCCTGACGGAGAAGGCATCTATCATTGGGCGTGTCGGAATCATGCTTCTGTCCTGCGGCACGGGAGCGTGGCGTGTCAGAAGTTCTATGAATACACTTGCAGAGGTTATGGGAATTACCTGCACGGCAGATATAGGCCTGATGTCTATCGAGTATACATGTTTTGATGGTCAGGATGGTTTTACACAGTCACTGTGTCTGACAAATACCGGAGTTAACACCTCCAAACTGAATCGTTTGGAAAACTTTATCCGTGAATTTGAAATAGATGGAAAAGACATGTCAGGAGAAGAACTGCATTCTCTTCTCGATGATATCGAAAGAATCCACGGGCTGTACTCCCCGATAGCCCTTGGATTTGCTGCCGCTCTTGCATGCTGCGGATTTACATTTCTCCTCGGCGGAGGACCGGTGGAAATGTTCTGTGCTTTTGTCGGTGCAGGCTTTGGAAACTTTCTTCGCTGCAAACTGACAAAGCATCACTTCACACTTTTCCTTTGCATTGTGTCATCCGTTTCACTGGCATGTCTGGTATATGCCGGTTTCCTAAAAATCGGAGAAATGCTGTGGGGTATTTCCATTCAGCATGAGGCGGGGTATATCTGCGCGATGTTATTTATCATTCCGGGCTTTCCGTTTATTACCAGCGGAATTGACCTTGCAAAGCTTGATATGCGCTCTGGGATGGAACGTCTGATGTACGCGCTGATCATCATTCTGGTTGCAACGATGGCAGCGTGGATCATGGCTTTGCTTCTCCATCTGAAACCGGTTGACTTTATTAAAATGTCCATGCCGGTGGAAATGTGGATTTTGTTGCGGCTTATAGCGAGTTTCTGTGGTGTGTTTGGATTCTCTGTCATGTTTAACAGTCCGGCGCGCCTTGCAACGATGGCAGCCCTGATCGGTGCAGTTGCAAATACACTTCGTCTCGAACTTGTGGATCTGGCAGGAATGCCACCGGCAGTGGCTGCGTTTATCGGCGCACTGACTGCGGGGATTTTTGCTTCTCTGATAAAAAACAAAGCAGGTTACCCGAGAATCTCCCTGACGGTTCCTTCTATTGTAATTATGGTTCCGGGACTTTATCTGTACCGTGGAATTTATAACCTGGGTATGATGTCACTTTCTGTTGCGGCATCGTGGTTTGCCGCTGCAATCCTGATCATTGCCGCACTGCCGCTCGGGCTGATTTTTGCAAGGATACTGACAGACAGAACGTTTCGTTACTGTACCTGATAAGAGCCGGTGTTATATGGGCAGAATTAGTGACATCCGGCGCAGAATGTCCTATGGACGAATCGTAAAAAAGACGGTATACTGTTCCTAAGATATCCATTGGGATGAAAGGAGCGGAAACCAATGTGGGAAAAAATCAATAATTTTTTAAAGGGGCAGATCGTGACTTCTCTGATCTACGTTGTCCTTGGTGTATGTCTCGTGTTTATGCCGGTCAATACAATTAACGTCATCTGCAAATTTGTGTTCGGAATCCTTCTGATTCTGGTTGGACTGTATCACATCGTTATTTATGTTGCCGAGAAACTGAATTCAACAATCTTCGATCTGTTTTCCGGTGGTATCCTGATGGTACTCGGAATTTTCCTGTTTATGAATCCGCAGATCGTGGTCAAACTTCTCCCGATTTTGCTCGGAACATTTATCCTGGTTGACAGTATCTGGACACTCAAGGGAAGCTTCAAACTCAAAAAACGTGGAGTCGATACATGGAGAATCCTTTTGTTTGGAAGCCTGATTTTTATTGCGCTTGGCATTTCGCTTGTGGTCAATCCGTTTACGATGGTGAAATACACAGTAATTTTTGCAGGATGGATTTTCCTGTGCAACGGAATCATTGATCTGATCTATCTGGTTCTTCTGAAAAAAGGTCTCAAAGAGCTGAAACAGGATGTAGAAGCAGTGGATGCAGATGGAAAAATCCTGTCTGACGGAACAGACAGTGATGCGGATGGCATGAATGCAGAGGATTTTGTACAGGAAGCGAAAGACATTCAGCCTGAAACGGAATACGCACCGTGGAGCTCACGTAAGAAGAAAGACGCACCGGAGGAAATACGTGATTTCGCAGATACTGCAGAGAATGAATCAGCAGAAGAAAAGCATGTCGAAGAAGTGGACATCTCCCGAATGGAGGAATCACTTGATGATGTGCAGATAAGTGAAGAAGATGTGAGCCCGGATGAAACAGAGAATTCTTTCTCTGAGACAGAAGGTGACATTCCGCCAGCTGGCAGAGGAGCCTATACCGTATCTCAGCCAACGATCACCGACGAAGACCTTTCTGATATGAAAGACGAGAGCCTTCTGGATGTAATATCCCGCAAACGCAAAGACAGTAAGAAAGAAAATAAATAGAATCAAGTTATTCTGACGGCATGTGATGACCTGACAGTGTGGTACTCGTACCGGGGTCATCAAAAAACTGCCTGAGGAGTGACTTGATTTTTTTTCTAAAAAAAAGAACACATTTCTTGATTTTTTATCATGGTATAAAAAATCAACAAAAACTATAATAAAATCAGCTTAAGAAAGAACAAACCTTACAAGAAAAGGAGAGGACAATCACTATGAAAATGAAAAAAGTTACAGCAATGAGCATGGCAGTTTTAATGGCAGCTACAATGATCCCGTC
>OGPG01001638.1_pt1 | contig 14993 bp, 10 predicted proteins | sample 1552851 | NCBI WGS metagenome assembly OGPG01 (sample SAMEA2579909, study PRJEB22360) | human gut metagenome | biome: human gut; feature: human-associated habitat; material: faeces | place: Denmark | collected 2008/2010 | reverse complement strand
CGCTGGCGCTCAAGGAGGAGGGCAACGTGCTGCTGCTGGACGAGCCGACCAACGATATCGACGTGAACACGCTACGTGCCTTGGAGGAGGGTCTGGAGAACTTCGCCGGTTGCGCCGTCGTCGTCTCTCACGACCGTTGGTTCTTGGACCGTATCTGTACGCATATCCTGTCGTTCGAGGGCGATTCCAACGTGGTCTTCTACGAAGGGACCTATTCCGAGTACGAGGAATACAAACGTAAGACATTGGGCGACGCCGAGCCGAAACGGGTACGCTATCGCAAACTAATCGTTGATTAATCATACTATAAATAGAGTTTAATGCCATGAAAAAAAGAATGCTATCTTTGGCTGTATTAGCCGCCTCCCTCTTCTGTTTCTCCAATGGGGCGAACGCACAGAAGACCGAGAAACTGTTCAACGGGAAAGACCTGTCTAACTGGAATTTCGTAGTCGACAAAAACTCCGTCCCCGCCGATCAGGTCTATTCCGTACGCGACGGTAAGATCTTCATCACCGGCCAGCCTTTCGGCTATATGTACACCAAGGAGAAATACAGCGACTATAAATTGCACGTGGAATGGCGTTGGCCGAATGGGGATTCCAACGCGAACAGCGGCATCTTCCTGCATATCGCAGACCTAAAGAACCCCTTCCCGAACGGGATCGAGTGTAATCTGCAAGCCGGGAGGGCCGGATTGTTCGTATTGCTGGGAGGCTCCGACCTTGTCGAGTACCAGCAACGCCCGGGAGAGGAACGTCCCTTCTTCCCTGTCGTAAAGAACGTGAACCCGTCCAGCGAGAAGCCCGCCGGAGAGTGGAACGAGGCGAACATCTTCGTGAAAGACGGCGTCATCACCGTTTACATCAACGGCGTATACCAGAACACCGGAACCAACAAGGTGAAGGAAGGCCATATCGGGCTACAGAGCGAGGGTAAGGAGGTTGAGTTCAGAAACGTAACCCTCACCAAGTGGTAAGCGGAGCCATTTCCGGCGCATCTGTAATAATTAAACGGAATCTTTTAAATAGTATTAAAATAATATAGTACATTCGCGAGGATTCCTTTTCAATGAGGAACATATCATTGCAATAACCAATTTAAGAGGTAATGAAAAGAGACAACATCATTTTTGACATTATCGAGAAGGAGCACCAACGCCAATTGAAAGGCATTGAGTTGATCGCTTCCGAGAACTTTGTCAGCGACCAGGTCATGCAGGCCATGGGAAGCTGTCTGACCAACAAATACGCCGAGGGATATCCCGGCAAGCGTTATTATGGGGGTTGCGAGGTAGTAGACCAAAGTGAAACGATCGCTATCGAACGGTTGAAAAAGCTATTCAACGCCGAATGGGCCAACGTGCAGCCTCACTCCGGGGCGCAGGCCAACGCAGCCGTATTCTTCGCCGTATTGAATCCGGGCGACACGTTCCTCGGGTTGAACCTGTCGCATGGCGGACACCTGTCCCACGGTTCACCAGTAAATAGCTCCGGCGTTCTCTATCACGCTACCGAATATAATGTAAAGGAAGATACCGGACGGGTGGACTACGACCAAATGGAGGAAGTAGCCCTTCGTGAGAAACCGAAATTGATCGTTGGCGGTGGTTCCGCTTATTCCCGTGACTGGGATTACAAACGTATGCGTGAGATAGCCGACAAGGTAGGCGCCTTATTGATGATCGATATGGCTCACCCGGCAGGCCTGATCGCCGCCGGTTTACTGAACAACCCGCTGGAGTACGCTCACATCGTAACGTCTACGACGCATAAGACCCTGCGGGGTCCTCGTGGCGGTATCATCCTGCTGGGTAAGGATTTCGAGAATCCTTGGGGTAAGAAAACACCGAAAGGCGAGATCAAGAAGATGTCTCAGTTGTTGGACTCCGCCGTATTCCCGGGTATCCAGGGTGGTCCGCTGGAGCATGTGATCGCGGCCAAGGCCGTAGCCTTCGGAGAGGCTTTGGAGCCGGAATACAAGACGTACCAAGCACAGGTGAAAGCGAACGCCGCCGCTATGGCCAAGGCTTTCACGGACAAAGGGTACAAGATCATCTCCGGCGGTACGGACAACCACAGCATGCTGATCGACCTGCGCACGAAGTTCCCCGAACTGACCGGTAAGGTGGCCGAGAAAGCCTTGATTTCCTATTGGTAGCCGCCGACATCACGGTGAACAAGAACATGGTTCCGTTCGACAGCCGCTCGGCCTTCCAGACCTCCGGTATCCGTGTGGGTACGCCCGCTATCACGACCCGTGGCGCTAAAGAGCCGCTTATGGGCGAGATCGTGGAACTGATCGACACCGTATTGGCCGCTCCCGAATGCGATAAGACTATCGGCGCCGTTCGTGAGAAGGTGAACGGTATCATGAAGGAATATCCTATCTTCGCATGGTAAATAGGAAATTGAGAATTGAGAATTGAAAAGGATGCCAAACGGCATCTTATCTTCAACTCTCAATTCTCTTTTTAAACTCTCAAAAACATCTAAACAATATTCAATTTTCAACTTTCAATTTTTAATTCTATGAAAAAGCTCCTTGCTACAATCTGCGCCGGCGCTGTCTTGGGCCTGATGGCCTCATGTGATGATGCTCCCGGTAAAGCGAAAGCTTACAACCAAGGTATCAACATCATCCCGACACCGGTCAGCCTTACGCAGAACGAAGGAAACTTCAAGCTAAACAAAAACACGAAGATCTACGCTTCCACCCCGGAGGCGAAAACCGTAGCCGAGTTCTTCGCGGCTAAAATGAACACGGCGACAGGCTACCAGATAGCTACCGCCGACAAAGAGACTTCCGACGGTATCTCGTTGGTTATCGACGGCGCTCTGGACGTAAACGACGAGGGATACACGTTAGACGTAGCCGACAGCGGCGTCCGTATCAAAGCCAAGACCCCTCAAGGTCTTTTCTACGGTATGCAATCGTTCTTGCAATTGCTGCCCGCCGAGATCGAGAGTCCTTCCGCCGTGAAAGGTATCGCATGGATCGCTCCGGCCGTATCTATCAAGGACGAGCCTCGTTTCGGCTACCGTGGTATTATGCTAGACCCCTGCCGCCATTTCATCCCGGTAGAGAATATCAAGAAGCAGCTGGATGTATTGGCCTTGTTCAAGATCAACCGCATGCATTGGCACCTGACCGACGACCAGGGATGGCGTATCGAGATCAAGAAGTACCCGAAACTGACCGAGATCGGCTCTAAGCGCATCGATGGCGAGGGTACCGAGTACGGAGGCTTCTATACCCAAGAGGAGGTGAAGGATATCGTTAAATACGCGGCGGATCGTTTCATCACGATCGTTCCCGAGATAGAGCTTCCGGGACACGAGATGGCCGCTATCGCCGCCTATCCGGAGCTGTCTTGCGAGGGTAAGCAGGGTACTCCCCGTATCATCTGGGGCGTGGAAGACATCGTATTATGCGCCGGCAAGGAAGAGCCCTTCCAGTTCTTCGAGGACGTGATCGCCGAGGTAGCCCCCCTATTCCCGGGCGAGTATTTCCATATCGGAGGCGATGAGTGCCCGAAGACGAGCTGGGAGAAATGCCCGCTTTGTCAGGCCCGTATCCGTAAGGAAGGCTTGAAAGGCGACAAGGAGCATACGGCCGAGGAGAAATTGCAGAGCTATTTCGTACAACGCATGGAGAAGGTCGTAAACAAGCACGGCAAGAAGATGATCGGATGGGACGAGATCCTTGAGGGAGGTCTGGCTCCATCGGCCACGGTAATGTCTTGGCGAGGTGAGGAAGGCGGTATCGCCGCCGCTAGCATGAACCACGACGTGATCATGACCCCGGGAAGCGAGGGTATGTATATCGACCAGTTCCAAGGCGACTACAAGATCAACCCGGTATCTATCGGAGGATTCACCACGGCGGAGCGGGTCTATAAGTACAACCCCGTCCCCGACACGCTGGCAGCGGCCGGTAAAGGGCATTTCATCAAGGGCGTGCAATGCAACGTATGGAGTGAGTACCTTTATAACACGGACATCATGGAGTACCGTATCTATCCTCGTATCCTAGCCCTCTCCGAGATCGCTTGGAGCCCGCTGGACCGGAAGGATTACAAGGACTTCGAACGCCGTCTGGACAACGCTCAGGTTCGCCTAGACGGACATGGTATCAACTACTACATCCCGCAGCCCGAGCAACCGAACGGTTCTTGCAACTTCGTGGCTTTCACGGACAAGGCTACCATGACATTCACCACGAACCGTCCGATGAAGATGGTCTACACGCTGGATGGCACCGAGCCTACCCCGGAATCTACCGTATATACGGCTCCTTTCGACATCACAGAGACTACGACCGTGAAGATCGCTTCCGTGTTGCCTTCCGGCAAGATGGGTAAGCCTCGCACGATCCTCGTGGAGAAACAAACGCTGGCTCCCGCCAAGGAGGTAGCCAAGACGACCCCGGGCCTCGACATGGAGGTATTCGATGGCATGTACCTAAGCGTAAATAATCTGGAGGCCGCTCAGAAGACCGGCAAGAAACAGGTCATCAAGACGACCCGTGAGCTGACCAACCAAGTGCCCGCCCCCGAATCCATGCGAGGCGTGAAGCAATACGCCGCTATCGCTACCGGCTACGTGAATATCCCGGAGGATGGCGTTTATTACATCTCTTCCGATTTAGAGGAGGTATGGATCGACGGCAAGCTGATGGTTAACAACGGTGGCGAGGTAAAACGCTTCTCCCGTCATGACACCTCCGCGGCCTTGGCAAAAGGCTTGCACGAGATCAAGCTGGTATTCCTCGGACACATCATCGGAGGTTGGCCTTCCAACTGGAACGACGGTAGCGTACAACTCCGTAAATCGGATGCCGAGAAATTCACGCCGATCACGGCTGAGATGCTAAGTCATTAAGATCATTTCCGAAGGGGGGAAGCGAGCGATCCTCCCCCCGATATATAAACCGCAGGGGCGGGATTCGTCCGCCCTCCCACGCATACACGGGAGGGCGGACAGATCCCGCCCCTACTGCATTCTTCCGGCGAATATAATTGTGTTTAATAGCGAACACTACTGGGTTCAGCCATGAATACTATTGTGTTCAACCGCAAACACTACTGTTTTTTTACCCTCAACTCATACAAGTCGTGGCGACGGTCCCGAAGGTTACGCACGCTACCATACGTATGCAACTCGTTGAGCAAATCAAGGTCCACGTCCGATACAAGGATCATCTCCGTATTCGGGGTTGCCTCCGCACGCTTGCCATCGGTCGGGAAAGCGAAATCGCAAGGCGTGAACACACCCGACTGGGCGTACTGTATATCCATATTATGCACACGAGGCAGGTTGCCCACGCTGCCCGCTATCACCACGAAGCACTCGTTCTCGATCGCCCGGGCTTGGGCACATACACGAACCCGAGAGTAACCGTTCTGCGTATCCGTAAGGAAAGGCACGAAGAGGATCTGCATCCCTTGGTCGGCCATGATACGGGAAAGCTCCGGGAATTCCACGTCATAGCAGATCAGCACGCCGATCCGGGCGCAATCCGTGTCAAACGTCTTCACCATCTTCCCGCCCGAGAGTCCCCAGCTCTTCTGCTCGTCCGGGGTGACATGTACCTTCTCGTACATCTCGTAGGAGCCGTCACGACGGATCAGGTATCCCACGTTATATAGCGCCCCGTCCTCCTTCAGCAAAGGCATACTACCGGTGATGATATTGATATTGTAACTGATGGCGAGGTTCACGAATCGCTCACGGATCTCCTCGGTGTACTGGGCCAGCCCACGGATGCTCTGCGCCTCCCCCAGATGGTTGAACTTGGCCATCAGCGGAGCGTTGAAATACTCGGGGAAAAGGACGAAGTCGCTCTTGTAATCGGACACGGCGTCGACGAAGAACTCCACCTGCTCGAACACGTCATCCAGTGTCTTATAAGGCCGCATCTGCCATTGTACCAGACCGACACGCACGGTTGTCTTCTTATCCACGTAATCCGTCGTAGGCGGCTGGTAATAGATATTATCCCATTGCAGCAGGGTAGCGCAATGCTTCGACTCCTCGTCGTTCGGCAAGTAGTTCATCATCACTTTCCGCACGTGGAAATCGTTGGAGAGCTGGAAGGTGAGCACCGGGTCGTAGATCTGACGTGAGCGCACCTTCTCGATGTATTCCTTCGGACGCATATGATCGGCGTATTTATAATAGTTCGGGATACGTCCGCCGAACATGATCGCCTTCAAGTTCAACTTCTCGCACAGCTCCTTCCGGTACTCGTACATACGGCGGGCCAGCCGGAGGCCCCGGTAGTCCGGATGGATGAACACCTCTATACCATATAATATATTCCCGTTCGGGTTATGCGTGTTGAACGTCTCGTTACCCGTTACCTTGGCGTAGGTATGATCCCCTTTCACCATGTCATAATCCACGATGATGGAGAGGGCGCATCCTACGATCCGGTCATCCACCAGCGTCACGACCTGTCCCTCGGGAAATATCCGTATCAACGTCTCGATCTGCTTGCGGGTCCAGAAAACATCCTTGTCGGCGTATACCCTCTTGAAAGATTGCGACAACTGCGTATAGTCCTCAAGCTGCAAGCTCCGGAGCTCTACCTTGTTTATCTTATGCATTGGTTCCATAACACATTTTTTTTGTTAAAGTCGCCGCGAAGTTAGGATAAATACAGATAAAGTGTACCGGCCCTCCTGCCCTATCTGACCTACTCCATGTATAATTTCAATATTGTCACTGAATTAGGCGGGAAATTATAGATAAGCGGGCCGCTCATCGGGAATACGATAGGCTCGGTGACAGGCGTTACGGCCCCCGGGTTCTCAAACGTATTACGAGCCTCCGGCTCCCCTCTCAATTGGATCAGCTCCGCCTCGTTACGGATATTCACTCCCTCAATACGCAAAGAGGTCTTCTCCTCGTGGCGGGTCGTATTCACGACCTTCAAGTAAATCACCCGGTTCTCCTTGTCGAGGGTAGCGACAGATACCAACGACGGGATCGGACGCATATCCACCTCATGCAGCAATACGCCGTCCACATAGCAACGGACGCGCTCGTACTCGCACGTCATGCGAACCGTATACCACCGGTTACTCTCAAAAGGGAAGCGCACGGGAGAGACCAAGCTATCCTTCACGCCACCTACCTGATGGTACAGCTCGCTCGTTCCCGCCCCGATCGTAAAGGCGATATAATCCGCCTGCTCGCCCGTCCGCCCGTTGTCGCGGAGGCGAAGCTGTATCTGCCCGCTACCTTTCGTACGCCGGACGGTAGCCGTATATTCATAGGCGTAGCTCGTAGAGTCGCCGAACAATACATGGTTCCACCGGTTGGCCTCCGGCACCAACGTACCAGCCTCCGGGACCTTCCATCCCCCGCTCATCACGGATATATCCGATACGGGCACGCCGTCGATCCGCACGTCCTTGAACTCATAGCTATTATCAAACATCTCTACGCCCGCCCGGCCCGTACGTACCTGTGGTTTCTCGTAGGTATCCACGATCGTCTTCAGCACCTCATCCCCCCGATGGCGGGTAAACATCTTTAATAAATGGTAGGAAGGAGAGACCACCGCCTGATGGGTGTTGAAAGAGATCAACGGATGGCGCTGGTTCTCGAACCCGGCGTTGCCCAATACCGGGGCATACGCCAAGCGGCGTACCATATCCGGGTTCTCCTCCGCCCCGACCAAGAAACAGGCCTCGGCCACCGCCGCCCGGAGCGTACCGGCCAAGGGCCGCTCCGTCGTCCCGAACTCCCCGATAAACACCGCCGGCGAACGTCGGGAATACCGGTCGCTATTAAACCGGCCGGAGTTCGATAGGAAGAAATTCTCCCCGGCGTAATAATGGGAATCCACCCACTCGCTACGGCCTCGCTTCGTGAGGGGCGAACTGCTGATAACGGTAATCTCCGGATAAGCCTCCTTGATCGCCTTGCGGAAAAGCTCAAAGCGCCTGAAATACTCCCCGCCATAGTTCTCGCTGCCGATCTCGACATACTTCAAGTTGAAAGGTTCCGGATGCCCGTTCCTCGCACGCAGGGCGCCCGGCAGGGAATCCGCCGGGGCGTTCGCGTAGGCGATAGCGTCCAAGGCATCTCCCGTGAGCTTATCCATCGCCGTGATATCCTCGTAGCGGGGCCGACGGCTTTGGCTCGTGATCCCGCTATTAATAACGTAGATAGGCTCCGCCCCCATATCCTCGCACATTTGCAAGTACTCGTGGTAGCCCATGCCGTTCGTCGTACCATAGGCCCATACGTTCCAGAAATGCTTACGCTCCGAGATATCGCCCAGCGTCTCCCTCCAGATAGGGTACGTACCCGCCGTATACCCCTCCACGAAACTGCCTCCGGGGAAACGGATAAAACGAGGGGCCAAGGAATCGACCAGCGCCGCCAAGTCCGGTCTCAGCCCGTTCTTCCGTCCCTTCCACGTATCCTCCGGGAAGAGCGATACCACGTCCAGCCAAAACACGGCGGAGGTATCGGCCGTGATCGTCAAGACAGCGTTCGGCGCATCCTCTGTAGCCGTAAACGTATGCCTGTATCGTCTCCACTCGTACGGCGGCGCTACCTGAAACACATCGCTCAAGACCGTATTAGCCATCGAGTCCTCCAAGGCCACCCGGATGGTACGGGGCACCATATTCGCCCCCTTGGCGAAAAACGAGAGATCGTATCGTTCCCCTTTCCGGATCGGTATCCCCCGGTATCCCTCGGCTATCACGCCTCCGCGCCCCGACTCCCCGGAAGTCGATACGGCCACGAGCAACGACCGCCGGTTCTTATCATTCACCAGCTCCTTCATATCCGGGTATATCTGTGTATTAGGGACTATCCGCCTCCATCCCGGTACGGAATCTCCCCGCATGAAAGGGATCGTCCAGCCATTCGGGGTAATCAAGACGTTCCGAGCGGCATCGTAAGGGCAGTTCAAGGGTGGTACGCCATCCTCGAAGCTCCGGTTCTGGATCAGCTCGGCGTACAGCCCCCCATCGATCCCGTGGTTGATCTCCTCAATGGTCAAACCATACAGATCCGGGTTCACGGGAACCGTCAGGCCATCCGCCTCCACGGTTATCGTAGAGATCACCGGCATCTCCGGCTGGCAAGAGGACAAGCCCATCCCGACAATAGCGCCAACCAATAAATGAATAACATCAAAATCTATATATTTCCTCCAACGCATCTTCGAATACTCATCTCATTTATGTGCGTACAAACTTAATCAAAAAATCGCAGTTTCCCCTATTTTCAAAGTCCGAACTGTTTTTTCAAAAAAACAATTGAAAAACATAGATTTTTTCAATTTAATATCCTAAATTTGCATAATAGATAAAACAAAAGACGACAATATTATACGACTCTATGGAGAAATCTGTTCTTTTAGTGGATGACAAGCAAGAAATCGCAAAGATAATCATGCTTTATTTATCAAGTACTTACAAGGTATCCTATAAAGAAAATCCTTTGAAAGCGATCGCTTGGCTTCAAGAAGGCAATTTACCGGATTTGATCATCTCTGACTTGAATATGCCAGAAATGTCCGGAGAGGAATTCTTGGTTTATTTAAAAGCGAACGATATGTTCAGCCATATACCGGTCTTGATCCTATCGAGCGTAGAGAGCAGCTCAAATAGAATACGTTTGTTTGAGGAAGGGGCGGAAGACTTTATCTTGAAGCCTTTCAATCCGGAGGAATTAAGGGTAAGGGTAAAACGAATATTAAGATAATGAATTATGTCTTTTTCGGTAATAACGTGCCGTTAGCCGAACGTTTGCGTAAGGCATTAGGCACCGGGGTCATAGAATGTATAACGCTTCTGCAGATGAGAAACACGCTTCTTCCTGCCGAGGAAATGGATTATTGTGTATTCATCGAGAAAACAGATCCTACGTTAAACATTCCTGCGATCATGCATTTGCATAAGACGTTTCAAAATATATATATCGTATTAATCGCCCCGGAAATGACCCGGGAGGAAAAAATAGCCTACTTACAAGCCGGAACGGACTGTGTCATCTCCGAATCCACCTCTAAGGAAGATTTAGTGAAGTTACTGAGTATCGCCGAGAAATGCAAGAGAATGGAAAAAGCGCGTAAGCCTCAAATAAAAGAGCCTGATCTCGCCATTTTCAAGCTGCCTTTATGGAAAAGGGTCTTCGACATCATTTTCTCATCCATGGCGCTCCTCTGCCTCTCCCCTATCTTTATCATCACGGTGATTTGGATCAAGCTGGAGGACAAAGGCCCCGCTTTCTACAAGTCGAAACGAGTAGGCAGCAATTACAAGGTTTTCGATTTTTATAAGTTCCGCTCTATGTATATGGACGCGGACAAGCGCATAACAGAGTATAAAAAGCTTAATCAGTATACGGAATCTATTGCTGAAGAGGCTGTAGCCTCTTCAGCAACTTCTGTGAATTCACAGAATGCGACCTCTTTTTTTAAAGAGAATAAACAAAATATCATTTTATATTCTGATAATGACGCTACTCCTGAAAACGACTATTTAAAAGTAAAACGTCACGAACGTTCCAACGCTTTCATCAAATTAGAGAATGATCCCCGTATAACAAAGATCGGCCATATTATCCGGAAATACAGCATTGACGAACTCCCCCAGCTATTCAATATATTAAAAGGAGACATGTCAATAGTTGGTAACCGCCCTCTTCCCATATACGAGGCTGAGCTACTGACCAGTGACGAATACATACAACGCTTCATGGCTCCTGCCGGCCTTACAGGCCTCTGGCAAGTAGAGAAACGTGGCAATTCTGGTAGTATGTCCGCCGAGGAACGTAAACAATTAGATATTAAATACGCTCATACATTTTCTTTCTGGCTGGATGTTAAGATTATATTCAAGACATTCACGGCGTTCGTGCAGAAAGAGGACGTATAATTCAAGAGTTTTATGAGAAAGATACTTATCATGCTTTTTATTGTATTAGATATTTTCTATGTTTTCGCACAGAAAAAGAAAAGTACTTATTTCGATAAGGCTACAACTATTACTGCGACGGCTGGGTCAGATTCGATCCTTTCCATGCTGGATGACTATGAGCGTATTCAACTCCCTCCATTATCCGTATTCCTCGAATCCGTATACGATCATCCATCCATACGAATCTATGAAGCAAAGCGAGAGGAAGCTAACGCAGAAATGAAGATAACAAAACGGGAATGGCTAAGCTACTTTCGAGTTTTTGGCCAATACCAATATGGCAGAGTCATACAATTAACATCAAGGGAAACCATAGACGATCCATTATCCATGGCCAGTATGGGAACTAATCAGCACCTTTATAACGCGGGAGTTTCCTTATCGATCCCTCTAGGAGATTTATTTAGTCGTAAACAAAAGGTCAGGGCAAAAAAAGCACATTATCGCCAATTAGATTATGAGTATGAGATATCAATCGAAGAACGGAAATTAAAAATATTACAAGCATATAATGAGGTATTACTCGCTTTGTCAACGTTAAAAGCCAAATCCGATGCGGCGGCGTTATACAACGCCCAGATGAAAATATCGGAACAAGATTTTATCAACGGAAAGATAGATATCATCGCCCTTTCACTGGAAAGAGGAAGGCGGTCTAGCGCTGTAGTAAACTACCAAGAGGGCCAAGCTACGCTTCACAATGCCATTACACTCCTAGAGATGTTGACAAACGTGAGAATCATACAAGACAAATAAGAGATTATGGATATTACCGTGTATATATCAAGATTCCTTTACCGCATACGCTATCAACTATTATTTGGTAGTATGCTGGTAACTCTTTTAGTGGCCTATTTTACCCAGTTCTTACCCAAGACCTATACGGTAAGCACAAGTATATATACGGGTATCGTTTCATCCTCCGGATTAAGCGAGGATAATAAGACTAGCTATTTCGAGCAAAACAGCACGTTCGACAATATCATTAACCTAACCAAGTCCAAAGGAACTTTGGAAAAGGTATCCTTGAAATTATTCGCTTTAAACATGATGTACGGAAACCCCAATGCTGATAACAAGTACATCATGGCAAAAAATTACCGTGCGCTCTTAAAAATAGTACCCGAAAGCGTCCATAAGCTCATCGACAAGAAATCATTTGAGAATACAGTCCGGAATTTAGAAAAATATAGGACAGAGGAACCAGACAATTTCCTATACGGACTATTCAGCTACGACGCTGCTTTTTATAGTTACAACGCTTTAAAAACCGTCATTGTCCGACGGATAAACAATAGCGACCTAATCGAAATTTCCTATAAATCCAGTGATCCCGGAATCTCCTTAAGCACAGTTAAATTACTTAGCGAAGAATTGAGCAATGCTTATAATAACCTACGTTTCAAGACAGTAAACGACATTGTCAAGTATTACGAAGAGCAACTCCGGATACTCCAAGCACGATTGACAAAGCAAGAGGACGAGCTGACCAACTACAACGTAAAGAACAACGTCATTAACTATTTAGAGCAAACTAAGGCAATCGCTATCTCTCGAACCAATTACGAAGACCGGTGCGAGGCCATACGCCGTGAATACGAGAGCTCATCGAACCTAGTCAAACAACTAGAGCAACGCATGGAGACACGGGCTAAATTGTTCCGAGCCAACACGGAGTTTATAGATGCATTAAGTGATATCACCACGATCAACGGCAAGATCACGGAAATACAGAACTTTAGCACAGAAGAAGCACAAGCTAACGACCCCGACTTAAAAGAATACCAACAAAAACTGAAAGAGACCGAGAAGAAAATCGGAGCTATCAGCAACGATATCAATGAATATAAATACTCCACCGAGGGGGTGGCTATAGATGATATGGTCAGCCAATGGCTAGACGCAGTCATACGTAGTACAAAAGCGGAGGCAGAACTAAAGGTATTGGAGAAAAGGGAAAAAGATTACGAGGAACAATACAAAGTATTCTCCCCGGTAGGTACCCAAATCCACCGAAAAGAAAGAGAGATCAAATTCACAGAAGAATCTTATCTCGAGGTATTGCATGGCTTAAACCTAGCCAAGCTAAAGCAAAAGGATTTAGAGTTGACTTCCAGTAATTTAAACACGATCACCGCTCCTACATTCCCATTGATGAACGACAACAGAAAACGTGCGTTGCTGGTAATAGCGGCATTTATCGGTAGCCTCATCTTTATCCTCGGATATTATATGGTACAAGAATTATTGGATCGTACCCTGCGAGACGCCGAGCGTACCCACCGCCTCACCCGGACAAACATACTGGGAGCGTTTACGGGAAACGTACAATTAAGATACCGTGGCTATATCAAGGCTTGCAACCGTATATCCGCCTCCTATGCCTGCAACAGGCTTACTCCTTACCTGCGGAAAGGAGAAACCACCTGCGTCAATTTATTAAGTATTGAGAAAGGGGAAGGAAAAACCTTTATAGCAAATTACTTCAAGGAATACTGGGAAGAACGAGGGTTACGGGTATCTTACTTTGAAGTAGAGAAAGAAATCTTGGAAAATCCGTCTTTCCTCTTGAGCACAGATTTCAAAGAACTCATAGAGTGCCACCAGCATCCGGACATCCTGTTAATAGAGCAGGCCTATGCCCAAAGCCATATGATCCCCAGTGCCCTCATAGGGAAAGCAGATGTCAACTTGTTAGTCGCCAACGCTCAGAAAGTATGGAAGAACAGTGACGACGAGCTTTTGGGATTCTTGAAAGAACTATCTGGTGAAACACCGTTTTATATCTATCTCAATAACGCAAGTCGCTTTGCGGTAGAGGACTTTACCGGACAATTGCCACCCAAATCGTCGGTAAGCACAATCGCTTACCGGATGCGATACCTAGGTTTCACCGCACGAAAAGACAATGTCAAATAGCAATGAGGCTAGGATATAACGACATAATAAACCAAAGGTTATTCCCTCCCATATTCATATTAGGCTTGGCAGGAATAGCTTTATCCCTATCCATGGGGCAGCTACCTATAGCAATGGGCCTCATAGGCTTACCTGTTTTGTTCATAATGGCGATACAAAGCGTAAGGTATCCGGTAGCCCTATTTTTCATCATCTTCACCGTGAACTATTATTTATTAGCGGCAACCCGATATATACAAATAGATGGTATCAGTTTCTTGATGGATTCCTTGATGGCCCTCCTTTTCGTGCTTATCATCATCCATTCCGCCCTGTCAAGAGATATCGAATGGAAACATGCGATCAACACGTTTACCATAGGTATGTTCATCTGGTTGCTCTATTGCCTCGCCGAGATAGCGAACCCTACCGGGTTACTTGAAGCTTGGCTCTTATCGAGATCGCTTATCTTGAATGGCTTTCTCATCTCGCTGATCATCTCGTTGGTAATCACCAAAAACGGCCAAGTGAGATGGATCATCACGCTCCTTTCCATATTCTCGCTTAGCGCCGCCCTAAAAGCATTCGCACAAAAATATATCGGTTTTGATTACGGTGAGCTCCAGTGGCTCAACAACGGAGGTGCCCTCACGCATATCATCGGTTATGGCACACGGTATTTCTCGTTTTTCACCGACGCGGGAAACTTCGGTTCCAATATGGGATGCGCCAGCCTGCTATTCGCGCTGATGGCGATATACGTATCCAAGATAGGACAAAGAATCTATTACTTCTCGGTAGCAATCATTTGCCTTATTGCCATGTTCATGTCCGGTACGCGGGGAGCCATGATCGTACCCATAGGCGGGCTTATGCTTTACACGCTTATGAGCAAGAACCTCAAGGCTTGCATCCTAGGAGGGTTATCGCTAATCTTTCTCTATGTATTTTTCGCTTTCACGACGATCGGTCAAAGCAACGTGATGATACGAAGGATGCGGACCGCATTCACTCCCTCTGAGGATGCGTCTTTTAACGTACGGAAGGAAAATCGACAAAAGCTTGCCACTTATATAAACACGAGGCCCTTCGGCGAAGGCATAGGGTTATCCGGCGTAGAGAACCAAAAAATATCCTACAGGTT
>OGPG01001634.1_pt1 | contig 14999 bp, 9 predicted proteins | sample 1552851 | NCBI WGS metagenome assembly OGPG01 (sample SAMEA2579909, study PRJEB22360) | human gut metagenome | biome: human gut; feature: human-associated habitat; material: faeces | place: Denmark | collected 2008/2010 | reverse complement strand
TTTTGCCCCGTATGTCTCGGGGATATTTGTCATATTCATGACAAAACACCTCGCGGGATATTCTCTGTAAACAGTTGTGAAAATGATTCTCTGCCTATTGGCAGATGCGCGAATGTTTGTTATTATAAAAGGTAAAGATTCATACGCTGATTTGATAAAGTGTTGAATCTTCATGTCCTGTCGTGTTTCGACAAGAGATAATATACAACAATTTTTATAAATATGCAATACCAATATACAAAAAAATAAAAGAAATTTTTGCATAAAAATGCAGCATTAAATAGGAAATAACCTATAAAAACACACAAAATTAAGAAAAAAGAATGCAAAATCCATGAAAATTACGTATTGCATATTATGCATTTAGGATGTATAATTGGTACATCTTTATTCTAGGAGGAATGAGAAATGATCAAAGCAGGAATTATCGGAGCAACAGGATACGCCGGAAATGAGCTGGCAAGACTGCTCCTTGGACATAAAGAAGTAGAAGTGGCATGGTATGGATCAAGAAGTTACATTGATCAGAAATATGCAGATGTTTATCAGAACTTTTTTAAACTGATCGATGCAAAATGTATGGATGACAATATGGCAGCACTTGCTGATGAAGTAGATGTGATTTTTACCGCAACACCGCAGGGGCTTTGTGCATCACTTGTTAATGAAGAGATCCTTTCCAAAGCAAAGATCATCGATCTGAGTGCAGATTTCCGTATTAAAGATGTAAAGAAATATGAAAAATGGTATGGCATCGAGCACAAAGCACCGCAGTTTATTGATGAGGCAGTTTATGGCCTGTGCGAGATCAACCGTGAGGACATCAAAAAAGCAAGACTTATTGCGAACCCGGGATGTTATCCGACATGTTCGACTTTATCAATTTATCCGCTACTGAAGGAAGGACTGATCGAGCCGAATACGATCATCATTGATGCAAAATCAGGAACTTCCGGAGCAGGCAGGGGCGCAAAAGTAGCAAACCTTTACTGTGAAGTAAACGAAAACATCAAAGCATACGGCGTAGCAACACATCGTCATACACCGGAAATCGAAGACCAGCTCGGTTATGCATGCGGACAGGAAGTGCTGATCAATTTTACACCACATCTGATCCCGATGAACAGAGGTATTCTGATTACAGCATATGCTTCTCTCAAAAAAGAAGTTTCCTATGAAGAAGTAAAGGCTGTTTATGACAAATATTATGAAAACGAGACATTCGTGCGTGTCCTGGACAAAGATGTATGCCCACAGACAAAATGTGTAGAGGGCAGCAACTATGTTGATGTGAACTTCAAGATCGACCCGAGAACAAAACGTGTCATCATGATGGGAGCAATGGATAACCTTGTCAAAGGTGCAGCAGGACAGGCTGTACAGAATATGAACCTGATGTTCGGGTTTGACGAGGCAGAAGGACTTCATCAGATTCCGATGCTGCCGTAAAGGAACAGCATTATATATGAAAATGTTTTATAACGCAGAGAGGAGCGTATGATTATGAAGATTATTACCGGCGGAGTTACCGCAGCGAAAGGCTTCCAGGCAGCATCTACAGCTGCCGGAATCAAATATCAGGGAAGAACAGATATGGCAATGGTTTACAGCGAGAAACCATGTGTGGCAGCAGGAACTTTTACTACTAATATCGTCAAAGCAGCACCGGTCAAATGGGATCAGGATATCGTGTACAATCATCCGGGCGCACAAGTGATCATCTGCAACAGCGGTATTGCCAATGCATGTACCGGCGAAGAAGGGTTTGGTTACTGCCGTGCGAGTGCGAAAGCGGCAGCAGAAACTTTAAATGTAGATGAAAACAGCGTTCTTGTTGCATCTACCGGTGTTATCGGTATGCAGCTTCCAATCGAAAAGCTTTCTGCCGGTGTCAAAGCAATGGCCCCGAAGCTTCAGGGAACACTGGAAGCAGGAAATGATGCGGCGAAGGCAATTATGACAACTGATACAAAAGAAAAAGAAGTGGCTGTAGAGATTGAGGTTGGTGGTAAGACCGTTACGATCGGTGGTATGTGTAAAGGTTCCGGAATGATTCATCCGAATATGTGCACCATGCTTGGTTTTGTCACCACAGATGCATGCATTTCCAAAAAACTTCTGCAGGAAGCACTGAGCGAAGATGTAAAAGATACCTATAATATGGTATCTGTTGACGGTGATACTTCCACAAATGATACCGTACTTCTGCTTGCAAACGGTATGGCAGAAAACCCGGAGATTAATGAGAAAAACGAAGATTATCAGAAGTTCTGTGAGGCATTGAATTATATCAATACTACACTTGCAAAGAAAATTGCCGGTGACGGTGAGGGTGCAACGGCGCTGTTTGAGGTCAAGATCATTGGTGCCGAGAGCAAAGAACAGGCAGTAACTTTAAGTAAATCCATTGTTACGTCTTCGCTGACTAAAGCAGCAATTTACGGACACGATGCAAACTGGGGAAGAATCCTTTGTGCAATGGGATATTCCGGTGCACAGTTTGATCCGGAAAAAGTGGATCTTTATTTTGAAAGCAAAGCAGGAAAGATTCAGATCATCGAAAATGGTGTGGCAGTTAACTACAGCGAAGAAGAGGCAACAAAGATCCTTTCCGAAGATGCAGTGACAGCAATCGCCGATGTAAAGATGGGTGACTGCACAGCAACTGCATGGGGCTGTGACCTTACTTACGATTATATCAAGATTAATGCAGATTACAGATCATAAAGGGTGAAAAAGAATAAAAATCGAGGAGAAATGAACAATGGTAAATCAGAAATATCTGGATAAAGCAGAAACACTTATCGAGGCCCTTCCTTATATACAGCGCTTTAACCGTAAAATCGTAGTTGTAAAATACGGCGGGAGTGCCATGCTGGACGAAGAACTCAAAGCGAATGTCATCAAGGACGTTGTTCTTCTGAAGCTGATCGGATTCAAACCGATCATCGTTCATGGCGGCGGTAAGGAAATCAGCCGCTGGGTCAATAAAGTCGGCATGGAACCACGTTTTGTCAATGGGCTGCGTGTGACAGATAAGGACACAATGGAGATTGCTGAGATGGTTCTTGCAAAAGTAAACAAAGAACTTGTCACACTGGTAGAATCTCTCGGTGTACAGGCAGTCGGCATCAGCGGAAAAGACGGCGGCCTTCTTCAGTGCCACAAGAAACTTTCCAAAGGTGAAGATATCGGATATGTAGGGGACATCGAAAAAGTTAATCCGAAGGTTCTGCAGGATCTCCTCGAAAGAGATTTTCTTCCGATTGTATTTCCGATTGGATTTGATACAAACTTTGATTCTTACAATATTAATGCGGACGATGCGGCATGCGCGATCGCAGAAGCTGTCCATGCAGAAAAGCTGGTTTTCCTTTCTGATATTGAAGGTGTATACAAGGACAAAGATGATTCGGATACACTGATCTCCGAGCTGCATGTACATGAAGCGGAAAAACTGATCAGTGAAGGCTACGTAGGCGGTGGTATGATTCCGAAACTGCAGAACTGTATCGATGCCATCGAAGAAGGTGTAAACAGAGTACATATCCTTGACGGACGTATCCCGCACAGTCTCCTTCTGGAGATATTCACAAACAAAGGTATCGGAACAGCTATTTTGAGAGAAGACGGGGAGAAATATTACAATGAGCATGAATGAACAGATGAATCATGCAGAAGAAAACATTCTGCATACATATAATCGTTTCCCGGTCATGTTTGACCATGGCGAGGGATGTTATCTTTATGATACAGAGGGCAAAAAATATCTCGACTTTGCTGCAGGAATTGCAGTAAACTCACTGGGATATCATTATCCTGGCTATGATGAGGCTCTGAAAGCTCAGATCGACAAACTGACACATATTTCCAATCTTTATTATAATGAGCCGATGAGTGAAGCCGGAGAAAAACTGGTCAAAGCAAGCGGACTTTCCAAAGCTTTCTTTACGAACAGTGGTACCGAAGCAATTGAAGGTGCGCTTAAAGCTGCACGTAAATATGCTTATACAAAATACGGCAAAGAAGCAGGAAAATACGAGATCATCGCGATGAACCATTCTTTCCACGGAAGAAGCATGGGCGCACTTTCTGTTACAGGAACCGAACACTACAGAGAACCGTTTGAGCCACTTGTCGGTGGTGTGAAATTCGCAGATTTTAATGATCTGGACAGCGTCAAAGCACAGATCACAGACAAAACATGTGCGATCATTACAGAAGTTGTACAGGGCGAAGGTGGAATTTATCCGGCGAAGAAAGAATTTCTTGAAGGGCTCCGCGCACTGTGTGATAAAAAAGACATCATCCTGATTTTTGATGAAATCCAGTGTGGGATGGGACGTACCGGATGTTATTTTGCATGGCAGTCATACGGTGTGAAACCGGATGTGATGACCTGTGCAAAAGCTCTGGGCTGCGGTGTACCGGTCGGTGCATTTGTTCTCGGAGAAAAAGCGGCAGCAGCATCTCTTGTACCGGGAGATCACGGCACAACTTATGGTGGAAACCCGTTCGTATGCGCAGCTGTCAGCAAGGTGTTTGATATTTATGAAAAAGACGATATCCTTGCACATGTGCAGGAACTGACCCCGTATCTGGAAGAACAACTGGATAAACTTGTGGATAAGTATCCGGTTGTAGCAGCCCGTCGTGGAAAAGGTTTCATGCAGGGACTGGTCATCACCGGAAAAACAGTCGGAAGTATCGTGACAAAAGCACTTGAGAACGGACTTCTGGTAATTTCCGCAGGAAGCGATGTACTGCGTCTTGTACCACCGCTTGTGATCACAAAAGAAAATATCGATGAAATGGTCGAGAAACTGGAAAAAAGTCTTGCATAAAGCATAATGATGGAATATGAAATGGCACTTGTTTGTCTGAGAAGATGAACAGGTGCTTTTCTTTTGTTCTTTTGCTGGTAAAAAAGGAAAATAGATTGGAAATATGCAGAGGGCATATTGTGATTTATACAAAAATGTACTAAGATTAAATGTGAATATTTTGTGAAATCTATGTAAAATTTACAGGTAGAAAGAATGTATCATTTGCTATGGTACAGGCAGGGTGTGCAAAAACAATAACGATAAGGGAGACAATGTATGGTTCAATGGAAAAAGATGAAAAATGGTCTGGCGATTGTACTTGCAGTGACAATGGCATGCCAGCCGGCAGGTGTGTATGCGGAGGATTTTTCTTCTGAAGCAGAAGTAGAAAGCTATGCAGAAGATTTTTCTGCCGAAGAAGAGACTGAGAATCCCACAGAAGAAGCAGATGCATCTCTGGAATTCGAAGATGGAGAAGAAAGTGGAGATCAGGATAACTCTGTAGAAAATGAGGCAGAAGTAGAATTTGATGCATCAGAACCGGAGCTGTCAGAGGAAGTGACTGTGGAAGAGGAGGAAGATGGCGATGCTGTAGTGGAAAACGATCTGACTTCCGAGGAGAGCGTCGATGCTGCGGGAAGTGGCGAGGTACTTAGCGGCAAATGTGGAGATAACCTGACCTGGACACTGGAGGATAAAGTCCTGACCATCAGTGGAACCGGTGATATGTATACATATGAAGGGATTTGGACATATACTGCTGGAGTAAAATATCATGAAGCTCCATGGAGGCATGAGTATTTTACATCGCTTGTTATTGGTAAGGGAATTACAAGCATCAGTAACAACGCATTTTTTGGATGCAGTTGTCTGAAAACAGTAGAAATGCCGGACGTAAAAAATATAGGCGACAATGCATTCTTTAAGTGTGGAATGAAAACAATAGATTTGTCAAATGTGGAAACAATCGGGAGTGGTGCATTTGAGGGTTGTTTTGATTTGGAAACAGTAGACCTGCCAAATGTGGAAGTGCTGAGAAGCGCTGTATTTAGAGAGTGCGATAGTCTGCAGACAGTAAATCTGCCGAAGGTGAAGGAGATTTGGGATTACGCATTTGACAACTGTAAAAATTTGAAAACTGTAAAAATCCCACAGGTAGAAACAATTTTGAAAGGTACATTTTCCGGCTGTAGTGCGTTGGAAGCAGTAGAGCTGCCACTGGTAAAAACAATTGGGGAGTACGCATTTTACTGCTGTTTTGGTCTGCAAACGGCAAAAATTCCACAGGTGGAAACAATTGGGAAGAGGGCATTTGAAAGCTGTTCTTTTGATACAATAGATATACCTCGAATAAAAGAAATCGGAGAAAGTGCATTTGGTGGATGCAGAAAGCTGAAAGCAATAGAATTCCCTGAAGTTGAACTGATTGGAGAAAGTGCATTTAGTTCATGTGAAAATCTGGAAGAAATAAAAATACCGAAAGCGAAAACAATTGGAAAGGGAGCATTTTATGGATGTAAAAGCCTGAAAGCAATAGATTTTCCGGAAGTTGAAGCAATTGGAGAGGAAGCATTTTGCTACTGTGAGAATTTAAAAATGGTAAAAATCCCACAGGTGGAAACAATCGGGAAGAATGCATTTAAGAGATGCAGCACATTGGAAAAAGTAGAGTTGTCGAATGCAAAAACAATCGGAGAAGGTGCATTTGTTGGATGCGTGAGTCTGAAAGCAATTGAATTACCGGAAGTGGAGACCATTGAGAAAAATGCCTTTGGAGAATGCAGTGTATTGGAAAATGTAGATTTGCCGAAAGCGAAAATAATCGGAGAAAGTGCATTTGTTGGATGTGAGAGTCTGAAAGCCATCGAATTGCCGGAAACTGAATCAATTGGACAACAGGCGTTTGATTCTCTGAAAACTTTGAAAACAGCAGATTTGCCAAAAGTGAAGACAATCGGATACAATGCATTTGCGAATAGCGGTTTGTACAGCTTAAATATGCCACAGGTGGAGACAATAGGGGCAGGTGCATTTGAATCATGTCTTCTCAGTACAGATTTTAGTCTTCCGGAAGGCTTAAAAACAATCGGTGGTGGTGCTTTTGCGTATTCTTTGCAGAGTGATATGTTGGTAATACCATCTACTGTGACAGATATAGGTTCATATGCATTTTATAGTAGAATAAGCATAGTTTTCTTTAGGGGAAATCCGCCGACTAATGTTGGTTCGAATATATTTTATGTAGATGATACGCATAGAACATTATTTTATTATCCGTTAAATGGCAATTGGACGGAGAGTGATTTTGAGTCACAGTCATATGGACGATATCCCTCCTATAATACCTGGAAAGGGTATGACAGAGTTGTTCTTGGAAAATATGTTTATAATCATGATGAGACCTGTATCAGTGATGGAACCGAAACTGCAGAATGTATCTGTGGATGTGGTGGAACGGATACAAGAACTGTATATGGTACGAAAAATCCGGAAAAACATACATATTCAGAAAAGAACTGCAAAGTATTATCTGATGGAAGAAAAATATATTATTGTGAATTATGCGGAAAAGTCAAAGGTGATGTGACGGAAAAGGGAACCTGCGGGGAAAATCTTTCCTGGGAGATCTATGATTCTGATGTTTTGTATATCACCGGGACAGGCCCAATGTATGATTACGATGTAGATAATCCGGCTCCATGGAGTGGCAGATCCATTCGCTACTGCAGACTGGAGAAAGATGTTACCACGATCGGAGCATCTGCTTTTGAGGGCTGCACTTCTCTGGAAACTGTCGATTGGGGAGAGAAGATCACATCTATTAACGGTTATGCGTTTTATGGCTGTACTTCCCTAAAAGAGATGAAACTGCCGAAGAGTATAACTTCCATTGGAGAGAATGCCTTTGACGGATGTGCTTCTTTGCAGAAGGTAACAGCATATCAGAATCTGGCTTCTATTAAAAATACAAGTTTTCGTAATTGCGGTGTGCTGACGCTTTGTGGTTACACAGGAAGCTATATCTCAGAATATGCAGCAGAGAAAAAGATTCCGTTTGAATCTCTGGGAGAATGGGGTAAATGTGGCAATTATGCGGAATGGTATCTGAATGATGGCGTTCTTACGATCACCGGATCATCAGAAATGAACAACTACAATGAACAGAAAAAAGCACCGTGGTCCGGGAAGAAAGTTACGAAATGTGTCATAGAAGATGGTATTACTACAATCGGAAGTTATGCGTTCGCAGATCTTGGTGAGCTTACAGAAATAAGTTTTCCGAATTCGATTTTTCAGGCAGGGGAATATGCATTTAAAAACTGTACAGGCCTGAAAAATATTGAATTGCCGGAAAGAATGGAAATGTGGAAGATCAGTACAGGAATGTTTGAAGGCTGTATTTCTCTGGAGACAGTAAAACTTTCAGGTAACATACTCAATATCGGCAAAGGTGCATTTGCAAACTGTACAAGTCTGCGTTCTTTCACAGTACCGGAGATGGTTACAGAAATAGAGGCGGGTACGTTCCAGAACTGTGAATCTCTTGCAAGCGTAACATTGAGTGAACGAGTTGAGCGTGTTGGAAAAGATGCTTTTTCCGGATGTGTTCTGACGGAAATCCAGTTACCTTCCAAAGTGACAAACATAAAAGAGAATGCTTTTTCCGGAAATAAATTTACAGAGATTACACTTCCGGCTGCACTTACAGAACTGGGAGCAAATGCGTTTGCCGGATGTGAGCAGCTTCAGGCAATTTCTGTAGGAGAGGGAAGTGCAAGTTTTTCTGCATCAAATGGCGTTCTTTATGACAAAGCCGGAACGAAGCTGCTGCTTTGCCCTGCTGGAAAAGAAGGAAGTTTTACCATACCAAGAAGGACAAAAGAAATTGCAGAATCTGCGTTTAAAGATTGTAGCAGGATCACAGAACTGATTCTTCCGAGTGCGCTGACAACGATAGGGAAGACTGCATTTGCAGGAATGAATCTGGAAAGAATAGAAATTTCTTCCGAAGTAACAGAAATCGCAGCAGATGCTTTCATGAACTGCTATAAACTGTCTGAGATTGCAGTAGATAAAGATAATGCGTTCTATGCGTCAGTGAATGGTATTTTCTGTGACAAAAAACAGGAAAAAGTACTCATCTGTCCTCCAGGGCTGGAGATGATCACTTTGAATGAAGGAATCAAATCCATCGAAGCAGGAGCTTTTACCGGTGGAGAGAAAGAAGTCGTGATCGATCTTCCATTCTCTATAAAGACGATTGATGCATCCAATGATTTCAGGGGAAAAGCGGTATTTAAAGCTTATGAGAATGCCCGCATCGTACCGCTTCTGAAGCGTAGAGGATATAAATGGGAGAGTAAAGGAACCTATGCACTTGCGTGGGAGGATGATGGTGCGAATCATCATATGGCGATAGCTTATGACAACCTGGTATCGGTTGTTTCAAGGTATTCAAATCAAACCATGAAAAAGGGTAACAGTACATTTGTCTATGATGGTACGGCGATCAATTACAGTTATCTTTATTCGACCGGTAATGCATCGATTACGCTGAAGTTTTGTATTACAGAAAGTGGAATTGAGTATAACAGATTTAAAGTATACGTGCAGACAAGATTTGGAAGCGGCTGGGGCTTCAGTGGCACGCTGTATACAGACCCGGCGCAGATACCGGGAGATACCGCACTTTCTTATAAATGGAAGATTGAAAATGAAAGATACTGTACGACCAGTCAGGCAGATGCGGAAAAATTAGCAAATGGAGCTCTTTATAATGGAATACATGATTTATGGGTGAGCCTGTCCGGTACGGATCTGCAGATGAAAGATCTGGGATTTATAGCATACTTCAAATCTGATACAGTACATACGCTGGAAAAATCCGAAGAAGTAGCAGCAACCTGTACGAAAGACGGACAAAAGGCCAAAGAATGGTGTTCGCTTTGTGGTGCAGTAAAGACAGGCGGTGGAATCATTCCTGCCACTGGTCACAAAGAAGAAGTGATACAGGCGGTAAATCCAACCTGCGAGAAAACAGGACTGACAGAGGGAGTCAAATGTTCTGTTTGCGGAGAAATTCTGAAAGAACAGAAAGCTGTACCGGCTACCGGTCATTCTTATGGCGAATGGACTGTGACAGAGAATGCAACCTGTGTAAAAGAAGGAAAAGAAACCAAAACCTGTACAAAGTGTGGGGATGTGCAGACACGAAGCATGGCAAAAACAGCGCATACAGAAGTTTCGATTCCTGGGACAGAGCCAACCTGTACGCAGCCGGGACTGACAGATGGAAGCAAATGCTCTGTCTGTGGAAAGATTCTGAAAGAACAAGAAGTAACAAAACCAGCGACTGGACATGTCTATGGAGAATGGACGGTGGTGGAAGAAGCGACCTGTACAAAGAACGGAACTAAGACTGCGACCTGTACAAAGTGCGGGGATGTGAAGAAAGAAAACATTCCGGCAATTGGTCATAAAGAAGAAGTAATACCGGAAGTTGCTCCAACCTGTGGAAAGGCAGGTCTGACAGAAGGTCTTAAGTGTTCTGTGTGTGGTGAGATACTGAAGAAACAGACAGAAAAGCCCGCAACAGGAAAACACAAATACAGAGCATACAAGATCACGAAAGCGGCTACCGCACTGCGCACAGGAAGTAAGATGCGAATCTGCAGTGTCTGCAATAAGAAAGAGACTGCAAGTATTAAAAAACTGCCTGCAACGATAAAACTGAATACAACCAGTATTGTGCTAAAGGTGAAACAGTCGACTACAAAAGTGAAAGTCCGTGGCCTGGCAAAAGGAGATGCAGTTGCTTCCTGGAAATCCGGAAATACAAAACTGGTAAAAGTGACGAATTCCGGAAAGATCACCGCAGGAAAAAAAGCCGGTACGACAAATGTGACAATCACATTACGAAGTGGCAAAAAGGCGGTTGTCAAAGTGAAGGTTCAGAAAGGAGCTGTAAGGACCACCCGTATTATGGGAGTTCCTGCAAAGGCCAAATTAAAAGCAGGCAAACGCCTGGTACTGAGACCGGAGCTTCTGCCGATCACATCTGTGCAGCCGGTTACTTATACGACATCCAATAAGAAAGTGGCAACAGTTGCAAAGAATGGTGTGATCATTGCGAAAAAAGCAGGAAAAGTAAAAATCACAGTAAAATCAGGAGTAAAGAAATTTGTGCTCACACTTACTGTGAAAAAATGAGAAAAACAAAAAACGATAAAATAAAACCGGCGGGGCAAATGCTCCGCCGGTTTTGGATTACTTCATTTTGTTCAGATCGATATGTTTCTTGATCGCTGCAAAACTTTCTGTGCTGATCACGTGTTCAATCTTGCAGGCATCGCTTGCTGCAACGACTGGATCAACCCCCAGCTTCTCAAGCCATTCGGAAAGGAAAAGATGACGTTCGTAAATCTTTTCGGCAGTGGCACGTCCTGACTCTGTCAGATACAGATATCCTTCCGGAGATACAGTGATCTGATCAGTCTCGCGAAGCTTTTTCATTGCTACGCTGACGCTGGATTTCTTGAAGCCAAGCTCAGAGGCAACATCTACGGAACGTACGACCGGATGTGATTTGCTTAAAATAAGAATGGTTTCCAGATAGTTTTCAGCGGATTCGTTTGTATGCATCCATTACACCCCAATTTCTGTTGATAATCTATACAATGATATTCCACTGCACTTCGTAATGTTCGTAGCAGTAAAATCTCATCAGTTGCTTTAAAATTCAAGGCTGTTGCTCAAATTTCTATTATTTCTATAATACCATATTTTTAGTATCAGGACAACAAAAATGCATAAATGTACAAATAAATAACACTTGTATGTTACTGTTTACTCCGTTCACAGTAACACGTATATGCAGAGGTTGCTGTTGACGAACACAAGTTATATAGTTCGAATATAAGTGAATGATAACAAACATAAGTTGAATATAACAAATAAGAGTTTTGTAAAACGAAAAAAAGTACTTGACAGCTTACAAACGTTAGCATATACTAACCCATGTAAGAAAAAGTAAACATCAATTAACTGTGAACTTTTTTTGTTAAAGAAAAAAAATCTCAATAAAAACTATAATAAAAGAAAGCGAGCTGATATATATGATGCCCATTACAATGGCAGGAATCGGAGAGAAATGTAAGATTCAGAAAATCGGCGGTAACGAAGAAACGAGACGTTTTCTTGCAAATCTTGGATTTGTCAATGATGCAGAAGTAAGTGTTATTTCTGCAATCGGCGGAAATGTGATCGTGAACATCAAAGATGCACGTGTAGCAGTTAATTCCGATATGGCAAGACACATCATGATATGATGACACCAAGCCTGAAAACTTCAGACACGATGCATGCATGTGTGAGTGGATGAGTTTGGAAGGCGCTCAAACATGAGAAAGCAGCAAGTTTCAGCATGAAACTTTGCGGATTTCGAATGTTTGCAGAATTGCTTTGCAATGTAGCAATGCGTAAAGTGTCAGTAAAATAGATATCATATATAAGAGGAGAAAGGAGACAGAACAATGACTTTAGGTGATGCAAAAGTCGGAACTACCGTTGTTGTAACGAAAATTGAAGGAGACGGCGCGTACAAACGTCGTATCATGGACATGGGAATTACAAAAGGAAGTGAGCTGTACATCAGAAAAGTTGCTCCGCTTGGAGATCCTGTAGAGATCACTGTAAGAGGTTATGAGTTATCCGTAAGAAAGAACGATGCTCAGTGCGTACAGGTAAAATAAGTGCGCAGTAGTGTTCAGTAGGAACTATTATGAAAAAATGCAACTGTGTAAGAAGCATGCAGTTACAATAAGAGGGATTAAGGAGGTAAGAAAAAATGGCAATTAAGATTGCACTTGCCGGCAACCCGAACTGTGGTAAAACAACCATGTTCAACGCATTAACGGGCGCTAACCAGTATGTAGGAAACTGGCCGGGAGTTACTGTAGAGAAAAAAGAAGGTAAATTAAAGGGAAAGAAAGGTAAAGGCGAAGACATCATCGTAACTGACCTTCCTGGTATTTATTCCCTTTCACCATACACACTGGAAGAAGTAGTCAGCCGTGACTACGTTCTCAAAGAAAATCCAGACGTAATCATTGACCTTGTCGATGCAACAAACATCGAGCGTAACCTGTATCTGACCACACAGCTGATCGAGACTGGCGTTCCGGTTGTTATCGCACTGAACATGGCTGATCTTCTTGAAAAAAGAGGAATCAAGATCGACACAAAGCGTCTTTCCATGCTGCTTGACTGCCCGATCATCGAGACATCTGCACTGAAAGGTGAAGGTCTTGACAAGTTGATCGACGAAGCAGTCAAAGTTGCAAAGAGTAGCAAAGTTGATCTTCCAAAAGAAATCTTTACAAAAGAGATGGAAGAAGCAATCAGTGAAGTAAAGGAAGTTCTTCCGTCCTCCATCACAGAAGACAAGAAGAGATGGTATGCAGTAAAATTCCTCGAGAACGACGAAAAAGTAAAAGAGGCTATGAAGCTTTCTGCTTCCGGACAGTCTCTGGTTGATACTAAACGTCAGGAACTGGAAAAACAGCATGACGACGATATGGAAAGTATCGTAACAGACGAAAGATACAAATTTATCCAGAAGATCGTCAACACAACTGTTAAGAAAGCAAAAGATAAACTGACTGTATCCGATAAGATCGACCGTATCGTTACCAACCGTATCCTTGGTATCCCGATCTTCGTTGCAGTTATGTGGTTAGTATATTATGTATCTGTAACAACTGTTGGTACATTCGTAACAGACTGGACAAACGATGTATTTGTAGTGGCTATTCAGGACTTCTTTACAAATATCCTTACCAGCCTCGGTGCCGGTGATATGGTAATGGGACTTGTAGTTGATGGTATCATCGGTGGCCTCGGTGCAGTACTTGGATTCGTTCCTCAGATGGCAATCCTGTTCCTGTTTCTGTCCATCCTTGAAGATTGTGGTTACATGGTACGTATCGCCTTTGTTATGGACCGTGTATTCCGTCACTTCGGACTTTCCGGTAAGAGTTTCATTCCGCTTCTGATTTCGTCAGGATGCGGTATCCCTGGTATCATGGCTTCCAAGACTATCGAGCAGGACAATGACAGACGTCTTACTATTATGACAGCAACCTTTATTCCTTGTGGTGCAAAACTTCCGGTTATCGCTCTTATGGGTGGTGTAATTGCTGGTGAGACCGCAGGATATGCAGAGAGCTCCTTTATCGCTCCTCTGATGTACTTTATCGGAATCGTAGCTGTACTTGTAGCAGCGATCATCCTTAAGAAAACAAAACCGTTCTCCGGTAAACCGGCTCCGTTCGTAATGGAGCTTCCGCAGTATCATATTCCGCAGGCTAAGACAGTTCTCCTTCACGTATGGGAAAGACTGAAAGGCTTCATCATCAAAGCTGGTACAATCCTGTTCCTTGCTTGTGTAGTAATGTGGTTCCTTGGTGGATTTGGATTCACAGATGGTGGATTCGGTATGGTAGAAGACAGCGCAGACAGTCTTATGGCAATGATTGGTGGCGTGATCGCACCGCTCTTTGCACCACTTGGATTTGACAACTGGAAAGCTGTTGCAGCTTCTTTATCAGGATTCTCCGCAAAAGAATCTATCGTATCAACAATGGGTGTACTTGCAAACGTAACTGGAGATGCATCAGAAGATGCTGTCACAGTAGCAGAAGCAGTAAGAACTTGGTTCCCAAGTGCTGTAGCAGCATTTTCATTCTTACTGTTTAACCTGTTAGACTCTCCATGTTTAGCAGCAATCTCTACAATGGCAAAAGAAATGCAGTCTAGAAAATGGTTCTGGTTTGCGATTCTTTTCCAGAATATTTTTTCTTATGTTGTAACGCTGATCGTATATCAGATCGGTACATTTGCAACAGGTGGAGCATTTACAGTAGGAACAGCAGTAGGTATCGTGTTATTGCTTGTAATGTTATTCCTGCTATTCAGACCAGATCCATACAAAGATCAGAAAGTATATTCAAAGAGATCTGTTCAGGCGTAGTCGAAATGGTATATAATAGAGGGGCTGGATGTGTAAACATCCGGCTTCTTGCTTATCAAATTTCATATAAAAAAGATATGATATAAAGGAGGGACGATTATGAATCCAGTAAGTATTATCATATTGTTATTGATTATTGCATA
>OGPG01001618.1_pt1 | contig 15199 bp, 15 predicted proteins | sample 1552851 | NCBI WGS metagenome assembly OGPG01 (sample SAMEA2579909, study PRJEB22360) | human gut metagenome | biome: human gut; feature: human-associated habitat; material: faeces | place: Denmark | collected 2008/2010 | reverse complement strand
CGTAAACGTTTTTTTGTGGGCAAAAATGCACCCAAAATTTTTTGAAATGCACCCGCTTTCAAGACAAAGAAAAACCGGCGTACCTGCGAGGATATTCGCAAGATACGCCGGTTTGTTTTACCCTTGGATTTCAGTTCCGTCTATGAATTGAAAAATCATTTTCCCATCATGGAACACCGTCACTTTTTCTATCGTTGTTCGCCACAACTCCTCATCAAAGCTGTCCAGCACTTGCGGAACAGCAGAGATGGTTTCCAGGAAGTGATGTAACGTATCCATCCTGTTGATGCGTGCTGCTCTCTCTTGCTGCAGCTTGGTGAACTGCTGTTGTAACTTCTCATATTGCTGCACCAATGCATGATACTTTTGGTCGTACTCCTCCTGATCTTGCTCGGTTTCAGCATTTTGTGCGATATGTTTTTTTGTCACGGCAGCTACCGCATTCATCTCCCGACTGGCTTTTTCAATTCGCAGGTCGAGTAGTGTCGTATCGGAAAGATCATCGATGAGCATTTGGCAAGTTTCTAAAATCAAATCCCTCTGCTGAAAGAAACTCGCAAATGCAGTTAGAAATCGCATTTTGATTTCATCCTCGTACAAATGCGGAGTCGTACAATTTTGAGAAAATTTCTGATTGCATTGCCAAATGACACGCCGATATTTACTGTTGGAGTGCCAGACCTTTGCTCCAAAGAAGCCACCACAATCACCACAGATGATTTTTGCAGAGAAAATATCATTTCCGCTGAATTTACGTCCCAGCTGTTTGCGTTTCGCCATTTCTGCTTGTACCAGTTCAAATTCCTCTGGGGAGATAATGGCAGGATGGCTCTCCTCAATGTAATATTGGGGTACTTCACCCTCATTTACTTTGGTCTTTTTCGTGAGAAAATCCACAGTAAATTTCTTTTGCAGCAGAGCAGAACCTTTGTATTTTTCGTTGGTCAGGATACTCCCAATCGTTCGTATATGCCACTGTTCCTTTCCGGCAGGCGTTGGAATACCACGGTCGGTCAGATTTTTTGCAATTGCATAGTAGGATTTTCCCTCTAAAAACTGCTTGTAGATCTGTCGAACAATCTCTGCCTCATCCGGCACAATTTCCGGCAAGCCATCTGCTCCTTTCCGGTATCCCAGAAATCGTTTGTACGGCAGACTAACCTTTCCATCGGCAAATCGCTTTCGATGTCCCCATGTCACATTCTCCGAAATAGAACGGCTTTCCTCCTGTGCCAAACTGGACATGATGGTGATTAGCAATTCTCCCTTGGAATCCAATGTGTAGATATTCTCTTTCTCAAACACAACCCCATCGCTATCATAACGTATTGTATCGTTGAAAAGTGCCGAATTTACGCCAATTCCGTATGTCCGTAAATGTATATCGCTGCATATCGTATCCCCTCATTTTGTGGGTTCAAACACCAAATAAACGCCATGCTGAACGAATTTCTGTGTCCGAATCAGCATGGCGTTTGTTCATATATTCAATTGACTGTCCCAAGTGCCTGACTAATGGCGTCGGCAGCTTTCGCTCTTGTTTCTGCAAAAATATGAGCGTAGATATTTTCCGTTGTACGAGTGTCACAATGTCCTAAATGTTCTGAAATCACCTTAACCGGAACTCCCATATTGATAAGGAGTGAAGCGTTTGCATGACGAAGGTCATGAATATGAATATTAGGAAAATCATGTTTTTTCAGCAGTTCTTTAAATGTTGTATTTACATAAGTGGAATTCATGTATTCTCCGTACTCGCCTGTGAAAACCGTACCCCTGTCAATCCATCGATTTCCGATATCCTGCTTTCTATGCTCCTGCCATTCCATCTGCTCTGCCAGTGTTTCCATAACCTGTGGTGGCAGTGAAATTACTCTTGCACTGCTTTTCGTTTTCGGAGTACCAAGCTTGTACTGCCCTTTGCTGCGATAAAGACTATATTTAACTGTCAGCGTGGAATTTTCAAAATCCACATCATTCCAATGCAAACCCGTGATTTCGCCTACTCGCATTCCGGTAAACAGAAGAACTCTGATAAGCCGTGTAAGCTGTGGATTACTGAATTCATTGATGATAGTCAGAAGTTCTTTGCATTGTTCTGCATTCAGATACGCTCGTTCCTTTGTACCTGTATCCTTTGGTGTGGTAGCATTCATAACTGGATTTTTCAGCAACAATTCTTTCTTGACAGCAGTTGAGAAAATCGGAGAAAGTACAGTGCGTACCCTCGCAATTGTGCCGCCCTCCAAACTGCCACCGCTTTCTGCAAGTGTAAATGCCTGTTTCAGCGTCCCGCCGCAAGCCTGTGCAACTCTCTCCGCTGTAGAACGCATCACAGCCTTACCGTTAGCCATATCCCGCAGCGTATTCATATTTACTCCCGACTTTCGGGAAAGCGGTCTGCGATAGCCGTGAGCAAGTAAAGAAGTATCCTTTAAAATGTACATCTCACGTTTACTTCCATGACGGTGCAGTTCATTAAACAGTGCATCAATTCTTGCAGTATTGATATCCTTTAGTTTCATGTTTCCGATGTATGGCAGCACATAAGTTTCGAGAATATAACGGCTGGATTCCAGTGTATATTCTTTCAGCTTATGAGGTGCAATCTGATCGTAGTACCAGTCGAATAACTCATGAAAGCGAATATTCTCATCAAGATTCGTCATGCCCCTGCATCGCTGCTCAAATTCATAGGCATATGCTCTCGCCAGTTTTTCTGCCTTACCCTCTGTTACTCCGTCAGGCGGTGTAAATGTGGTGGTCTTGCGTATCTGTTTCCCCGCCATATCATAGCCCATTGACACCATGATACGAAAAGATTTTCCTCGTTTCTTAATACTTGGCATTTTGTAGCCTCCTTTCAGATGTTGCCTTACTCTATATTCGCTCTGAATCGGCTGAAAGTCAAGTTATATTGCGGATTATCAGGTAGAAATATTGTTGAGAAATTTGTGCAGATTATTCTTCGGAAACAATACTGTCCTCAATTTGTAAGCCACGCTTCTGCAACTGTTTCAGAATAAATTCTTCCACAAACTTCTGTAAATCCCAGATGAAATATCCTTCTATATTAAAATTGCCCACTTTACTTTTATCGAATTTCCCATTTAACACATTTCTGACCTGTGTGGATTTGAACTCCAGTTCCTCCAAAAATGCGTAGAAATCCTTGTCACTAAGCAGTGAATCCAAAAGTTTGATCAGTGGTGCGGTACTTTCAAAGCCCTCTGTATCTTTTGCATATTTCATGAGCGTGATTGCACTCTCTGATAAGCCCAATTCCTCATGCAGAGCCTTATTTTCCGAGCTGATACCTGTGAGCAGATAGTCAACAGATACATGAAAATACTCTGCAATTCGGATCAGGTTCTCCGGTGTCGGCTGTGTTGTTCCATTTTTATACAGACTGATGGTTTGCTGACGGATGCCAACATATTCGCCTAAAGCCTTGAGTGTGGTTTTCTCGCCTGTTTTTGGGTGGCATTCTAACAGTTCTCTTAATATCGTAGGAAACTTTCCATTATATCCTGTTACTTGTTCAGCCATATGATTTTCTCCTTATATTTTCTTTTTACTTGAATTTTACTATATTAGTTTCGCTTTGATTGACATTCTTCTTTACTTGTGATATAATTATTATATCAGATAAAACGAAACTTGTCAAGATGAAACGGAGGAAATTTTCAATGAAAGAAATGCAGAAACAGCCAACAATGATGACTATCCGTGAGATTGCCGGAACAGGACTGATGTCTGAACACGCTCTTCGAATGATGCTGAAAGCAGGAAAATTACCAGCAATTTTCATTGGTAAAAAAGCACTTATCAATTATGATAAGCTGTGTGAGGAATTGCAGGCATTAGAGGCGAATGTGGCAAAGCAGGAAGAGAACGATTTTTGGAATTAATCATATTGTTCAAGATGAAAGGAGGGGTGTATTTTGCTCAAGTTGAAACAAATGAAAATCTGGCTTTGCTGGAATTATATTGAAGTTAAGGGAAAGAAAACAAAAAAACCTGTTGCAGCCGGAGGCGGTGCGACAGGTACAAACAGCGAGTATCAAAAAACATGGGTAACATATGATGAAGCCATATTGGCAAAGCAACACATGAAAGCTGATGGCATTGGCTTTGTGATTCCGGAGGGGTATTTCTTCCTTGATGTCGACCATCAGGAACTGACAAATCCATTCGTACAGATGATGCTGAAACGCTTCAGTTCCTATGCAGAGATTTCTCCGAGCGGAAATGGATTGCATATCTATGGTATTGCTGATATGACAAGGCTGCCTATGGCACAAGATAAAGACGGCAAACAGAAACTTGACAGACAATTCTATATGAAAAATCCGAACAATGGGATTGAATTGTATTTCGGTGGTCTGACAAACCGCTTTGCAACATTTACAGGCAATGTTGTGCATGATGTCCCACTTTGTGATTGCACCGAAGCTGTACTGACAACACTTGATAAAGATATGCGAAGAAGTCAACCGAGAAATTACAGTGCCAAGCGTGATGGTGACAGGGAAACTTTTGATATCATCTGCAACCTCCGTAAACAGAAGAATGGTGCAAAGTTTATCAAGCTATTTGATAAAGGAGATTTCAGCGATTACGGCAGTCAGTCAGAAGCTGACCTTGCTCTCTGCACGATGCTTGCTTTTCGTGCAGGAAATCATCCTGAAATGATTGATACGCTATTCCGTCAGTCTGCTCTGTATCGTCAGAAATGGGACAGAGCTGATTATCGTGAAATGACGATACAAAGAGCAATAGAAGCTTGTGGAGAACAATTTCATAAGAGTGTCATGCCACATCCTGATTGGATATCCTATAGCGAAAAGGGTATTCCTCGTATCTCTGCGACAAAGCTTGCAAAGGCAGTAAAAACAAGAGTGAAATATATTCTCGTCCGTGACAATGGCAAAGAAGGTGTGCGTGTATATGTCTATGAGCAAGGCGTTTATGTGTATTACGCTCCCGATATGTTCAAAGCCGTGATAAAAAATATCATTGCAAAATACGATGAAGATGTTGTCAGTATGGGGGCAGTACATGAAACATACGCAATTCTGACAACAGACCTCGACTATATATCTGAATCCGCATTGAATGCCCGTGAGAACATCATCAATTTTCAGAATGGGTTGCTTGTTGTGACTGCCACAGATGTTCATTTGATTCCATATACCCCCGATGTTCTAACAACCATTCAGATTCCCTGCAACTATACAGAGGAGTTGATCCCCACACCGAATTTCGACCGCTATCTTCATACGCTGACAAACGGCGATCGTGATGTACAGCAGCTTTTACTGGAATTTATGGGCGTGGTTCTCTCCAATATCAAGGGTTACAGAATGAAGAAATCTCTGTTCCTTGTTGGTGCAGGTGATACAGGTAAATCCGTTCTGAAATCTTTAACGGAGCGTCTGATTGGCAAAGGGAACTTTATCGGTATTGACCTCAAAGAAATCGAAGCCCGTTTTGGTACGGGTGCGATTTATGGAACAAGACTTGCAGGCAGTTCCGATATGAGTTTTCTCTCTGTAGATGAACTGAAAACATTCAAGAAAATAACTGGCGGTGACAGTCTGTTTGCAGAATTCAAGGGGCAGCAGGCATTTGAATTTACCTATGATGGTTTGCTATGGTTCTGTATGAATCGTCTGCCGAAGTTCGGCGGTGATGATGGTAAATGGGTATATGACAGAATTATGGTGGTGGAATGCAAAAATGTAATACCTCCTGAAAAACAGGACAAGCAACTCCTGGATAAACTGTATGCAGAGCGTGAGGGAATTGTCCGCAAAGCAGTTCTGGCAATTCAAAACGTTATTCGTAATGGTTACCGTTTTTTCGAGCCAAAGTCTGTAACCGTTGCAAGGGAGCAGTATATGAGTGATAATAATACAGTCGTCAGTTTCTGGAATGAGTGCATGGTGCAGAGAAACAAGATTTCTGATAAAGCCACAGTTGGTAAAATTTATGATGTCTACAAGGCGTGGTGTCAGGATAACAACAGTGGCTATGCCAAATCAGCAAAGGAGTTCAGAAACATCATTTCCGAGTATTTAAATACGTCTTATTCAAATCTGACTGTCCGTTCCAAGGCAGGAATCATATACCGAAACTATACACTTTCTGTAGATACCAAACAGCAGTATTGCAGAATCTATGGGTTTGATGAAATTCTGTGGTGAAAGCCTACACCAACTACACCCAACTTACACCATAACTACACCTTGTAAAATCTCGTATTTTAGCCACAATTCTGCTCTTTGGTGTAATTGGTGTAGGTTCTGGCAACTTCTTAGATTCTGAAAAAAACTTTGAACCTTGTATCTGACATAGGTACAAAGTACAAGGTTTATTTTAGGAAAAGAGATTTCAGGAAAAACTGCACCAACTGCACCAAAACCCCCGAAACCTCGCAAAATAGCAGAAAAGTGTGGTGTAGGTCTGGTGCAGGTAAGGTGTAGTTAGTGCAGGTATGAAAAGTTGTGATCAAAATGAACAGTTTATCATCCGAATATCCACTCAAGAGCAAAGGAGGTACATTATGAAATTAAAACCGTCTGATCTTTCTAATAACGCATATGAATGCCATATTATCATGGAAACATTAAGAGGAGAACCTGTGCTGATATTAAAAAAGAAAGTTGATTCTCCGATGAACTGGTGTGTTATACATGGCTTTTCGACCTGTTTCTTTACTACAAGAAAAAAAGCTGTTGACTTCTGTGAGAATCACGGTTATGGCATTCCAAAACCACCCCCCGGGGTGTAAAAATCGCTAAAAATGGTTCAAATGCTGACCGTTCGGCAGCGGTATAAACAAAAACGCATATTCAAACAGGGTATTAACCTCATAATTAACTGAAACTAAATCATAAACAACAAAAGGAGAAATGATATTATGTTACTGACTAAGGATTATTACAGAACTGCATTTGAAAATCGTCTGAGAACCAATCAGCTCGGTGATGTTGACGATTACAATCTCAAACTTGCAAAGCTGAAAAACAACAGCTATCCATTACCATATAGCTTCAAGGGAGATTATACAGAGCATCTTGCTCATGAAAATTTGTTCCGCCGCTTCGGAACAGTAATTCACACGGAAATTGAAGGGGGTACTGTGGTCTGTATGGATGTTATGCCGGAACCCGAAATTGTTGATGAGAACCAGTCTTATCCCTCTCCGCATGAAATGCGTTATCCATGTCTCCGTTGCCGTTCACACAAGCTGGCAATGTTAGGAAAGATTCCATGCAGTTTCGTTGATGATACACGTTTTGACCTTGCAGGCTATGTTTACAGGGAATTCGGTCACTGTTTCGGTAGAGCAGAAGAAAATATATGCCTGAATGGTATCGGACAGACTGAACCAAAGGGGTTGCTCCATTCTGCTGAAATTGGTGTTACAGCAAGCACTCTCACAGCAGATGCAGTTATTGAATTGTTCTTTAGTCTGGACAAGCAGTATCGCAGAAATGCTGTATGGGTGATGAATGACGAAACTGCTATGACACTTCGAATGCTGAAAGACAGTGCCGGAAACTTCCTATGGAGAAATACAGATGATACAATTTTCAGCCATACCGTTGTCATCAGCAATTATATCAACGACAGCACAATTGTCTTTGGAAACCTTTCTTATTATTGGCTCATCGAACGTCAGCCCCTCGCTGTACGCCCTCTGAACGAGCTTTACGCACAGGAAAGCTGTCTTGGTTTAGCTGCTTCAGAACGCATTGACGGCAAGCTAGTGCGTTCTGAGGCAGTCAAGCTGTTTAAACTGAATTAAGAGTGCCTTTTATTCTATTAGTCTATATGCCTGAACGCAGAATTGCCCGTAAGATTCCGTAGAAGAATCTTGCGGGTAGTTTTGTACTCTGCCCCAATCATACCGAGCCGAAGCAGAAAGCAACGGAAAGTATATTTCTCATTGTCTGTATTCTTAACTGTTCCTGTACGTTTCTGTCTGCTTGCCATTTCACATAGTCTGGTAACAAGTTCTGTATAGGCTCTGATTTCATCAGAATCCTGTGTATAAGGAAACCATGGAAAGCTGATTTTCTTATCACTGATTTTAACAGTAAGCGTATCTGTTCCTATTGCTTTTTTCAGCAGACTTGATTTACTTACGATGATTTGCTCAAGCATTGCAAATTTCTCATCGGGAAGAATATCTCTTGAAACAGAAATTGTAAGACGGTCTGTGACAGTTTCTTTACTTTCCCAGCCATGCTCTTTCAGATGATTGAGGAGTGTCGTAGCATTAATATTATCGGGAAGTGTTAGTGATCCGTTGTAATCCAGAATGCAGTCACCAATCTGATAGTTACAGGTTGGGACTCCCAGATAACGTGGAATTGCTCCAAGAATTTCTCCGATATGATCGGCAAGTTCCCTGCGTGTTCTGCTTTGCAGATTGATTTTCATTTGAATTGTACCTCCTTGAATTTGATAGGTACATTATAAATCAGGTGTGCAGTAATAGCAAGGTGAGGTGGAAAAGTTATCGGTTTGATAGCAAAATAAATATCAAAATAAGATGTAAAATATACATTTTGTTAAAATTAATGTAATCAATATAATAAAGAGATTTTTGCTTGCAAATTTTATCAATGTAGTATATAATATAGATATATAACTAACGAATTTGAGGTGAATCATTTATGACCGATATGCAGCCAAAGAAAATGATAATACTCGATATTCTTGATATTCTGAGAAAACACACCGATGAAAATCACAGGCTCTCACAACAACAAATACAGAACTTGATGGAAAAATACGGCATGAAAGTTGACCGGAAGACAGTCAGACGCAACCTTTCTAAACTCATTGAATTCGGTTTTCCTATAAAATATCGTGGATGCGAGGATGAGAGTGATGCTATTACCCGAAATGGCAAAAGCGGAGAAGAAACTATCCTGACGGATTGGTATTATGTTCATGAGTTCATGAACGGTGAGCTGCGTCTGTTGATCGACAATGTTTTGCTTACTGACGGACTATCCAAAAATAACCGTATTGATTTGATTCGTCGGCTTGAAGGACTGTCGAGCAAATATTTTCACTCTGAAATCTCAAAAATTGATATGGATATTTATGGTCAGCCACTCAATCAAGAGGTAATAAAGACGCTTGAAGATATCGGAAATGCTATTGTGGACGAGAAACAGATAACGTTTCATTACTGTACTTGTGATACTGATTGCAAGCTGCATGAGAAGCTTGATGACAATGGTGAGCCAAAGCAATATACCGTCAATCCTTATCAGATCATTTCCAGAAATGGACACTCCTATTTAATATGCAATCTTCCGAAGTATCACGATTTGACACATTTCCGCATTGACCGTATCAAGGACAGCCAGGTAACTGCCACTTCCCTGACACCTTTGCGAATGCTGAAAGGATTTAAAACCGGCATCAGACTTTCTGAATATGTCAAGGAACATCCGAATCTTTGGAGCGGAGAACCGATACATATCACATTCCAGTGCAAGCAGTATATGATGAACGATGTTGCGGACACCTTTGGTACGGATCTTCGTATCGAGGAATTACCCGATGATATGATGAAAGTACACGTTCAGGCAAGCGAATCCTCAATGCTGCATTGGGCGATACAGTTTGCAGATGCTGTAGAGGTACTGTCGCCGCAAAGTCTGCGTGAGCAGATAGCTGATACCCTAAGAAATGCTCTTAAAAAGTACGACTCTTGATATAGGGCGTTTTTGGCGCATCGAATGTGCTACAATATAATCATAGTAAAAACAACACTTCATGGAGGTATGATTATGTATCAGTATACTTGCGATTCTAAGTATTGTGCAACCTGTTCCTGCTGGTCAGGTGAACGACAGATTTGCGACCATTTCGGCTCAAGACTTGAGGTCAGCAGCCCGATGTCTACAGGTAAATGCATGAACCAGAAGTCAGGCGCTTGGCAGCAGACAAGGCAGGCAAACGGAGGCTGCTCGGCATTTGAAAAATGGGGAGCGTTGAGATAACACTAAGAATATAATATCATCGAATACACCAGACGTTTTTATCCCATAGGCTATGCTATAATATGATTAAAAAAGAGCTGAAGTACTAAGAAATGCACTTGAAAAATATAGAACTTAATATAGAGCGTTTTTTGTACATCAGGTATGGTATAATAGAATCATAAAAGGAAAAACGTGTTCATTCATATATTTTTATTCAGGAGGTACGAAAATGGCGATAAGACCTGCTTATTACATTAAAAATGGACAAATCATTAAAAGCGATTATGAATTTCAATGGTTTTCAGGATTTTCTTTAACTCAAAAGCAAAGATCTATCGCAGCATTGCATAATGCAATAATATCTGCGAACCAAGAAGCAAATCCTCTTGAGATCAGTACAAAAGGAACAATTGACCTCGGGAGAAAACTAAGTGCTTTCAATCTGAAACTGAACGGATATACATTAGAAAATATTTTTCAGAGTTCAAAAGTTTTTTCAAACGGAGGTCCATACCACGATTTGCTGAATGTAAGTCCTAAAGATGCAAAAAAAGATGAAAGACTCCTTAGTTCAGGAAAACTTGTTGGTTTTAATTATAACAGTATGGATTTTCCACTTGAACCTAAAACTGTATTCTATGACTATGTTTATATTAATGCTGTAAAGGATACGCTTTCTCCCGATGAGATCGAACAAATTGCAAATTATACACATTTTACAGATATTGAATTCAATCCGAAAAAGAGTATTAACACTCAGGCTAAATCAGTAGCGATCATACATCTTATGCTTGATTTGTATAAAGAGATACCATCTTTCAATATTTCTGATTTTATACATTTTCACACTGAAAAGGTAAAATACTGATAATACAAATTATGAAGAAATTCCATATACATTTGATGGCTGCTCTGCGTTTGTAAAATGGGGAGCATTAAAATAATATGTTTGCAAGTTGAAGTGCAATATCATACACACCGCCGCTTTTTGGTACATTAGTTGATGCTATAATATAATCACAAGTTAAAAGTGAAGAATTCCAATACAAATCTTAAGGAGGAAACATATGCGAGTAACATCATCACAGGCAGCAAAGCTGTTGCGTCAGCTCAACGACGAACTGAGAGCATTACAGCTCAAAGAGGCAAACTCCTGCAGCTTTGTAGCCGCAATTCAGGAGGATGTCGAATCTGTACGTCCTGCGTATAACTTCAAGGAAATGCGTGATGCTCAGGCAGAGGTTGAGTGTAAGATTCGCAAAGTAAAACACGCAATAAACGTGTTCAACACAACAACAATTATCCCAGATTTTAATATTACGATTGATGAGATGCTTGTATATCTGCCGCAACTTAACAGACAGTGCGAAGTCCTTTCTAAAATGAGGGACGCAATGCCAAAAGTGCGTGTCAGCTCCGGTTATTCCAGCGGCAATATCATCGACTATAAATACGCTAATTACGACATTGAAGAAGTCGGCAGGTATTATGCCGAACTTTCCGATACGCTTGCAAAGGCTCAGACAGTGCTTGATCTGGTTAATAGCACTGTTGAATTTGAGATAGACATTTGATGATTTTTCCGTTTACAGCTCTCATGCCATTTTCTTGAAAATGAATGTGTTCATGTTCAAGGTTATTGTTATCCGTTATTATCTTTCTTTATTGGTTTAGGTCAGCGTTCAATGTTTCTGACTTTCAATGATAAAAATAATGCGGCTTTGAGAACTGTAATAAAAACTTTATGGTGGCGGAAGTTCGGTTTCAGGCTGCTGCAATGCCTTTCGTAGAAGTCGGTATAAAATTATGAAAAAACGATTTGCACTTTATTTTACTGGAACTATGCGTAGATAAAGGAGGATATTTGTATGGGCAAACTAAATATTGTGTGCGGCAATATAGTATCGGATGAAATATTAAAGCTTGGGAATGCTATTGTAAACCCGACTAATCCGATGATGCGTCCAGGAGCCGGAGTAAGTGGGGAAATATTTCGTATGGCAGGAGTAGATTCACTCGAAAATTATACATCTCAAAAATATGGAATTTCTTATTTTAATCCTCCAGGAAAAAACGAAATGAAAGTGACAGAGGTTAGGATTACGCCGGGATTCGCATTAAATAAAGATATTATTTTCGCACAAGGCCCGAAAGTGTGGGAATATGACGATTATGAAACAGCATTTCGTCTTCTCAAGCAAACATACACAAATATAATCAAATCTGCACGATCCGCCAATTATAAAAGCATTATCACGCCGTCACTTGGAACTGGTGAATATGGATTTGTTCATGAGATCATTGCAAGACCGATTACCCAACATCTGAAATACTTATCAGTGGATTATGACATAATAATAACTCTTGTACTGTACTCCGAAGAATTGAATACGCTATATATACAATAAACTAATTCTGATAGGGATGCTTTGTATATTAGTAAAATGAAAAACAAATGCAATAGAAGCTGTTTGGCATATTGCCCGAATGATTGGTCTATTATTTGTGCAGAAGAGAGAATTCTGTGCTTTTGTCACGGATCTTCGATATTTCGCTTGACATATGCTATAATGGAATCAGTAAAGGAGGTGCGTCTATGGAATTCAGATGCAAATTATCAGAGGTCGATGATCTAATATTTGCTCTAGTATTTGATCAAACATGTTATGCAAGGAAAGAGCCGATAAGGACTTATGAGGTTCATCCAACTGAGGAGTCGCTCGGCTGGGGACGCAGTATGGTTTGCGAATTTGATTATACTGTCCATATTCCGGCACTGAAACTTTTTTTACGTGACGCAGTTGAGTATGAGTATGATGAAGAAGAACAGGAAGACATGCCGATAGAGGGAATTTTGCACTATTATCACGAGGGTGATGCAGAGCCAATAGGCGGTGTTTATTCTAACATACGTAACCATGTATTGTGGTATATCAAAGATGAAAATATCAGCATTGAAAACGCTGACAATCTGGAATGTGTGATTGATTTTCCGTATGATGTTGATTTGAAGGAGGTTGAAATATGATTGAAATTGACAAGGAATTTGATGCGTTTCTCAAAGCATTGCAGGAAACCGAAATAAAAAATGATGCCAAAACAATTCCTGAAGTATTTGGTATTCAGTACAAAGAGGTCTATATCACGAAATGGCTTGCATATCTGCTCCGTCAGAATCAGATCGGCTGCAAGCTCCTGAACATATTACTAAGCAGCACTGATATTCAAATAGGAGAAAATGATATTGAAAAAGTATACACGGAATATGTTTTTGATACCGAACGCAGAATAGATATTTTGATCTTTACCAAGCACAGCCTTGTCGGTATTGAAAATAAAATATGGTCCGACGAACAGGAAAACCAAACAGCCGATTACCAAAATAGTATGGAAAAGCTTTCACGCACTCAGAATAAAGAAAAATTTATCGGCATCTATCTGCATCCGGAACAAAACAAATCAGAGTCAAACAGATTTCAGAATTTTACCTATACGCAATTATATGACGAATTATACTGTACAGATTTTTCTGTTCGTCCCGATTCGTTTGAAGGAATGATGTTAGAACAATTCAAATCGTATATAAAGGAGTGTTTATATTTGAGCAATAAGGTTTACCCTGAGATATCAGAGATTGCCAAACAATTCTTAATCCATTCCGACAAAATACATTCGATTGAAGAAATTTATAAAGCTGAGGCTGGGAAAATGGTAGAATGGGTCAGAGAGCAGCTTAAAGCAAAAGGACTTATTCCTATCGGTGATCCATTAAATAAAACTTTCTGGCAGATCGTAAAAAACGAAAAATGGAAGGATATTGGTTTTCACTTTGAACTGCTTTGGGAAGGATATTTCATCAAAAAGGGCATTTTCGGATTAGAGGCACATCTTGAAAGAGTGAACGGAGAGATCGCTCCTGAAATTCGGAACCTATTTGGTATTTCCGATGAAAAGGAACACGGTACCGGGAATCCCCTTAATAAGGCGGCAGATATTGAATGTGATTTCAGCACAAAGCAGGCTGCTGAGGAAACCGTAAAGCGTATCATTGATGCAATTGAAGCAATGAAAACGTATGCCGACATAGCAGATGCATATATCAGAGCGCATTATGGGGAGTAATTACAATGAATCAGATCACAACTTTCAGAGATACATATCGCTTTCTCAAAGATACACATCGCTTTCTCTCCAACTTTTATCAGCATCCGTTCACTTACAATGGACTTGTGTATCCTAATGCGGAGGCAGCATTTCAGGCACAGAAATGTTCTTCGGATGCGGACAGAATCAAATATACACTCCAGAAAAGTCCTGTCAGAGCCAAACAAATGGGCAAGAAAGAGCCTAATCTTCCGTCAAACTGGGACGAAATATCCTATGATATCATGTTTGATATTCTTCGTGCAAAGTTTTCCGTACCGGAGTTGGCTGAAATGTTAGAGTCTACGGGTGACGCTTATCTGGAGGAGAGCAATCACTGGCATGAAAATCGCTGGGGAAGATGCACCTGTGAAAAATGCAGAGCAAAAGAGGGCAAGAATTGGCTTGGAAAAATATTGATGCAAGTACGCCATATGAATAGAACCAAATATATGCATATAGAAAACTTAGAAAAAATCACATCACATCTGAACAGACCTGCTCTCATTGCATTGGCTGCACGTCCGGGTGTGGGAAAAACAACTCTTGCAATGAATATTGCAATTTATGAAGCAGAGCATTACAACAAAAATGTCGTTTTCTTTACATTTGAAATGTATGAAAAACAGTTATATGTCAATTATAACATACAAGATGAATTACCAATACATATTATTGATGATGCTCCTCTTACAGTATCACAGATGAAAGAAAAACTGCAAAATCTGGGAAATGTAGATTTAGTCATTATAGATTACTTGGAGTTGATAAAATCTGAATCCGAACACAAAAAACGGCTTGCTTGGCTCTTTGATATTGGAAGAGAACTGCATGATCTTTCACAGGAACGAAAAATTCCGGTTCTCTTCTTATGTCAACTTCCCAGAAATATAGACTATCGTACAGATCAACGCCCGTCTATGCAGGATTTTAGAAACTGGATCGGTCTTGAACAACTTGTAGATATTGAGATGCTTCTTTATCGAGATTCTTATTCGAAAATACATGAACCGTCTCACTATCATTTTGATTCCCTTATA
>OGPG01001616.1_pt1 | contig 15215 bp, 10 predicted proteins | sample 1552851 | NCBI WGS metagenome assembly OGPG01 (sample SAMEA2579909, study PRJEB22360) | human gut metagenome | biome: human gut; feature: human-associated habitat; material: faeces | place: Denmark | collected 2008/2010 | reverse complement strand
TTCGCCGTAAGCGCGCTGTTCGTCGCAGTAATCGTCGCCTGCGTGGCGCTCTGGCAAACCCACCGATCCGCCCACGGCGATCCGATCAAAATGATCCGCACCGAATAAGAGCACCAACGATAACGACCCAAACGAACCGTTCACCGAATTTCAATCTTTTTACCGCATGAGAAATATAACCCTGGCCCGACGGAACCTTTTTAAAAGAGGACAAAACAACGGAATCAAAATTCTGTCGCTGGGCGTCGGTCTGGCGGTAGGATTGGTGCTGACCGCCAAAATCTACTTTGAACAGACCTACGACACTTTCTATCCCGATGCCGACCGAATCTGCAAAATTCAAGAGAATTTCTCGGTAAACGGCGAGAAACTGGAGGGAGGAACCGTGCCGGGAGGCATAGCTCCGGGGTTGAAGAACGACATTCCGGAAATCGAAGCGGCAACCCGGTTTACTCCTCTGGAAGAAGACAACACTCGCTTCGTCATTTTTACTGCCGACAGGCAACGCCACACCGGGAAAGTAATTCTGGCAGATTCATGCCTGTTCGACGTTCTGCCGCGCCCGATGGTAAGCGGCAATGCAAAGGAAGTGCTGAGCCGTCCGCAATACGTACTGGTTTCCGAATCGCTGGCCCGCAGCCTGAACAAAGGCGGCGACCCGGTGGGCATGACCCTCCGGCTGGACAATTATCCGAACGTGGAACTGACCGTAAGCGGGGTATTCAAAGACATTCCCGAAAACAGCCAGATTTCCTACGACGTCATCATTTCGCTGAGTTCGATCGCAAAATTTATCTGGGACGGTACAGACAACTGGTATGCTAATGACCGCTACCATGCTTACGTGAAACTACGCCCGGGCGTGCGATACGAAACCATCGGTCCAGCAATCCGCCGGTGTGTCGAAAAACATCTCGATGAGGCAAAACTCAAAGAAAGAGGCACCGAACTGTGCTACTACCTTCTCCCGCTGACCGACATTCACAAGCAGTCCCCCGGTGTGCGCCACATGAGCGTCCTGCTCGGCATGCTGGCTTTTGCGCTGCTGTTTACCGCCATGATGAACTACATCCTGATCATCGTCTCATCGATGATGGGACGCAGCCGGGAGATCGCCATCCAGAAATGTTACGGGGCACAAGGCAAAAACATCACGGGACTGATCCTGACCGAAACATTGTTGCACATAGGACTCGCGCTGCTGCTGGCCATTTTATTGCTGACACTGTTCAGAGGCACGACGGAAGAGCTGCTCTCCGCTTCGCTGTCGTCCCTTTTCACGGGAACCAGCCTCGCGATCCTGCTGGCGGTTTGCCTGTCAGTATTCGTTGTAACCGGCCTGATTCCCTCGGGCCTTTTTTCCCGGATTCCGGTATCGACCGCTTTCCGCCGCTCCCCGCAATCCCGGAAAATATGGAAACGGATATTGCTTTTCATTCAATTCATGGCCACCACTTTCCTGATTATCCTGCTGATCATCATCAGCAGGCAGTACGACCGGATGGTCAACGACCGCCCGGGATACAACTACGAACAGGTGGTCTATTGCACCACCGACGGAGCGAAAACATCCGACAGGATAAAAGCGCTGGAGGAACTGCGCAGGCTGCCGGAAGTCGAAGAGGTAGGGTCTTGTTCCCTACTGCCTGTCCTGACCGGAAACAATGGAAATGGTGCCACACTGAACGGTCGCACCCTTTTCAATTTTGAAGATCTCGATATGGTGGACACGGGTTTCGTCCGGACGATGGGGATAAAAATCATCGACGGGAAAATGTTCGAGGCCGGAGCGCCCAAAACATTTTCTGCCATGGTGAGCCGTTCGTTTGCGGAAAAACTGGCCCTGACCGCCGGATGGCACGACGGAGTGGTCGGAAAAACGTTCGAAATAAACGGCTACACCCCTGCCACGGTCTATGGCGTCTACGAAGACATCCGCACCGGCAAAAACAGAATGGACGAACGTCCGACGATCATGTATCATACCAATTGGTCGAGCCGCTACATCGTCATCCGGCTGCAATCGCTCACCCCGCAGGCCATCCGGCAGGTAAGCGACGTACTAAAGCGAATGCTGCCCGACAAGGATATCGTGGTCATACCCTATAAGGCCGAAATGGCTTACCTGTACAACGACTCCCGCCTGATGCGCAATACCGTGATGATCGGGGGAATCATCACGCTGCTGATCGCGCTGATCGGACTGATCGGCTATGTGCGTGACGAAACGAACCGCCGCAGCAAAGAGATAGCGATCCGCAAAGTGAACGGCGCCACGGCTGCGCAAGTTATCGCGCTCCTTTCGCGGGAGATCGGATATCTCGCCCTTCCCGCCACGCTGCTCGGCGCCGGGTTCGCCTACCTGGCAGGGAAAAGCTGGCTTGAACAGTACCCGGAAAAAATCACGCTGTCACCGTGGATGTTCCTCGCAGGCATCCTTTTCACTATACTGACCATATTTGTCTGCGTCACACTGCAGTCCTGGCGTATCGCAACCGAAAACCCGGCCAATTCGATCAAAACAGAATAACAAACCCTAAACGACCGTAACATGATCGCACTGAAAAACTTCCTGCACACGCTGCGCCGTTACAAAGCGGCCACACTGCTGAACATTTTGGGGTTGGCAGTGGCCTTCGCAGCCTTCTACATCCTAATGGTACAGGTGCGCTTCGACCTGAATTTCGACCGGAGTTATCCCAAAGCGGAGTGCATTTACCAGATCGCATTACCTCAGTTCTATGAAGAGGGAAAGGGATACTCGTCTTTCATTCCCCGTCCGGACGGGGAAAAGGCGATCGCTGCATCGCCCCACATCCGGCAGGGCGGATGCAAGAACACCATGGGAATATCCGAAACCTCGCTGTACGATCCAGAACAAGGCTCGTCTGCGGGACTCAACAGGCATCCCGTTTATCAAATATCGCACGGCCTGCTCGAAGTGTTCGGGTTCCGATGCATAGAGGGGAGTTTCGCCCGCTTCGAAGAACCGAATACGGTGATCCTCTCCCAAAAGACAGCGCGGGCCCTCTACGGAGGAAAAAGCGCCGTCGGCCGCAGCCTGGTGTTCAACGACGACAGTCGGCATCCGCGGGAAGTGATCGCCGTCTACGAGGATTTCCCGGACAACTCTTCGGTACACAACGGAGCGATCACCGATATCGGAGAACATTTTCTCAACCGAACGTCCAACTGGATGTACAATTATTTGGTCAAACTCGATTCGCCCGACCACATGGAGGAGACGCGGCAGGCCATAATCGCCGGATTGAAAACACTCCGGCCGGATGTCAAAGCCGAGGTATTCGAAAAAGTCCGGCTGGTACAGTTGCACGAGCTCTATTTTTCCCCGGAATTCCAATCCATGTTCCGAGGAAACCGGGCGACGGTCTACTCGCTGCTGACCATCGCCATCCTGATCGTAGTCATCGCGATGATCAATTTCATCAACTTCTCGGTGGCACTGGTTCCGCTGCGCATCCGCAATATCAATACGCAGAAAGTACTGGGCCGCCCGACCCCGGCACTGCGGTGCGATACCGTGCTCGAAGCTGCCGGGACCGCGCTGATCAGTTTCCTGCTGGCTATCCCGCTCATCCAATGGTTCGCCGCTTCGCCGCTAGCCGGCATTACCCCAATCAATCTTTTCCCGGTACAAAATCTGCCCCTGCTGGCACTTACCGGAACGATGGCACTCAGCGCCGGAGTGATCGCAGGACTCTACCCGGCCTGGTACAGCACTTCGTTTCCGCCCGCTTTGGTACTCAAAGGGGCGTTCGGCCTGTCCCCCAAAGGGCGCCGCATCCGGACCGGACTGATTGCATTTCAGTACTTCATTTCGATCGTACTGATCATCGCGGCAATTTCCATCCAGGCCCAAAACAGGTTCCTGAAAAGCTACGACGTGGGGTTTTCCCGGGACAACATCCTAGTCGCTCCGATCTCCGCCGCCATTGCGGGACGATACCACTCCTTCGGAGACCGGCTGAAAAGCAATCCTGCCATCCGCGACGTAACGTTCACAGACCGCCCACCTGTCGGGAGCGACGGTTCTTCCTGGGGATCTTCGTACCGAGGGCGCCAGATCCAGTTCAATGCCGTCACGGTATCGCCTAATTTCATCGATTTCATGGGCCTGCACGTTGTCGAAGGACGGGCTTTCACCGAAGCGGACGAGCGCAAATCCGCCTGTTCGCTAATCTTCAACCAAACGGCCCAGCGACAGGACAGCCTGATAACCGGCTCCGAACTCCTCGGCATCGGAGCAATGCCGATTGTCGGTATCGTACAGGATTACAACTTCAAGCCGCTGCACGCAGGTATCGAACCGATGGCGCTGATCGTCGGCGGTACCGAATGGGGCAAAAGCCCCAACGCGAGCAAAATGCGTTATGCGCTGATCAAAACGTCGCTGGCCGATGTGGGCCAGGCGAGCGCTTTTGTCAAAAGGACGATCCGGGAGTTCGACCCGCTGGCACGGGCGGAGGTGAATTTCCTCGACGAATTCATCGGCAACCAGTACCAGAAAGAGACGAACCTCTCGCGTCAACTGATCCTGTTCAGCCTGCTGTCGATCCTGATCGCGCTGATCGGAGTGTTCGGACTGGTGCTTTTCGAAACCCAGTACCGCCGCCGCGAGATCGCCGTCCGCAAAGTATTCGGCGCTACCATCCCCGCAGTACTGGCCATGTTCAACAAAAGCATGATCCGCATCGTCCTGGTCTGTTTCCTGATCGCGGCCCCTACAGCCTGGTACATCGTACACCGCTGGCTCGAAGGGTTCGCTTACAAGTTCCGGATGGGTTTCTGGATTTTCCTGCTGGCGCTGGCCATCGTACTGCTGATTACCGTCCTGACCGTCACGCTGCAAAGCTATAAAGCTGCGACCGAAAACCCCGCTCAATCCATCAAAACAGACTAAATATAAAACAATCCGGGAATATTCCTATCTTCAAATACCATCGCAAGGACATGAAACTGATTATTCGCAACTTTTCGACACTGCTCAAACGTTTTCGCCTGGCCAGTACGCTCAACATCCTGGGTTTGGCAGTCGCTTTCGCCGCATTCACCGTTATCCTGATGCAGGTGAACTACGAACGGGGATTCGACAAATTCCACTCGAAGGCCGACCGCATTTACCGGCTCGAAGGACTCGACACCGACCATGAACGGGCTTACTTCGCAAGCACGCATTCCCGCCCCGTGATCGACGAATTCATCCGTTCCTCGCCACACATCCGAACCGGCACACTGGTTTCCGATTGGGGACAGCAATACATCACGGTAGAACGCAACGGGGCGAAAACAGGTTTCTTCGAATATTCACTGCCCTGCTTCCCCGAGATCGTGCAGATTTTCGACTTCAAAATGATCGAAGGGGATACTTCGGTACTGCGCAAGCCCGCCTATGCACTTATATCCAGCAGTATGGCGGAACGGTTGTACGGTACGGAACCGGCCCTCGACAAACAATTCACCTACGCCGGAACGACCTTCACGGTCGGAGGTGTTTACCGGGACTTTCCCCGGAACAGCCAACTCAAAAATGGTTTTTATTACAATTTCGGACCAGGAGCTACGAACGATTGGGGCAACTGGAGTTACAAGGCCTATATCCTGCTGGACGATCCGGCCAACAAAGAGGCGGTCGTGGAGAACCACCGGCAAAATTATGTCCGCAAACAGGACAATCCCGACCACTACGCTACCGACTACCGCCTGAACCTGCTCTCGGATGTTTTCTACTCGAACGACGTGGACGGCATGAGCCCGGAAACGAACGGTGACCGGAGCCAGACTCGGCTGTTGCTGATCGTGGCCTTCCTGGTAATCGCCATCGCAGCGATCAATTTCGTCAATTTCGCCACGGCGCTGACCCCGATGCGGATCAAGAGCATCAATACGCAAAAAGTGCTGGGCAGCCCCAACAGTCATCTGCGCTGGGGATTGATCCTCGAGGCGGTCGGGATCAGCCTGATCGCATACCTGATCGCCCTGATTATTGTTTACCTGCTCTCCGTCTCCGCGTTCGCTACGCTCATTACGGCCGATATGACCCTACAGGCCAATGGGCACCTGCTGTTACTGACGGCCGGCGTCGCGCTGGCGATCGGTTTCATTGCAGGCTCCTACCCGGCCTGGTACATCACTTCGTTCCCGCCCGCGTTGGTGCTGAAAGGCTCTTTCGGCCTCTCCCCCAAAGGGCGAAAATTTCGCACCGTTCTGATTTCGATCCAGTTCATCGTTTCGATCATCCTGATTATCTCGCTGCTGTTCGTCAAGTTACAGACCCGTTACATGAAAACCACACCGACCGGATACGACCGCGACAACATAGCCGTCGTAGGGCTAAGCCCGGAAATAGCCAAAACACAAACCGAAGTACTGTCCAACCGGCTCAAAGAATATGCGGCTGTGGAGGATGTAACGTTCGCTCACCAACTATTGGGCGGCTCCGACGACTACATGGGCTGGGGAAGAGGGTATAAAGACGGAGACGTCCACTTTAACGCATTCCCCGTTTCGCCCGATTTTCTGAAATTCATGCGCATCCATATCGCCGAAGGCCGGGACTTCAGCGAATCCGACCTGCTCAAACCGGACTCGGAAGGCACGCTGGTCATCAACCGCACGATGCAGCAGGAATACGGCCTGGAACTCGGAGACATTATACGACGGAACATGGAAGTGGTCGGGATCATCGACGATATCAACTACACTTCGATGCGCAAACCGATCGAAGCGCAGGTATTCGTGCTCCAACCCGATATATTCAAATACAAAATGCCGCTCTACGTCTGTTATGTCCGGCTCCGGCCCGGGACCGACCTGCCGGTAGCCGTCGAACAGATCAAAAAAACGGTCGCGTCACTCGACCCGGCCTACCCGACCGACGTGCGGTTTTTCGACAACGTACTCGACACGCTCTACAAAAACGAACTGCGCCTCGACCGTCAGATCACGCTGTTCAGTCTGCTGGCCATCATCATCTCGATTATCGGAGTCTTCGGGCTGGTCATTTTCGACACGCAGTACCGACGGGGAGAAATCGGGGTGCGCAAAGTGTTCGGCGCGACGGTCGGCGAAATCCTCGCGATGTTCAACAAGACCTATGTACGCATCATTGCCGTCTGCTTCGTAATCGCCGCACCGATAGCCTATTATGAGGTATCACTCTGGCTCAAGAATTTCGCATCCCGTACCCCCGTCCACATCTGGGTGTTCGCAGCGGCCCTGCTGATCGTGCTGTCGATTACGCTGCTGACCGTCACGCTGCAAAGTTATAAGGCCGCAACAGAAAACCCGGCAAACGCCGTTAAAAGCGAATAGGCTGCCGGCGAACTTACACCGAACACGCACTAAACACGCCCCCGCATTAACTAAAACGAATACACTACGGCCTAAACTACCCAAGACCATGAAAACCATCTTCGATTTCCGGGCATTTCTCAACTTTCTGGGCCGCAACAAGCTCTATACGGCGATCAATATCTTCGGATTTTCCATCTCGCTGATGTTCGTGATCCTGCTGGTCACCTATACCCGTCAGGAATACGCCGTGGATCAGTTCCACTCCAACAAAGAGCGGATATTCCGGCTGTGCGACGAAACGGACGCCTGTTTCGCCCCGTTGATCGGCCGGGACCTGAAAGCGCGTTACCCGGAGATCGAAACCTACGTCCGCTTGTTTGAGACGGATGAGGTCGCAACGGCTGGAGAACGCCACTTGAAAGCAAAGATACTGTTGAGCGACCCCGATTTCTTCAGGATGTTCTCGTTCCGACTCGCAGAAGGCGATACCGCCCAAGTCCTGCGGTCGAAAAACGGGGCGCTCCTTTCCGAATCGTTCGCGCGCAACCTGTTCCCCGAAGGGGATTACCTCGACAAAACCGTTACGATCAAAGGCGAAAGCGTCCCGGTGACGGGAATTCTCCGGCCGTTCGGCAACAGCCAGTTCGTCACTCCGGACGTGATGCTCTCTTTTGAAGAATGGGCACCCTTAGTTTACGGGTGGGACGGTGTCCTGAAACGCGGATACGCCAGTGCTTCGTTCCCGCTGTACCTGATGTTGAAACCGCATGCCGACCTGTCGGCCAAGATGCCGGATATGCTCTCGCACCTCAAAACCTACTACTGGCCCTACAAAGACGACCATGCCCGCGAATTGACAATCATTCCCCTAACCGAAGTTTACCTATCCAATCCGTTATACGCGAGCGAACAGATCCGGATCGGCAGCAAAACACTGATCAACACGTTTTTCAGCGTAGCCATGCTGATCCTGCTGTTCGCCGTAATCAACTACATCAATCTCTCGACAGCCCAATCCGAATCCCGGGCCCGGGAGATGGCCGTCCGGCGCCTGCTGGGCTGCTCACGCAAAGCGCTTTTCACCCGGCTGATCGTCGAATCCGTTCTGCTGTGCATCCTTTCGTTGCTGATCGCACTACTGCTGGCCGGCATAGCCGAACCTATTTTCAACCGTATCCTTCAAACCCATATTTCGGTAAGCAATCTTTTCTCGGCAAGCAACTTGGGAATCGGGGTAGTAGCCATCATTCTGCTGGGCCTGCTGACGGGAGTAATCCCGGCCTCTGTCATCACACGGGCCCGCCCGATAGACGTGGTCCGCGGGAGTTTCCGGCACAAGACCAAAATGGTTTACAACAAAATTCTGATCGGGTTCCAATACCTGATCACGATCGTTTTGCTGGGCTGCACGCTGACCATGTCCCGCCAGATCGACATGATGCTGCATGCCGACCTGGGTTTCGACACCGCAAACAAACTTTACCTTTCCATCCCCGACCTGAATCCGGGCCAATCCGCCGGATTGAAAAACCAACTACTGCAAATTGCGGGAGTAGAAAATGTCGCCCTCGTTCGGGGGGTTCCCATGCTCGGCTCTAATAATACGTCGGACACATGGCACGACCAGCCGATCAGTATACAACGATTCGAAGGAGACAGTTCTTACCTGAAAATCATGGGATTCCGCATTTTGCGCGACAACCGCACCGACGACCGAAAAGCGATATGGCTCAATGAAACGGCAATGCAGGCGATGGAACTGCCCGACTCGGCTTCGTACTGCGAATATTTCAAATGTCCCATCGCCGGGATAGTACAAGATTTCCGGTATAGGGATCTCACCCATCCGGCCGAACCCTGTATCATCGAACACATGCAGGACAATTACTGGCCGTGGGCATGCATCATACAGTTGACGAACTTAGATTCCCCGGTCACACTCCGGACAATCGAGCGGGTTTACAGGGAATACACAGGCGGCATGCCTTGCGAGTATAAGACATACGATGAGGTCATGCACCAACAATACGCCGCCCAGCAGCGGATGTCCGATATCCTGTTCGGTTTCACGCTGGTAGCCATCCTCATTTCGGCATTGGGTATCCTCGCCATGGCGACCTATTTCATCCGGCAGCGTTCGATGGAGATCGCCGTCCGCAAGGTCTTCGGATCGACGAACCGGGAAGTGCTGCAACGGTTGGTCCTTCACTTCGTCCGCTATGTATTGGCCGCTTTCGTCATCGCCGTACCGGTCATCTGGTACCTGATGCACGACTGGCTCTCGCAGTACGTCCTGCGCATCCCGCTCAGCTGGACGATCTTCGCGCTGGCCGGACTGACCGCGCTGGCCATCGCAGTGGCGACCGTCTTCGGCCAAAGCTGGCGGGCCGCCAACAGCAATCCGGTGGATGCCATCAAACGGTAACATTTGCAAACAAACGATATTGAATCCATAACCATTTAAAACCAAACATCATGTTAAAGATCGAAAACCTGAGCAAAACCTTCCGCACGGAAGAGATCGAGACGATCGCGTTGAACAACGTTTCGATGGAAGTGAAAGAGGGTGAATTCGTCGCCATTATGGGGCCGTCGGGCTGCGGCAAATCGACGCTGCTGAATATCCTCGGCCTACTGGACAACCCCACCGCAGGCAAATATTACCTGCTGGACAAAGAGGTCGGCGGGCTGAAAGAAAAAGAGCGTACCCTGTTCCGCAAGGGCAACATCGGATTCGTCTTCCAGAGCTTCAACCTGATCGACGAACTGAATGTCTATGAAAACGTAGAACTGCCGTTGATCTACCTGAAAGTGAAAGCGGCCAAACGCAAAGAGATGGTACACGAAATTCTCAGCCGCATGAACATCAGCCATCGTGCCGGACACTTCCCGCAGCAGCTTTCCGGCGGTCAGCAACAGCGCGTAGCGATCGCCCGCGCCGTGGTGGCAGGTCCCAAACTGATCCTCGCCGATGAGCCCACCGGTAACCTGGACTCGAAAAACGGCAAAGAGGTGATGGACCTGCTCACAGACCTGAACCGCAACAGCGGTGCGACGATCGTGATGGTGACCCACTCGCAGCACGACGCGTCGTTCGCGCACCGCGTGGTCAACCTCTTCGACGGCGAGATCGTAACCGACATCAAAAACCGGCTGTAGCCTGCGGGTCGTAATTCCGGCCGCAAGGCCGCGGTAAACCGCCCCCGCCCCGGAAAGTGATTTTTTCTTCACTTTTCGGGGCGGTTTGCTTGTTAAAACAAGTTGTTTCGGTTACATTTGCTTTCGCCAAAAAACTTTTAACCGAACCTTTAACGTCCAATTTGCATGAACCCGAAACCTAAACTGGTATCCCGTGCGGTCTTGGTGCCGTTTATTCTGGTCACCTCCCTCTTTTTCGCCTGGGGCTTCGCCAACGACATCACCAACCCGATGGTGAAGGCCTTTTCCAAAATTTTCCGCATGAGCACCACTGACGGCGCACTCGTGCAATTGGCTTTTTACGGCGGTTATTTCGCAATGGCCTTCCCAGCGGCACTGTTCATCAGGAAATTCTCATACAAATCGGGAATCCTGGTCGGTCTCGCCCTTTATGCATGCGGTGCGCTGATGTTTATCCCGGCCAGCAAAACCGGCCTCTACTTTCCATTCCTGATCGCCTACTTCATCCTCACCTGCGGACTCTCGTTCCTCGAAACCAGTTCGAATCCCTATATCCTCAGCATGGGCGACGAATCGACCGCTACCCGCAGGCTGAACCTCTCGCAGGCGTTCAACCCGATCGGATCGCTGCTGGGCATGTTCTGCGCGATGCAATTCATCCAGGCGCGAATGAGCCCGCTCGACACGGCAGAACGGGCACAACTCTCGGACGCAGAATTCGAAGCGGTCAAAGCCGCCGACCTAAATGTCCTGATCACTCCTTATGTGATTGTAGGATTGGTTATTTTGGCTCTTTTCTTCCTGATATTTTTCACCAAAATGCCGAAAAACGGCGATAAAGACCACTCGATGAACCTCGGGCGCGTGCTCAAGCGCATTTGGGCCATCCCGCGCTACCGCGAAGGAGTGATCGCACAGTTCTTCTACGTCGGGGCACAGATCATGTGCTGGACATTCATCATCCAGTACGGAACGCGGGTTTTCACCCAAACGGGCATGGAAGAACAAGCCGCAGAGGTGCTTTCGCAGCGTTATAACATCGTGGCGATGGCAATCTTCTGCGTAAGCCGCTTCATCTGTACGTTCCTGATGAAATACTTTTCGCCGGGGGCCTTGTTGATGACATTCGCCATCGCAGGCTCCGCACTGACCGCAGGCGTAATCGGATTTCAGAACATTAACGGGATGTACTGCCTGGTAGGCGTATCGGCATGTATGTCGCTGATGTTCCCGACAATCTACGGCATTGCGCTCGAAGGGCTGGGCGACGATGCCAAATTCGGAGCTGCGGGCCTGATCATGGCTATCCTCGGCGGTTCGATCATGCCTCCTGCACAGGCTGCGATCATCGACCAGGGGACGCTGTTCGGCCTCCCGGCCGTAAACGTATCGTTTATCCTGCCCCTGATCTGTTTCCTGGTTATCATCGTGTACGGCTACCGGAGCCATACGTGCCGAGGGCTCCGGGAGCCATACGATCCACCACCGCGATAGAAGAACGACAGCTAAGGCATAGCGCTCCGGTTCCACCTTACTGCCGCCTGCCATATGAAAAGTTTAATTATTTGCGCGCTGGGTTCGCTCTTTTTCGGCTGCCATCATCAACCGAAAAAAGCGTCTGTTCCCCCCGCAATCACGAATACACAAGCCGCCGATACCATGTGGAAAAAAGAATTTGAACAACTGCTGCCCAAACTGGGCCACCGCAATTGGATTCTGGTCGTGGACAAAGCTTTCCCGTTGCAAAGCGCGCCGGGCATCGTCACGATCAACACCGGCGAGCCGATGCGTCCCGTACTCGGCGAGCTCGTCCGGATGCTTGAAAAAGCTTCGCACGTCAAGCCGGTTTATTACACCGATCTCGAGTTAAATTCGCTTTCGGACGACCTTTGCCCGGGAGCGGAACAGGCCCGTACCGAGATTTTCCAGGCCCTGCAGGACGCCCAGGTCAACACGATCCTGCACGAAGAGGTTTTCTCGAAGATCGACACGGCATCGAAACTCTTTACCACCGTGGTACTGAAAACCGAATCAACCATTCCCTATTCGTCGGTATTCATCGAACTGGACTGCGGGTACTGGAGCGCTGCCGCAGAAAAAGCATTGCGGACAAAAATGAAATCGCGCCCGAAACGGTAAATATCGAATTCGGACATTGCCGCATGCGTGGTTCCGTCCGGCATAGCCATAAAGCAAAAAGCGATCCCGGGGGGATAGCTTTTGCTTTTATCGTTTTTGTCGTTCCTATTATTGTCCTGAAGCAGTGCTACGAAACGCACATACCGGACCTGGTCATATTCTGTTCCGGTACGTTCCTCATGCGCACCTCCCAATATCAAGGATACCCCGAGAAATATCCAGCAATACTCAGGAACATCCGCAGACATCCCGATCAGGAGATGCGCACGAAGCAGGTTACACCAACCGCCGGATCAGCGCTTCACGTTCGCCGTACAGGTAGTCGATCGGCGGAATTTCGATCATCGTATAGACGCCGGGCTGCTGCACCAGTGACGCCCGGGCCGCAGAAACGAGAATCTGCCCGGTCAGCGCAGGATTGTTGATCGACATGTTGAACTCGAAACGCTGGTTCTGCGTCTTGCCCGAAACCCCTTTGCGGGTCAGGTTCACGCCGTGTCCCATGTCGAGAAGGTCATCGACGCACTCTACCTGCATCACATGTGTCTCGTCATGCACGAAATAGTCGTCGGATTTGATCGCCTGGGCCACTTTCGAAAAATCGTATCCCTCCTTCAATTCGACATAGACCATCCGGCGGTGGATACCCGTCCCGGTCGGAATCGTCATCGACAAAGCCGCTTTCACGCCGTCGACCGCTTTTACCGCCACGGTATGGCCCATACTCATGCCGGGGCCGAAATTCGTATAAGTCAACCCTTTCGGAGCACAGGCCTCGAGCAGTGCACGCACGACCGAATCGCTGCCGGGATCCCAGCCTGCCGAAATGACAGCCACGGCACCGTGTTCCTTAGCGACAGGCGTCAGTCGGCTGCGCAGGCCGGCAATGTCGGTGTGGATATCAAAACTGTCGACCGTATTGATCCCCAGCGCGAGGATCTTCCCGGCCTGCTCCTCGACGCTGCGCGACGGTGTGCACAGCACAGCCACATCGACCCCTTCGAGTTTCTCGACCGAATCAACCACACGGTACCCTCTCAATTCGTCGGGCACATTCGACGCATCACGGCGCACGACGCCCGCCACTTCAAAATCGGGCGCTGCATCCAACGCCTCCAGCACATACCGGCCGATATTGCCGTAACCCACTACGGCTGCTTTGATCTTTTTCATCGTTCGTATTTTATCTGTTTAGTATCGGTTTTATCGTTTCAACATCGTCATGTCCAGCCGAGGGAATTTAGCCCCGAACCCCGACGACCGGTTGCGCCCCGGAAGGGATCCTCATCGGGAAACTCTCGGCTATAAAAATCTCCACCGGATGCAAACCTAGCCCGCTCCTCCCGGAAAGCAGTCCACCCGGTTCAGAGCCCGATCAGCCGCAACTCCCCGGCAATGGCCCCCTCCCGGCGCACGATCTCCAGCAACGACTCCTGCATCGGTTCCGGCGGTACCACGATTCCCCGCGCTTCAGGATGGTTCAAGACCCACTCCAGTCCCGCATTTTGCAACGCGAAAGTGGTTTCGATATAACGCAGATGCGTCGGCTCCTCCAGCGCAAAATTCACCGCCACCTTGCGGTTCAGCACGCTCTGCTCCGGGAACAGGGGGCCGTATTCATCCTCGGCGCCGATATTGACCAGCACCTGCCCCTCCAGAAACGGCTCCACGGGATACCGGCGGCCGATCACACCCGCAACCGAGGTGGCCGTCACGATATGCGTCGCACGGCGAACCGCCGCCACGACCGCATCGGGATCTTCCATATCCACGAAGGGAAAATCCCCCACCGGAGTGTTCTCCAGCCGCCCGCGCACCGCAACGGCCTCGACCACTTCGACCGGAACGCCCGCCGCCCTGAGCCGCATGCCCACACCGCTGCCGATCTTTCCGAAACCGAACAGCAGCCAACGCTGGGACGGTTCCACCCCCAGACCGAACGCCTGCAGGCCACGGATCAGGCCGTCGCCCGTTCCGAGCGCACCTTCGATCCGTTTGATCCGGCTGCCGTCGGTATTGAAACAGGGTTTATCGCAATCGGCATAGTAACCGATCCCCGAATGGGTCAGTTCGGCGAAACCGTATTTGGGGCGCAGGTCGCTGTGCAGGCCGATGCAGTCGGAAACCAGATCGAAACCCTCTTCCTTGTTCGTCGCAATTCGAATTCCCTGAGCTTCGGCCCATTCGATGAATGCCGGGTCGTACGGCACTCCACCGATATGCGACAAAGTCACCTCCGCCCCACCCGCCACCAGCGGCAAAAATTTGGCGATCGTATTAAAAAACAACGGAGTAGCCTCCAATATCCTCAATCCGGCAAACGGTCGGCGAGCTTGGAAATCGTTGTATTGCGCGCGAATCACGGGGTAATCCTGCGGCGCATAATGGGATTCGAGATATTGCAGCAATTTTTCGGTCATCGATAACCTGTGTAGCGGGTTCAAAACCGGTATTTCCAGTGCAAAACCGAAACTTTGCACAGAGAATCGAACAAAGATACATTTTTTTTGACATTTCCCATTTGTCCGGCCAATTTCCCCACCGTACCGGACATGCCGTACCGGACAGGATATGTTATAAAACAGGCCGGCCCGGGCAATTTA
>OGPG01001604.1_pt1 | contig 15362 bp, 15 predicted proteins | sample 1552851 | NCBI WGS metagenome assembly OGPG01 (sample SAMEA2579909, study PRJEB22360) | human gut metagenome | biome: human gut; feature: human-associated habitat; material: faeces | place: Denmark | collected 2008/2010 | reverse complement strand
GTTCATCCGCTTTAAGGTGGCGTCGCACCCGCTCTGTAAGGACAGGTGGAAATGGGGGCACAGGTTGGGCAGAGCCGCCGCCCTCCAGCCATTTGTACAGGTCGCTGTCCTGAAACACCCATCCCATAAAGGCGTTCTCCTGGCTGTTCTTGTCATCATAATACCATTTGTCCGTGGGGTAGGTGGGTCGGGGACCACCGGCTTTTGCTGCGGCAATGGCATGAGCGGCCTTTTGGAAGTTGGCGATGCAGCTGCTCTTTGGCGCACCGGGCACCTGATCGTGCAGCACCTGCCATTGGTAGGGCAGTACGATGTCAGCTACTGTGCGGATCCGAGGCGCCCAAAAGGGGTCGGTTACGGTGATGTGTTTAGGGCTGATAGGTTCCATAAGCCTGCTCCTTGGGTAAAAAAATAGACCTATTTTTGTACAGGCCTATTATAGCATATTTTGTTTTAAGCGGCAATGTGGCCGGCGTCCGCAGTGGTGGTGGAAACCAGGCGGCGGGCGGTGGCATCTTGCCGTGCCAGCCGGGCGCGGCGGCGCTGTCTGCGGGCATAGGCGGCTTTTTTGGCAGCCAATTTCTTTTCCCTGCGGGTGATCACCAGCCCCAGCACGGTGATATACAGCACAAATTCGGCGGCGAACACCAGCTTCATTTGGGTGGGGTCCAGCCAGTCCATCAGCCGGAAGGGCAGGCTGAGCAGGGCGTAGCCCACCACCAGGGCGGTCAGACTCAGCAGGGCGGATGTGATCAGGTGTTTTACAGTGTATTTTTTCATGGCGTTGTACCTCCTTCAAATTGCAACTTCATTGTAGCAATTCCCAAGGGTAGGCACAATGGGACTGGCAGCCAGAGTACCAAACTTGTCCCTGTTAGTAAATATCTTTACTTTGCTTTGCTTTTGCCGCTTCTTCCGCTTTGTATAGGGCGGCAGCCACGGCGAGGGCAGCTTCTTCCAGCCGATCGGCAGGCACAGCGGAGGGGGAGACCACCACTATATTTTTGCCGCTTTTCTCTTTTACAATATACAAGGCAAGCCCCGCCTGCTCAAAAGGGGCGCTGTCCGGTAGCATCGGCGTTTCAATCTGCACCTGCAGGCCGTTTTCACCCACGCGCACCGGATGGTCCGGCAGTGCCTTTGCCAGCAGGGCACACAGGGTCTTGGCTTTGCCGGTGTACAGACGGCGGATTTTTTTGGTGCGGGACTTCATATTCCCGTCCCGCAGATAGGCGCACAGGGCAATCTGCTCCGTCTTGGACGCAGTTTGGGCAAAGGTGTCTTTCATTTGATGGTAGGCGGCGGCCAGCGCCGGGCTGAGCACCATAAAGCTGATGCGAATGCCCGGCAGCAGCAGGGCGGAGAAGGCGCCCATATACACCACATTGCCGCTGCCCAGGGCGTACAGCGAGGGGGTGGGGGTGCTGCTGTACAGAAAGTCGTTTTCAAAGTCGTCCTCGATCACCACCGCGCCGGTATCTGCCGAGTGGGCGCACAGCTCCAGCCGCCGCTGAATGGGCATCACATCCCCCTGCCGGTTCATGTGGGAGGGTGATACATAGATAATGTCTGCGTCCTTGTACCGGGTGCGCACGGTGTAGCCGTGAGCGGCAAACACGGTGCTGCCCTGCACAAAGCTGCCGTCCGGGAAGGACACGGTGCGTCGCCCTTTCAGCAGCACGCAGAGGATCTCCAGCAGCATTTGCACCCCGGCGCCTACCACAATATGTTCCGGCGCAGTGACCACATTGCGCCGCTCCCGCACATAGTCTGCCAAGGCGCACCGCAAGTCGTACTCTCCCTGCGGCTCGCTGTAAGTGAGCAGCCGCTGCCGCTGGCGCAAGGCACTCTTAATGTAGCGCTGCCATAGGGAGAAGTCAAAGCTGGACAGATCGGCGCTGTTGCCGGTAAGATCCAGCCGAGGCGGTGTCTGCACCTGGGGGCGGGGCATGGGAGTCGCCGGCGCCTTAGGACCTCCCGCCACAAAGTAGCCGCTTTGGGGCTTGGCGTAAATATAGCCTTCCGCCGCCAATTGAAAGTAAGCATTCTGCACGGTGGTGCGGCTGATCCGGTAAAGCTCCGCCGCCCGGCGAATAGAGGGCATCCGTTCCCCTCGGCGCAGTCGTCCGTCGGCGATCATTTCCTTAAACATGGTGTAGGCTTGGGTGTATTTTAGCATAACTGTACCTTAAAAAATCGGGGCTTTTGTGTCTTTTATTCCTGTCAAAATTAGTATATACTATAGATAACAGAAAAGCAAGGGGGGCGAGAACTTGAAAAACTGCGTGGTCTTTAACGACCTTTCCGGCTACGGCAACTGCTCGCTGATGGCGGCCATTCCGGTGCTGACTGTCATGGGTGTGCGGGTGCACCCGGTGCCTACGGCGGTGCTTACCCGCCAAACCGGCTATGACCGTTACTCTATGGAGGATTTGACCGGCTTTATGCCCCAATTTACTGCGGACTGGCAAGAGGTACAGCCGGACGGCATCATCACCGGCTTTCTCAGCAATCCGGCCCAGGGGGACTGCATTGCGGACTTTCTGGCTGTCCACCGCACGGCGGATACGCTCCTGGTGGTGGACCCGGTCATGGCGGACGACGGCAGCCTGTACGATGGGTTTGATGAGGCACGGTGTAATGCGGTGCGCCGTCTGGCAGCACAGGCAGATGTGCTCACGCCCAATGTAAACGAACTGGCGCTGCTGTGCGGGGCGGAGTATACCGAGGATCCGGCGGCGGTGCGGCAAATGGGCGCCCGCTTGGCAGAGGATCACCAGGTGGTGGCGGTCACCGGCTATCGGCAGGGAACGGAGATCCACACCCTGGTGTTTGCAGGCGGGGACTGCACAGACTTGGCAGCGCCCTTGCGCCCCGGTTCCTTTAGCGGCACCGGCGATCTGTTTGTTTCTGTATTCACCGGCGGCTTGCTTCGTGGCCGGGCGCCGGCACAGGCAGCCAAACAGGCGGTGGATTTTCTCAGCCACGCCATCGCCGTTACCCACGGTACAGACCCCCGGGACGGCGTAGATTTTGAAAAGATTATGGAGGATCTGTTATGAACAAGACGGTAAAAAAGATTTCATTCACGGCGCTGTTCGCCGCCATGGTGTTCGGCCTGACCATGCTGCACATTCCCATCGGTGCCGGCGGCTATATTCATGTGGGCGACGCCATGATTTATCTCAGTGGGCTGCTGCTGGGGCCTTGGGCGTTCCTGGCTGCTTCCATCGGCGCTGCGTTTTCTGATCTTGCCAGTGGGGTTGCCACCTATGCCATTCCCTCTGCCATCATCAAATTCCTTATTGCAATTCCCTTTGTTGCATTATATAATAAGAGCAATAAATTGCTGACGGTGTGGACGGCGCTGTGCACCATTCTGTCCGGTGCCATTACTGTTGGCGGCTACTATGTGGCGGATCTGGTGCTGTACCGGGAGGGCGCCATCGCAGATATACCGGCCAATGCCATTCAGGCGGTAGGCAGCGCAGTGGTGTTTATTGTACTGGCGCTGGCGCTGGACAAGGCCGGAATTTACAAAAGATTGAAGGGTTATCTCAATGGCTGATATTGTTTATCGCTATTACGACGGTGTGTATCTGAATATTACAAATCAGTGCCCCTGTAACTGCGCGTTTTGCATTCGCTCTAAGGGCGACGCTGTGGGCGATGCGAAGGAAATGTGGTTTGACACGGAGCCTACTTGGGAGGAAATCAAGGCGGCGATTGACGCTTACGATTTTGCCCACACGGACGAGGCGGTGTTTTGTGGTTACGGCGAGCCCACCAATGCGCTGGACCACCTGCTGCAAGCGGCGGATTATCTGCGCACGGTGAACCCAAAGATTCACCTGCGGCTGAATACCAACGGCCTGTCGGACTTAATCAACGGCAAGCCCACCGCAGAGCTGCTGTGCCGTCATTTTGACAGCATTTCCGTGTCTCTCAACGAGCCTACGGCAGAGAAGTACGACAAAATTACCCGCAACTGCTACGGCGGCAAGGCGTTTGACGCCATGCTGCAGTTCACTCGGGAATGTGTGGCGCACTGCCCGGATGTGCGTATGACGGTGGTGGATGTGATTTCGCCGGAGGATATTGAGAAGTCGCGCCAAGTGTGCGAAAGCACCGGCGCCAAGTTCCGTGTGCGCAGCTTTGCTGCCGGAAGATAAAAAGGAATAACCATTCGGTTTAGCTAAAGTGCTGTAACGACGATTTTAACGAAAGCAGAAGTCATCGTTACGGCATTTTTAATTTTTGGCAAATTTTGGTGTCACAATACAGGCAAAAAACGACTCTAAACAGGTGAACGCCCGAAAGCGGGGCGGTTGTAAAGCAAGAAAAAACAAAAACCTGATAAGGAGTGCGTGCGTATGAAAAAGACCATCGGAACAATTTTAGCGGTACTTTGTCTGGCTGCAGCATTGCTGCTGGGCAGCGGCACGGCGTTTGCGCAGACGGCCGGACAATGGACGCCAAGAGAACATCCCCAGGACACCATCGGCTGTGTAAACGGTGCGCAAAGCGATGAGATTATTGCCCAAGCAGATCGGGACCTGGGCGGCTGCAAATTCACCTACCGCGGCAAGGGAAAACTGACCGGATGGGAAGTGCCGTTGCTGGAGGAGGGCAAGGATTATAAAATTCTGTCGCAAAGCGGCCGCAGCATTACCATTGAGGCGTTAGACGAAGAGGGCTGTCTGCCCTATATCAATGCCAAGGTGCAGCAGCCGTCTGCTGTTCCCTCTACGGCTGCGGGAACCACTTCCGGCGTGGCTGCCGTACCGCCTGCAACGAAAAGAGAAACGGAAGCGCAGGCACAGATGCGCACGGAGAAACAGACGGAAAAAGCACCGCAAATGGAAGCAGGCAGCACAAAAGCAGCCACGGAAGCGGTGGACGGCGAGAAAGAAAGCACTGCCAAGGGAAGCCGGCCGGTATTGCCTTTGGCTGCGCTGGGCGCTTGTGTTTTGGCTACGGTTGCCCTTGTACTTTGGCAAAGAAAGCGGCGCCGATAAGAGAATAAGAAAAGAGAAAAGGGGGATCAGTCTATGACACAAGCAGAACGGGTGCGGCAGGCACAGGCCGGAGATATAGACGCCTTTTGCGCCTTATATACCGCGTATCAGCAAAAGCTGTTTCATTATGCCTACTACAAGCTGGGCAATGTGCAGGACGCTGAGGATGTGGTGCAGGATTGTATGCTTACGGCCTTTGAACAGCTGGGTATGCTGAAAAAGCCGGAGGCGTTCGGGTCGTGGCTATTTTCCATTTTATATCACGGTTGCGCCGGTACGATTAAAGAGCAGATCACACGCCGAAACCAATCGGATATTGCGCAGTATGCCAACAGCCTTGCCTGTGACCAAACCGCAGCGTTTGCGCGGGTCGAGCTGCAACAGGCGTTGGCTCTGCTTAGCGACACAGACCAAAATATTATTTTGCTGTCTGTGGTTGTTGGGCTGAAAAGCAAGGAAGTGGCGAGGATTACCGGATTAACTGCTGTAAATGTTCGACAAAGACGAAGCAGAAGCCTGGCAAAAATGAAGCGCTATTTGTCATAAAGGGAGTGCGTGCTATGAAACAAAAGGATTTTGACTTTATTCAGCATAAATTTGAGCAAGCGCAGCCGCCGCTGCCGGACGGCTTGCGTGCAGAATGCCTAAAGCAGCGCATTTTGAAAAAAGAGTCCCATAAGGTGATTGCAATGCCTAAGCGAACTTCACGGTACAAAGCGTGGGCAGTAACGGCGGCTTGTTTGGTAATGGTGTGTGCGGCTGCTGTGGGCGCAGGTGCAAGCTGGTACGGCGTGCCGGTGGACGGATTTCAAAGCGCGGCCCAGTTAACGGCTGTGACCGCTGCGATGACCCCTGTGGATACAGGAGAGGCCGGTTGCGCAGAGGCCACAACGGTTCTGACTAAACAGCAACCGGGTGTACAGCAGATGGAAAGGGTTCAAACGGAAAACGGATATATGTATTACGCATACAGCGCAAGCATGGCAGAAAAAGGGCGCAATTGCGTTTATGTGTTTGAAGCGTCGTCTAACCGACAGCAACCGCTGACGGTGATTGAAAATGTTGCCCCGGCGCAGGCAACGCTGCAAGGCGTGATAGCCCACGGGGAGCGCTTAGCGGTTTTGGCCCGGGGCGAGAATTGCACCTATTTGCGTATTTATTCGATTGCAGAGCCAACAAAGCCGGTGCTGCTGTCTGCCATAGAGCAAAGCGGCGCTTGTGTGCAGGCCGGATTGGTGGGCGAAAACGTGTATGTGCTTTCTCATTTTGTTTTTGATCCAAAAGCGGAACAGTCGGTGCCTGCCTTGACAGTTAACGGCGAGATACACCGGGCGCTGCCGGAGCATATCGTACGCCTTGCCGGTGCAAATCAGGCACAGTACACGGTTTTAGGCACGGTGAATGTACAAACCGGTAAAGCGGCGGAAGATGTGGCGGCTGTGTTGGGCGGCGGCCCAAAGGTGCAGCTGACAAAAAAAGCGGCTTATGTGGGCGCTTCTGGGGACGCAGACCGTACGGCGTACGGTGTAAAATGGAATTTGAAAAGCCAAAAATGTGCAAAAATCACGCGGCGAGAAGCCAAAACACTTTTTCAATTGCCCCATGAATTTGCGGCGGATTCTACCGAGCGTACCCTGTATGAGATGGGAGATGGTTGGCTAAGTATAGAGGAGAACTTGGAAACCGCTGCCCAAAGCCTTGCTCTGTATGATCGGGATTTTCAACTGCTGGATCGGTTGCAGCTGGAAGATGTGGCCGTGTCGCACCGAGCCGCCATAGAGCAGGGGCAAAGGGTGTTTGCTCTGCCGTCTTATACGGCGGATGCGCAGCAACGGTACTATGGTGCTACGGTGTTTGAAATTCGGCAAAACAAAATTGTGCTGCTGAAAACGGTGCAAAATCCGCACCCGGAGGCAATGTATCCGGGAGATTGTGTGCTGACGGATTCATACGTGTATTGCTTTGATTTTTGTGAAAGCGGGGACGGTGTGTGCGCCAATCGGTTTGCACACGCATACCGATAAGTAAAAAAGAGACTGCGGAAAAATTTGCAGTCTCTCTTTTTATCTGTGTGCCCTTGCACATTGGCGGCAATGGGGCTTAGAATGGTCTGTCCGTGTGCTTGAACAGCAGGCACATAAAGTTGAATGCAAAAGGAAAGACTTGGATGACCCTTGTTTTACAGACTGCCGTAGGGCTGGCCATTCCGTTTGGTCGTTGCTGCTGCCCGCTTTGAAACTGTCCGGCATATATGGTGTGACAATGCGTTGGTACGCTGCCGGTTGCATTGTCCGGTATATATGACCTGCCGGTGTGTGGATATGCACGCCTGGTTCGCTGCGCACATAGTATAGTCTGACGGCTCCCGGCGACAGCTTCCTATTTTCGCCTTTGAAAAAAAGGGATTGCGTCCGGGACAAAAATTTGATAAACTGTAAGAGGTTAGTTGCAACTAACTCAAAACGCAGAAAAAAGGAGAACACGCAATGACCCCTGTTTTACAGACTGCCGTAGGGCTGGCCATTCCGTTTGTTGGCACGGCGCTGGGCGCAGCCGCAGTGTTTCTTTTCAAATCCAATATTCCGCCTCGGGTGCAAAAGATTTTGTTGGGCTTTGCTTCCGGCGTGATGCTGGCAGCCTCCGTTTGGTCGTTGCTGCTGCCTGCTTTGGAGCTGTCCGGCAGCTGGCTGCCGGTTGTGGTCGGCTTTCTCGCGGGGATCGGGTTTCTTTTGGGACTGGATCAGCTTACGGCTCGGCTGCATTTAGAGCCAAAGCCGGGCACGGCAGGCGCCAATTCTTTTTTGTTGGTGTTGGCGGTGACTTTGCACAATGTGCCGGAGGGTATGGCGGTGGGCGTGGCGTTTGCCGGTATGCTGGCAGGCGACGGGGCCATTACGCCGGCGGACGCCTTTGCCCTTGCGGTCGGAATCGCATTGCAAAATATTCCGGAGGGCACCATTGTGGCGGCGCCGCTGCGCAGCGACGGTTGCTCTCGCAGCCGTTCCTTTGTGTATGGGGTGCTGTCCGGTGCCGTAGAGCCGGTGGGCGCGGTGCTGACCATATTGCTCACCGCCCTGCTGCGCCCGGTGCTGCCGTTTTTGTTAGCTTTTGCCGCCGGGGCGATGGTGTATGTGGTGCTGGAGGAGTTGAACCCCCAGGCCCAAACCGGACCCCACGGTCATACCGGTACCATGGGCGCTGCTGCCGGCTTTGCCTTGATGATGGCCATGGATGTGGCGCTGGGCTGAGTCGCCCTGGGGATAAAAAAGGCCGTCCGCTGCTTTGTGCAGCGGGCGGTTTAGCTTTTCTTTGCAGTTTAGAACTGGTTTTGCCCCAGCTTTTCGGCAATTTTTTGCCCGGTGGGAGTGGTGGCCAGTCCGGCCTGTGAGGTCTCGCGCAGGCAGGCGGGCAGCTGGCAGCCGATCTCGTACATGGCGTCAATTATCTCGTCCGGGGGGATCACGCTTTGGATCCCTGCCAGCGCCATTTGGGCGGCCACCACCGCATTGGCGGCGCCGGCGGCGTTGCGCTTAATGCAGGGGGTCTCTACCAGCCCGGCTACCGGGTCGCACACCAGTCCCAGCATATTTTTCAGCGCCATAGCGGCGCCCTGGGCAATGGCGTTGTTGTCGCCCCCTGCCAAATATACCAGACCACCGGCGGCCATGGCGGCTGCAGAGCCGATCTCTGCCTGGCAGCCCCCTTGGGCACCGCTGATGGAGGCGTTCTCGGCGATTACACTACCAATCCCGGCACTGACCAGCAGAGCACGCAGCAGTTCTCGGCGGGGCAGACCCTGTTGTTTCTGATAGGTGATGAGCACGGCTGGAATTACCCCGCAGCTGCCGGCAGTGGGGGCGGCTACAATGCGCTTCATACAGGCGTTGCTCTCTGCCACCTGCACCGCTGCGGCGATCACGGCGGACAGGTAGTCCCCCAGCAGGGTATCGCCTTTTTGGTTATATTCCGCCAGCCGGGCGCCGTTTTGGCCGCCCATTTTGCCGGTGGTCACCGCTGTCGGATCGTACTGGGTGATGGAGTCCTCCATGGCCTTTGCCATTTGGTCCATTTGGTCCAGTACGGCACTCTCCGGTAATTGGGTTTCCTTGGCCTGGGTGGTGAGTACTACCTGCCAAAAGGGGCACGCCCGGTCCCGGCAGCGGCGCAGGATCTCGTCTATTGAATGGTACGGCATGGCGTTTCCTCCAAACTCAGATAACTGACTTTTTTAATGCCCTCCAGGGCGCGAATGGCGGCAATGGTGGCGGCGGGTATCTCTTGGTCGCATTCGGCAATAAAGGCGGCCCGCTTGCCCCGCCCGGAGCGGTACAGCCGCATTTCCGCAATATTCACCTTTGCCTGTGCCAGTAAGGCGCTGATCTTGGCTACCATACCGGGTACATCGGTGTTGCTGACAATCAGGGTGGGGTAGTCGCCGCTTACATTGGCCTCCAGCCCGTCGATCTCTGCAATATTGATGATGGAGCCGCCCAAGGACTGGCCGATCAGATCCAGCACCTTGCCGCTTTCGCCCACCAGGTGCAGCTGCACGGAGTTGGGGTGGGCGTTCTTTAGCTTGGCCTGCTCCAGCCGAAAGCGCATGCCCCGGGCCTTGGCAACGGCAAAAGCCCGGGGGATCCGGGCGTCGTCCGGGTGCATACCGCACAGCCCGGCGATCAGTGCCAGGGGCGTGCCGTGGCCGCTACCGGTGAGCCAAAAGGAGCCGTACAGCTCCAGGGTGGCGTCCTTAACCGGCTCCCCCAGCAGTTGGCGGGAAATGTAGCCGATCCGCACCGCACCGGCGGTGTGAGAGCTGGACGGCCCCACCATCACCGGGCCTAAAATCTCAAAAATATTCATCACTTTGTCCTCCCTTGCGGAGTGGATAAAAAAACAGGCAACGGAGCCTTGCGCACCGTTGCCCTTTCTTATTATATCCGTCTTTGGCCCAACAGGCAAGCGCTTTTTTTATTCCTCCGTGTGCTTACGCTTGGCGGCGGTCAGCGCCAGCAGCGCAGCACCGCACAGCAGTGCGCCGGCAGCAGCGCCGGTGTGGCCGGTGGAGGGGGATTTGGCTGTGCTCTTTTTGGCGGTCTTGGCGGATTTTGTGGTGGTCTCTGTCTGTTTGGTGGTTTCTTCCGTCGTAGTAGGCTCTGTGGGGACCACCGGGTCGGTGGGCGCTGCGGGGTCCGTAGGCTGTACCGGGTCGGTGGGACCTTCCGGGTCCGTTGGCGGCTTGGGATCAGTGGGGCCTTCCGGGTCGGTGGGCGGCTCCGGCTCGCCGGTCCCGGGCACGGTGAGGGTCACCGTTTGCAGGCTCTGGTTGTCGCCCAAGGGGCCGGGATCAAAGAGAAAACCGGCTTCTTCCAGTTGGGCGGCGGTGTAAAAGGCCTTGACCGTCAGGGTAACGACGGTGTCTGCCTTGGCGGGTGTCACGGCGCCGGTGGTGGGGTCGATCACCTCTGGGTGGTCACTGGTCCAGCCGGTGACAATGCCGTAGTAGCTGAAGTCGTCGTCGCCGGTGGGCAGGTTTACCGGTTCGGTCACCCGGTCGGCTGCGGTGTTGTCGCCCAGCAGGGTTTGCAGATCGGCAGCCTTTTTGGCAGCCGCGTCCAGGCGCTCCTGGCGGCTGTAGGTGTGCATGGGCACCAGCACGGTCACTTCGCTTTCCTTGGTGCTTTGCAGGCAGGTGAGGGTCACGGAGACGGTCAGTTCTGCGCCGGTCTCGTCAAAGTTCAGCATATCGTCGGTAACGGCGTCGTAGTGGATCTTGCCGTTCTTGTCGATCACGGTGTAGTCCTCGTCCCACTCGTCGTTCTCTACCTTGTCCACCGTTACGGTGATCGGGTAGTCGGACTTCACTTCCTTGGCCAGGTACGCTTCAATGGCGCTCTGTACATTTACATCCTGATCGTCGGAGTCAATGTCTGCATAATGACCAAAGTCCGGGTCGCTGTGCACGCCGCTGTACTCGATCATCGCCAGTCCGTCGCCGGAGACGTTGAACAGGGCGTTGTCCGCCTGGGTCAGCAGCTTGTCCGCCGGGCTTTCCAGCTTAACGGTGATCACATAGTTGTTGTTTTTCAGCGCGGTGTCTGTGGCGTTAAAGGTCTTGCTGACGGGGGTGTAGCCCTCGGCGCTGACGGTGTAGCGGTACTGACCGAAGATGATGGTGTAGTACCCCTGTTCGTCCGGCAGGATCGGGTCGCCATAGGCGCCGGAAGCGCCGTTTTTGTACAGAGCCACCGTGGCATTTTGCGGGGTGGTGTTGAACCGCACCTTGTATTGGGTGTAGGTCAGCTGCACCGGGATCTGGCGGGTCTCGCCGGCAGCAACGGTAAAGCTGCCGCTGTGGTAGGTGGCGGTGTAGGTGTAGTCACCGGCGGGCAGCAGGTAGTTGTAGGTGTCGTAGCCGTACTCGTCCTCCTGGCAGGGCATGGTCTTGCCGTCCTTGTCCTGCACCTTTAGGGTGGCGTAGTCGGTGGTCTTGCCGGTGGCCAGGGTCACGGTAAAGGACACCTGGGTCTGGTCGTCCTGGGCTGCCGGGGTGTAGATGGCGCTGCCCAGGCAAAGCAGCAGGGCCAGCAGGCAGCAAAGGCTGCGGGTGATTTGTTTTTTCATTTTTCTCCTCCTTTTGCGGCACAAAAAAGCCGTGCCGATCTGGCGGCACGGATAGTATGGGTACGCAAAAAGAGCCTTGGAACGATCCCGTTCTAAAGCAAAACTGCACTTCCAACCTAAAGCACCGCAAACAACAGCTCGTGCGCGGCAGGTCTCCTGACTTATGCTTCATTCGCAAAAGCGGCCTTCTCACTCCCGGGGGAGCAATGGCTGCCGTTACCCAAACGGCGGTGCTTTCTTGTCGGCAAATACAGTAGAGGTTCGGGCTGCTCCGGATTCCCACCGGATTCCCTTTTCAGCCTTTGGCGGGGCGCGCAAAGGCACCAAACGCACGCTAAATTGTCTTTATGAGTATAGCATTTAGCGCCGGGCGTGTCAATGCTAATCTACCGGTGTTTCCCAGTGGCGGGCAGCGTGGGCGTCAAAGCACATTTCCACCTGTTCCCAGTTGTTCTTTTCCTCCGCTAGGGGCGGCAGGGCGGTGCGGTCAAAGTAAGCGCTGCCCACGGTCTCTATATTTTCCTGAAAGGCACCGGACAGCACCGTGCAATGGAGAAAAATCTTGCACACCTTGTAGGCGTAGATCGGCTTGTTGTGCTTCTCCCGATCCTGTATGGCGATCACCCGGTCTACTTTGACTTGCAGTCCCGCCTCCTCCAGCACTTCCTTGGCGGCGTTCTCCGTCACAGAGACATTCACATCTACCCATCCGCCGGGCAGGCTCCAGCGGCCGTCGTTCTCCTGCACCAGCAGAATTTGGCCCCGGTCATTAAAGATGGCAGAGCGAGTATCCAGCTTGGGGGTTTGGTAGCCGGTGTCGGTGCAAAAAATGTCTTTCACCTTTTCTACAGACACGCCGGTTTTGGCGCTGAGCATCTCCGCCGTGATTTCCCGTATGCGGGCGTAGCGCTCCTTATCAAAGGGATCCTTGGTGTAAAACAGCCCCGCCTGCGCCAGACTTTGCAGTTCCACTGCCCAGTTCAGCCACTTCTCGTTTTGCTCCATTTCCATCGCTCCTTTTGTGGTTTGTATTTATAGTAACATGCCCCGGTGCGTTTGTAAAGCGGGCAGGGGTTGACAAGGCAGACGGACTTTGTTATACTGAACCTGTGATTCAGTAATGAAAAGAGGAAGTCGGATGGATAAGCGGTCAAAAGCACCGGGCGTGTACCGGGCGATCTTATGCGTATTGACTTTGGCGCTGGCGCCGGTATTTTATGCGATTTGGCAGCCCTACAATACCTGCCTGTTACAGCTGCCGGCAGCGGGCGGGGTGGGGCAGTTGCTGACCCGCCTGCTTTACTATGTGCTGTTCTCTCTGCTGCTGGCGGGCATTTGCCGCAGCAGCTTGGGGCCGAAAACGGTGGCACCCTTTGGGGCCAAGCCTTGGCTGCGCACCGTAGGCGGCGTGCTGGCGGCCAGATTGGTTCTCGATTTGGTGATTTATGCCGTGTCTTTTTTGCTGCCCGCTGCGTTGGTGCGGCAGAGCGGGCAGTTGGCCTTTTTGCTGTTTGCCTTTTGGTGGGCGGCCCGATGCGCCGGGTTGACTGCTGCCGTGGGTAAGGGCAGCCGGGTGAGAGTGGTTCTTATGGGTATCCTCACCGTCGGCGTGTGGCTGGCGCTGCTGCTTTACGGCAGGGGCGTGACCGCAGTGTATGAAAAGCAGGCGGTTTGTCTGGTGCAGGATATGGTTACCGGTGTTCTGCTTTACGGTGTGCTTTGCGCCCGCTTTTCTCTACGGCGGGGCAACTGGACGACCGGCTTTCGGGGCTTTTGCATATTTGTCTTGCGCTTTGAGGCGGTGCTGCTCGTTGCCGTTTTTCTGTGCGTTGCCAAGGTGATGGTTCTGCCCCAGGGCGCAGTGCAGTCTGTGAATTCTGTGAATATGGTAGACAGTAGCGTGACCCGGGTGGAGCGTATGGCCGGGTATGCGGATTTGTTGACCTTATTTCGTGAATCAAATGGGGTAGAGGATCTGTTTTGACTACATAAATTTGCCAGTGTTCCGAAAAATGTATGTTTTGTGCCGGATCGTGGGTTTTCCCCGCCGGGATTTGGGTATATAATCTATAATATAGGATAGAGCGCCGGTGGGGCGCGAGGGGGAGAACTATATGGATAAGCAAGCATATTTGGCGCAGATTGACCGGGTGATTGCCGCCGGTCCGTACAAGGCGGACTGGGGCAGCCTGAGCCGTCACGCCACGCCCGGCTGGTATCAGGACGCCAAGCTGGGCATTTTTATTCACTGGGGGATTTACAGTGTGCCCGGCTACCACAATGAGTGGTATTCCAGAGAGATGTATGACCCAAAGACTCCCAGCTACCGCTACCATGTGGCTCATTACGGCAAGCCGGATCAATTCGGCTACAAGGATTTTATCCCCATGTTCAAGGGAGAGAAGTTTGACCCGGCAGCCTGGGCCAAGCTCTTTCGCGCGGCAGGGGCGCAATATGTGATGCCGGTAGCGGAGCACCACGATGGATTTGCTATGTATCAAACGGATTATAACCGCTGGAACAGTGTGGAGATGGGACCCCATCAAGATGTGCTGGGCCGGCTGAAAAGCGCCTGCCAAGGGGAGAAATTGGTGTTTTGTGCCTCCAACCACCGGGCGGAGCATTATTTCTTTATGAACAACGGGCGGCGGATCCCCAGCGATGTGAGCGACCCGGCCTATGGGGATTTTTACGGCCCGGCCAAGGACAGCGATGCCCTGCTCTCTTACAAAATGAGCGCCACGGCCAATGACTGCCGCACCGAGGGCCCCACAGAGGACTACCTGGAGGACTGGCTGGTGCGCTGCTGCGAGATGGTGGATCGCTACCGTCCCCAGGTGGTGTACTTTGACTGGTGGATCCACAATTTGGCGTTCAAGCCCTACTTAAAGCGCTTTGCCGCTTACTATTATAATCAGGCGGAGACCTGGGGCGTGCAGGTGGATATTAACTACAAATTGCAGGCCTTTGCCCCCGGCTGTGCCATGCCGGATGTGGAGCGAGGCACGCTGACGGAGATCTCGCCGGTGCCCTGGCAGACCTGTACCGCCATTGGCAAGCGCTCTTGGGGATATACAAAGGACAATCGATTCAAAAGCCCCTACCATGTGATCACGGATCTCATTGATATTGTCAGCAAAAACGGACGAATGCTGCTGAATGTGGGACCAAAGCCGGACGGTACCATTACGAAGGAGGAGACCCAGGTGCTTCAATCGTTGGGCGACTGGTTGGCGGTGAACGGCAAAGGCATTTACGGCACCATGCCTTGGCGCTGCTACGGCGAGGGCAAGGTGCGGGCCAAGGCGGGCTTCTTCCAGGACAACAAGGCCAAGAAGTACACGCCTCGGGACTTCCGCTTTACTTACAAGGACGGGCGGATCTACGCCTTTCAAATGCTGCCGGGCAAGAACAAAACGGTGCGGCTGCGCACCTTTTGCACCACGGCGCAGGATCTGGACATTCGCCGGGTAACCTGGTTGGGAGTGGGTGAGGTGCCCTTTACCCGCAGCGCTAAGTACCTGGAATTGCAGTTGCCAAAGACCCCAGGCACCCTGCTGCCCCTGTGTTTTGAACTGGAGATCGGATAATGCGCGTGAAACGTGTAAAAGCGCGCGTTAAATTATAGAAAAATGAACAACAAGAGGAAAAAAGAATATGAGCAAAACAGCGAAGCTGGTGATTTCTACCGTAACGGCGGTAGCAGCGGCGATGGGGGCAGCC
>OGPG01001600.1_pt1 | contig 15378 bp, 9 predicted proteins | sample 1552851 | NCBI WGS metagenome assembly OGPG01 (sample SAMEA2579909, study PRJEB22360) | human gut metagenome | biome: human gut; feature: human-associated habitat; material: faeces | place: Denmark | collected 2008/2010 | reverse complement strand
TTCCTGCAGATGATCGGCATGCGCCAGAAACATTTCAACTTCATCACCCGCATCTTCTCGACGGGCGAGGACACCGTGCAGACCAACGTCGTGCCGATCGTCACGGCCTGCCGCGAGATGTCCGAGACGAAGACCGGGGCGCTCATCGTCATCGGTCAGCAGAGCGACCTGCGGCTGATCGCCGAAGGCGGCATCGCCCTCGACGCCAAGGTGTCGACGTCGCTGATCAAGAACATCTTCTTCAAGAACGCCCCGCTGCACGACGGCGCGGCGCTGATCGAGGGCGACCGGATCGTGGCGGCCAAGTGCATCCTCCCGGTGACGCAGAGCGACGTGCCCAAGTCGTTCGGCACGCGGCACCGCGCGGCGATCGGCATGAGCGAGATTTCGGACGCCATCATCGTCGTCGTCTCGGAGGAGACGGGCGACATCTCGATCGCACAGGGCGGTGAAATCCGCCTGAACATCGACCCCGTGCGGTTGCAGCAGACCCTGCAACGCTACCTGACGATCAACACGCGCAAACGCTCGAAAAAGGAGGTCGCCGAATAAGCGGCGCCGGATTCAGGGGCGGCAGAAGGTTTCCGGACCGGCCATTCCGTTCCGCGCTTCCGCGACACTCCCCGAACACCCAAAACAAGCAAGTATGCTTTACCCGTCCCGAACGGCCCGCCTCGCACTGCGCGCATGGCGGGAGGAAGACCAGCCGGCTTTCGCCGCCATGAACGCCGACGAGCGGGTCATGGAGTATTTCCCCGCGACGCTCACCGCCGAAGAGTCGGCCGACCTGCTCGACCGCATCCGCGACGAGTTTTCGACCGAAGGATTCGGTCCGTATGCCGTCGAACGTCTTTCGGACGGAGAGCTGCTGGGATTCACCGGACTGCACCGCGTGACGTTCTCCGGCGGGCTGGAGGGCCAGGTCGAGATACTCTGGCGGCTGCGGCACGACGCCTGGGGCCAGGGTTACGCCACTGAGGCGGCCCGGGCATGCATCGCACACGCCGCGAAACTCGGCATTCCGGAACTGGTCGCCTTCACGTTCGTCGGAAACGGGCGTTCCCGGCGCGTGATGCAGAAGCTCGGCATGACGTGCGTCGGAGAGTTCGACCACCCCGCCCTGCCCGAGGGGCATCCCCTGCGCAGGCACGCCCTCTATCGCATCCGGACCGAACAATGAAAAAGTCCGCGACCTGTCAGAGGTCGCGGACTTCTCCTTTCCGGCTGCGGAATCATTTCAACTCGAATTCCACCGTGCCGCGAATATCGTCCGACGCGGCGCCCACATAGGCCGTGAACGCGCCCGGCTCGGCCACCCACGCACCCTTTGCGTCGTCGTAGTACTGCAACATCCCGGGGGTGATCTCGAAAGTCACGGTCTGCGTCTGCCCGGGATTCAGCGAAACTTTCTGAAAACCTTTCAGCTCCTTCACGGGACGCGGCAGCGACGACTGCTCGTCGCCGATGTAAAGCTGCACGACCTCGGCGCCCGCACGGTCGCCCGTGTTGGTCACGTCGGCCGAAATACGGATGCTGCCGTTCGGGGCGAGCGTCGTACGGTCGGCCTTCACGTTGCCGACGGCGAAGGCGGTGTAGCTCAACCCGTGGCCGAAGGCGAACAGCGGCTTGAGCTGCTCCTTGTCGTGCCAGCGGTAACCGACGAAGATGCTCTCGTTATACTTCACCTTGTCCGCGCCCGGGTATTCGCCCAGCGTATGCGCGCCGTTGTCCTCCAGCCGCACGGGGAACGTGAAGGGCAGCTTGCCCGAAGGGTTCACCGCACCGAACACCACGTCGGCAAGCGCATTGCCCGCCTCGGAACCCGAGAACCACGCCTCCAGCACCGCCGGAACACGGTCGATCCACGGCATCGCCACGGCGTTGCCCGAGACGATCACCACCGCCAGATTGGGATTGGCTTCGGCCAGCGCCCCGATCACTTTGTCCTGCGCATACGGCAGGCCGTATTGCAGGCGGTCGTCGCCTTCGCAGTCCTGGTGGTTGCTCTTGTTCAGCCCCCCGACGAAGATCACCGCGTCGGCCTTGCGGGCCGCGGCCGCGGCATCGGCGATCAGCTGCGCCTCGGAACGGCTCTCGCTCAAATCCTGCCCGGTCTTCACCCCGTTGTAGTCGCCCGTCACGTCGCCGACGTAGCCGCGTTCGTAGATCACCTCGGCTTTGCCGGCCGCAGCGGCGCGGATGCCTTCGAGCGGCGTATATTCGTGCCGCACCTTGAGCGACGAGGAGCCGCCGCCCACGGTCATCATCTTGATCGCATTCTCGCCCACGACGGCGATGGTTTTCGCACGCCCGAGGTCGATGGGCAGCACCCCGCCCTCGTTTTTCAGCAGCACCATGCCCTCGCCGGCGATACGGCGCGCAGCGGCCAGATGTTCGGGCGAATTGAGCGACCCGAACGGTTTGCGGGTGTTCATCGCCGTGCGGAAAATCAGCCGCAGCACCCGGCGCGCCTTGTCGTCGAGCGTCGCCGTCGAAGCCTCGCCCTTGCGGAGCATATCGAGGTAGGGGGCGGCGAGGTAATAGTTGTCGTAGGCGTTGCTGGCACCCCAGCTCAAACCGTCGGTCCACGAACCGAACTCCATGTCGAGACCGTTCTCGGCGGCCTGCTTCGTGTCGTGCGTGCCGCCCCAGTCGGAGACGACCACGCCGTCGAAGGCCCAGTCGCGTTTCAGAATGTCGTTCAGCAGGTAGCGGTTGTGGCAGCAATGCTCTCCCTTGTATTTATTGTAGGCGCCCATGACGGCCCATGCGCCGCCCTCCTGAACGGCGGCTTTAAACGCCGGGAGGTAGATCTCGTTCAACGCACGGTCGTCGACCTCGACGTCGATGCCGTGACGGTGGGCCTCCTGATTATTGAGTGCGAAATGTTTCACGCAGGCGGCAACGCCGTTCTTCTGCACCTCCTCGATGTAGGGAACGACCATCCGCGAGGAGAGGTAGGGGTCCTCGCCCATGTACTCGAAATTGCGGCCGTTGAGCGGCGTGCGGTAGATGTTCACGCCGGGTCCCAGCAGGATGTCCTTCTCGCGGTAGCGCGCCTCCTCGCCGATGGATTTGCCATACAGCGCCGACATTTCGGGATTCCACGTCGCGGCAAGGCACGTCAGCGCCGGGAAAGCCGTGCAGGAGTCGTTCGTCCAGCCGGCCTGGTCCCATTCGTCCCACAGGACCTCGGGGCGGATGCCGTGAGGGCCGTCGGTGCACCACACCTCGGGAATGCCCAGGCGCGGAACGCCCGCCGACGAGAATTTCGACTGCGCATGCAGGATGGCGACCTTCTCTTCGAGGGTCATGCGCGAAAGGGCGTCTTCGACCCGCTTTTCGATCGGCTGCGACTCGTCGAGGTAGACGGCGACGCTGCCCTGCGGCCCCGGCCTGCCTCCGCAGGCGACCGCCGCCAGGGCGCACAGCCCGGCGAGACTCTTCAACAGAATTTTATTTTTCATGTCTGGAATGGATTAGTGCATATTCACAAACGGAGTGCACAGTCGAGAGGCCGCGCACTCCGTTTGCAAAATTAACGATTATTTCTTAACCAGCGACAAAACGGGGTTGTCTTTTCCCGCCGTCACGTCGAGTGTCAGACGATAGGTTGCGCCCTCCTCAAGGGTGACTCCCGAGGCGATCTCGATGTTGCCGTCCCCGGCGATCGAGAAGAACGCCTCGGCGCCCGGCGCCAGCGTGAAGGCTCCCAGACCGTCCCAGCCGCGGTTCCGGAAGAACTTGCCGCTCCAGCCGCTCACGCGGAAACGCTGTCCGAGGGTCGTGCTGCCTTCCAGACCCGCCTGGGCCGTCATCGTGTAGATGCCGGGAGCGGATTCGGGCACGCAGACGCCCTTTTCGGTGGTCCAGCCCGGTTCGTTCACGGCCGCGGGCGAACCGATGCCGTAGCCGATGAAATAAACCGCCCCGTGGCCGTCGTCGCTCAACGTGGCAAGCCCCGAGCCGTCGGCGTTGAGCACCAGCGCATCAATCACCCGGGTCGCCAGATTGGCCGTGATGCGGTATTTGCCCGTGACGGGAACCAGTTTGACGCTCGTCGCGGAGGCTGCCTCGAAGAAGTCGGGATTGATCCACGCCGGCGTGAAGGCGTCGGCGCCGCCCAGCGTCAGCGTCTGGCCCTGCGTCAGGTCGAGGTCCAGCTGGTAGTTGTCCACGTCGAGCTGGGCCATCGGCGTTCCGTTGACGGTGATGTCGGCGGGCGGAAGCTCCTGCTCGCCCACTTTCTCGACGGTCAGCACCGCGGCCATCGTGCCGCCTGAAACGTCGATCGTGAAGCGGTAGATACCGCCCAAGTCGAGCGTCTTGCCCTCGGCAAGCCCCAGGTTGCCACCGTCGGAAATCTCGATCAAATCGCTGGTAGTGGTCAGGACCCCGTAGGGATTGGCAAACGAGGCATCCGTCTTACCCAGGAATTCGCCCTTGTCCCAGTCCTTCGGCCAGAAGAACTTGAAGTCGAAGTTCGAAGCGTTGATCGAAACGCCGGCCACCAGCGAGATCTGGAATTTCTTGTCCGCAACGCGAGCCAGACACAAGCCCGTGGAGCCCATATCCCAACCGTCGCCGTTCTTGATGACGGGTTTGCCGATACCGGCTCCGACCGTCCAGATCGCATTGCCCGAACCGTCGGCGGCGAGCGACGCATACTCCGTGGCCGACTTCATGGCCTCGATACGCAGGTAGCTGTGTTTGAAATTGGCCGTCACCTTGTACATGCCCGTCATCGGCAGGAAGGTCAGCGTCTCGGGATCGGAAACATCGGCGCGTTCGAAGAAGTCGCGGTCCACATCCCAGTCAGCGAAGTCCGAAACGCCCGTCAGCGTGTAGGTCCGGCCCTCGGTCAGCGTGGTGACGATGCTGTAATTGTCATTGTCGACCATCGTCATCTCCGTCTCGCCGAAGAGCAGCTTGATGAAAGGAGACCCCTCGAAGGTCAGCAGGTTGAAGGTGATCGTGAACTCCCCGGCATTCGAATTGGCGAAGGGAATGGCGTCGGTGGAATCGGAGACGATGCCGCCGGCCCCGGAGTCGTAGCCGAAGGTCACCACCGAGCCAGCGGCGTCGAGTTCGGGCGTCGCGATGTAGCCCTGCGGCTTCTGCGGGAACTCGTCCGTCACGGCGTATTCGTAGTCGTTGCCCGTAGGCTCCATGCGGTACTCCGCGTCATCGAGGAAGAACGTCAGGTAGGCGGGCTTGGGACGCGATACGGCGAGCGACCGGTCGACGGTCGTCGTTCCGAAGCGCACGTTCTGCCCCACGAAGCGCAGCGTGGCCTCGCCGTCGGGAATGTTCTTGTAGAAGGGAAGCGTCACAGCCCCCGTGTAGGTTCCGTCGCTTTTGGTGCGGATCACCTCCTCGGCGACCATCTCGTCGTCGAAGAATACCTGCGCCTTGAGCGTCGAGAGCGCATAGCGGTCGGTCATCGTCACCTCGAAGTCGACCTTGCCGCCGTAGACGCCCGACGCATCGGCCGAAACGACGGTCATCTCGGGACCGACGTCGGTGGTGAGCAGTTCGGGATCGTCCTTGCACGCCGTCGTCGAGGCAGCGACGAGCAGCGACAGTGCGATGTATTTCAGCGTTTTCATGTTCTGCGAATTTTAAAGGTTAGTTTTCGGCTCCGGCGCCCCAGCGGAACGAGGCGATCGACTTGGCCGGGATGGTGTATTTGAACGAACGGTCGGCGTTTTCATACACGGCGACGGTCTGTTCGCCGGCGCTCCTGTTGAGCGCCACGAAGGCTTTCGATCCGTCGGGATTCCGGAAGGCCAGGTAGGTCAGCCCCGACGCCGTGTAACCCGACGCGCCGATGCGCACGGCACCCGGCCGGATGACCTTGGCGCACTGGGCCAGGTCGTAATAGTGGCTGTTGTACTTGAGCGTCTTGTAATCCGACGAACTGATCTCGATGGCCCCGTAGCAGGTCGTACAGCCTCCGGGGCGGTTCGGAGCGCCCTTGTCGTCGAGCATCAGGTTCCACAGCAGAACCCCTTTGCCGTAGCGGCTCAACGTCCCCAGGAAGATCGACTCGAAGTCGTCGATCACGCAGCTCTCGAAATTGTAGTTCCACGTGCCGATCGAAGCCTCGGTGAAGTAGATCGTCTTGTCGGGCGCGGCGGCGCGGATGTTGTCCAGCTCGCTCACGCTGCCCCCATAGTTGTGCCAGGCCGAGCCATCGACCCACTGCGCAGCATCGGCGTCGGCGTAGATGTTGAGCGGGTAGTTCTGCTGGCCGGCGACGTTATCGTAGTTGTAGTTGTGGTCGTAGCAGAGGATCTTGGTGTCGATGCCCGCCTTGCGGAATGCCGGGCCGAGCTTCTTGACGAAGGCCAGCTGGTCCTCCCACGGCATGTAGAGCGACATCGAATTGCCCTTGTTCAGCGGCTCGTTCTGCATCGTGATGGCATAGATCGGGAATCCGTACTCCTCCATCTCGGTCACCCACTGCACGAAATACTCGGCGTAATCGTCGTAATAGGCGGGATTGAGACGACCGCCGGTCCACGAATCGTAGGGTTTCGAGGGGTCGGCGACCGTGCCCTTCATCCATTTGGGGCACGACCACGGCGAACCCATGATCTTGATTTCGGGATTGATCTCCAGAATCTCTTTCAGCACCGGAAAGATGCCATCCTTCTCCACGGCGGGAATGGCGAAGAATTCGATGCCCTCCCGGTCGCAGCAGGTGTATTCGTCCATCGAGAAGTCCGAGCCGCCGATATGCACGCGGATAAAGCTGAAACCGGCTCCGGTCTCGGGGTCGAAGCACTTCCGGAGGATCGCCGTGCGGTCGGCCTGCGACATTTGCAGCAGGTTGTAGCACGTGGCGCCGGTGATGGCCGGGCCGAAACCGTCGACGGTCTGGTAGGTCGTCGAGGGGTCGATCGTGACCCGGTAGGGCGACATCGAGACCTTCGAGTAGTCGAGTCCCTCCTCCGTGAACAGGCGGTTGCCGTCGGCCGAGGTGACGTAGGCGAGAACATCGCCCGTCACGGGCGAGGGATCGGGGCCAGGACCGGGAGCCGGCGTGTCGCCATCGTTCCCGCTGGAACAGCATACGGCTCCGGCGAGCAGCAGCGGGCAGGTCAGCAGGCGCAGGTTGTTATTGATCGTAAATTTCATGGCAGAATCGCAATTTTAAGGTTAATAGCCCAGGTTTTGTTCGATGTTGGTGTTATCCTCCAGCACTGAAGTCGGCACCGGCATCAGCACGCGGTTGTCGTTCATCGCGCGGCGGGTCTGGAAGTAGGAGTCGTAGGACGCCGAGCCTTTGATGTTGACGCCGTCGCAGATTTCGAACAGTTTCGAATAGTCGTCGCCGTAACGCATCAGGTCGAACCAGCGGAAGCCCTCCATGGCCAGTTCCAGACGGCGTTCGTGGAGCACGGCTTCGCGCATCAGGTCGGCCGACGCGCGCTGCGCCGCAGTCAGCTTGCCAATGCCGGCGCGGCCGCGGATCTCGTCCACGATGTCGGCGGCGCCTCCCGGATCGTCCGTATTGGCCAGCGCTTCGGCATGCAGGAGCCGGATCTCGGCCAGACGCATCAGGTAAACCGGGGTCACGTTGGTCGGGAACTTGTGCATGAAAGCGTATTCGTCGCTCGGATAGTGGTACGACCAGCCGCATTCGTCGTAGACGACCGACGCATTCTTGCGCTCGGTGTCGCCCTCGGCGTCGTAAGCCTTCGTCAGGTTACGCGACGGCGTGCACCACTTGGCCCACGAGAAACTGTCGCCCGGGACATAGGCGTTGCGGTGGAACATCATCCACATCCACGAACCCGAGGTCTGGCTGGTCCACTGCACCTCGAAAATCGACTCGCGGGTGTTCATCGCAGCCATGCCCGTATCGCCGGTGGTGTAGGCCCACAGGTCGCCGTACTTGTCGCAAAGGCTGTACCCCATCCCTTCGACCGCTTCGCAGGCCGAGACGACCTTCGACCAGTCGCGGAACTCGCGCATGGAGTAGAAACGGGCCATCAGGCCGTAGGCGAAGCCCTTGGTGATGCGGAATTTGTTCGAAGCGTCCATGTCGGGGGCGTATTTGCAGGCATACTCCTCGATGTCCTTGACGATCTGCTCGCCGACGGTCTGCTTCGACACGCGGGCCGGGAAATAGAGCGGATAGACCTCCTCGACGTTCCCGGCGTTGATGGCGGGCGGGATTTCGGTCAGCATCGGGATTTCTCCGAAAAGCTGCATCATGTTCATCCAGATATAGGCGCGCCAGCAGAGCGCTTCGGAGAGCCACTCCTGGTACTCCTTGTCGGTGAGCGACGGATCGTTCTCCTTCACCAGATCGATGTTGCAGATGACCTGGTTGGCATAGTCCACGGCGTTCATCGAGTAGTTCCACAGGTTCGAGGCGAATTCGTTGTCGCTGTCGATGTGGTTCGACTCGACGCTGACGACCTTCGTCTCGGCCATGTTGCCGCCGTAGGCATTGTCGGCGCGCGCCTCGGCGAGCGTGGTCAGCTGATACCAGTAGGTCTGGAGGTCGCCCTTCATGTAGTTGTACATGGCCGTAAGCTGGCCTTCGAGCAGTTCGCGGGTGTTGATGGCCGTCTCGCTGTCGCCCGTGCCGGAGGTGTTGTTCTCGGCATACATCGTCTCGGGGAATTTCTCAAGGCTGCACGACGTGGTGGCAACCCCCAGCGAGAGACCCGCGGCAATTAAAAATATCTTTTTCATAATCGGTTCTTTTTTCAGCGGTTAGAAAGTAAGATTCAGACCCACGACGACCGTGCGCACGTTGGGATAGGTTCCCCAGTCGATGCCCATTTGCGTGGCGCTTTCCGACTGGCTCACCTCGGGATCGTAGCCCGAATAGCCGGTCCAGGTGATGAAGTTCTGGAGCGAAATGTAAGGCTGGATGCGCGTGATGTTGATGCGCGTGAGCTTCGGCGAGGTGATGTCGTACGACAGGGTGATGTTCTTCACCTTGAGGTAGGAGCCGTCCTCGACCCAGTAGGACGAATTCTTCACGTTCCAGGCGGGGTTGTCCGAGCGGAACACGTCGGTCTGCTGGCCCGGAATGCGCCAGCGCCGCAGGACCGTGGTGGTCTGGTTGTTGGCCGAAGCCATGCCCTCGGTCTCGATGCGCGAGGCGTTGAAGATGTCGTTGCCGTAGGAGCCCGTGATCAGAATGTTCAGGTTAAGCCCCTTCCACGAGAAGTTGTTGGTCATGCCGAAGGTGAACTTGGGATTGGCGTTGCCGATCCAGGTCTTGTCCAGCGGCGTGATCTCGCCGTCGCCGTTGCGGTCCTCGTAAACCAGGTCGCCCGTCTCGGGATCGACCCCCTTGGAGACATAGCCCCAGAACATCGAAAGCGGGTGGCCCGGAGTCATGCGCACGACGTTGTCGTTGGTCGCGTCGGAGGTCGTGGCGTAGTAGTATACCTGCTTCAGGTTGAGTTTTTCGACCTTGTTGCGGTTGAGCGAAACGTTCAGGTCGGTCGACCAGTTGAAATCCTTCCGGGCGATGTTGACCGACGAAAGGGTGATCTCGAAGCCCTGGTTCGACATCTCGCCGTCGTTGCGCGTGATGTTGGGATAGGGCGAGGGCAGAGGCACGCTCATCAGCATGTCCTTGGTGTACTTGTAGTAATAGTCGAGCGAGAGGCTCAAACGGTTGTTCAGCAGCGCGAAATCGAGTCCGACGTTGGTCTGCGAAGAGGTCTCCCACGTAAGGTCCTCGTTCTTGATGTTGCTGCGACCGCCGACCGTCGGCACGGCCTGCGCGTTCTCGGTCAGCGTCCAGTCGTAGTAGTTGGTGCTGTACTGCTGCATCCAGCCGTACTCCGCCAGACCCGCCTGGTTACCGGTCTGTCCCCAGCCGGCGCGCAGTTTCAGGTCGTTGATCCACGACACGTCGCGCAGGAACTTCTCTCCCGAGATACGCCACGCGGCCGAGAACGAGGGGAAGTAACCCCAGCGGTGGCCGGGAGCCAGCTTCGAGGAACCGTCGGCGCGGAAATTGGCCGTCACGAGGTACTTGCTGTCGTAGTTGTACGACACGCGCGCCAGATAGGACATGATCGACCACTCCGATTTGCCGTAGCTCTGGCCGCGGACGCCGCCGTTGTTACCGCCGTTCAGGTTGGGAATGGCGTTGTTGTTGGTCGAGGAGAAATAGGAGCGCGAGCCGCTCAACTGCTCCCACACGGAGGTCGTGGCCGACGTGCCGGCCATCACTTCGAGGCCGTGGCGGTCGAACGATTTGTTCCAGGTCAGGATGTTGTCGTAAATCATGCGCATATCGTCGGAACGGGTGTCCGAGGCGGTTCCGTGCTGCGTCCGTCCGTAGGAGGTGCGGATCGGGTCGAGGAACGACGACGAGTGGACCCAGCGGCGGTCCATCGAAACCGTCGACTTGAAGGTCAGATCCTTGGCCAGGTAGAACGTCAGGCCGCCGGAGAGCAGCAGGCGGTCGGTGACATCCTGGTTGTAATCCGTGCGGGCCATGTTCTCACGCGGCGAGGTGAGGTTGGCGCCGTAAAAATTATTGTAGAACTGCTGGGGATTCTCGGGGTCCCAGATCGGAGCGTAGGTCGGGGTCGTGATGGCCGACACCACCACGCCGGCGCGGTTGGCGCCCTGACCCGAGATGATCGTGCCCTTGGTGGTGTAGTGCGAGAAAGTCGTCGAGGCGTTGGCCGAAACCCATTTGAAAATCTTCTTGTCGAAGCTGGCCTTCACGTTGTAACGGTCCGAAGAGGTGGTGTTGATGATGCCCTTTTCGTTGGTGTAGCCGCCGCCGAGGTAATAGGACGAGTTTTCATCGCCGTTGGAGACCGAGAACTGGTAGTTCTGGTTGACGCCCGTCGAGTAGGTTTCGTCGAACCAGTCGGTCCGGTCGGTCAGATCGGCCGGAAGCCCCGACACGGCGCCGTTCTCCTCCATCAGGTCGCGGTACTGCCGGGCATTGAGCACGTCGTAGCTCTTGGTCACCTTCGAAATGCCGACGAAGGTCGAGAACGAAATCTCGGGGCCCCGTTTCCGGCTGCCCTGCTTGGTGGTGATGAGCACCACGCCGTTGGCGGCGCGCGAACCGTAGATGGCGGCCGACGAGGCGTCCTTCAGCACCTGCATCGACTCGATTTCGTTGGGAGAGAGGTAAGCGATGGCGTAGTTTCCTTCGCCCACGGGAACGCCGTCGACCACATAGAGCGGGTCGTTGCTCGACGAGATGGACGAAGCGCCGCGGACGCGGACCACCATGCCCTGTCCGGGCGAGCCGTTGGGCTGGATGACCTGCACGCCGGCGGCTTTGCCCTGAAGGGCGCCCGAGGCCGAGGTGATCGGGCGGCGGGCCAGGTCGTCGGTCTTGACGACCGAAACGGCCGTCGTGAGGTCCTTCTGCTTGACCGTGCCGTAACCGATCGCCACCACGGCGTCGAGGGCCACGGCGTCTTCGGCGAGTTTCACGTCGATCTTCGTGCGGCCGTTCACGGCGACCGTCTGCGAAACGAATCCGAGCGACTGGAAAATCAGGTTAGCAGAATTCCCCCCCCCCTCGCAGTTTGAGGGAATAAGAGCCGTCCACGCCCGTCGTAGCGCCGTTCGTAGTTCCCTGCTCGATGATCGTGGCTCCGATAACGGGCTGTCCCGACTGGTCGGTGACCGTTCCCGTCACTGTCGGCGCCGACTGGGCGAAGGCCGCCGGCGCAAAGACGATCAGCATCGCCGTCAGTGCCAGCATCCACCCTCTCCGGCAGTCCGCTTGCAGTTTCTTGCAAAAATGTGCCATAGGAATTTAAGGTTTTTAAGTTTTAAGTTAATATTATAAATAGGTAAGGCGCAGTTCTTAAAAAATCGACACTTCATCGCCTTATTTCCGCTTAAATAAAAGTAACTATCCTCCGCGACATGAAAAAAATTTAAACAGCAAATTGTAAACTCAAAACCCGTTTATAAAAATACACCTACTTGATATTCAATATATTAATTATTTGACGATTGCAAAAAAAAGTAGATTGATCGGAATTTTCACAACCGCCTCGGAACCCCGGAAACGGCATATAACAAAATATTTTAAATAAATCCGGCTCCCGGAGCACGTTCCGTTCGCCGGGCCGGCCGCCCGTCCTGCCGGGAAAAACGGACGGACGGTCCGACCGGCGGAAAGCGCGCCGCCCGGCATTGATTTTCCCGGGATTATTCCTATCTTTGGTGCCGTAACGACACTTTTATCAGCCGGAAAGTACCGCACCGTACCCGATTCGGTCTTGGAACCATCCGTCCTTTTTCCGATCTTTGTCAGGAACAAACCGTGAACCGTCCGCACATGAGAAACCTTCTGTCAACCGTACTGCTGCTCGCCGCAACGCTCGCCGCCTCGGCACAAAACGACCTGAAAAGCGTGCTTTCACAGCTCGACGCCACCCTTTCGCACCGGGACTCCTACATCGCCGGACGCGAACAGCGGATCGAATCGCTGAAAAACATCCTCCGGAAATCGGATTTCTCGGACGCCCAGCGCTACATCCTCAACCAGCAGCTGATCGACGAATACACCCCCTACCAGGCCGATTCGACCATCGACTACCTCTACCGCAACATCGCCCTGGCGACGCGCATGAACGACGCGGGACACCTCAACGAGAGCCGTATCCAGCTGGCATACCTGTACAGTTCGGCGGGTATCTACCTCGAAGCGGCGAACATGCTGAAACTGGTCGATACCACGGCGCTGGACCGCAGGCAGCTGGTCGACTACTACATCGCCCGCCACAAACTCAACGACGAACTCCAGCTCTACTCCCACGACTCGGCGCAGGGACACGAATCGTGGCGGCTTACGGTGATCTACGCCCAGCTGATCGTGGAGAACACCGAACCGGAGTCGGTCACGCACCTCAACTTCCGGCTCCGCCAGGCGATCGGCGCCCGCGACTACCCGCAGGCCGTGGAGATTTCCGAACGGCTGTGCAGCGCCCTGCAACCCCTTTCGCGCGAATATGCCGAGGCGTCGTACATGCGCGCCCTCGTGGCGGACCTGATGGACGACACGCCCACGGCGCAGGTGTGGTTCGCACGCTCGGCGATGACCGACATCCAGCTGGCGATCCGCGACAACGCCGCACTGAAAAGCCTCGCCAACACGCTGCTCGACGACGACAACATCCAGCGCGCCATGCGTTACATGCGGATCGTGATGGACGACGCACGGTTCTTCAACTCGCGGCTCCGCCCGTGGCAGGACGCACTGGCGCTGCACGTCATCGAAGAGGCCTACCGGGTCCGGCGGCAGCGGATGGACGCCATGTACAACATCTTCGTCGTGTCGATCGGCTGCTTCATGCTGCTGGCCCTCGGGGGCGTGGTCTTCGTCCTGCGGCAGAACCGCAAGCTGAACCTCGCGCGGCTCGAATTGCAGCAGGCCAACAACCGGCTCAACATCTCGAACAAAGACCTCCAGCACATCAACAAGCGACTGGCAGGACTGAACAGCCAGATTTCAGAGGCCAACGAAGTGAAGGAGGAGTATATCGGCATCTTCCTGACGATGTGCTCGGAGTACATCGACAAGATCATCGACTCGCGCCGCCACGTACGCCGCCTGCTGCGCGACGGCCGCGTCGACGAACTGCGGAAGGAGTACTCCCCGACCGACGGCGACAGCCGCGAACTGGAGGAGTTTTACCGCAACTTCGACACGACGTTCCTGCAACTCTACCCCACGTTCATCGAGGATTTCAACTCCCTGCTGGACAAGGAGGCGCGCATCGAGCCGAAAAAGGGCGAGCTGCTGACGACCGAGCTGCGCATCTTCGCGCTGATCCGGCTGGGCATCAACGACTCGTCGAAAATCGCCGCGCTGCTGCGTTACTCCGTGAGCACGATCTACAACTACCGGTCGAAGATCAAGGGGCACACGCTCGTCTCGCGCGACGATTTCGAGGAGCGGATCAAGACCATCGGGGCTTTCAGTCCGCAGCATCTCTGACCGTTTTCGCCCAGGGGGGGGGCCTCCTCCCGGAGCGATTCGAAGCGGCACAAAAAAGCCCGCGGAGCATCCCGCGGGCTTTTCCAATACATGAATCGGAGAGGTTCCGGCCGTACGCAAAACACGGGCGGGAATTCACCGTCCCGTTCCGGGAGGCAAACAACCTCGGATATTGCAAGGCGGCCCTCCGGGGTCTCTGTTGCGGGACCGTTCCGGCCCCCGATGAATCGTCCCATGCGGGACCGCTTCCGGACGGGCGAAAAAAAGACCGCGGAAAGAATCCACGGTCTTCTATAACGGCGAGGTCTCCCCCCCCCTCCGGCGTTCCGGACGGAGCGCGGAGGCTACTCGGCCTGCTGCTCGGTCTGTCCGGCAGAGGGAATCTCGGCCTGCGGCATCGTAGCGGCGGCCTCGGATTCGATGACTCGCTCCTGAAGCGCCTTGGCGTCCTTCGAAATCTCCAAATTGCTGTCGGCGACCAGACCGCGGTCCATGGCCAGCGTAGCCGCAAGGCTCAAAACCACGATGGCAATAGCCATCGACCAGGTGAATTTCTCCAGGAAGTTCGTAGTCTCGCGCACACCCATCACCTGGTTCGACGCGCCGAAATTGGCGGCCATGCCGCTCTTGGGGTTCTGCACCAATACCGCCAGGATCACCAGTACGCTCGCAACGAGTATCAGGGCAATGCAAATCGTGTATAACATATTACCTTAAATTTTAATATTGTTTTCTATTTTGCCAATAAGTTCGGCAAAGTAAACACTTTTTTCGGGATTTCGCAAACTTAATTTGCGATAAATCGCCACGGACTTGTCCCGAAGGCCTTGAGCGAGATAGATTTCGGCCAGCTCCTCGGTGACCACCTCGTCGTCGTCGTCCAGTTCGGGCTGCAGAACGACCTCCTCCTCGGGTTCGCCCTCGCCGGCGACGATGCGCAGGTCCTCTTCCTGCAGGAAACGGTCGATGATCTCCTCCGAGGAGAGCTGCGTGAGCGCCGAGGCGTCGACGGCGGCCCTGCGCAACGAACTCTCGGCCCGCCACGGGGCCGTCAGCGCCACCCGCGGATCGGATTCGCCCGTAAGCGTCTCGCGCAGGATACGCCCCGGAAGGAACCACGGGAAGCGCACCGCAAGGTCCCCGGCTTCGGCAGCGGAAGGCGTCTCCGCCCGGCCGGGCGCCGCAAAGTATGTTTTCAGGTCGGACATCGCGCGTCGGAATTACCAGTTGGAGGCCGCGGCCTGGAAAATGTCGGTCACGATCTTGTCGACGATCTGGGGGATCAGCTCGCCTTCGACCTCCGTAAGCAGTTTCGTGGAGTCGTAGTCCTCGTAGGCCTGGAAGGTGCGGTTGAACGACATCTTCTCGTCGAGGGCGTTGGTGAAGCGCACCTTGACGGTGATCGTCAG
>OGPG01001595.1_pt1 | contig 15429 bp, 9 predicted proteins | sample 1552851 | NCBI WGS metagenome assembly OGPG01 (sample SAMEA2579909, study PRJEB22360) | human gut metagenome | biome: human gut; feature: human-associated habitat; material: faeces | place: Denmark | collected 2008/2010 | reverse complement strand
GGTGCCGGTGCCCAGAACCGTCACGCCGACCAGCGGCAGCCCGGCCGCGTCGGTGACTTTGCCGGAAATCGAACGCTCCTGATCGTCTGCGGCGTCACCCCCCCCCACGAACAGGACTACCCGGTTGTCCGTAATCCTATGGGCGATGTCGGTTCCCTTGAGGACGGCCGTGACGACCGAATTGATGTCGCTGCTGGCGATGTGCGCCGAAACGCTCTGCGTTACGTCGATGTCGTTGTTGTAGAAGAAGGTGTAGCGGCTTTGCGTTTCGATGCTTTTCAGCACCTGCGACAACGCCGCATCGTTGAAGTCGAGCCGTATTTCCTGCGGATTATTCTGCGCGGCGGCTTGTGTGGCGAAAGTTGTTATTGCTGTAATTGACAGGCTGATGCGAACAGCGAGTCGGGTCTGAACGCAAAATTTTCGGCAATAAGTCTTGAACTTATCAAAATTTGTCATACCTTTACTGATTGATGGATTGATAGATCCGTGCGGGTAGCGGCCCGCCGGGTTTGTGTTTGATTCATTAAGGGAGCGGGAACTTCGGCAGAGGTTCCCGTGTTTTTTTTATGACAGGCTTATTTCATAGGCAGGTTCGGGTTTTAGGTTGTTTGCAGTAGGTTCGGTTTTTATTTGAGGATGATCGTATCCTCCTCGCGTTCGTAAGTGAACGGTGTGGTTATTCGGATGACTTCGAGGATCGATTCCAGCGAATCCCCGAAACGGAACTCTCCGGTAAATTTCTTCCCGATGAACTTGTCGTTCATAATCACGATCTTGACATTGAACATCTGTTCCAGCCGGTGGCATACTTGTGTGAACGGCGTCTGGTGCAGCACCCAGACGTTGTCTTTCCAGCGTACGGGCTCTTTCGAGTCGGAGATCGTGCTGAGTTTCATTTCGCCGCTCTGAATATCATACGAGAGCTGCTGGCTGGGAACCATGCGGATACACTCTCGGCTGAGCCGGCTCTCCACTTCGACGGAACCCTCCAGCAGCGTGGTGGTGATGGTCTCCGAATCGGGGTAGGCCTCGATATTGAATTTCGTACCCAGCACCTTGATCTTCAGATCCCCGGCCCGAACGATAAAAGGATGTTTTTTGTCGTGTGCCACGTCGAAATAGGCTTCTCCCGACAGGAATATCTCGCGGGTCCGGCCGGCGAATTTTTCGGGATAGATCAGTTGTGCGCCGCGGTTGAGCGTAAGCTGCGTGCCGTCGGCAAGCGTCAGGTTCTCCACCTTTTCCCATGCGTTGTTGCGGATGAGCATTTCGGGTGCGGGACGCAGGGCGGTCGCCAGCCAGCCGGAAGTGAGGAAAACGATCATGAGCGATGCCGCGGCCAGCCAGATGCGGTAGGCTTTGGTGTAGTTGCGCTCCGGCCGAGCCTTATTGACTGCGTCGGCGTGGATGCGCGTCATCAGGCGCGCGAAGGAATTCCCTGCGCTGTAACGCTCGTCTGCACAAGGACTTTTTACCTGAATACGGGTGAATAATGAATTGTTGTCGTTCGTATGTTTCGAATCAGTCATTGGGTTCCGTCTATTGTCCGTTTACAAATAAGACAAGACGGACCTGAGAAACCACTAAGCCGATTTGCGATTTTTTCAGATTTTTTTCAGGAAAGGGGCTGCGGCGGCCTTCAGACGGCGCATGGCGATGGCTAGCTGTCCTTCGACGGTGCTTGGGGAGATGTCGAGTGCCGCGGCGATCTCTCGGTGGCTCATGCCGTCCTCCTTGGCCAGCTTGAAGATGATGCGGCAGCGTTCGGGGAGCTGTTCCACAGCGTCGGTCAGCGCGCTGTTCAGCAGTTGGAAGTCAACCGCCTCGTCCGCCGGGACCGCAGGATCGATGCAGACCTGCAGTTGTACCTGTGTAAAGCCGGACATACGGTTCCGGTAGCCGCTCAGCAGGTAGTTGGTACAACTGTTGCGCACGGCGCGGTAGATATAGGCATTGAAGTTTTCGATGCCGCCGAGCATTCCGCGGCTTTTCCACAGTTGAAAAAAGAGATCGGCAACGACGTCTTCGGCCGCCTGCTGCTGGTGCAGATACATGCGTGCGAATTGGAAAAGCCGGTCGTGATAGTGCAGGTAGAGTTGCTGGAATGCCTCTTCGTTCCCTTCGGTGACTTGCCGGAGAACGTCGTCGAACGCTATTTGTGCTCTTTTTTTTGTCATGGATCGGCCCTTAGATCGCATAAGGGTAATTACAAATTTAATTATTTTATTCCGGTTCGCAAATTTTTTACAGATGTAGGCTTCCGTCTGCAGCCGCATATCGTTTTCTCCGGTATTCCGGCCGCAGCGTTTTTTCATCGGCAGAATCCGGGCCTATAGCCGGTATTTTGCAGTTGACTGCGGATTGCCGCAGCTTTTTTTCGCCGGACGAACCGGAAGCGGTTATCATATATATAAGAATGGGACGGGGAAGGGGACGGACGCATGCCATTCAGCGATTTCAGGCGGAAATCAGGAACCTTCCGTGCCGCTTTATCCAGTCGGGGAGGGGGCCGGCGGAGATTCTTGGGGGCAACTTTTTCGGAACCGGGTTTTCTAGTCTGAAAATAATAAGCTATTTTTACTCCATTGAATTTTGCAATCCCACGATGAAAGACCGCAACGTCATTACCCCCCCCCTGCATAAGGAGGCCGAGTTCGGCGAGCTTTATAAACGCTACAAAGCCCGTTTCGAAAGTTTTGCCGTCGGATATGTGCAGGACCGGCTCATCGCCGAGGATGTCGTCACGGATGCTTTCATCTACTATTGGGAAAACCGCTCCCGGCTCGATGCGGACTGCAATGCCGCGGCCTATATCCTCACGACCATACGCCACAAATGCCTGAATTACCTGCGGGCCCTGCAGGTGCGGATGCGGGTCCACAACGAAGTGGGGGACCTTCAGCGTCGCGTGGTGAGCGAGAATATCCGCTCGCTGGAGCTTTGTGATCCTCAACACCTTTTTGCCGGCGAGATCGAGAAACTGGTGCGTGATTGCATGGCTGAAATGCCGGAACTGACGCGGCAGGTTTTTACGGCCCGGCGCATCCACGGCAAGTCCTACCGCGAAATCGCGGCCGAGTGCGGGATCACCGAGCGCCGTGTGGAGACCGAGCTTGAGAAAGCGCTCGGAAAACTGCGCGAAGTCCTGCGTGATTACCTGCCACTGGTGCTTGCCGCAGGCGTTCTGGAGCGCATTCTGCGATAAAATCAAAAAAAATGTTCTTTTTTCCGGGAAACCGGGCCGCCGGGGTGCTTTATTAATGTAAAGCCCCGGAACGGGCGTGTCGTAATATGGAAAAAGAAACCTTATATCGTTTTTATAAAGGCGAAGCCACCTCCGACGAACAGCGGCGTCTGATGGAGTGGCTCGATGCCGATCAGGAAAACCGGCGTATCTTCGACCGCGAACGCGGAATGTACAATGCATTGCTGCTGTTCGCTCCGGAGGAAAAGGCCGCGCGCGGCCGTCTGCTGAATTGGCGCCGTGTAACGAGGTATGCCGTACGCCCGTTCTCGTTATATTGGCCGTCGGCATCGGTTGGGGATATGTTTCCTATAAGGAGCGGAGCTGGGCGAATCTTATGACCCGCGTGGCTGCGCCCGAAGGACAGCGCATCAATCTCACGCTGCAGGACGGTACCAATGTGTGGCTCAATTCGGGGGCCGAGATCGAATATCCGTCGCTTTTCGCAGGAAATTCCCGGCAGGTACGGCTTTCGGGCGAGGCGCTGTTCGATGTCAGCCGTGACACCCGCCGGCCGTTCGTGGTTGAGACGTTCGCCTGTAAGGTTGAGGTGCTCGGCACGCGCTTCAACGTCAATGCTGACGAGCGGCACGATGTATTCTCTACGGCGCTCATGCGCGGCAGCGTCCGGGTGAGTTCCCTTGCCGACCCGCAGCAGCAGGTCGTGCTCAAACCCCACGAAAAAGTGCAGTTGAGCGGCGGACAACTGTCGCTCCGTACGTCGGACGATCCCAACGAATATCTCTGGGCCGAGGGCCTTATTTCGGTGAGCGGCCGCAGTTTTGCAGATATACTCCACCGGTTCGAACACTGTTACGGCGTGCGTTTCGATGTGAAGCTCGACCGTATGCCTGATATTGAAGCGATGGGTAAGATCCGCATTTCGGACGGCATCGAACACGCCCTGTGCATCCTGCAGCGCAGTTGTTCTTTCCACTACGCATACGAACAAGAAACTAGCACGATAACCATATACTGACCGAACGTATAACTTTAAAACTTTGCCTGCCTATGAGATAATCCCGCATTCTATCTTTTGCCGTTATCCCGGAAAAGGAAGCCCGAAACTGTTGGAGCAGTTCCGGGCGGAAAGGACAACGGTCTCTCGCATGATTTGCGACTAACCAAAACTATTATCCTTTAATCTACAAAGATATGAAGAAAAAAAGTATCAGGCAATCAAAGAACCTGATAATCTCCCTTTTTGCTGCGTTTTTGTGCCTTGCCGCCGGGACCGTCCGGGCGCAGGCAGGCCGTGTGACTATTGATATGCAACAGGTGAAAATGACGCAGATAATGGATGAGATCGAAAAACAAACCAAATTTCTGTTTATTTACGACAAGAATATCAGCGTTGACCGCACGGCCAGCGTGCAGGTGCGCGAACAGCCGGTTGCCGAGGCTCTCGCGCAAATGCTCGCAGGCACCGATCTGACGTATGAGATCAACAGTTCGAACATCATTCTTTCGAAGCGTTCGGCGGATGCGGCGGCATCCTCATCCCTGCGCAATGTCGCGGGTGTGGTGCTCGATGCACACGGACAACCCATTATCGGCGCGTCGGTCGTTATCAAAGGTACGACGATCGGTATCAGCACCAATGTCGACGGCAGTTTCGGACTGCAGATTCCCGCTTCGGTGAAGGACCCGGTGCTCGTGGTCAATTATTTGGGCTGCGAACCGCAGGAGATCGCTGTGGGAAGCCGCGCCGATTTCCGTATCACGATGGTCGAATCGGCCGTCGCGCTGGATAACGTGGTGGTGACGGCCCTCGGTATCAAACGTCAGGAAAAGGCGCTCTCGTACAACGTCCAGCAGGTGAAATCCGAGGACATCGTTACGGTTAAGGACGCCAACTTCATGAATGCCCTCAACGGCAAGGTCGCCGGTGTGCAGATCAACTCCTCGGCGGCGGGCGTCGGCGGCGCGGCCCGCGTGGTAATGCGCGGTGCCAAATCGCTCTACAAGGACAACAACGCCCTCTATGTGATCGACGGTATTCCGATGTCGAACGTCAGCTTCGGCTCGAATGACGACGGCCTGCAGGGCAATTACATGGGGTCGGACGGCGTGGCGGACATCAACCCCGACGACATCGAGTCGATTTCGGTACTGACCGGCCCTTCAGCCGCGGCTCTCTACGGCTCGGACGCTGCCAACGGCGTGGTGCTCATCAACACCAAGAAGGGACAGGCCGACAAAACGTCGGTGACCTTCTCCAACAGCACTACCTTCTCGTCGCCTTTCGTGATGCCCCGCTTCCAGAATACCTACGGCAATGTTTCCGGGTCCTACCAGAGCTGGGGCGACAAAACCTTGCGCCGCTTCGATCCCGAAGGATTCTTCAACACGGGGTCGAACGTCAACAACTCCCTGACCTTCTCGACGGGTACGCAGAAGCACCAGACCTATTTTTCGGCCGCGACGACCAATGCCCGCAACATCCTGCCCAACAGCGGCTACAACCGTTACAACTTCACGTTCCGCGACGTCACCAAGTTCCTCAAAGACAAGCTGACCGTCGATCTGAGTGCGAGCTACATCCTGCAGGACAACAAGAACATGATCGCAGCGGGCAAATACTTCAACCCGCTGCCGGCGCTCTATCTCTTTCCGCGCGGCGACGACTTTGACAACGTGCGTCTCTACCAGCGTTGGGACGAATCGCGCAACCTCTATACGCAGGCATGGGATTACGGTTCGGGCGACATGTCGTTCCAGAACCCCTACTGGATCATGAATAAGATGATCAACCAGACTAAAAAGCGTCGTTATATGCTCAGTGCCAACCTCAAGTACGACGTAACCGATTGGCTCGACGTGACGGGCCGCGTCAAGGTCGATAACGCCGATATGGACATTACCGAGAAGCGCTATGCCGGCACCGACACCAACTTCGCGGGCGAGAAGGGTATGTATTCAATCATCAAGCGTAACGACCGTCAGATCTATGCCGATGCCATCGCCAACATCGATCTTACCTTCGCCGGGGACTACCACCTGAGCGCCAATGTCGGTGCGTCGCTCAAGGACGTCCGCATGGATTTCATGGGCTGGGGTGGCGACCTGCGCAAGATTCCCAACTTCTTCTCGATTACCAATATATCGACCACCAACTACAAGGAGCGTGAGGACGGTTCGCACATTCAGTCGCAGAGCATCTTCGCCAACGTCGAACTGGCGTGGAAGAGTATGCTTTACCTGACCGTCACCGGCCGCAACGACTGGGAATCGGCTCTCGCCTTCTCGAAATACAAGTCGTTCTTCTATCCTTCGGTCGGACTTTCGGCCGTCGTTTCCGAGATGGTCGATATGCCGGAATGGTTCTCCTTCCTCAAGGTGCGTGGTTCCTATTCGGCCGTAGGCTCTTCCTATGCGGCCTACTTGACCAAACCCTACTATGATTACAAAGGACAGACGCACGAATGGGACTCGCTTCACCGCTTCCCCAACGAGAACCTCAAGCCGGAGAAGACCAAATCGTGGGAAGTAGGTCTCAATGCCCGTTTCTTCGGCGGCAAGCTCAACTTCGACGCTACATGGTATCGTTCGGATACCTTCAACCAGACCTTCGAATCGACCCCTTCGTCCACGTCGGGTTATTCGTCGGTACTCGTGCAGGCCGGTCAGGTCCGCAATTCGGGTCTCGAAATGCTGCTGAACTACCATAATACGTGGCGTGACTTCACATGGAACACGAGCGTGACCTACACGATGAACCGCAACAAGATCATCAGGCTCGCCAACGGCGTCATCAGCCCCGTCGACGGACAGCCTATCGATATGCCCTATCTGGAGAAGGCGACCCTCGGCGACGCCGGTTCGCCGCAGGTCATCCTCTACGAAGGCGGCACGATGGGCGACCTTTACATCAACCGCGAACTGCGCACCGACCTCAACGGAAACATTTATGTCGATCCGCAGACCAACAAGGTAGAACTGACCACCACCGAGCGCCGCAAGGTCGCCAGCCTGCTGCCCAAGGGCAATATCGGCTGGAGCAACAGCTTCGCATGGAAGGGGCTGAACCTGAATGTGATGTTCGCGGCCCGTCTGGGCGGTTCTGTCGTTTCGAATACCGAGGCGTTCCTCGACTACTACGGCGTTTCGGAACGTTCGGCGGCAGCCCGTGAGGCCGGCGGCGTGCGGATAAACAACGGCATGGTCGACGCTCAGAATTACTATCAGACCATCGGTGCCGGCACGGGTGCCGGCGCATACTACATTTACGATGCGACCAACGTACGTATGCAGGAGCTGTCGCTGGCCTATACGCTGCCCAAGCGCTGGTTCCGTCAGAAGATGGCAATGACCGTTTCTCTCGTGGGCCGTAATCTGTGGATGATTTACAACAAGGCTCCGTTCGACCCCGAACTGACGCCCTCGACGGCCGACAACTTCCTGCAGGGCGTGGACTACTTCATGCTGCCCAGCTTGCGGAACATCGGATTTACCGTGAAGTTACAATTCTAAAATCCTGACCAAGATGAAAGCAAACACTATAATTCGTCGGTTCGGCCGTTTTGCGGCTTGTGTGGCCATGCTCGCCGCCGCGGCCTGCACCGGTAATTTCGAAGATTACAATACCAAACCTTTCCGCCCGTCGGACGACGACCTGAATGGCGACAACGTCGGCGTGGGCATTCTTTTTCCCGCGATGATGGAGTTCGTCACCCATTTTCAGGTCAATGCTTCGCAGATGCACGACGTGCTTGTGGCCGACGAACTGGGCGGTTACACCTCTGCCGTGAAGTCCTACCAAGGACAGAACATCGCTACCTACAATCCGTCGGACAAATTCAACGACTATATTTTCGAGCAGACATTCGCCAATTTCTACGGCAACTACTTCAAGGTCGAGACCCAGACCGGCGGCGAGGGGCCCGTTTACCAGCTGGCCCGTATCCTGCGCGTGGCGGCCATGCTGCGCGTGACCGACGCCTACGGTCCGATTCCCTATTCGAAGATGCAGAACGGCACCTTCTCGGTGCCTTACGACAGCCAGCGCGATGTCTACATGGCGATGATCGACGATTTGGATGCGGCGATGGAGACGCTCTACACGTTCGCGTCGGCCGGTGACGGCATTCTGATGCGCGATTTCGATATCAGCTCTTTCAAGGGCGATTCGCGGCTGTGGGTGAGCTTCGCCAATACACTCAAACTGCGGATGGCCATTCGCATGAGCGGTGTGGAGCCGGAAGCGCGCCGCATCGCCGAAGAGGCTGTGCGCGATATGGCGACATACGGTCTGATAGACGCCAATGCCGAGAACCTGAGCTTCTCGTCCGATTCCCGTCAGAATCCGTTCTACACGCAAGCGACGAGCACCTCTTGGCAGGACCTGCGGTCGAACGCCAGCATCGTGATGTACATGAACGCCTACGAGGATCCGCGCCGGGCTTCCTATTTTTCGAAGTCGGGCTACGACGGGATCTACGTCGGTGTGCGTGCGGGCATTCAGAATGTGACGCCGACCGACTATGCGACCTACTCTTATCCGCTCTTCGCCGAAAAGGACCCCGTGCCGGTGATGTACGCTTCGGAAAGCTGGTTCCTGCGTGCCGAGGGCGCTCTGCTGGGCTGGACGATGGGCGACACGGCCGAAAACCTCTATAACACGGGTGTCAAAACCTCGCTCGAACTTTGGGGAAACGGCTCTTCGTACGAGACTTATATCGCTTCCGAAACGGCTCCCGCGCTCTCCTATGCGGATCCGCGCAACAAGCATAACGTTTCGGATTTCGGTACGGCCGTATCGGTCAAATGGGCTGACGACGGCAACGAACTGGAGCGCATCATCACCCAGAAATGGATCGCCAACCATATGATCGGCCACGAAGCATGGGCTGACGTGCGCCGGACGGGCTATCCCCGCCTGTTGCAGGTGGTCAACAACCTGAGCGGCGGTATGTGGGGCAATGTAGACAGCAGCAAGGGAATGCGCCGCCTGCACTATCCCCAGTCGGAGTACGACAACAACCGCGAGAACGTACTCAGGGGCGTCGAATTGCTCGGCGGCAGTGACCTGCACGGCACCGATGTGTGGTGGGCGAAGAAATAAGACCTTAAAATGATAATACCAAGTGTGATATGAAAAAGAAGATAATTTCCCTGATGATAGCGGTCCTTGCGGCCGGGGCCTTTGTCTCGTGCAGCGACTGGACCGAACCCGAAGCGCGGGACTTCACGCAGCACAAGCCCGCATCCTATTACGAGAACCTGCGTGCATGGAAAGCCGACAAGAGCCATCCAATCGCCTTCGGCTGGTTCGGCGGCTGGGACCCCACGGGGGCCACGACGGCGACCAGCCTGATGGGGATTCCCGACAGCGTTTCGCTGGTGGCCAACTGGGCGACTTTTTCCCTTACGCCCGAACAGATGGAAGAGGTCGTTCAGGTCAAGAAGCTGAAAGGTACCGACGTGGTCGTGACCATCCTGCTGACCAACGTCGGCGCCAAGGCGACGCCCGAAGAGGTGACCGCCGGTGTCGAGGATACATGGGAGCAGGTGCGCCTGATGCGCGAGTATTGGGGCTGGACGGACGATGCAGATGCCGCCCAGATCGAGGCGGCCATCCGCAAATACGCCAACGGGTTGGTCGACGAGGTGCTCAAATACGGTTATACGGGTCTCGACCTCGACTATGAACCCGGTTTGGGGTCTTACCACAACGGCAATATCGTGATGAATCAGTCCCAGCAGGGCGATATCTATGCCGGCACCTCCCCCTCGCAGCGTACGACGTGGTTCGTCGATGAATGCTCCAAACGTCTCGGTCCGAAATCGGGAAGCGGCAAACTGCTGATCGTTGACGGACTGGTGTCGTCGATGCCTAAGGAGACAATCGAATGCTTTGATTACTATATTCTGCAGACATACGCTTTGACAGCCCAGTCTTCGCTGGATTCCTACCGTTTGGCCGGGCTGGTCAACGCCTTCGGTGACATAATCGACGAGGAGACCATCACCAACCGCACTCTTGTTACCGAGAATTTCGAACCCGAAGCGATGTGGAAATACGGTGGAACGAGCTGTCGCCTTCCGGACGGGACCTACACCAATTCGCTGCAGGCCATGGCGCTCTGGCAGCCGGCCAACGGATTTCGCAAGGGCGGCATCGGCGCTTACCAGATGCAGAACGACTTCAAGAATGACTGTTACAAATATTTCCGCGCCGCCATCAACGCCATGGACAAGTTGGAAAAGGGCGGAACGGAAGCTGACGACCAGCAATAATAAAACCGAATGAGATTATGAAAAATATGCTGAATATCCGCATCTGCCGGGCCTTATTCGCAGGTGCGCTGCTGACCGGGCTCGTTACCGGCTGCGACAATGCCGATCTCGGTGCGCTCGACAATGCCGCCTATATCAAAGAGGCTCAGAAAGCGTCGAGTACGACCGTCAAGGTCGAGGATGACGGCGGTAAGACTTCGCTTACCGTTCGTCTGGGCGGTAAGGGCGATACAGAGACCGCTTTCCGCTTCGAGATGAATCCCGACGTGCTGGAGCGTTATAATGCACTTAACGGAACTTCGTACGTACAGTTGCCGGAAACCTGTTTTGAACTGCCTGCCGATCCTGTCATAGTTCCGGCCGGCGAAGTGACTGCCGCACCTGCGCAAATCGACATCCTGCCCTTCTCCGAAGAGATGGATGATTCGGGTTCTGTCTACGCTCTGCCCGTGACGCTGCGCTGTGTAAGCGGCGGTATGAAGATGTTGGGCGATGCGTCCGATTTCCTGATCGTCTGCGAGCGAAAGAAGATCATTCCCGTTCCGATCTTCAATAGCGAATACCGGACCGGAGGCTCCAGCAAACTGAACCGTGTGATGCTGAACATGAAGGATGCGCCCATCACCTTCAATGCCTATACCATCGAGTTCAAGATGTACAAAGAGGAGTTCACGGCCCGTAACTACATGATCGTCGGTTTCGACAACGGCGAGGGAAATATCAACAACCGTATGTGGGTCCGCTTCGAGGCTTCGTCCACCACTTCGGATGTGGTGAACCGTTGGATGCAGATGAACACCATGGCCCAGCCCGGCCAAACTGCTGTGACGCCCTGCGAGGCGAAGAAGTGGCAGCATGTGGCCATCGTCTTCGACGGCGCTGCGACGAGCCTTTACCTCGATGGTGAGCAGGTCGTACAGAAATCGGCTCCGCGCAATACCGTTACGTTCAAGTATTTTGCCCTGCTGCCGCAGCCCAGCTACTGCAATACGACCATCTCGTTCAGCGAAGTGCGCCTGTGGAACGTGGCCCGCACCTCCACTCAGCTCAAGAACAACGTGAATAACGTCGATCCCAAGAGCGAAGGCCTGCTGGGCTACTGGAAGATGAACGAAGGCCATGGGTACACGTTTGAGGACGCCACTGGCAACGGCAATACCGCCGAATGCGAATATTCGCGTGCCGGCGACTTGTGGGACCCGCAGTCTTACGGCCCTGCGACCGGATTGGAATGGGCGCCCGACATGGACAATATGTAACTCTTGTTCCGTTCGCTCTTTTTTGCTAATTTAGAACCGAGTTAATGGAGCGCAGGGGCCCTGCAATACGCCCCTGCGCTTTTTCAGCGATAAAAACTACTGGAATATGGAAAAAAGACTCTTTCTGTTCGGCGGTTTGGCCGCCGTCGCTGCGACGGGATGCGCCCGGCAGTCCGAAGCGCCGGCCCGTCCAATGAACATCCTCTATATCATGACCGACGACCATACGGCGCAAATGATGAGCTGTTACGATACGCGTTACGCTTCGACGCCCAATCTCGACCGCATCGCCGCCGAGGGCGTGCGTTTCACCAACAGTTTCGTCGCCAATTCCTTGAGCGGTCCCAGTCGCGCCTGTATGCTTACGGGCAAGCATTCCCACAAAAACGGTTTTTACGACAACACGACCTGCGTCTTTGACAATACGCAGCAGACTTTCCCCAAGCTGTTGCAACAGGCCGGATACGAAACGGCCGTCGTCGGCAAATGGCATCTCGAAAGTCTGCCCACCGGGTTCGACCATTGGGAGATCGTTCCCGGACAGGGCGATTACTACAATCCCGATTTTATCCGCCAGACAGGTGATACGGTGCGTTCCGAAGGGTACATTACCAACCTTATTACCGACAAGAGTCTCGATTGGCTGCGTTCGGGGCGTGATCCGGAGAAACCTTTCTGCCTGCTGGTGCATCATAAGGCCCAGCACCGCAATTGGATGGCCGACACCTGCAATCTGGCGCTTTACGAAGAGCTGGACTTTCCGCTTCCCGATACTTTTTTCGATGATTACGAGGGGCGTCCGGCCGCCGCAGCGCAGGAGATGAGCATTATGAAGGACATGGACCTGATCTATGACCTCAAAATGTGGCGGCCCGATAAGCGGAGTCGCCTGAAAGGCACCTACGAAGCGTTTGTCGGGCGGATGAATCCCGAACAGCGGGCGGCGTGGGACCGATTCTATACGTCGTTGATCGAGGATTTCTACCGCCGCAATCCGCAGGGCCGAGAACTGGCTCAATGGAAATTCACGCGTTATATGCGTGACTATATGAAAGTACTGAAATCGCTCGATGACAATGTCGGTCGCCTGCTGGATTATCTCGACGAGTCGGGGCTGGCCGAAAACACGCTGGTGGTCTACACTTCCGATCAAGGTTTCTACATGGGTGAGCACGGCTGGTTTGACAAGCGTTTCATGTACGAGGAGTCGTTCCGCACGCCGTTGGTGATGCGTCTGCCGGGCGGTGTCCGCGGCGACATCGCCGAAATGGTGCAGAATATCGACTATGCGCCGACATTCCTCGAACTGGCCGGAGTCGCCGTGCCCGACGACATACAGGGTGTTTCGCTGCTGCCGTTGCTGCGGGGCGAACATCCTGCTGGCTGGCGGCGCTCGTTGTACTACCATTTCTACGAATATCCGGCCGAACACATGGTCAGGCGCCATTACGGCGTGCGTAACGACCGCTGGAAGCTGATCCATTTCTACAATGACATCGACCAATGGGAGCTTTACGACCTGCAGGAAGATCCGCACGAACTGCGGAACCTTTACGGCCTGCCGGAATATGCTGCGCCCCGGCGGGAAATGACGGATGAGCTGGTGCGCCTGCAGACTCAGTACGGCGATACGCTGGCTCTGCGCAGGAACGGACGTGTAACGGCCGCAAACGGCAATTGATCGTGACCGGGCGCATGACACTTGTTCGCATTTATGCTGCGTTGGCTGTGGGAATGTGGCTCATGGCCTGCACCGGGCCTGCGCCGGATGAACGGCCCGTGCTGATTCCCGCTCCGCAGAAAACGATATGGGGCGACGGGACCTACCGGCTCCCTGAACGGTTGCAGTTGGGCATCGCCGATACGGTTCTCATCGCCGCGGCCGGCTACGTGAACGAGGTGCTGGCGCCTTATGGCACTGTCGCCGTAGATCGGTGCGACCGGGGAGATATCGTGTTGGAACTCGATTCGGCCGCCTTGCCGCCTGAAGGGTACCGCCTGTCGGTGACGCACGCCGGCGTACGGATCGGGGGCGGTTCCTACCGGGGCGTCGTCAATGGCATCGCCACGCTGCGGCAGCTGTTGCCAGCGAAAGCCGGAAGCGGAGCGAAGATTCCTTATGCGGAGATCGCCGATCGGCCGGCGTTCGGATGGCGCGGCGTGATGCTCGACGTGAGCCGGCACTTTTTCGACAAAGAGGAGATTTTTACGCTGCTGGACCAGATGGCCCGGCTCAAGCTCAACAAATTTCATTGGCATCTGACCGACGATCAGGGCTGGCGGATTGAGATTCCGTGTTATCCCGAACTCACGCAAGAGGGGGCATGGCGGCTTTTCAACCGGCAGGACACGTTGTGTATGGGCCGCGCGGCGCGGGAACAAAACGACGATTTCCTGCTTCCCGTCCGGCGGCTGCGGACCGATGGCGCCGACACGCTTTACGGGGGATATTATACACGGAAGGATATCCGCGAGGTGGTGGCCTATGCCGCGGTTCGGGGTATCGACGTGATTCCCGAAATCGACATGCCCGGCCATTGCTTGCAGGCCATCGACAGCTATCCGTGGCTGGCCTGTTTCGGACGCGGTTCGTGGGGGCAATCCTTCTCTTCGCCGCTGTGCGTGGGCAAGGACCGGACACTGGCGTTCTGCGAAAGTGTCTGGGAAGAGCTTTTCGAACTTTTCCCCTATGAATATGTTCACATGGGTGGCGACGAGGTCGATAAGAGCAACTGGAAACGTTGTCCCGACTGTCAGACCCGTATGCGTGCCGAAGGGCTGCCTGACGAAGCGGCTCTTCAGGCGTGGTTCATGCACCGTATGCAGCGCTTTTGCGAAGCCCGCGGACGCCGCATGATCGGCTGGGACGAGATACTGGAAGGCGGAGCCGTTCCCGGTGCTACGGTCATGTGGTGGCGGCCGTGGGAACCGCAGTCCGTGAGTGCGGCCACCCGGCAGGGCTGTGAGGTCGTCCTCTGTCCGCAGTCGTGGTTCTATTTCTCGCTGGAAGAGGACGCAAACTCGCTCGCGCGCATCTGTCGCTTCGATATGCTGCCGGACTCGCTGTCCGATGCGCAGAAAAGACAGATCAAAGGTGTGCAGGGCAACCTCTGGACCGAAAAAATCCCCACGTGGTCCCGTGCGGAATATATGTTTTACCCGCGCCTGCTCGTTTTGGCCGAGAAAGGGTGGACCGAGCCGGGCAAGTTCGACGAGGACGCTTTCATGTCGCGGCTGCTGGACTATTGCCGACGGCTGGATGATGAGGGTGTCAACTATCGGATTCCGTCGCTGACGAATTATCATGCTGTCAGCGTCTTCACCGATTCGGTCCGGACTGCCGTCGTCTGTCCGCTGCCCGGTGCCGTTTTGCGCTATACACTCGACGGCTCGGTGCCGACCGTAAACTCGCCGCGTTACGACGCCCCGCTGGTTATCCGCGACGATTGTATGCTGCACATCCGGCCCTACCATGCCGACGGCCGTACGGGCGACTGGATAACCGTCCGCTATGAGAAGCAGGATTATGCGCGGCCTTTGGAGCCGCGGGACACTGAACCCGGTTTGTGCGTCGATTGGTACTTCCGCCGTTTTCCCGGTTGCGACGCGATCGGCATTCCGGAGACTCTTTACGCTGCCGGCGGCCGTTGTGTCGTCGATTCGGTCTGTTTCCCTCGTGCGGCT
>OGPG01001586.1_pt1 | contig 15458 bp, 10 predicted proteins | sample 1552851 | NCBI WGS metagenome assembly OGPG01 (sample SAMEA2579909, study PRJEB22360) | human gut metagenome | biome: human gut; feature: human-associated habitat; material: faeces | place: Denmark | collected 2008/2010 | reverse complement strand
GACAGAGCCGCCCGTGTTGTTGAACGCGTCCATCAGCTCCGCGGCGAGCTTTTTGCTCATTTCGCGCTCGCTGCGCTTGCGGGTATTGATGACGATCCAACGAATCGCGAGGGTCTGGCGACGCTCGGGACGAATTTCGATAGGAACCTGGTAGTTCGCACCGCCGACGCGGCGCGCCTTGACTTCGACCATCGGCATGATGTTGTTGATCGCCTGATTGAAAATATCGATCGCGGGCTGTCCGATTTTGGCGGACATCGCCTCGAACGCGTCGTATACGATCGCCTGAGCGGTTCCTTTCTTGCCGTCCACCATCACCTGATTGACGACCTTCGTGACAACCTTCGAATGATAGATGGGATCGGGCAATACGTCCCTCTTGGGAACGCCTCCTCTTCTTGGCATAGGTAATTCCTCCTTGTAAATTTTCGGGTACCGACACGCAAAAATTTTATCGGTACCAAGGGGCTGACCCTCATGTACAGCTATCGCTTGCCGGAAAACCGGTAGCGAACCTTCTGCCGTCTGACGGCATACTGCCTACAACTGATCGGGCTTATTTTGTCAATAACCGAAATTTGTAGGAATGCGTGAAAAATTGATCTTACTTGCCTTTCTTTGCGCCGTACTTGGATCTCGCCTGCTTGCGCTTTGCGACACCCGCGGTATCCAACGCGCCGCGGACGATGTGGTATCTGACGCCCGGAAGGTCCTTGATTCTGCCGCCGCGGATTAAAACCGAGCTGTGTTCCTGCAGATTGTGGCCTTCGCCGGGGATATATACCGTACCTTCCTGCTTGTTGGTCAAACGCACTCTCGCGATCTTTCTGAGCGCGGAGTTCGGCTTTTTGGGAGAAGTGGTGGTCACGGACAAGCAAACGCCTCTCTTCTGCGGACAATTGTCCAGAATAGGAGACTTGGACTTGTACGTAATCTTCTCTCTGCCCTGTCTGATTAACTGGTTGATGGTTGGCATACGTTTCCTCCTTTTTTAATTTCGGTTATTTCCAAAAAACCGCCAAGCGATTTTCGAGAAAGCTGCTTATCGCGTATTCACGCAATGATTATTGTATCAATTTTCCGCGGATTAGTCAACCGAATTGCAGGGATAATCTCCCTTTTCGGCTTATTTTTCCGCAGAAATCGCGGTGACCTGCGGGGAGAGGTTTTTGTACTCTTTGACGCCCGTGCCCGCGGGGATGAGCTTGCCGATGATGACGTTTTCCTTCAGCCCGATCAGCGGATCGATCTTGTTTTTGATCGCGGCTTCGGTGAGAACGCGCGCGGTCTCCTGGAAGGACGCCGCGGACAGGAAGGATTCCGTCGCGAGCGCGGCCTTCGTGATGCCGAGCAGGGTGCGCTTTCCGGTCGCGGGGCACTTGCCCGCTTCCAGCGCCTGGAGGTTTTCGTCCTCAAAGCGGAAGATATCCAGCTTTTCGCCCGGAAGAATATCCGTGTCGCCCGGGTTTTCCACCTGAACCTTCTTCAGCATCTGGCGGACGATGATCTCGACGTGTTTGTCGTTGATATCGACGCCCTGCGAACGGTAGACGGACTGAATTTCCTTTAAGATATAGTCCTGAACGCCCTTGACGCCCTGGGTCTTTAAGATATCCTGCGGATAGACCGCGCCGTTGGTCAGAATCGTCCCGGGGACAACTTCGTCCCCCGTCTTGACGAGGACGCCGAAGCCGAAGGGAATGAGGTAATCCTTCGCCTCACCGGTCGGCGTATCGACGATGACGTGGAGGAGTTTATCCTTTTCCTCGATGCGAACGATGCCGCCCACTTCGCAGACGATCGCCGAGCGCTTGGGACGGCGCGCCTCGAAGAGCTCTTCGACGCGCGGCAGACCCTGCGTGATGTCGCCCGTGCTCGCGATACCGCCCGTATGGAAGGTACGCATCGTCAGCTGGGTACCCGGCTCGCCGATGGACTGTGCGGCGATGATACCAACCGCCTCGCCGACCGTGATCGGCTGGCCGTTTGCAAGGGAGGAACCGTAGCACTTCTTGCACACGCCGTGACGGGTGCGGCAGTTCAAAATAGAGCGGATCTTGATGTGCGTCGTGCCGCGGCTGATGATGAGGTCAGCTTCGGCGTCGCCAATCATCTTATCCTTAGAGACGAGCACGTTGCCATTCTCGTCACAGTAATCGTCAAGCAGGTAGCGGCCCACAATACGCTCCTTAAGCGGCTCAATGGACTCGTTACCGGATTTGATTTCGAACACTTCCAGACCCTCGGTCGTACCGCAGTCATCCTGACGAACGATAACATCCTGAGAAACGTCAACCAGACGTCTGGTCAGATAACCGGAGTCAGCCGTTCTCAGAGCCGTATCGGCAAGGCCCTTACGAGCACCACGGGAGGAAATGAAGTATTCCAAAATGTTCAGGCCTTCACGGTAGTTCGCCTTGATCGGAATTTCGATCGTCTTACCGGACGTATTCGCGATCAGACCGCGCATGCCGGCCAGCTGACGGATCTGGTTCATAGAACCACGGGCGCCGGAGTCTGCCATCATGAAGATCGGGTTGTAACGGTCAAGGCCGTCCTGCAGGGCTTTCGTAACGTCGTTCGTCGCCTTTTCCCAAGTCTTCAGAACCGCGCTGTAACGCTCGCCGTCGGAGAGGAAGCCGTCGCGGAAATCTGCGGTAATCTCGCTGATCTCTGCCTCTGCCTTTGCAAGAATCTCCTGCTTCTGCGGCGGAATAGTCGCATCGCAGACAGCAACGGTGATTGCGCCGATGGTGGAATACTTGTAGCCCTGTGCCTTAATGGCATCGAGCATTTCGCTCGTGATTGCCGTGCCGTGCTTTTTGATGCACTTGTCGATGATCTTGCCGAGCTGCTTCTTACCGACGAGGAAATCGACCTCAAACTTGAGGATGTTCTCCGGGTCGGTGCGGTCAACAAAGCCGAGATCCTGCGGGATCGGGCGGTTGAAGATCATGCGGCCCATCGTCGTATCGACAAGACCCGTATATGTCTGGCCGTTGTACTCCACGGTTCTTCTGACCTTGATCTTGGAGTGCAGCGTGATATATTTTGCGTCATACGCCATGAACGCTTCGTCCATGTTGCGGAATACCTTGCCTTCACCGGTCTCTCCGTCCTTATCGAGCGTAAGGTAATAAGAACCGAGAACCATATCCTGCGACGGGACCGCAACAGGGCTGCCGTCGGAAGGCTTTAAGAGGTTGTTTGCAGCCAGCATGAGGAAGCGTGCCTCTGCCTGTGCTTCTGCGGAAAGCGGCACATGCACAGCCATCTGGTCGCCGTCGAAGTCCGCGTTGAACGCGGTGCAGACGAGCGGATGCAGCTTAATGGCGCGGCCCTCAACGAGGACCGGCTCAAACGCCTGAATGCCCAGACGGTGCAGCGTAGGTGCACGGTTCAGCATGACCGGATGGTTCTTGATGACAATCTCCAGTGCGTCCCAAACCTCGCTCTTCGCGCGCTCTACGGCCTTTCTTGCAGCCTTGATGTTGCCGGCGGCACCGGTCTCGACAAGGCGCTTCATAACAAACGGTTTAAAGAGCTCCAGTGCCATTTCCTTCGGCAGGCCGCACTGGTACATTTTCAGCTCCGGGCCAACAACGATAACGGAACGGCCGGAATAGTCAACACGCTTACCGAGCAAGTTCTGACGGAAGCGGCCCTGCTTGCCCTTCAGCATATCGGAAAGGGACTTGAGCGGGCGGTTATTCGGGCCGGTGACCGGTCTGCCGCGGCGGCCGTTGTCGATGAGGGCATCGACGGCTTCCTGCAGCATACGCTTCTCGTTGCGCACGATGATGTCCGGCGCGCCGAGCTCGATGAGTCTCTTCAGACGGTTGTTTCTGTTGATAACTCGTCTGTACAGGTCGTTCAGGTCACTCGTTGCAAAGCGGCCGCCGTCCAACTGTACGAGCGGACGGATATCCGGCGGGATAACCGGCACGGCATCGAGGATCATCCACTCCGGGCGGTTGCCGGAGATACGGAAGGATTCCACAACCTCAAGACGCTTGAGAATGTGCACGCGCTTCTGTCCCTGCGCGGTTTCGAGGTCTTTTTTGAGCTCTTCGCTGAGCTTTTCGCAGTCGATATCCTCGAGCAGCTTCTTCACAGCTTCAGCGCCCATGGACGCCTCGAAGTCGTCCTCATATTTTTCACGCATGTCGCGGTATTCCTTTTCGGTGAGCGTCTGCATCTTAGAGAGCTCACGAACGGAACCCGGATCCGTAACGATGTAAAGTGCGAAATACAGAACCTTTTCCAGTACGCGCGGGGAAAGGTCAAGAATCAGACCCATGCGGGACGGGATGCCCTTAAAGTACCAGATGTGCGAAACCGGCGCTGCAAGCTCAATGTGACCCATGCGCTCACGGCGAACCTTGCTGCGCGTCACTTCAACGCCGCAGCGCTCGCAGACCTTGCCCTTAAAGCGGATGCGCTTATACTTGCCGCAATGGCACTCCCAGTCCTTTGTCGGTCCGAAAATGCGCTCGCAGTAAAGGCCGTCGCGCTCCGGCTTCAATGTACGGTAGTTGATGGTCTCGGGCTTCGTGACCTCACCGTACGACCAGGAGCGAATCTGCTCGGGCGATGCAAGGCCGATCTTTATTGATTCAAAAACGTTAAACTCCATATATGCGATCCTTTCCTTTCACCCGAAATTAGAACTCGTCGTCGATGCCGTCAAACAAATCGTTATCGGAGCCTTCAAACTCATCATCGTCGCCGGTAGAGAAGAAGTCGTCCTCTTCCCCGTCTTCGTTCTCGATGGAATAGCCGTCGAAATCGCCGTCCGTTGCGACGTTTTCTTCATCAAAGACCTGATCGCCCGGGGTGAGACCCACATCATCGTCATCGTCGAAGCTCTGGCGCAGGTCAATCTCCTCGTTGTCCTTATCCAGTACCTTGATGTCGAGGCCGAGTGCCTGCAGTTCCTTGATAAGAACGCGGAAGGATTCGGGAATGCCCGGCTTCGGCACGTTCTGGCCCTTAACAATGGCTTCGTAGGTCTTTACACGGCCCACAACGTCGTCGGACTTCACCGTCAGAATCTCCTGCAGGGTGTAAGCCGCGCCGTAAGCCTCCAACGCCCAAACTTCCATTTCGCCGAAGCGCTGGCCGCCGAACTGCGCCTTGCCGCCCAAAGGCTGCTGGGTAACGAGGGCATACGGACCGGTGGAACGGGCGTGAATCTTATCGTCAACAAGATGATGGAGCTTGAGGTAGTACATGTAGCCAACGGTAACCGGGTTATCGAAATACTCGCCGGTACGACCGTCACGCAGACGGAACTTGCCGTCCTCACTCATGCCCGCCATGCGGAAGCACTCGCGGATATCCGCTTCGTGTGCGCCGTCGAATACCGGGGTCATAATCTTCCAGCCGAGTGCGTTTGCCGCCATGCCGAGGTGAACCTCGAGAACCTGTCCGATATTCATACGGGACGGAACGCCCAACGGGTTCAGAACGATGTCAAGCGGTGTACCGTCCGGCAGGAACGGCATCTCTTCCATCGGCAAAATGCGGGAAACAACACCCTTGTTACCGTGGCGGCCGGCCATCTTATCGCCGACGGAGATCTTTCTCTTCTGTGCGATATAGCAGCGCACGACCTTGTTGACGCCGGGGCTCAGCTCATCGCAGTTGTCTCTCGTGAAGACCTTAACGTCCACAATGGTGCCGTACTCGCCGTGCGGAACACGGAGGGACGTATCGCGAACCTCGCGGGCCTTTTCACCGAAGATGGCGCGCAGCAGGCGCTCTTCGGCGGTCAGCTCGGTTTCGCCCTTCGGCGTGACCTTACCAACCAGAATATCGCCGGCGTGAACCTCCGCACCCACACGAATGATGCCGCGGTCATCAAGGTCGCGCAGCAGATCTTCGTTGACGTTCGGGATGTCGCGGGTAATCTCTTCCGCGCCGAGCTTTGTATCTCTGGCTTCCATCTCATACTCTTCGATATGGATGGAGGTATAAACGTCGTCGCGTACGATTTTCTCGTTTAGCAGAACGGCGTCCTCGTAGTTGTAGCCTTCCCAGGTCATGAAGCCGATGAGCGCGTTCTTGCCAAGCGCGATCTCGCCGTTCTTAATGGCCGGGCCGTCCGCCAGAACATCGCCCACTTCAACGCGGTCGCCGCGGTTGACGATCGGGACCTGGTTGATGCAGGTGCTCTGGTTGGAACGCATGAACTTTGTGACGACATAGTCGTCGATATCGCCGTTATCGGTCGTCACGCGAATGAGGTCTGCACTGACGCTCTTAACGACACCTGCGCGTTCGCACAGGACGCAGACGCCGGAGTCGACGCCTGCTTTATACTCCATGCCGGTACCGACGATCGGAGACTCGGTGCGGAGCAGCGGAACTGCCTGACGCTGCATGTTCGCGCCCATCAGAGCACGGTTCGCGTCATCGTTTTCGAGGAACGGGATCATCGCCGTTGCAACGGAGAAGACCATACGCGGGGAAATATCCATGTAATCGACGCGGGTCGGCTCAACCTGAATGAACTCGCCCTTGAAACGTGCGAGAACGCTGTCGTTTGCAAAGGTGTTGTCTTCATTCAGCTTTTCGTTTGCCTGCGCAACGATGAACTCGTCTTCCACGTCCGCCGTCATGTAAACGACTTCGTTCGTAACCTTGCCCGTCGCCTTATCAATCTTTCTGTACGGCGCTTCAATGAAGCCGTAGTGGTTGATTCTTGCGAACGTTGCAAGATAGGAGATCAGACCGATGTTCTGACCTTCCGGGGATTCGATCGGGCACATGCGGCCGTAGTGTGTGTAGTGAACGTCTCGAACCTCGAAGCTCGCACGGTCACGGGAAAGGCCGCCCGGGCCCAAAGCGGAGAGACGGCGCTTATGCGTCAGCTCTGCCAGCGGGTTCGTCTGGTCCATGAACTGGGACAGCGGAGAAGAACCGAAGAATTCCTTGATCGCTGCAACGACCGGACGGATATTGATGAGAGAATGCGGTGTAAGGGATTCCATATCCTGACCTTGCAGCGTCATGCGCTCGCGGATCACGCGCTCCAAGCGGGAGAAGCCGATGCGGAACTGGTTCTGCAGCAGCTCGCCGACGGAACGGATACGGCGGTTGCCGAGCTGGTCGATATCGTCCGTAAAGCCGAGACCGACAGCAAGGCAGGTCATGTAGTTGATGGAGGAGAAAATATCATCAATGATGATGTGGTTCGGGATCAACTCGTCATGACGTGCGGTGAGCTGCTCTTTGAGCTTCTCTTCGTCGTCGCCGCACTCTTCGAGAATCTCGGAGAGCACTGCGTAGCGCACACGTTCGTTGATGCCGCACTCTGCCTCTGCATCAAAGGAAACGTATTTTGCGATATCGACCATGCCGTTCGAGATGACCTTCGTCTCCTTGTCGTCCTCAAGGGCAACCCAGGCGGTGGTCACACCGGCGTTGTCGATGTCTTCGGCAAGCGTGCGGGACACAACGGTGCCCGCCTCTGCCATCACCTCGCCGGTCGCCGGGTTGACGATCGGGCGGGAAAGCTGACGGCCGGTGATTCTGCCGGCAAGGTTCAGCTTCTTATTGTACTTATAACGGCCGACTCTGGAGAGGTCGTAGCGTCTCGGGTCGAAGAACAGGCCGTTCAAATGGAACTGCGCGCTTTCAACCGTGGGCGGCTCGCTCGGACGGAGCTTTCTGTACACCTCAAAGAGGCCTTCCTCCATGGTGTGCGTGGTATCCTTATCGATGGTCGCAAGGATGCGCTCGTCTTCGCCGAAGTATTCCTTGATCTCTTCGTCGGTGCCGAGACCGAGTGCGCGGATGAACGCGGTCATCGGAAGCTTTCTGTTTTTATCGATACGCACGTAGAGTACGTCGTTCACATCGTTTTCGTACTCCAGCCATGCGCCGCGGTTCGGAATGACGGTGGAAGAGAAAAGCTGTTTGCCTGTTTTATCGTACTCCATCTTATAATAGACGCCCGGAGAACGAACAAGCTGGGAAACGATAACACGTTCTGCGCCGTTGATCACAAAGGTGCCGGACGGTGTCATCAGCGGGAAATCGCCCATGAAGACTTCAGATTCCTTGATCTCGCCCGTTTCCTTGTTGAGAAGGCGTGCAGTGACGCGCAGGGCTGCCGCATAGGTAGCATCGCGCTCTTTGCATTCCGTTACCGTGTAATTGGGTTTTTCGTCGAGCTTGTAGTTCACGAAGTCCAGAACCAGATTTCCGTTGAAATCCGTAATGCCGGAGACGTCGTCAAAAACTTCCCTCAGACCTTCCTTCAGGAACCAGTCGTAGGAATTTTTCTGAATCTCGATCAGGTTCGGCATATCGAGAACTTCATTGATGTGCGAGAAGCTCATGCGTGTGTTCTTGCCAAGCTGTACCGGCTTAACATTCACCATTGACTCAACCACTCCATTCTTAGTATTTGACCCGTGTTTTTAAGCAAAATCACTTAAAAACGGCGGAAAGAATATCCGTTCATGTGAATTTTATAGATTATGCTTGATTATTTTTCGGAACTGTGTTATAATGCAGATCAGAGAAAGAAATGGCATATCTATCCATGATGATACATTGTAATATGATACACCGTATCTGTGGATTTGTCAAGCCTTTTCCCGAAATTTTTCGAGTTTTATTCCCTTTTTCTTTTCTCAAATTCCAAAGCAGAATAAATTGAATTTTGACCCGTATACCCGATAGCACATGGACCTTGTAAACTGCAATCGGGCTTTATTTTTATCCGCTGCTAATCATTTTAATTTGAGGAGGAACACTGTATGAAAAAGCATTTCGCAAAGCAGATTTTCGCCGCTGCCCTTGCAATCAGCTTCGTGTGCGGGCTTTCGGCATGCCGTGAACGCGAAGAAGAGCAACTCACGTTAAAGCCGGTGATTTATCTTTATCCGGAAGAAAAAACGGACATCTCGGTTACGCTCGCGTACGACGGAACGCTCACTTGCACCTACCCGAATTACAAAACCGGCTGGCATGTTTCGGCGAAACCTGACGGTACTCTGACGGACGAGGACGGCCAAACGTATAACTACCTGTACTGGGAAGGCACGGACAGCGCGGAATACGATCTTTCCCACGGCTTCTGCGTAGCGGGCAGCGACACCGCCGCTTTCCTCGAAAATGCCTTGCGCGACCTCGGACTCACCCGCAAAGAAGCGAATGAATTCATCGTGTACTGGCTTCCCCAGATGCAGGAAAATCCCTATAATCTCATCGCGTTTCAGTCCGACTGCTATACGCAGGTGGCGCAGCTGGATATCTCCCCCGCGCCCGACACGCTCCTTCGGGTCTTCATGGCGTGGAAACCGCTTGAAGAGAAAGTCGACATTCCCGCGCAAACGCTCACCGCTCCCGCCCGCGACGGCTTCACAGCGGTGGAATGGGGCGGCAGCCGCATAAACTGAACCGTAGCTCTTGCCCGTGCAGAGTCTCACAGCGTTCATACCGCTTAAAAACACGCAAAACCTTCCCGGTTTCCAAACGGAAACGAAACCGGGAAGGTTTTTGTTTTGTTTATGTTGAATTTTGGATGCCGAAGAAATTAAGTTAAAAAGCGAAAGCCACTTTCAAAACGAATGATTGCGTTTTAAGTATGTACTTGCGTGTACTTTTACGCGGATTCGCTTACGTTTCTGCCTCTTTCCCCTCGCCTTTTTCGTCCGCCTCGGTATCCTCGCAGGCACAGATGGACGCGAACGTGTAGGACTCCAGCTTATTGCGCACAAGCTGCGAGACCTCACCGTAGATGTGATGCAAACGGCACGAGGTGCGCTGGCAGCTGTACGCATCGCCCTGGCAGCGGGAAATCATATACGGCCCCTCCACCGCCTCGATCACGCTGCGCAGCGTGATCTCCTTCGGCGGCTTTGCAAGCTCATAGCCGCCCTTTGCGCCCTTATACGAGCGCACGATGCCGTCCGAAACGAGCGTGCGCAGAATCTTCAGCGTAAAGCGCAGCGTGACGCTTGTGCGCTCCGAGATCGTTTTGGCATCTGCGCGCCCGGGGTTCACGGCCAAAAATTCCACGATGCGGACTGCGTAGTCCGCTTCCAGTGTCATGTGCATGGTATGTGCCTATCCTTTCGGGATCAATCCAGAAAATCCTTCAGCTTCTTGCTGCGGCTCGGGTGACGGAGCTTTCTGAGCGCCTTTGCTTCAATCTGGCGGATACGCTCACGGGTGACATTGAATTCCTTGCCCACTTCCTCGAGCGTGCGGCTTCTGCCGTCCTCAAGGCCGAAGCGCAGGCGCAGCACCTTTTCCTCACGCGGGGTGAGGGAATCGAGCACATCGCCGAGCGTTTCGCGCAGCAGCGTATGGGAAGCGGCATCTGCCGGGGCCGGTGCGTCGTCATCCGGGATAAAGTCGCCGAGGTGGCTGTCCTCTTCCTCGCCGATCGGCGTTTCAAGGGAGACAGGCTCCTGCGCGACGCGCATGATCTCGCGCACTTTATCAACCGGCATATCGAGCTCGTCGGAGATTTCCTCCGCGGTCGGCTCGTGGCCGCTCGTGTGGAGCAGCTGGCTGGAGACCTTCTTCACCTTATTGATGGTCTCCACCATGTGCACCGGGATACGGATGGTGCGGGCCTGGTCGGCGATGGCGCGCGTGATGGCCTGACGAATCCACCACGTTGCGTAGGTGGAGAACTTGAATCCCTTTGTATAATCGAACTTTTCAACAGCCTTGATGAGGCCGAGATTGCCCTCCTGAATGAGGTCAAGGAACTGCATGCCACGGCCGAGATAGCGCTTCGCGATGCTGACGACAAGACGCAGGTTCGCTTCGGAAAGGCGCTTCTTCGCGGCTTCGTCGCCGTCCTTGATGGCGATGGCAAGGCGCACTTCTTCTTCGGAGGAAAGCAGCGGCACGCGGCCGATCTCTTTCAGGTAAACTTTGACCGGGTCATCGATGGCGACGCCTTCCATGCCCATGCCGGCATCAAAATCGTCCGTATCTGCGCCGGATACTTTGGAAAGGTCGATGTCATCAATCTGGATATCGCTGAAGTCATCGATAATCTCAATGCCGTGCGATTCCAGTGTATCATAGAATTTTTCAATGTGCTCCGGGTCGAAATCCAATTCGCCGATGGCGTCGAGGATCTCCTTTGTGGTGAGCTGGCCTTTGCTTTTGCCGAGCTCAATCAGATCGCGGATCACGGTTTTCTTATCGGGTGCTGCCATAGTTTATCATACCTTTCCTGTGTTTTCCCTTATTCCCTCGGCAGCGTCTGCACGCTGCCTTTTTATCTCCATTCTGTTTTAAAGCATAACGTTCCTATTTTTTCTGTTTGCGCAGTGCATCGAGCTGCGCCTGCAGGTCGGCGGGGTTCGCACCACGCACCTTATCGGTATCGGTCAACGCGCCTTCGCTCAAAATGATCTGCACGTATTCTTCCGCGTCTTTGGCGGTGATGCCGGCGTTTTCCTGCACAATCTTCGCAAGGCGGCCCATTTCGTCCGGCGTACATTCCGCCGAAAAGTCTGTAATCTGCGGTGATGTGACCGTTTCTTCGTTTATAATCTTGCCCAGGAGGCTCTGATATAACCGGCGATTGAACGCCGTCACGAATTTTTCGGGCGGCACGCGGCGGTTCAGGCTCTGTGCGAGGTCATTATTGTGGAAAAGGCACGCGATGAGCCGCTCTTCGGCGTTGGCCACGCGGACATAGCGGCGCTTTTCGGGGTTTACGGTATCGCGCCGCGCGGAAAGCTGCTCCGTCATGTCCCTTTGCTGCTGCCGCTGCGCCGCACGCGCTTTTTTGCGCACGGAAACGGACATCTGCTGCAAAATGGCGTTTTTGTCAACATTCAATTCCTGCGAAAGGCGACTGACGTACACGTCGCGCTCAATGGCGTTTTCAAGGCCCGCCAGCAGCTCTACGGCGGCCATCAGGTATTGAATACGCCCGTTTTCGTTGCTTAAATCATACCCGCTTTTCAGCTTTGCAAGGCGGTATTCCACATCGTTGCCGCTTTGCTCAATGAGCCTACGGAAACGCGCCGCGCCTTCATCACCGCATGCGTTGATGAACTCGTCCGGGTCTTTGTTGCCGGGCACGGCCATGACGCGCACCAAAAGCCCTGCGCCGCGCAGAATGGGAATGGCGCGCTGTGCGGCCTTTTGACCGGCTTCGTCGGAATCGTAGCAAATGACGACCTCTTTCGCATAGCGGGCAATGATGCGCGCCTGCTCTGCGGTGAGTGCCGTGCCGAGCGACGCAATGGCGTTTTCAATGCCCGCTTTGTGCAGCGAGATGACGTCCATATAGCCTTCAGCCAAAATGATGCGGTCGTTTTCGAGCGCGTTTTTTGCAAAATTCATCGCGAAAAGACCGCTGCTCTTGTGGTAGACCGGGGTATCCGATGTATTTATGTACTTCGGCTTTTCGTTTGTCAAAATGCGCCCGCCGAACGCGACCACGTTGCCGCGCAGATCAATGATAGGAAACATGACGCGTGCGTGGAAACGATCCATCGCGCGGCCGGAGCGCGTCTCCACCGCGACGTTCGCCGCAATCATCTCGCGCTCGGAATAGCCCTTGGAGCGCAGGTGATTAACGAGCGCAAAGCGGCTTTCCGGCGCCCAGCCGAGCCCGAAATGGCGGATCATTTTCATGGGCAGGCGTCTGCGCGCGAAATAATCAAGCCCCGGCTTACCCTCCGGGCTTAAAAGCGCGCTGTGGAAAAAGCGGGCGGATTCGCGGTTGATTTCCAGCACGCGCTGACGCAGGCGGCTCATGGAATCGTCCACGCCCTGCTCCGGCATTTGCAGCCCCACGCGGTCCGCGAGCATTTTCACGGCCTCGATGTAATCGAGATTTTCAATCTTACGGATGAATGTGATGACATCGCCGCCCGCGCCGCAGCCGAAACAGTAAAACGAGTTATTCTCCGGGTAGACGTTGAAGGACGGTGATTTTTCGTTGTGGAAGGGACACAGTCCCACCATGTTTTTGCCGCGCCGCTTTAGGTTGACATACGAGGAAACGATGTCTGTAATGTCGCAGCGCGATTTTAAGTCCTGCATAAAGGACTCCGGCAACGGCATTCCACCGCCCCCTTTCGTGACCGCCGGCGCGATGCCGTTGGGATTACGGGCAAAGCTCGGAGCAAAACGCCCTGATTTTTGCCCTCATAGTATTATATACGCCGCAAACGGCGAAATTACTTCTTTTATTCTTCAAATTCAAAAAATTTTTTTCCGTCTTCTGTCACATCGACCTGCCCATTTGTGGCATCCGCAAGTTTTTTGCGGAATGTGCCGAGCAGCTCGGGCGCCAAATGAAATTTGACGGTGACTTTTTCCTCAAAGACCGTATCGTCCGTCACGCCGCCGCATTCCGGAACAAGCGATGCAACGCGGCCGTACCGGCCGTAATCGCAGGTGAGCGACAACAGCAGGCACTCGCGCATGGTAATGATCTGTGCCGCCTGCAGGGCGATGGACGCGGTGTGCGAATACGCGCGAACGAGACCGCCGCCCCCGAGCAGAATGCCGCCGAAATAGCGCGTGGCAACCGTGACGACATCCGTAACGCCGCTTTTGCGCAGGACATCCAGCACCGGCATACCGGCCGTGCCCTGCGGCTCGCCGTCATCCGAAAAGCGCATGGTGCCGTCGCGCAGGATATACGCATAGACGTTGTGACTGGCATCCCAGTGCTCGGATTTTTTGGACGTGATGAAATCGAGCGCCTCCTGCTCGGTCTGCACCGGGCAGGCATAACCGATGAAACGCGATCGCTTTTCCACAAACTGGTCCTGCGCGTTTTTCCGCACGGTTTTGTACTCTGCCATTTTTACCGCTCCCCTCTGTTTTGAAACGAACGCGATTTGCCTTTGGAGAAAAAATGGGCGATGCCCGAAAGAGCACCGCCCTGAACGATCCATATAAATTTACTTCGTGATACCGTAGCGCTTGTTGAACATATCAACACGACCGCTTGTATCAACCAGCTTCTGCTTACCCGTAAAGAACGGATGGCACTTGGAGCAAATTTCAACGCGGATGTCCTTCTTTGTGGAACGCGTGTGAATCACATTGCCGCATGCGCAGGTAATGGTCGTTTCCTGGTAGTCCGGATGTATATTCTTCATATCTGTCACCTCTTTCGGTTGATCTGCGGTTAGTCGGTTAACAGCGAAGTTAACACATAAACATAGCGCTAATTATGTTAGCACAAAAAATTCTAAAATGCAAGGTCTTTTTCAAAAAAACAGAAAACTTTTTTCTTTTTCTTCCCGAAAGCATCCGTTTTTTTCGTTAGGCGCCGATGTAGCGAAGGTATTCTTCGAGGCAAAAGGAGAGTCTGCGGATGGCGGCGGCGTGCTCTGTGCCGACATAGCGCAGGACAAGATCATTGCGTTTAATTCCGGTTTCATCCTCTTTTCCGGCTGGATAGCGGAACACAAAGCCGTAATGCGCCATGTTTCTTTGCAGCCAGCCGTAGGTATCCGTTGTCGAAAACGTTGCGGGGTCGTCCTGCACGGTAACGCACAGGCCGCTTTGCAGGTCGCTTGTGCCGGGCGCGGACACGGTGGATTTTGCGTCTTCGCGCGCCATAATCTTGGTGGAACCTGCCGCGATAAGGCGCTCGACTTCGGCGTTATAAAGCGATTCCTGCTCTGCATAGGACACATAGCCGCCGGAAAACTTGAGCGTGACACCGTCTGCCTTTGCGGCATCGCACAGTGCGGTGAGTGCCGGCACAATGCGGGCATCGACCGTGACGCTGTCAAACTCGGCGGTCTCCTCGGGGGCGAAACCCGCGTCCGCAGGGTGGTCTTCGTTGATGACGAACAGATTCACGCTGTCCTCGAGCACGGGCAGGTCGTTTTCCTCCGTGCTTGCAGCGGGGGACGCGGTGGGCGGTACGGTGGCCTGCGGCAGGGAATCCTCCGGATCTTCGGGCGGGAAAAGCACCGGCAAACCCCACATGACGAACAGTGCAAGCGCCATGAAAGCGGCGGCGCAGATAAGCAGAATGCCCGTCCAACGCTTTAGGTTCATAATGCGCTCCAAATGCAGCGGATGCGGCTTTTGGATGGGGCTGTATTTTTTTCGTTTCCGCACGGTGCTCTCCCCTTTCTTTCGGTATCTTTTATTATTATATCGGATGACGGGAAAAAAGCAAGTCGAATTCCTTTACAACAGAAAAACGCCCGAGCCGTGAAGCCCGGGCGCTGTGCATTTCAGTTAACGCTATTTTTTGAAGAATTACTTCTTTTTGCTTTTACGGGAGGGGATCTCGGTGGTTTCCGGGTCTACCTTTCCCATTTCGGAAGCTGCACTGCTAAGACCGTCCTCGCCGCTGCTGAGCTTGCCGTTATTGACGATGAGGTTCGTGACAATGCCGACGATGAGGGCAACAGCCAAAGACGTGATGTTCAGCAGAGCGCCGCCGGTGATGCTGTTCGTGCCGAAGCCGAAGTACAAACCGCCGA
>OGPG01001577.1_pt1 | contig 15489 bp, 9 predicted proteins | sample 1552851 | NCBI WGS metagenome assembly OGPG01 (sample SAMEA2579909, study PRJEB22360) | human gut metagenome | biome: human gut; feature: human-associated habitat; material: faeces | place: Denmark | collected 2008/2010 | reverse complement strand
GGCGGAGTGTCCGCCAAGCAGTTACAGCGCAAGCCGGGAGAAAGCCCCGAAAAGTATATAGCACGAATCACGGCACTGCTCAACGCCGCGGCCGAGGCGATGGCCATCGCTGCGATGGAGCACCGCCGCAGGATGGAAGAACAGAAAAGAAGAGCCAAAATAAAACTGTAACCGAATTAGAAAATCTCAAAAATCATGAACGACGAAAATAAGATCGGACTCTCGATCGAAATGTACGAAGACCTCAAAGAAACGCTCGTCAAGGCTGTCAAAAGCACCAAAGCCAACGCGGGTCTGGAGAATGCACAGCTGGAACGGATCGAGCGGCTGATAGAGGCCACGGAGCTCTCGCAGGGGCAGGTCGCACAGATGCTCGAACAACTGCAACGGCATACGGCCTTGCCGGGAGTAAAAACCGAGCAGGAGCGGGAATTTACCGACAAATACAACGCTCTGTTGGCGCAGTTAGCGGGTAGGCTGGAGGTGATCGACAAAGAGATCAGGCAGACACATACATTGATAGAGCAGGTGAGGCAAGCTGTCGAAGCAGCGGCAAAGCCCGAAAACCTGCCAGTGCGGGAGCACCGGCATACTTATACGCTCGATATCAGTTCTTCGAAAACATTTTTGACGATGTTCGTCATGCTGGGATGTATTTTCCTGCAAGGCGCATTCATTTACCGAATCTCAGAGAATAATCGGCTGTTAGCTGCGAACGACCTGAAATACCGCTACGTGAAAATGCGTGGTGAGATCAAGGAAAAGGAGCTAATGGAGTTGGAAACGATATTCAGGGATGAGCAGCACACGGCCATACGCGATACTGTCCGAAACCAAGTTGAACGGTACGAAGAAGCCGTAAGGCGTCAGGCTGAACGGTTGGAGCAGGCGACTGTTAAGGAGCGGAAAGCGAAAAAACTACTCGACGATGCTGAGATATTGCGACAACAAAATTAAAATAATTCCAGATTCAATAATCTCGATTTCAACAGTAGGTGGGGCGTAAATCAAACTGTGTTAAAGTTTGTATTCGGATCGATTTTGGGTGGCAGGAAAAATATTTTTCCATTCTATTGTATTTTTCATTTTATTTTCATACATTTAGAATGTTAATAAAATTAACGCTTTATGAAAAAAATTATTTCTTTTATTATGGTAATCTCTATTTTTTTCCTCTTGTAAAATAGAGAAAAATGCCGACTCTCAATTAACGACTACAGAGTCCAACATTGAGCATGTATGTATTCCGTTAACCGACGCACAAATTATTGGGTTGTATAACACATTAACTACTGTACAGACTCGTGCGGTTGTTTTAGTAAGCAGTTTAGAAGAATTTAAGAGCTATTTGAATACTTCTCTGGTTGCTGTCTGTTTTACAGCGACATGGAGTGGACCATGTAAAATGTATAAGCCCATTTATCATAAAGTATCAGAAAAATACACTGCCAGTGTATGTCGTTTCTTGGAAGTTGATGTGGATGAATCTCCAGAACTGGCAGAACTATTCAATGTTGCTAAAATTCCTACAACTATTATAATTAAAAATGGAGAGGTTGTGGCTACCTTTGTGGAAATATTGAGTGAAAAAGCACTAACAGAATTAATAGAAAGCTATAAAGTCAAATAATTATTTTAATTTTTTCAATTTATGAAGAAACTTGTCTTATTGTTAGGGATTATTCTATACCTCGTATCTTGCAAGGTCGAAGAACCGAAATTTGCAAACCAGTCAACATTTTTAGAAGCCGAAACCACTACAATCGAACACGTGTCAATACCATTGACAAATTCGCAATTACTCGAATTATTTCGCAATATGAGTCCTTTGGCACAAACACGAGTAGCCGTATTTAACCTCCTGACCGAGGGTGAAGTTGAATTCTGGTCAACAGAGGGACCTGGGGTATTGGTGATGTATTTTACAGCCCCATGGAATGGTCCATGTAAGAGGTATCGCTTAATATTTGAAAAAGTTGCAAATGATTATACAAATAAAGAATGTCATTTTGGACGTATTGACATCGATCAAGCAGGAGAAGATATTGCAACAAAATACGGTGTAAACACATTACCTACCACTCTAATTATTAAAAATAATAAAATTGTTGCCAAAGCAGTCGGTCTTATAAGAGAAGAAACTTTAAGAGCACTGGTAAATCAATACAAAGCATAAGTAAAATAAATATAACAAGAGACTATCTAACAAGTCCGGTTTAATGATTTCACCCTCGCCAGAACAAGCTCTGACGAGGGTGATTTCAATTTCAGGGACTTATTAGACAGCCCCTTGTTATAACGAAAAAGGCTGACTTATTCAGTCTCTCGCTCGAATGTAAAGGAAATATAAGGATAATATTGAGCGGTCGGTTTATTTTCTTCGTAATACAATTTATCAATCAAAAATGATTTTGAATCAAAATCAATAAAATACATCTCCATTTTATTGGCATCTCCATCCTTAAAACGGACTCCAATATAAGCTTCTGTATCTTGACTCTGCTCTATTGCAGAAAAATAGCGATTTACATTATCCAGAAGGATTAATTGAACCGGAATTTTCCCCGACATGCTGTATAATGTAAATTCGCCACCATTCGAGATACCCGAATTCTCCCGGAAGAAGTTTTTCAAGGTCGATTCAAGCGAGGTCGTAAGACCCTCTTCCGTGAAAATCAACCGGTCCTTTGCATTATATGCGGGTAAAGCAGCCATATCGGCGTCGAACGTAGGTTTGTCGTATTCAGAACTGCTTCCATTCAGATTGGCATACTCCATAGGATCATAATTACCTTCGGCACTCATTTTCCATGTACCTTCCAGTTTGCTGAAATACGATCCGAAAATCGTTACGGTAATCTCGTTATACTGTCCCCGGACGAATCCTTTGTTGTTCTCCAGTCCGGTTTTCAGAACGACCTTGTCTTTTCCGGTTTCCAGCGTGCCGGCTTTAAGGGTAATGGCACCTGAACTTTTACCCTGAGCGACAACCAGTTGTTTAGCCCCCTCGAACGTAAAATTGGTATTCTCGACAGCCGTCGAACCTTCGGCGATCTCAATGGGAATGACGATATCCTGCTCCGCAGTATATTTTGCCCCCGTAGCCGTATAAAGATCCAACTGAACGGAACCGGTCTCACCCATGGTCATGGATTTGACAGAGAAGGAATACATAATTTTACCTTTCACTCCCAGACTGATCTTCGCCGTGGCATTTTTCCCGGGGATAAAGTCAGCCACCGAGCCCAACGTCGCGACGATTTCCTTGGCTTCGTCGTAGTTGTCCAAAGCCGTTACCGTAATCGAAAGCGACTGATTGTTACCTCCCAATATGAATTGTTCGGCCGATACGGAATACTCGGAACCCTTGACAGCCGTACCCGAGAAAGCAACGGGAACGGTGACGGGCGACGCAAGCGATGATAAATCTACACCGCTGACTTGCAGATCCAGTGTTACAGAACCTGTCGAAAGCGCGAGCACCGGCTTCGCAAAAGAAAGCGTAGGCGTCGATTCATCGTTGTCATCCGAACAAGCGCCGAATAACAGCGGCGCCGCGAGCAATGCAAATAAAAATTTTCTCATAACCAAAGTTTTAATTAATAAAGGTTTGTTCAACAGTTATTTCGAACCTTCCAGAAAGGCTTCATATTCATCTTCTTCGCTTGCGATCTGCGCCCAATCCTCATTCCCGAGAAATACACCGTCGGGCATAATGTATTTCGTCAAATAATCCTTAGCCAAAGGCGGCGTCTCATCATAGTTGTCATCACAGCCACTCAGCGACACAACAGCCGCAATCGCTGCGACAAACGCAATCATTCGTCTTTTCATCGTATTGTTCATAATCCTGATTCTTTTATTCCATTTTATCGTACCCCGGATTTTGCTCCAACCCCTCGACCAATTGAATATCGGGAGCGTAAAGCGGGAAAGTATACATCCAGGAATAAGTCGTGTATTTCAGTCCCTGCTTGGCGACCCAGAATTCCGGACATCCGTTACGTTTGAGTTCGTACCAGCGATCTCCTTCAAGGAAAAGTTCCTTGCGGCGTTCGCAATGAATAGCATACAGCAGCAGAGTCAGCGCATTTCCCTTGGCATCGACCTGAATCAAATCGTCGTGATCGACCGGAGGCAGAGTCTGCATCGTGTAGTCCGAGACATCGGCAATGCGCTTTCGTCGCAGTTCGTTCAAAGCAGCAAGGGCCTTTTCGGGTTCTTCGCTATGATAGTAACTCTCAGCTAGAATCAACTGCAATTCAGCGCTTCGCAGGCAGGAAAGCAGGTTCTTAGCCGGCAGTCTTTTGGCATCGATCGACAGCGTGAAACGCACATCTTTTTCCTTTTCGGCGAAAAGATCGTAAAACAGGCGGGAACAAGGTCTGTTTTTCAAATAATTCTTTGAATTCGTCAGCGCTGTAGATTCCGAAGATCCAGCATAAATCTGTGCCTTGAAGATCATGTTGCCACTCTTGGCCATCTGTTCCCCGATCATCGCCTTGTAAGGTTCCGCATCGAGCAACGGATATTTTTCCAATAACTCCGAGGCATACTGAGCTGCCAAACGATACTGCTGTGTCCAGAAATAGAGCCGGGCCAGATAGCCTTTGGCGACATCGGAATTGAAGCGGTAGATCTCATCCTGAATGTCGTATTCGATCGCTTTATTCAAATCCTCTTCGATCCGTTTGACGGTCTGGTTATAAGTACTGCGAGTAGGCTTCGCCTCCATATCAAATTCTGTAACCAACGGTACACCAGGCCCCGGATTATCCGGATTGCAAGCCTGACAGAAGTTGCGCAGCAAATTATAATAGCAGATACCGCGAAGGGCATACGCCGTACCGAGCACGTCCATCCCGAGCCGGCTGCTCCGGTCTTCGAGATAACCGATTATGATGTTGCAATCCCGAATCACCGCATAAAGATTCGTATACAGAGTTTGCTTAGCGGAAAGTTGCTCTCCTATGTAAAGCGAAATATAATTTCCTCCGGGATATTGAGTCAGATTAGCAGCCAGGTTATCGGCATAACACTCCAAATCGGCCATTTCCAATCCGTCGCCCATCACGACCTCCTCTCCGTAATCGATCTCGTCGAGATGCGCATGGAGCAACGCTGAAAATTCCTCGGCTGTTTCGGGGATGGTCTGTCCGTAAGGTTTTATATCCAAATAGCGGTTGCAGGATACGGCTAATAACACGAGTGCAATCACTGTGAATGTCTTTTTCATACTCTCTGTTTTGAAATTACCGTTTCGGAATTAAAATCCGATCGAAAGTCCGATCGAATAGGAGCGGCATTGCGGGTACACCGCACCGGGAGTTTCAGGGTCCAGCCCCGAGTAATTCGTGAACGTCGCCAGATTGTTCATCGTAAACGACACGCTGCAATTTTGCATGTGAAGTTTCTTCACCCACGCGCCGGGAAGGTCGTAAAGCAATGTCAGGGAACTGATTTTCAAATAAGAAACATTCTCCAGCAACAGACAGTTCGTAACTCTTGATTCGGAAGGAAGACTCTGGGCGATAAGATTGCCGTTCTGATCGTAAAGGCGCCCTCCGTATATGTCGATCAGACGCGGATAACCGTCCGTAACAGGATTATCCGGAGTCCAGCGATAGGTTACATCACGCACGACATTGAGATGGTTGACATAAAGGTCGTATTTGGAGTTGGGAATGGGCTCCTTATCCACACCGGTCATATTCCGGTCACTCACCGAACTGTAGGATGCGGGGGATACGATATCGTTCAGCACTTTGCCGTTCAACGAAAACACACCGTTCATACTGAGCGTAAGCCCCTTGTAACGAACGGACGTATTGAACCCGCCCGTCCAGGGAGCCGTCGATGTACCTACATAGAAAAGATAGTTTTGCATGTTCCGGTAGTCCGCGACTTCGTTTATTTTCGCATCGGGACGCAGTTCGTAATTGTAGAATCCCGTCGATGGATCGATGCCCGTACTCTTGCCCGTGATGATCATCCCCTGGGGATAACCTACATAATACTGACCATAGATACCGCTGTTGGGCGACACGTATTTGGTCAGTTTGTTCATATTGTAAGCCGCATTGGCAGTAAAATTCCACGCAAAATCCTTATAACGCAGAATCGTCGCCCCCAAAGTGAACTCGACTCCCCGGTTCACCTGTTCGGATGTATTATATCCCTGCGAAATAAATCCGACTGCCGAATTCACGCGCGAAGAAGTCACGAGATCGTATCCTTTACGGTTGTATGCTTCGACCTGCAATCGCAAACGATCCTTGAAAAATCCGATGTCCAGACCCGCTTTGATATCCCAGGTCTTCTCCCAGCTCAGATGCGGATTCGGGGCATTCGAAATAGTCCCCATCCGGTAGGAATCCGTATCGGAAATTCGAAACGTGTTATCGTATTTCATGATGATTACCGGATAGACCGACTTATTGACACCGCCCGTATAACCCGTGGCCAAACGGAGCGTCATCGAACTGATCACATCCGAGATTTTCCCTTTCATCCACGACTCTTCGTCTATATTCCAAGAAAAACCTGCCGACCAGGTAGCATTGAACTGCTCCTTGCTGCCGAAATTATTCGATCCGTCGGATCTTACCGAGGCATTGAAAACATAGCGGTTGAGCAGGATATAGTCGATCGTACCGTAGAACGAGGCCATAGCGTTTTCCGTAATAGCTTGCCCGGTGGAATTATCGAGGGTCTTCCCGAAACTGACAAGTTTATCGTAATCGATCACCGAATTGTTTCCGCTCGCAGGATAAAGCGGCGTCGAGTGGTTGCCCGTAACGGGGTCGTAGCCGTAACGTTTGGTAAAAATCGTCTTGGCGTAATTCCGGCTGATCTGCGCTCCGGCCAACACATTGAGCCGATGTATTTCGTTGAAAGTATGTCCATAGGCGAAATGTCCCCGTAACATATAATTGGTATTGTATGTCGAAGTCTGATAAATGGAACCATAGATTCGTTTCGAAGTCGTCGTATTGTTTTCGAACGGCCGATCCATCCATGCCGCATAGGTATTCTTTCCATTGATATTCTCCCCGTGATCCGAAATATAGGAGAACGACGCCAGACCCACGAACTTCAGATCCTTGGTGATATTGACCGTCGTATTTCCCGTCAGTGTGAAGTTTCCGCTGGTACTCTTGGCCGAAGTCTCATTGATCTCCCGCATCAGGTTGAATCCGTTTTCGGGAAGCGCTACCGTATAGCTTCCATTGATTTCACTCAAGGAAAAATAAGTCTCGTCAGCCCGATAGGAACCGTCGTCGTTATAAGGGCGTTCATAGGGATTGGCGAAATAGGCGTATTTGAACATATCCACATTGCTCGACGGTGCCTTGGATGTCTGATAGGAGAAATCCGTACTGATACCGAACGATACGACTCTGTTCGGTGTTACATCGATCTTGCCGTTGAAATTGTAACGGTCGTACGAGTTTTTCAACACAATGCCCTGATCGTTACCATATCCCATTGAGAGATAATAGGCCATTTTGGGATTACCTCCCGAAATGGAGAGATAGTGGCTTGTGGAAACTGTCGTCCGGAACAGTTCCTCGAACCAGTCTGTCGTATGGCTGCCCAGTTCCGCAATCCTGGCATCCTGCTCTGCGACGCTCAATCCCTTATATTTGCCGTATCCCGAACGAATCATGCCCACGATACCCACAACCGGATAGTAACTTTTGCCATCCTGAAGATTATTCGCATAACCGGCAGCTGCAAATTCGTCCCATAATTCCTGCTCCCAGGCCAGTTTCTCGCGTGAGTTCATCAAATTGGCAGACCGTACAGGCCGCGTCTGAATGGATACGGTTCCCGAATAGTTGACGTGCGTAGGTCCCGACTTGCCGCGTTTGGTCGTTACCACGATCACACCGCCGGCAGCCTGAGATCCGTAAATTGCGGCAGCGGCAGCGTCCTTCAACACGGAGATCGACTCGATGTCGTTAGGATTGATCCCACCGATGCCCGTAGCAAAAATATTCGAAAAGTCTCCGGAGCGAATCTGCGTGTTGGAAACAGGAGGTGTCGGGACCTCCTTCTGCATCGGTACGCCGTCAATGACCCACAGCGGTTCGGCATTGCCCGTGATGGTGCTCGTTCCGCGAATGCGGATCTTCACGGCTTCGCCCGGACGGCCGGATACGGATTGCACGCTCACTCCGGCCAGTTTGCCCTGCAACAGTTTGTCTACTCCCTCCAAAGGCGAAGTCTTGAGATCTTTTCCTTCAATCACGGCAACCGAACCGGTGCTTTTGCGAATCTCAGTTTTGGCAAAGCCTGTCACGACGACTTGTCCGATGTCCGTGGACTGCTCCTTGAGCGTTATATCATAACCGACCCGATCAGGCTTTATCTTGAGTTCCTGCGGTTCATAACCAATGTATGAGAATCGCAACGTAGCGCCGTCGGCAACTATGATCCGGAACGCACCCTTAATATCAGTATTCACACCGGAATGCGTTCCTACGACAACCACGGACACACCGACAAGCGGTACACCATTCGCATCCTTGACCGTACCCCACACCGGATGTTTGTTCCCCTCGCTCTCAGAAGCAGCGACGGCAGGAAGTATCGTTACAAGTAACAATGACGTAAATACGAATGGTAAAAAATTTCTTAAAGTTTGCTTCATACGCATTATCCATTAGTTGTGTTTGACTATATCGATCTCCTGCTGAGGCAACCCGAGAAGATGTTCCGTAAAATAATAGCGGATCAGATTTACATAATATGAGTTCCCGAGACCATGATCCGCTCCGGGAATGACCGTCATGTCGAAACGCTTGCGGGCCCGGATCAGCGCATCGGCCAGCCGGGCCGTAGATGCCGGATGCACATTGTTGTCCATGTCTCCGGTGATGAGCAGCAACCGTCCGGTCAGCCGGTCGGCCAATTCGATGTTGGTCGGAATATGACATTCGAAATGCGGTTTCCCGTCTTTCCCCCAGGTCTGCTTTACTCCGTGGAAAGTTTCGCCCCACCACTGGGAGTAAATATTATTGTCATGGTTCCCCGAAGCAGCCACCCCGACCTTGTAAAATTCCGGATGGTTCAGCATGGCGGCGACCGTCATGAAACCGCCTCCGGAATGTCCGTAAATTCCGACTCTTTCAATATCGGCGCAAGGATAGCGGGCTGCAATCTGCCGGATCGCGGCCATGTCGTCGGCCAAAGCATAATCCCGCAGATTCCCGTAGCCGAACGTATGGAAATCGCGTCCGCGCCAGGGGCCGCTGCCGCGGTAGGCGAAATTTATGACGACGAATCCCAGCTGTGCGAGCGATTGATTGTAGTTGTCATCCAAGGTAAAGGCCTGCGGAACCAGATCGACATGGGGGCCGGGATAGACATTGCTGATGATCGGGTATTTCCGCCCGGGTTCCCGGTCGAAAGGAAGGTAGACGATGCCATAGAGCCGGGTCACGGAATCCGCAGCCAGCACTTCGACGACTTCCGGTTCGTGCCATCCGCGGGCATAGAGTTCCGAAAGGTCGCACGGCTCCAGTTCGATACGGCCGCGGCCTTTCATGTCGCAGACCTGATGCCGCGGGGCACGATCCATACGCGACCAAGTGTCCGTCAGGAAACGTCCGTCGGGAGAGAATGCCACCGAATGTTCGCCGTTTCCGGGAGTGAGCAAAACCGGCTCGCCGCCGTTGAATCCGGTTTTGTAATAAAAGCGGTAATGCGGATTGACACCCGGTTCCCGTCCGTAACCCTCGTAGACGATCGTCCGGGCGAGCGTATCGATACGTTCGATCTTTCCGGCGACGTATGCGCCCGAAGTGACGGCCCCTTGCAGGCGTCCGTTTCCATCGTACAGGTAATAATGACCGTATCCCGTTCGCTCCGACCACCAGAGGATATCGCGGCCTTCATTCAGGATATGGAAACAAAATTGCTGGTCATTCTGGGCCGGTTTGCACACCTCGCGGATAATCGGCTCGACACGGTGCGCCGCGAAATCGACCCGGCACAGTTCCACGCTGTCGCACGTCCGGCTGCGACTAACGAGCCAGGCATAACGGTCCGTATGAGCGATCATGCTGAACCGGGGAACTTCGACTTTCTGATCGGGCCAGCGGGCGATGTCGAGTTTCCGAATGCACATGCTGTCGGCATCGACCAGCCAGGCATCGTATTGAACGACATGCTCATCGCCAGGCATGGGAAATTTGTAGCTTTTAGCCTTGGGGCGCGGTCGGGCGAGGTTGTCCACCAGCGTGAGCTCCTCCACCTCGCGCTTGTCTTCGCGCACCAGCAGGTAATAATGGCTTTTCCCCATCCAGCGGCCGATGGCGGAGCTGCGCGCCTCCGGCCCGACGACGTTGTTCCCGCCGGTGGAGAACGAATGATAGCGCTCCCCGTCGTGGGTCAGCCGTACACTGTCGCTTCCATCTCCGCGAAAGAGCATGAGGTCATGACCGACAGCCGTAACATAATACGAGCTGTCGGCGGAGTAGCTGCGCCGATAGTCGCCCCGCGAGAAAAGATTCCCGCGGGAAGCATCCTGCCGGGGCTTTTCGCTCAGTTTGCCATTTCGGCCATCGTAGTGCAGCCGGTGCTTATTGAAATCGAACGTAAAACCGCGGGGATCGGAAGAATCGAATTCAAGGCCGTAGAGCCGTAACTCCTTCGGGGTCGGCATCCGTGATGAATCGGCGTATGCGGCCAACTGCCGCGTCATCGAGAAACTGTCGAACAGCGGGCGTTTCCGCCAGGTGCGGGTATCGACCAACCAATAACGGCGTGCATCGGCGTCATCCGACGTATAATGGAACCAACGGCACTCCTCGCCGATCCACTGAACCGAAACATATTGGTTACGGATCAATCCACCGAGCGAATCGGACGAAAAGCGGTCGGCCCGCGCCATATAGGATTCCTGAGCACAGAGCGGATAAAGACTCCATACCGTTAAAAATACAAGCAACCGTTTCATCGCTCTCCGAATTTGCTGATTTTCGACGCCTCTTTCATGGCCGCCTGCGCATTGAGAATCCCTCCACCGAGACAGACCTGACGCCCCTGGATCATGCGGGAAGTTTCGGATTTCCCGGGAACAGGCATCTCGTCCGCCGGAAAATGCGTAACGGTACGAATCAGAATTTCCCGTATCTCACGAGCCGAAAGATCGGGATAGAAACTCCGCAAGACCGCTGCGACACCGGAAACTATCGGCGCAGCGATACTCGTTCCCTGCGCCGTATCGTATCCGCCCTCGGGAGCGGTCGATCGTACATTTTCTCCGGGGGCGAGCAGATCCACATTTTCCGCTCCGTAGTTGCTGAAAGAAGCGACCCGTCCGTCGGGCGTCGAGGCCCCCACGACGATCTGGTTTTCCAGACGGCGTCCTTTCGTGTCCCGGCAAGTCGGAAATATCGGACGGACATCGACATTGACGCCGTCGTTGCCGGAGGCCATAACCAGCAATACGTCCTTGCTCCGGGCATATTTCATCGCAGCCAGTACTTCATCCCGGTGAGGCGATAGGTACTTGCCGAAACTCATATTCACCACCTCTGCGCCGTTATCCACCGCATAACGGATTGCCGCAGCTACATCGCGGTCGTATTCATCGCCTTCGGGAATGGCACGGACGGAGAGGATCTTTACCGGGCGCGGCAACTCCCCGGCCGTCGCCGCACACGCCGCAATCACTCCGGCAACCATCGTCCCATGATAGGGATCGTCGCCGATAAGATTGTTTCCGTAACGGAAATTCCGGAAATCGTCCGGGCGATTGCCCAATTTTATATGAGGATCGTCATTCAGGGAATCGAGGCTGGCCACACGTACGGCGGACAAACGATATTCGCTGTCGATCTTTTCCAGCGCTTCGTGCCACGGCATGTCGGGTGTGAACATAACGGGTGTGGAAGCCGCAATCGACAGAGGCAGCGCAAGCCCGGTCGTGTCGGCCAATTCAAGACGCTGAAAATCGGCGACCGTTGTTTCTCGATCACCGTATTTCAGGCGCATCAATGAATCGCAAATGCGGAAAGCATCGGAACGAATACGCTGATATTCGGTAAATTTGATGTAGGTATCGAGCCGGGCGGCCCGTTCCATCTGCTTATAATAGGCATATTCGGCCTTTGCCGAAAGAGTAAGGCGGCTTGTATCAGCGTCCTTGAAGCGAGGCCGAAGCCGTTTGTATTCCCGGAAAGGTTCCGTGCCGGCCCTTCGAAGACTCTCTCCAACAGCATTGCCGAGGAAATTCCAGCCGTGAATGTCGTCTACATAGCCGTTTTTATCGTCATCACGGCCGTTAGCAGCCTGTTCGCGTGGATTGGTCCAGATGAAATCCGCAAGAGCCGTATGCGAAACATCGAACCCGCCGTCGATGACGGCGACGATTATTTCAGATTTTTTTCGGGAGGGGGGGGGGAATTTTACCTCTTGCCGCACAAATCTCTGTCAGACGGACTCCGCATAGCGAATCGGAAGCGGACAAAAACCAAGGGGCATCCGTTTGTGCAGATGACGGTACTGCCGCCAACAGATACACGGCAGAAAATAATACTTTTGAATTCATATTGCAATAGATATCTGACGCGACAAATATAGTGAAAATCTGAATTTATTACATTTTTTATATACCTTAATGTCAAATTCAGTAATACATTAACACTTCGTTCCAAAAAGATAAAATTGTCTGCGGGGAAAATGCGGGGAAAACCCGAAAATTAAAAATCGCTTAACCTGTCATAATCAACAAATTAAGCGATTTTACTGGTACCCGGAGCCGGGGTCGAACCGGCACGACATTGCTGTCATTGGTGTTTGAGACCAACGCGTCTACCGATTCCGCCATCCGGGCATTTCCGCGAGCGTTACGCGGCTAATCGGGTGGACAAAGATAGGTGATTTTCGTAACTTTTCAAAAAATACGGCTATTTTTCGAAAAAGGCCCTGATTTTTTTCGCCTTTGCCGCCCCGACCAGCGCCGAAAGTTCTTCGATGTTGGCCGCACGGACCTTTTCCACCGTGCGGAAATGGCGCAGCAGGGTCTGGACCGTCTTGTCCCCGACCCCCTCGATCTGCTCCAGTTCGCTGTGGATAAACGCCTTGCTGCGTTTCTGCCGGTGGAAGGAAACGGCGAAACGGTGCACCTCCTCCTGAATGTGCGCCAAAAAGTGGAAAAGGGGCGAAGTGGGACGGATGCCGACCAGCACGGGCGGATAGCCGCAGAGCAGTTCGGAGGTCCGGTGGCGGTCGTTCTTGGCCAGTCCGGCCACAGGTATGTCCAGCCCAAGATACTCCAGCACCTCGTGAATGATGCCCATCTGCCCCTTTCCGCCGTCGGCAATGATGAGATCGGGCAGCTCGGCCCCCTCTTCCTGAAGACGGCTGTAACGCCGGAAGACGACTTCGCGCATCGAAGCGTAATCGTCAGGCCCTTCCACGGTCTTGATGTTGAAGTGACGATACTCCTTGCGTGCGGGTTTTCCATCGCGGAAGACCACGCACGAGGCTACCGGATGGGCCCCCTGCAGATTGGAGTTGTCGAAACATTCGATGTGCCGCGGCTGTCTGTCGAGACGCAGCTCCTTTTGCAGGGCGTTCAACAGCCGTTCGGTATAGCGTTCGGGATTCTTGATTTCGAGGTTTTTGAGCTGCTCGGCGCGGTAGATGCGGGCGCTCTTCTGCGAGAATTCCAGCAGTTCGAGTTTTTCGCCGCGTTTCGGCACCGTGAAGGTCACGCCGTCGAACAACAGCGTCGTCGAAGGCAGGAACGGAACGACGACCTCTTTGGCGAGCGTTCCCGCGATATGCTCCACGATATGCTGGATGGCCAGCGTCAGCATGTCGCGTTCGTCGCCGCCGACGCCCGTCGAGAGTTTCACCGTATAGACGCCCACGATCGAGCCGTGGCGGATGCGCACGAAGTTGCAATAGGCCACATCATCGTCCGGAAGAAGCGAAAAAACATCCACATCGACGATCTTCGCGCTCACGATCACCGACTTGCTCGAATAGTTGTCCAGCGCGTCCAGACGCTGTTTGTAACGCTGCGCCAGCTCGAACTTCAACCCGGCGGCGGCATTCGCCATTTCGCCTTCCAGATAGCTCCGCACGGGACGCAGGTCGCCCTTGAGCACCGCGACGACCATATCGACCAGCTTTGCGTACTCCGCTTCGCTTTGCTCCCCGACGCAGGGGCCCTTGCAGTTGCCCAGATGATACTGCAGGCAGACCGAATACCTGCCTTTGGCGATCTGTTCGGGCGCCAGATTGAGCTTGCACGTCCGCAGCGGCACCACTTCGCGCACGAATTCGAGCACGCTGTGCTGCATCATCACCGAACTGTAGGGACCGAAATACTGCGAACCGTCGCGCGTCAACTGGCGAGTGGACTGCACGCGCGGAAAATGTTCGCGCCGTACCACGATCCACGGATAGGTCTTGTCGTCCTTGAGCAGGATGTTGTAACGCGGCTGGAGGGTCTTTATCAGCGAATTTTCGAGCAGCAGCGCGTCGGTCTCGCTGTTGACGACGATATGGCGGATCTCGGCGATCTGCCGCACCAGCACACGCACTTTGGCACTGTGCTCCTTGCTCTGCACGAAATAGGAGGAGACCCGTTTGCGCAGGCTCTTGGCCTTACCCACATAGATAATCGTTCCGGAGCGGTCCACGAACTGGTAGACGCCCGGCGACAGCGGCAGCATCGCCACCAGCTCTTTAAGGTTGTTTTTTCCGGTTTCGGCCATAACGACAATAGCAACGCAAATGTAGCAAATATTTCGCAAAACCCGCAGATGCACCCCTGAAGCCCGTCAGGGGATGATATTGCGGCCGGATTTGTCCGCTCCGCTGACGAATTTGTCCAATTCTTTGGTTTATTCGTCGGAACGGCATATATTTGCGGCACATTGAAAACAAACCCAAACCCTATGAGAAAATTTTTACCTTTTCTCTTCGCCGCAGCACTCGCATCGTCCTGTATCGACAACGCTTACGACCTGTCGAACGTGAACACGGACGATGTCACCATCGGCGACGAGGACTCGGAATACCGGCTGCCGCTGGCCACGGTATACGTAAGTATGAGTGAACTGAACGAAGGAGGTGCGGACATCAAAACGCTCTTCGACGAAGCGGACATCTGGCTTCCCTCGCCCCTGCCCGGAAACGCCGCATACGTCGACCTGCGGGAACTCCAGAACACCCCGGAGACAATCACGCCGCTGCTCGATGCACTGATCGACCAGATGATGGACGACGATGCCAAGATCACCGCCGTGCTGGCGGAAAAATACCTCTCGACCTTCCTGCCCCTGCTCCCCCCGAATACGGATCCGGCAGATTTCAAACCGGTCTTCATCGAGGCGTTCCGCAATATGCCGATGCTGCACGACCGGCTTTCGGGCGAGGTCAAATCCCTGGCCGGCAGCTCCCTGACAGAGCTCAAAGTCCAGGATGTAACCTACGACATCGGTAAGATCGACATCGGCGGCG
>OGPG01001573.1_pt1 | contig 15557 bp, 10 predicted proteins | sample 1552851 | NCBI WGS metagenome assembly OGPG01 (sample SAMEA2579909, study PRJEB22360) | human gut metagenome | biome: human gut; feature: human-associated habitat; material: faeces | place: Denmark | collected 2008/2010 | reverse complement strand
GGTTCTCAACTGAGCAACGCGCGCCCTTCTTGGTCTTGAACAGGCGATACGCCTCGCGCCATGCCTTAACCGGCGCGTTCTCGCTGATGGTATCGCTTGTCAGGTGACGCTCCGCATCGATATTGGCGCGATTGAGCAACGTGGCGATCGCATCCACGTCCTCCTGGGGAATCTGGGCCGCGGGCTTCATGCCCTTTACGACTACGACGCCGACCGCCGCCTGCGGAAACAGCTCCCAAAACGAATCCTCGGCAACGAAACTCTTCATATGCTCTCCCTTCATAGCGTACGCCCGAGCGAGGGCGTCTAAACAAAAAGCGCCCTCACAGCGGCCACCTTCAAAGTCCTACGGTGCCGCCACAAGAGCGCTTACGCTGTCCCCATCCGGAGAAGGGGACGATATGTCAAGCGTATTGTAACCCGAGTCATCCACGCGAGCAAAACCACCATAAAGGCGCCTGTCCCCTTTGTGGTGGATATGGACTCACGGCGAAGCTAGTGGCGAAGTCCCAGCAGCCCGCGGCCGCGATGACGAGCGTCGGCGTGTACTTGGGCGTGCGGGCCGGCGGCTTTGACGGACTCGGGCAGGTGCGAGTGCTTCTTCTCGAAGTTCTCCTCGAACATCACCGCCAGGTTGTGCGCGGCCTCGGCATAGCGCGCGGTGCTCTGCCAGTATTGGCGCGGCACCAGGATGCCATCGGGCACGCCGTGGCACGTCGTGGGAATGTCGACGTTAAAGATGTCGTCGTGCAAGAACTCGCTGTCCTCGATGGTACCGTCGAGGGCGCGGGCCACCAGGGCGCGCGTGTAGGCAAGCTCGATGCGATGGCCCACACCATAACCGCCGCCAATCCAGCCGGTGTTGACCAGGTACACGCGCGTACGACCGTCGGCGATACGCTCGCCGAGCATCTTGGCATAGACCATGGGGTCGAGCGGCATAAACGGCTCGCCAAACAGCGAGGAGAACGTGGGCGTGGGCTCGGTGACGCCGACCTCGGTGCCGGGAATCTTAGCCGTAAAGCCCGTCACAAAGTGGTACATGGCGGCATCGGCCGTCAGACGTGAGATGGGTGGCAGCACGCCAAAAGCGTCGCAAGTCAGGAACAGCACGACACTCGGAGTGGTGCCCATGCCCTTAGTCCACGCGTTAGGAATGTGCTCCACGGGATAGGCCACGCGCGTGTTGTGCGTGATCGAGATGTCGTCGTAGTTGGGCTTGCGGTTCTCGTCGAGCACCACGTTTTCGCAAATGGCGCCAAAACGGACGGCGTTGAAGATCTCGGGCTCGTGGAAGGCGTCCAGGCCCTCGCATTTTGCGTAGCAGCCACCCTCGATGTTGAAGATACCCATGTCGGACCAACCGTGCTCGTCGTCGCCGATCAGCTCGCGCTTCGGGTCGGTCGAAAGGGTGGTTTTGCCCGTTCCCGACAGACCGAAGAAGATGGCGGTGTTCTTGCCCTCCTTGTCGGTGTTGGCCGAGCAGTGCATCGACGCGATGCCCTTCAGCGGCAGCAGGTAGTTCATGTAGGAGAACATACCCTTCTTCATTTCGCCGCCGTACCAGGTGTTGATGATTACCTGCATTTTTTCGGTGAGGTTGAACACGACCGCCGTTTCCGAGTTGAGTCCGAGTTCCTTGTAGTTCTTGACTTTGGCTTTCGAGGCGTTCAGCACCACGAAATCGGGTTCGCCGTACTTCTCCAGCTCCTCGTCCGTCGGGCGGATGAACATGTTTTTCACGAAATGCGCCTGCCAGGCGACCTCCATGATGAAGCGGATCTTCAGACGGGTGTTCTCGTTGGCTCCGCAGAACGTGTCCACGACGAAGAGCTTCTTGTTCGACAACTCTTCGACAGCGATCTTTTTCAGCTCCTTCCAGGTCTTCTTCGTCACCGGTTTGTTGTCGTTCTTGTATTCGGGCGAGGTCCACCAAATAGTATCTTTGGTGGTTTCGTCCATGACGAAGAACTTGTCTTTCGGGGAACGACCCGTGTAAACGCCGGTCATCACGTTCACGGCACCCATTTCGGTTACCTGACCCTTTTCATAACCGCGCAGGCCCTTGCGGGTCTCCTCGCGGTAGAGTTCGTCGTACGACGGGTTGTAGATTACTTCCGTAGTACCCGTGATGCCGTACTGTTTCAAATTGATTTTAGCCATAATTATTGATTTAAATTAATCCTCTTATTTCACTTGACAGCGGTTGTTCGTTTATGAACGATGCTCGCAAAGTTAAAGATTTTTTTCGAATGTGAAAATATTAACAGTAGGTTTATCGTTTTTCCCGGCGAATCATTCGGCTGTCGATGGCGTTTACGATCACCGCGATCGCACCGTCGCCCGTTACGTTGGTCGCCGTACCGAAACTGTCCATGGCAATGTAGGTGGCGATCATCAGTCCGATCATATTTTCGTCGAACCCGAGCATCGACTCCAGCAATCCGATCGCAGCCATGATGGCTCCGCCCGGTACGCCCGGTGCGGCGATCATCGTAATGCCCAGCAGCAGGATGAAACCCGAGTAGGTGCCCATCGAAACGTCCAGTCCGGAGAGCATCATCACCGCGAGCGAGCAGGCGACGATCTTCATCATCGAACCCGAGAGGTGGATCGTGGCGCAGAGCGGGACGACGAATCCCGCCACTTCGGGGCGGACGCCGATTTTGACCGTCTGTGCCAGCGTCACGGGGATCGTGGCTGCCGACGATTGCGTACCGAGGGCCGTCATGTAGGCGGTCATCATCGTGCGGAGCATCTTCAACGGATTCTGCCTTGCCACGAGGCCTGCGATCGAGAACTGGATCAGCAGCAGGACGACCGTCATCACGAAGATAATCACGATCAACTTGAGGAAAATGCCCAGAATACCCGATACCTGCCCCGACTGAGTCATCGAGAGGAAGATGCCGAAGATGTAGAAGGGCAGCAGCGGGATGATGACCTTCGAGATGACGCGCTCGATGATGAGTTTGAAATCATCCATCATGCCCTTGAGCTTGTCGCTGTGGATGTAAGCCATGCCCAGTCCCAGCACGAAGGCGAGAATGAGGGCGGTCATCACGCCCATCAACGGGGGCATTTCGACCGTGAAGAACGGTTGCAGGGGTGTTGCGGCGGTTTCTCCCGGGGCGCTCATCTCCGTGCCGCCTAGCAGCCGGGGTAAGACCCCGAGGCTTGTGAAGAAAGTTCCGAATCCCGAAAACAGGGTAAAGGCATAGGCCAGGGCTGCGGTGATTACCAGCAGCCGTCCTGCCTTGCTGCCCAGGTCGGCGATGCCCGGAGCCACGAGGCCCAGGATCAGCAGCGGGATGACGAAGTTCAGAAAATTGCCGAAAATGTTGTTGAAGGTCAATGCGATTCGGGTGAACCACTCGGGAACGAAGAGGCCGAATACGATGCCCAGCGCGATAGCCAGGAGCACTTTGGGAAGTAAGCCGAATTTATGCTTCATAAGGTGTCGTTTCATTGGTTTTCGGTTGGACGATTCATGCGTCGGGGCCTTGGGCCGATCGTGTTCCCGATTCGGACCGAATTCGTTTTTCGGAGGTCCCGTTGCATGCCGTTTTTCTATTAACGTATAAAAAGGGAGCAATATTTGTGCAAAGAAGAGAATATTTTCTAATTTTGTCAATATGACTGCACTGTATAGCGATATTATTTTCGGCCCGATCCATTCCCGCAGATTGGGTCTGTCATTGGGTGTCAATCTGTTACCCACTCAATCGAAGTTGTGTAGCTTCGATTGCATTTATTGCGAATGCGGCTGGAATGCCGAACATCCGGGCGCCCGCCGGTTCAATTCGCGCGAGGACGTGCGTACCATGCTCGGAGCGACCTTGCGTCAGATGGTTTCCGAAGGTACGCCTCCCGACGTGATTACTTTCGCCGGTAACGGCGAGCCGACGATGCACCCCGATTTCGAGGCGATCATCGACGATACGATCGTCTTGCGGGACGAAATTTGCCCTTCGGCGCGGATTTCGGTGTTGAGCAATGCGACGCAGATCGGCCGCGAGAGCGTGCGCCGGGCCTTGCGCCGGGTCGATAACAACATCCTGAAACTCGATTCCGCTTTCGACGATACGGTTCGGCTCATCAATAACCCGTGCGGGACCTATTCGGTGGCCGAGGTGGTGAAGAACATGAAACTGTTCGACGGGCAGATGATCCTGCAGACGATGTTCCTGCGGGGCGAGTGCGAGGGCCGTACGGTGGACAACACGACCGAGCGGGAAGTCGCGGCCTGGTTGAAGCTGGTCGAAGAGATCCGGCCCCGTCAGGTGATGGTCTATTCGCTCGACCGCGACACTCCGTGCAAAACCTTGCAGAAAGTCCCCCGCGAAGATTTGCAGGCGATCGCTGCCCGGGTCGAGGCGCTGGGAATCCCCTGCTCGGTGGCGTAACGCAAAGAAGAGCGACGGGGGAATTTCAGGCCCCTTCGGAGAATTTGTCGATCGGACGTTATTTATTGTCTGTATTATATAGAGGGGGCGAAGATTTTATCTGTGTCTTGTTACATTGTTTGCTTTGCTCTCGTTGGCACTTTTCGCATGTGACAAGGGCATCCGGGAGGAAGCGATCGATGCCGAAAATATCTTGGGTAGGTGGCGTGCGGTCGAGGAGCCGGATTACGATTGGGATGATTCGGACGACGATGGAGCCTGTGATGTGCCCATGTATTTGGGGATTATGACTTTCGAACACGATGGACGGGGTGTGGCCGATAACGGGGAGCATTTTGCCTGGAGTCTGACAGGAAGACGGATAACTGTGGATTACGGATTTATTCCGGCACGGCTTACGGTGTCGGAAATTTGCGAGCGGCGAATGGTGTGGAAGGTTCTCGCAACAGAAGCAGGCTCGGTAAAGTATTACGGACGGATCGTTTTCGAGCGGTTGTGATTATTCCGTCGGGAAGAAAAATAAAGCGAGAGGAATCGATTCCTCTCGCTTTATTCGTTGTCGCAGTGTGGTTTATTTCTCCAGCACGACGCTCACTTTTTCGAGCTTCCCGCCCAGCGGGGGCGCCAGCTTCGAAACCGTACAGCGGATATGGCGGATTTGCGGAAACCGGGCATAGAGGGCATCCATGATGTTCATCGACACGCGTTCGATCGTGCGCTGGGTGACGCGCATTTGTTCGCGTACGGTTTCGTAAACCAACAGGTAATTGACCGCTTTTTCCACGCAGTCCTCGCTCGCCACTTCCCCCAGCTCGGCCGTGATCTCCAGATCGACCGTGAAGCGGTTGCCCACTTGCTGTTCCAGGTCGTAACAGCCGTGGAAAGCCCGGAACTCCATCCGGTTCAAAACGATACGGTATTCCATCTTATTCGGCGATTACCAGGTAGTAGTTTTTCTTGCCTTTCTGTACGAGCAGGTATTTCCCGTCGATCAGGTCGCTTTCGGCGATTGCACGCATGGGGTCGGCCACCTTCTCCTTGTTGAGGCTCACGCCGCCGGCCTGTACCATCTTGCGGCATTCGCCCTTCGAGGGGAAGATATCGCTCCGCTCGGCGCACAGCTCGATGAAGGGCAGCCCGATCAGTTCCGCACGGGCGATTTTGTATTGCGGGACTCCTTCGAAAACCTGCAGCAGGGTCTGTTCGTCGAGTTTGCGAAGCGCTTCGGAGGTAGCCCCGCCGAAGAGAATGTTCGATGCCTCGACCGCTTTTTCGTACTCCTCCTGAGAGTGGATCATCACGGTAACCTCCTGCGCCAGCCGTTTTTGCAGGATTCGCAGGTGAGGGGCTGCGTCGTGTTCGGCGATCAGGTCGTCGATGGTCTGTTTATCGAGCAGCGTGAAGATCTTGATGTAGCGCTTGGCGTCCTCGTCGCTGGTGTTGAGCCAGAACTGGTAGAACTTGTAAGGCGACGTATAACGCGGGTCGAGCCATACGTTGCCGCTCTCGGTCTTGCCGAACTTGGTGCCGTCGGCTTTGGTAATCAGCGGGCAGGTGAGGGCGAAAGCCTCGCCGCCGGCCTTGCGGCGGATCAGCTCCGTGCCGGTGGTGATGTTGCCCCACTGGTCGGCGCCGCCGAGCTGCAGTTTACAACCTACGGTTTCGTACAGGTGCAGGAAGTCGTAGGCCTGCACGAGCTGGTAGGTGAATTCGGTGAACGACATCCCTTCGCCTTCGCCGTTGAAGCGTTTCTTTACCGAATCTTTGGCCATCATGTAGTTCACGGTAATCAGCTTGCCGATGTCGCGGATGAAATCCAGGAAGGTGATTCCCTTCATCCAGTCGTAGTTGTTCACCAGCATCGCCGCGTTGGGAGCGTCCGATTCGAAATCGAGCAGCTTGGCGAGCTGTTTCTTGATCGCCTCCTGGTTGTGGCGGAGGGTCTTTTCATCGAGCAGGTTGCGCTCCTGCGATTTGCCGCTGGGGTCGCCGATCATGCCCGTCGCGCCGCCCACCAGAGCGATCGGACGGTGTCCGCACATCTGGAAGTGCTTGAGGATCATTACACTCACCAAGTGTCCGATGTGCAGCGAATCCGCCGTCGGGTCGATGCCCACGTAAGCTGTAGACATCTCTTTCTGAAGTTGTTCCTGTGTGCCCGGCATGATCGAGTGAATCATACCGCGCCATTCCAATTCTTCGACAAAGTTCTTAATTGCCATTTGTGTATTTGGTTTTACTTTATGCTTTATTCTACCTCCAGGTCGAGCGCCCGGCGCAACTCGGCCAGCAGAGGATTTTTTTCGGTCATATACTTGACCCGGTCTTCGAGTTTGATCGGGCGGGCGGCCCGGATCTCTTCGTTGATCGTGACGTCGAGCTCCAGCATACCCTGCACGCCGGACGTTTCGGCGATGCGGAGCAGCAGTTCGGTTTTGTTGCGCAGGATCTCTTCGCGCAGGGCTTCCGACGGAACTGCGATACGGATCACGTGTCCCTGAAATTGCATCCGTTCGAACGCCGCGACGAAGCGCGGACGCATCTCGCGGACGAGCGTGAGGATTTTTTCACGGGTCGTTTCGAGTTTTTCGGCGCTGAGCGGGTCGATGACCGGCTGGGGTGCTGCGGCATGCACGGCGGTTTCTGTATCCGGTTCCGGGGCTGCATCGTTTATCAGCGCCGAAATGGAGATTCCCGATGCGAGTCTGGACTGTACGGGACGGGGACGCGCCGTTTGCGGTTGTGTCGAAACCGGCGTTGCTGCGGCCTGCGTTCGTTCCGGGACCGGCTGAATGGACGGCGTCGGCATTGCGGATGTACGGGCAGCGGCCGATGTCGCCGGAGGTGCGGGATCGGCTGCGGCTTTTGCCGCAGGCGTTGCAGCCGGAGCGGATGCCGCGATTCCGGGCGAAGATTCTGCCGTCGCAGCCGTCGGCCGTTGGACCGTAGCCGGTTGAGGAGCGGGCGCGGGAGCCGTCTGTTGTGTCGATTGCGGACGGGCCGGTGCGGATTGCGCGGGGGCGGTCCGAACCAGTTCCGGCAACGGAAGATTTACGGGATCGACGGGGTTATTTTTTTTTTGACCGAGACCGGCGATCTTCATCAGTCCCAGTTCGACGAGCAGCCGTTGGTTGGACGATTGCCTGATTTTGCCGTCGAGGTCCGTGAGCAGCGATATGGCGCCGAAAAGAAATTCGGGAGGGCAGGCGGCCGCCTGCGTCCGGTATCGTTCCATCAGCGTACCGGTAAATTCCAGCAGCCGGAGCGAAGGCTCGTTGCGGGCCACCAGCAGGTCGCGCAGGTGGCGGTTGAGTCCTGCCATGAAAGTCTGGCCGGAGAATCCCCGCGCGAGCACGTTGTCGAAAGAGAGCAGCGCCTCGACATAGTTGCCCGACAGGAGCGTTTCGGTCATGCTGAAGTAGGTGTCGTAGTCCAATACGTTGAGCGTCTGGGCCACCTCCTGATAGCGGAGTTCCTGCCCGCAGAACGAAACGGCCTTGTCGAACATCGACAGGGCGTCGCGCATGCCGCCGTCGGCTTTCTGTGCGATCAGGTTGAGCGACTCGTCGTCGGCGGTGATTCCCTCCTGCGAGGCGATGTATTTGAGGTATTCCACGGAGTCCTCGACGCGGATGCGGTTGAAGTCGTAGATCTGGCAGCGGGAGAGGATCGTAGGGATGATCTTGTGTTTTTCGGTGGTCGCCAGGATGAAGATGGCGTGTGCGGGCGGCTCCTCGAGCGTCTTGAGGAAGGCGTTGAAGGCGGCCGCCGAGAGCATGTGGACCTCGTCGATGATGAAGACCGAGTAGCGTCCCACCTGCGGGATGATACGCACCTGTTCGATGAGCGAACGGATGTCCTCGACCGAGTTGTTCGACGCGGCGTCCAGCTCGTGGATGTTGAGCGAGCGTCCGTCGTTGAAACTGCGGCACGATTCGCACGTGTTGCAGGCTTCGGCCCCTTCGGGATGCAGGCAGTTGATCGCCTTGGCGAAGATGCGGGCGCAGGTGGTCTTGCCTACGCCGCGCGGCCCGCAGAAGAGATAAGCGTGGGCAAGCTGACTGCGCTCGATCGCGTTCTTCAGGGTCGAAGTGATGTGCTTCTGCCCCACGACCGATGAGAAGGTGGCGGGGCGGTATTTGCGTGCGCTGACGATAAAATCACTCATAGCGGAACAAAGATAGTGAAAGCCGGGCGAAATCGGGAAAATTTATTTTCGAAGATTTCCGAGGCGCTTCCTATCTTCTGCAAAGATAGTGAAAGCCTGGTGCTGCGCCAAATTTATTTGCACTTTGTCGGATGGAATATGCGGAATGAAGCGCGACGTATCGTTTTCGAAAATCCGTTCCCCGTACCGGCGATCTGTCCGGTAATTTTCGCAGGTGACTCGCTTCGGTGCGAGTATGCCTCAAGAATAAAGAAAGACGGAAGCCGAAACTCCCGTCTTTCGCAGTGTGTCGCCGCAGGTCGCCTTACTCTTCCATCTGAACCGATCCGTCGGGCAGCACATTGAAGGTGACTTCGTAATACTGGACCGATTTCTTGCCGGCGCTTTCGACGATCTCCTTGCCGTTTTCGGTTATGTTCATACTGAACTCTGCTTTCACTTCGCCGAACGTTTTATTTCGGTCGAGGAATTCGTTGCCCGAAGGAACCGTTTCCTGAATCAGGTAGTCGCCGATACTCTTGAACGTATAGTTTTCGGGGATCATCGCTTTGGCCTCTTCGTACTGTTTGCGGATGGCTTCGACGTTGATCGAGGCCGGAGTCAGGCCTTTGATTTTTTCGAAATCGAGTTTCCCTCTCAGCCCGCCTGCTTCGTCCAAGTCGGAGATGTTGCCTTTGCCGGGACCGGAGAGCGTGAAGGTCTGCGAGAAACAGTCGCCGGCCTTGTTTACCATTTCGACGAATAAAACTGTCAGGTTATTCTCCAGCTCGTCCGCCTCCATCCAGCGGATTTCATATATTTTCCACTCGTCGAAGTTGATATTCTTTTCGAGAGTTTCGACGATGAGTTGCGTCGCTTCGTCGGAATCCATTTTCGGAGCGCTGATGCCCAGGTTGTTGCATGAAGAGATCAGAGTCGCGATGCAGAGCGATGCCGTAATGGCGAGGATAAGTTTTTTCATTCTGTCTGATTAGATAATTTGGTTTTGTCCTGCAAAGGTAGCCATTTTGTCATTACGATATCGTCCGGGATATGACAAAATCGGACAGGACGGCAGAAGTTGCAGACTTGGCAGATATTTTGCGATAGGTAAAGGCAAAGAAATGAATTAAAAATAATATAATGCACTATGAACATTAATTCTTTAACTATTAAGGCGCAAGAGGCGCTGCAGGCTGCGGTGTCTCTTGCCAGGGAGCAGGGCAATCAGGCCGTCGAACCGCTGCATCTGCTCAATGTGCTCGTGCGCGAGGACGATTCGCTGTCGGTATTTCTGCTGGGGCGTGTCGGCGTAAACGTGCGGGGACTGCGCGGCGAAGTGGAGCGGGCCGTGCGGGGGCTGCCCCATGTTTCGGGAGGCGGCGAACAGTTCTTTTCGCAGGATACGACCAAAGTAATCCAGCGTGCCGTCGATTTTACCAAGAATTTCGGGGACAAGTACGCTTCGGTAGAGCATCTGCTGCTGGGACTGATCGCCGAGCGGGGTACTGCCGCCGATCTGCTGAAAGGCGCCGGGGCGACTGAAAAGGAGTTGCTCGAGGCGATTCGGGTGTTCCGCAAGGGGGCGACCGTCGATTCGCAGACGGCGTCGCAGGAGTTCGATGCCCTGGGCAAGTATGCGATCAATCTGAACGAGATGGCCCGCAGCGGCAAGCTCGACCCGGTCATCGGCCGCGACGAGGAGATTCGCCGTGTATTGCAGATTCTTTCGCGCCGTACCAAAAACAATCCGATGCTGGTCGGAGAACCCGGCGTGGGTAAGACGGCCATTGCAGAGGGTATCGCCCACCGGATCGTGAACGGGGACGTGCCGGAGAACCTGCGCTCGAAGGTGATCTATTCGCTCGACATGGGCGCCCTGATCGCCGGGGCCAAGTACCAGGGTGAGTTCGAGGAGCGTCTGAAGGCCGTCGTGCAGGAGGTGACCGCCAGCGAGGGCGAGATATTGCTCTTCATCGACGAAATTCATACGCTGGTCGGAGCCGGCAAGTCGTCGGGTGCGATGGATGCCGCCAATATCCTCAAGCCGGCCTTGGCACGCGGTGAACTGCGTACGATCGGTGCTACGACCCTCGACGAGTTCCAGAAATATTTCGAGCAGGACAAGGCGCTCGAGCGTCGTTTTCAGAAAGTCATGGTCGATGAACCGACGGCCGAGGATGCGATTTCGATCCTGCGCGGACTGAAGGATCGTTACGAGAACCACCATCAGGTGCGGATCAAGGACGAGGCGATCGTTGCGGCCGTCGAGCTTTCGCAGCGCTACATCACCTCCCGTTTCCTGCCCGATAAGGCGATCGACCTGATCGACGAGGCGGCTTCGAAACTCCGCCTGGAGATGAACTCCGTGCCGGAGGAGATCGATGTGCTGGATCGCCGGGTACGTCAGCTCGAGATCGAGCGCGAGGCGATCCGCCGCGAGAACGACAAGGAGCGTGTCGAGCAACTGACCCATGAGATCGAGGAGCTGGGGGCCAAACGCGCCGAGCTTCGTGCCAAGTGGGAAGGCGAACGGGACGTGCTGAAGAAGATCCAGGAGAACAAGGACCGGATCGAACACCTGAAGATCGAGGCTCAGCAGGCCGAACGGCAGGGCGATTACGGCCGTGTGGCCGAGATTCGTTACGGCAAGATTCAGGAGGCCGAGAAGCAGATCGCGGCTCTTCAGGACGAATTCCGTGCGGCTTCGGCCAGCGGGGCGATGATCAAGGAGGAGGTCGATGCTGAGGATGTGGCCGAGGTGGTATCCCGCTGGACGGGGATTCCCGTTTCGCGTATGCTGGCTTCCGAGCGTGAGAAGCTGCTCCACATGGAGGAGGAGTTGCATCGCCGCGTAGTCGGTCAGGATTTGGCCATTGCCGCCGTGTCGGATGCCGTGCGCCGTTCGCGGGCCGGACTGAACGATCCCCGCAAGCCGATCGGTTCGTTCATCTTCCTCGGTACGACGGGCGTCGGCAAGACCGAGCTGGCCAAGGCGCTGGCCGAGTTCCTGTTCAACGACGACCAGATGATGACGCGTATCGACATGAGCGAATACCAGGAGCGGCACGCCGTGTCGCGGCTCGTCGGGGCGCCTCCGGGATACGTCGGTTACGACGAGGGCGGCCAATTGACCGAGGCCGTGCGGCGCAAGCCCTATTCCGTGGTGCTGCTCGACGAGATCGAGAAGGCGCATCCCGACGTCTTCAACATCCTGTTGCAGGTGCTCGACGACGGCCGGCTGACCGACAACAAGGGCCGTACGGTGGATTTCCGCAACACGATCATCATTATGACCTCGAACATGGGTTCGCAGGTGATCCAGGATAACTTCGCCGAGGCCTTCGACGGCAGGAAGCTGCCCGAAGAGGTTGTCGAGCGGACCCGCCTCGCGGTGATCGACCTGCTGAAACAGCAGCTCAAACCGGAGTTCCTGAACCGTATCGACGAGATCGTGATGTTCGAGCCGCTGACGCACAAGGACATCGAACGCATCGTCGACATCCAGTTGGGCATCGTGCGCAGGATGCTTTCGGAGAACGGCATCCGGCTGGAGTACAGTGACAAGGCGCGCGAATGGATCGCCTCGGCGGGTTACGATCCGCTCTATGGCGCACGTCCCGTGAAGCGGGTCATCCAGCGCTATGTGGTCAACGACCTTTCGAAGCGGATTCTTGCCGGCGAGGTCGACCGCTCGAAGCCGATCGCGATCGACGCCGGGCAGGACGGGCTGACGTTCTCGAACTGACGCCGCCCGGCAGAGTGAAAAAGGGTTCCGACGATTCGGAACCCTTTTTCGTTTACCGGACGTATCTGCTGAAAAACTTCCACAGCTCTTCGCCCGTGTCTACGCCCGTCTCTTTCCAGGAGTGCTTTCCGCCGACGGTCTCGTAGAGCCAGACCTCGTTTCCGTCCGTGCCCTCCGTGTAGCGGTGGGCGATGACCTGCAAGCCGCCGGGGCGGGAGGGCAGGGTGTCGATCCGCTCTGCGAGGCATTTGTTCTTGGCGGCCCAGTAGCCGACCGCGGTCGGGACGGAGACATAGGCGCCCCAGCCCCCTTCGTTGCCGAGGTCGCCTTCCCAGCGGGTCGTCCGGTCTTCGGTGCCGTGGATTTCGAACAGCGGAATCGGATGCGGATTGCGGTCCGAGCGGAGGATTTCGACGGACATGAACCCGGCGACCGGTCCGAGGGCCGCATAGGTCTCCGGACAGCGCGAGGCCAGCAGGTAACACATGTCCCCGCCGTTCGACATACCCGTGCAGAAGACGTTGCGGCGGCTCAAACCATGTTTTTTCTGAAGGTGCCGGATCAGTTCGGAGAGGAACCGCACGTCGTCGACGGCCATATCGGCCTGAAAGGGGTAACCCACGTTCCAGCACGTCTTGCCGCGGCCGTCGCGTTCGCCCTGCGGGTAGCAGACGGCAAAACCGTGGCGGTCGGCAACGCGGTTCATGTCGAACCGTTCCGGGTCGCCCTGTCCTCCGTAGCCGTGGAGGACAATGACCAGCGGCGCGCCGTCGGGCAGCCCTTCGGGCAGGTGTAGGCGGTAGGTGCGGTCGATGCCGCCCGAACGCAGCGTGTGGCCGGGCGTCTGCGCGAGACAGGTTCCCGCTGCGAAAAGCAGCAGGCAGGAAAGGGTGTGCAGGAGGTATTTCATCATTTTGAGCATTAGAGTCCTTTGCGGGCGAGGCGCCAGGCCAGCGCGTTGTAAAGCCGGATCACGGGACCGCGCCAGCCGGCGGGCAGGGCGTTCAGGGCGCGGACCTTGCGCAGCGTGCGGCGGTAGGTCCGGGTCCAGGCGAAGAACCGGGCGGCGCGGGCGGCCTCCTTCGTGCCGCCTTTGGCGCTGATGATAAGCGCTTTTCCCAGTGCGGCGCGGGCCACGAACTCCCGGTCCTCCTCGGGGGCCAGCGGGTCGTACAGCTCCTCGAACGAATGGACGGTCTTCTCGGGCGTGTAGCTTGCCGCCGAGCGGTTCGAAGCCACCCGCGAGTAGCGGACCAGCCGTTCGGGCGAGAAGCAGACTTCGTAGCGGCGGGCAATCCTGATCCACATGTAGAGGTCTTCGGCGATCTTCATGCCCTCGGGAAACAGCCCCACGGTGTCGAACACGCGCCGCGGGATGCAGCTGGCCGACGGGATGGCGATGTAGCGGTGGACCGATTCGCGGAAGAAATTCGCCACGACGCCCCGCTCGGAGGGTGTCGGGGCCGGATAGGTCCCGTCGTGGCTTATTATTGAAAATGCCGTGCAGTAGAGTCCGCAGCCGGGGAACTCGCGGATCATGGCGGCGATTTCGGCCAGAAACCCCGGCTCCCAGGCGTCGTCGGCGTCCAGCAGGGCGATGTAGTCGCCCGTCGATTCGGCGATGGCGCGGTTGCGGGCCGCGCATTCGCCGGCGTTGGGCTGCGTGACGAGTTTCACGAGCGGCGAGCGGATGCCGCGCACGATTTCTGCGCTGCGGTCCGTCGAACCGTCGTCCACGACGACGATCTCTGCCGGGGGCAGCGTCTGGGCTAGCACCGAACGCAGGGTGTCGCCGATTTCGCGTTCCTTGTTGTAGAGGGGTATGATGACCGAGATGGTTGCGGATGCCATTTTTAGCGGTTTGATTTATTGCGAAGATACCGATCTTTTGCTACATTTGCAAATAAAACCCTGTTCATGACCGCATCCGAGAAGCTCATCGCATTCATCCGCAATACGTTCGACACGGCGCTTTACTTCGCCGTGATGGCCGTCAAGGAGAATTTCCGCAACTATATCCGCCGTGCGGGCCCGACGGGCGACCCGTCGCGCGGGATGGTCATTCTGGGCAACGGCCCTTCGTTGTCGGACGACCTGCCGCGATTGATCGCGCGCCGCGAATACGAGGCGAAGGATTTCATGGCGGTCAACTTTTTTGCCGAGGACGACCGCTTCGAGGTGGTCAGACCGGGTTATTACGTCCTTTCCGACCCGATGTTCTTCCGCGACAGCGAATGCCGCGACCGCGTGGCCGCGCTCTACCGCACGCTCGATAGCAAGGTCACGTGGCCGATGACGCTCTACGTACAGTTCTATAATCCCGAAAAGTTCGACTACCGCGCCGCGCTGCCCAACCCCCGTATCCGCCATACGCAGGTCTACCGCGGTTTTGGCAGCGTCGGCTTCTGGCTTTTCCGCCACGGCCTGGGCAGCGCCAATTTCGGCACGGTCGTGCAGGTGGGCGAATACTTCGCCCTGTTACTGGGTTACCGGCGGATCGAGCTCTACGGGGTGGATCATACGTTGCTCGACGGGCTCTGCGTCGACGATGCGAACCGCCTGTGCCGTGCCGACCGCCACTATTACGATGCCGGGCCCCGGGCGCCGCAGCCTATCTACATGAAGGTGCCGCATGTGCCCTATACGATGTCTGTATACCTGGCCGAGGTGGCCGAACTCTTCCGCGGGCACGAGGTGCTGCGCGACTATGCCGCGTCGCTTGGTGCGCGGATCGTCAACCGCACCCGCGGCTCGATGATCGACGCCTACGAACGCGGGGCGGAGTAACGCCGCCTTTTTGAAATAAAGGAAGCGACCTGGAAAAGGTCGCTTTTTTATGCTCATCTCGGATTCCCGTTCCCTACCCCAGCCGCCGGCTTGCCGCGATGATCTCGGCCATCGTGAAATCCTCGGGGTTGTCGATGTCCAGCCCTTCGATGCGGTCTACGACAGCCATGTAGGGTTTTTCCCCGATGCGGCGTCCGCGGCCGCACCAGAGCGTGCGCGGGAAAATGAAAAATGCGCTGGTTTCGATATAGACCGGCTCTATGGTCTGCGTGCGGGGGATGTCGTCCAGCGCATAGTTGAGCGGCCGGCCTTCGAACCAGGCGAAGGTCTGGATCTTCTCGGCGCTGAACGCCGAATCGTACTCCCCCGACCGCACGTGCCGCAGGGCGTCCGCCACGGTCTCCGCGCGGATGAACGGCGAGGTGGCGTGCGCCAGCACGTAGAGGTCGGCCTCGACGTCGGCCGTGGA
>OGPG01001572.1_pt1 | contig 15570 bp, 15 predicted proteins | sample 1552851 | NCBI WGS metagenome assembly OGPG01 (sample SAMEA2579909, study PRJEB22360) | human gut metagenome | biome: human gut; feature: human-associated habitat; material: faeces | place: Denmark | collected 2008/2010 | reverse complement strand
GGTGCTTGTCGCTGGCTCTGATACGGTGTCCTTTATTCCAAATCTTACGCATAAATCAATCACTCCTTTCTGGGTACGAAAAAAGCAGTCAATCCTAAGACTAACTGCTTTGTGTGTATGGATATGAAGTTTTGCAAATGGGAATTTTATATTACTTTTAATGCAATTTCTAGTATCAACGAAAAAATACAAATTGATAAAATAATGATAACTATTTCAACATTTCCTAGTGATATAAAACATTGAAAAATCAGCATAATTCCTACTAATAATATAGCTGTTCCCTCAATTCTTGAATGTAGCTTTATGTTTTTTACCCCATTATATCTTTTGATAAGGGGCAATTTACCTTTGATAATACTGAATACCCCTAAAACCACCATTATATTACCTAGTATTAGCCCTATCATATTTACCACCTTTTCTAAATCTTTAATTTTCAGTTCTATAAATCGAAATTTTCTTGTTTAAATTTATCTTTGAAAAAGCCAATTAAAATTAAAGCAATACCAAGAATTGCAACTGGTATATAAATAATATTAGGTATATGATAAACAAATCTATCAATTCCAGACATAGCAATATAAATAATTATTCCCACACAAATTAAAATGTTTTTATCTTTCATAGCTGGTCTCCTTTACACCTTATTATTTGTCCGTTTCTTCATACCCATATTATAACAGTTCCATATATCCGCTACAATGAAAATCTATTCAGTAAGCCTATTTTTTCGGCTGTCCCTGCGGTGTATGGTTCTGTGGACTGCCTGCGTTCTGATTGCCTTTATTTTTCAACACAATATTCTCTGCCTTTACATACCAGTCCACATCTGCACCCGTATAAGTCTTTCGTGATACCGTATCGGCTACTGGATTGACAAGCTCCACAACTGCATTGTACGGAAATTCCCTTAACGGTACTTCTGGCGGTACAGACACGGGGATAATTCCACCATGCAGACTGCACTTCAAATCATAGATACGCTTTTTAAGCTGGGTACTCGGTGTCCCGTCCTCATTCTGCAAGAACACATCACGCACCGCTGTAAATTTTAATTCTCCAAATGTTTTCTCTTTGTCAATAACAAACCCGTTTGATAATCTCATAAATTCTTCACTCCTTTACTTTTCTTCAACTGCTACAATATCATCAGCAACTAATACATAATCGGTATGTCCCATATCCCCGATTGCGTAACCTCTGCCGTATAACTTCGGATTGACAAGTTTTACTTTCTGTTCATACTTGAAATGCTTTTCGCCAGCCTGCACAGGAATTTCCACCACAACATTTTCGCCTTTCTGTATGTCAGAATAAAGGTTATAGCTTCGTCTGGCTAAGACCCTGCGGTTATTTTTATCTCTTTCAAAGACTGGCTCGCTTTCGCCTGCAAATTCAAGAGTTCCAAAAGACTGTGCCATATCTGGCACGACATATTTCATTTCCATATTGTTTTACCTCGTTTCTTTCTATATTTGATAAGTTTTTTAATTGTGATTTCTTATTCTGGCGGTTTGGGAAGTACCAGCAATCCCCCAGATAGTAAAGGGTAAAATCAATGCTTACGCACCCTTGACTATCCGTGTTCTTGCAGGTTGTAGGCAGACAAGCCAGAATAAGCAAAAATCTGCCGTTTGACAGCTTCGGCGGAGAGCGTGATTTTCCTTTTCTCATACCGTTACCGCCTTATGATTTCTTCATTTTACGGCGTTTGTAAAGATATGTTCCAGCCAGTCCACCAGCAGACGCAAGCAACATCACGATAAATGCCATTACATTTGTACTGTCGCCCGTTTTGGGACTGTCGCTAGGTCTGTTAGGCTTTTCTGGTGTCGGTGGTGTTTCGGGTTTCTCTGGTTCTTCTGGCTTTTCCTTAAAAGTAATCGTCTGTCCCTTATCCTCAATATCCTTATGCTCGGTAACTTTCTTCGGCTCGTCTGGATTGCTTAAATCGTATAATTCCTCAAAAGTTACAAGCTGTTTGCCGTCAAGAGAAGTAGCGTCAAACGTAAAAGCAGCTTCCACTTTCATAGTTTCGCTGTCAGCAATAAAAGTGTAATCACTTTCCACACGTTTTCCATTGATAAGAAGTTCTGCATTTTCTTCTTTCAACATCTGCCAGCCCACAAGTTTGTACTGTGTACCGACTTCTAAGCCCTCTAAGGTTACGGTATCAATGATTGTAACGTCTTTTCCAGCTTCAAGCTCTTTGTTGCCGTCCTTATCCGTAGCAGTCGTATGAATTTTGATGATACGCTCTGTGATAAGTACGGTCTGCCCGTCGTCCTCAATGTCTTTGTGTTCTGCAACTTTTACGGGTTCGTCTGGATTGCTGAAATCATATAATTCTTCAAAGGTAACAAGGTTTTTGCCACCTAAAGCAGACGCATTGAATGTATAGGAAATTTCCACTTTCATTTCTTCCTCATCAGCGACAAAGGTATAATCGTTTTCTACACGTTTCCCGTCAATGATAAGCTCGGCGTTTTCTTCCTTTAACATCTGCCAGCCTTTCAACTGATACTTTGTGCCTTTTGTAAGTCCGTCTAATTTGACAGTATCAACGATTGTAACCTCTTTTCCTGCAAGGATAGTCTTTTCGCCGTCCTTGCTGGTCGCTGTGGTATGGATAGAGATTTCTTTTTCGTATTCATCAGTCAGCGTCCCTAAATCAATCACAAGGTTATTTCTTGATACCACGATTTCAAAAGGTGGGATAAGTTCAAAGCCTTTGTTACTATCACAACGCATTTCTTCAATGATGTAGGTATCATAAGGTAATGCCCCCTTGCTGTCGTCTGGTTCAGAAGTTCCAAACCACACACCGTCCTCGCTGGTCTTTCCTGCGTTTGTATTGTGCTTATGAGAAGCCCATTCAGCAGAAGTGGAGAATTGCCCGTTATCATCAGTTACCACTACATGATTTTCGCCCGTCGTCTTGCTTGTGATCCTAAAGGGAACATCAGCAAGACGCTTGTGTGTGCCTGCACCGATTTTTACACCCTCAATATCTCCACGCTTAATCTGATTATAGATAGAATGGGCTTTTTCGGTTAAGTCCACGATTTTTCCATTTTCTGTGATTGTAAAATCAATCGGCTTTGCACCGTCAGTTAAGTAACCGTTGGGAGCTTCACTCTCAACGATACGGAATTTTCCATAAGGTAAGAGGTCAGAAGAAGTAGAAGCGACACCCTCAATATCTGTACGAATTGTCTTTACCACTTCATTTTTCTTGTATAACTTGCCCTCAACCAATACTGCATTATCATTTAAGGAAATGATGTCAAAGGCAGTATCTTTCAAAGTGGCACTTCCTTGTGGCTTTGTATCGCCCGTTTCTAAATCTCGTTTCTGAATTTTGACACCGCCACGGATAACCTTGTCTGATACGGAAAACTGGTTACTTCCAGATAATACGGCAAGGTCGCCGTCCTCGGTAATCTGTGTTACATATAAGCCTTTTATCTGTTCGGACTTATCGCCAGCCTGCATATATGCACCCTCTAACAAGTAGCCGTTTGGAGCTTTTGTTTCTTCTACGGTTAGTGTTCCAAGTGGAAGAACCGCCTTGCCGTCCTGCATATAGAAGCTGTCGCCAGATACCTTGTATGCGTCCGCTAATTTTGTGATGTAGTGAGTTGTCCCGTCGCTGTCTGTTTCAGCGATTGTCTTTGTAACCCATGTACGAGTAGCTTCGGCAGGGAGATTGTCTTTATTGTAGAAGCCAGCATAATACTTCCATGTAAATTCCGCACCTGCTAAAGAAGCGTTCCCTTGCGGATTGTCTTTCTGTGTTTCCATATCAATCTTGAAAAGCTCAATCAAAGTGTCTGTTACTTTTGGTGTATCTGATACTTTCAAGGTTGCTGTTTCGCCAGCTTTGATTGTCAATGAATAGATTGTTTTATCCACTTTATATCCTGCTGGTGCGGATAATTCCTTGATATAAACTGTGCCAGCCTTTACCTCTACAACATCTGTATTTCCGTTTTCATCAGTCGTAAGGGTGGCAAGCTGTTTCGTGCAGTCCTTATCAGAAAAGACACCGTATGTTGCACCAGCAACAGAGTAATTCCCGTTACCGTCTGTAATGCTGGTATTACTGGAAGTCTTTTGCAGTTTCGCATTTCCAACATTCAGTTTCGCCCAGAATTGCCCTAATTCCTGCCCCTCGCCAGAGTAGATATAACCGCCACATTCATAGCGTCCTTTATTCTCTTTGACAAAGGCTTTTGCACCAGAGAAAACTTCGTCCTGCGTAGCCTTTGGAATTTCATCATAAGAAGCTCGCACGTTATCACATTGCCAGCCAAGATGTACGCTCAATCTCTGCCAGACTACACATTGTTCCAACAGATAGACTTGTTTGTAGTTCAATTCCTTGTGAGCTTCGCCATACTGTTTGACATACTCTAAGGATAACGCCACATCTGAAATCTGGTCGGCACTCATGCGTGAGCTTGCGTCAGCTCTGGTCTTGTAGCCGTTCTTAAAATCTGTATTGATGTCAATACAATAGGCAGTTTCGCCCTCGACTTTCATATAGCCCTCATTGAATGTCGAACCGATAGAACCGTCATTCATTACTTTTTCAATGATACCGACACGCTCGGCACTTTCTGTCCAGTATTGCTTGCTTTCTGCATGAACGGGTGTAGTCGGTAAAGCAGTAACGACAGTTGCAAGAGCTAAGAAGCCCGTACACAATCGTTTCCATGTCTTTTTCATAAATCTAATGCTCCTTTCATTTTTATAATTAAAATAGACGCTCATTTCTGAACGTCTATAACATACGAGTATCTTGATTTCTAGTGATAAATGATTTATAGTTTGATTGTAATGTTTTCTAATAAATTAAAGCTTTAAATTAGCCTTTGTTGCTAACAACCTGCTAACACTCTACGGCGTATGAGGGTACACCAGAGAATATCAACAACTAAACATAACAAGCACTTACGCTTTAATTTACGGCATTAAACGCTCCCAAGAGGATAATCGAACTTCCAGCTACCACGGTTCACAGAGAACTCCTAAGATATAACCATGGTTAGAGCCGTGAGATAGGAAAAGGCGGTAACTAAGAGTTCGATTTGAACTGTGGCATATAGAAATGTCGAAATAAGAAAACAGATGATTCATCACAAAAGTGATTGAGTTCATAAAGAAGGTCACCGTAACCGAAACAGGCTGAAAAGCTTGAAAATACGGCATTTGTTCTCGTAGTTAAATGGATATAACAAGCGCCTCCTAAGCGCTAGTTGTGGGTTCAATTCCCGCCGGGAACATCGATTTTTTGCAACAATGATCGTAAAAATTCATTGTTGCTTTTTTTATTTTATGGGGCTTGCGAGCACCGAAAAAATATAAAAATGAGTAATTGGAGCACCGAAAAGACAAAACGGGCACCGAGAACTAAATCTATCCAAGCGCCCAATGGAGATAACTAAAGTGTAGGATAAGATTTAGGTTGTCAATGAATGTAAAAATGGTTTTCTTGCTTGAAGAAAACAGGCCTGACGAAGTATCGCTCAGATTAGATTAAAAATTCTAGTCTGGGCGATTTTTTTCGTTCAGGGAAAAGGAGGAAGTGTCATTGACAGAAAAGACGGATATCAGAGATTCGGATGAAAAAGTAGTTGAAATTGAAATGGAACGTTTAAGAACTTTTACGAATCATCCATTCAAGGTGATCGGTGACAGTCAGATGATTGAACTACAGGACAGTATTAAGAAATATGGAGTTCTTAATCCATTGATCGTCCGCCCGAGGAAAGAAGGTTACTATGAAATCATTTCAGGCCACAGAAGGAAATATGCAGCGGAGCGACTGGGATATAAGAAAATTCCTGTGATTATTCGTATGATGCAGGATGATGAAGCTGTAGTGACTATGGTGGATTCTAATTTACAGAGAGAGCAGATTACACCAAGTGAAAAAGCATATGCCTACAAGATGAAATATGATGCCATTAAAAAGAAAGCAGGCAGAAAGAATTGTGGTCAAGTTGACCACAATACAGGAAAGAGAAGTATTGATGTGATTGGAGAACTTTGTGGAGACAGTGCAAAGCAGGTCCAGCGTTATATCAAAATGACAGAACTGATACCGGCTCTATTGGATAAGGTGGATGACGGATCAATGGGATTTACCCCGGCAGTGCAGTTATCTTATCTGAAAAAGAAAGAACAGCAGGAAATTATTGATGCAATGGAGGCAACCCAGTGTACGCCATCGCTTTCGCAGGCAATAAGGATCAAGAAATTAAGTGAGGCTGGAAAGCTTACAGAAAGCGAAGCGGAAGGAATCCTTGGAGAGATAAAACAGAAGGAAGCAGACAGAGTAGTTTTTAAGAATGAACAATTATACAGATTTTTCCCATCAACCTATACATCGGAACAGATGCGTAGAGAAATATTGGAAATATTGAAATCATGGAGAAATAGTAACTGGATTTAGGAAAGGAGAAACAGAATATGTGTAGAGTAATAGCAGTATCAAATCAAAAAGGTGGAGTAGGTAAAACAGTATCATGTGTGAATCTTGGAATAGGATTGGCACAGGAAGGAAAGAAAGTGCTTCTGATAGACGCTGATCCACAGGGAAGTCTTACAATCAGTCTGGGATATGAGGAGCCGGATGAAATGGAGTATTCACTGGCAACACTGATGATGAACATTGTGAATGATGAAAAACTGAATATAGAAAAGACAATCCTACACCATAAGGAAGGCGTAGACCTTATCCCATCCAACATTGAATTATCAGCAATAGAGGTGTCTTTAGTAAATGCCATGAGCAGGGAACTGATTCTGAGATCTATGGTAGACAGGCTGAGAGAATTTTATGATTACATCATTATTGATTGTATGCCTTCTCTTGGAATGATGACGATTAACGCATTGGCGTGTGCAGATTCTGTACTGATACCCGTGCAGGCAGCATATCTTCCGGTCAAAGGCTTACAGCAGCTGATAAAGACAATCGGAAGGGTAAAGAAGCAACTGAATCCAAAGCTAAAGATTGAAGGAATTCTTCTAACTATGGTTGATAACAGAACTAATTATGCCAGAGATATTTCCCTGATGGTGTATGATACATATTCTGCATCAATCAAGGTATTTGGAACAGAGATACCGATGTCAGTTAGGGCATCAGAGGTCAGTGTGGAGGGTGGAAGCATCTATTCCTATGACCCAAAGGGTAAAGCGGCATTTGCTTATATGGCATTAACTAAGGAAGTACTGAAGGAGGCAGAGTAATTATGGCAAGCAGAGTAGCAGGAAAGATTAAATTACAGTCAGTAGATGAATTATTGGGAGTACCGGAGATTGCCGGTACTCAGGAAATAGAGATTGGAAGAATTCATGCGTTTCCGAACCATCCGTTTAAGGTGCTGGATGATGAAAAGATGGACACTTTGGTTGATAGTATCAGGGAAAATGGCATCCTGAATCCAGTAATTGTAAGACCTGATCAGAGCGGAAATTATGAAATGATATCTGGACATCGTAGGTTACACGCAGCAAAGATTGTGGGATTGAAAAAGGTCCCAGCTATCGTAAAGGAAATGTCTGATGATGAAGCCATTATAAAAATGGTGGATGCCAATATTCAGAGGGAAGAAATACTTCCGAGTGAAAGGGCATTTAGCTTTAAGATGAAGATGGAAGCTATGAGCCGTCAAGGTAGCAGAGTAGATTTAACTTGTGGAACTGAGTTCCACAAGTCAGGAGATATTAACAAAAAAACAAGGGAGACTATTGGTGATGAGGCTGGAATGACAGGAAGACAGGTAACAAAATATATAAGACTTACAGTACTTATTCCAGAGCTTTTGGATTATGTGGATATAAAAAAGATAACCATTGCTATGGCAGTAGATCTTTCATACCTTGATGAACAGGTACAGAAATGGGTATATGAATATTTTAAGGAAAATGGATTTTTGAAGCCGGTACAGGTTGAAGCATTGAAGAATTATCCTAACTTATCCAATGTAACACAATTCAGTGTCATTTCTATAATGAATGATGCATTACCGAAGAAGAGTAAGGAATCAAAGTTATCTTTTTCAGCAAAGAAACTGGATAAATATTTTCCACCGCAGTATTCAACGAAAGAACGTGAAAATATAATCATTCAGCTATTGGAACAGTGGAGTGCAGATCAGATACAGTCAGAGTAGAAATATAATTATAATGTTTCAGAAGTGTAGAAACGGCACTTCTGGAACAGGAAGGAGATTCAAATGGAAGACAGAATAAGACTATCCTATTTCTATGGAAAGGAAGCGGATCAGTTTTCATTTTATAAGATACCGAAGTTATTATTTACCGAAGAGTATTTCAAAAAAATATCAGTGGAGGCAAAGTTGTTGTACGGACTGATGCTGGATAGGATGTCACTATCTATGAAAAATCAGTGGATGGACGATGAAGGGAGAGCTTACATATATTATTCGCTTGAAGATATCATGGAGGCTCTGGGATGCAGTAACAAAAAAGCAATATCCATAATGAAGGAATTGGACACGGATGCTGGTATAGGTTTGATTGAAAAGAAGCGTCAGGGGCAGGGAAAACCAACCATGATTTATCTAAAACAGTTTATGGTGCAGGATGTTCAGAAGTGTAGAAATTACACTTCTGAGCAAAAAACAGGAGTTTCAGAAGTGAAGAATTTACATATCTTGAAGTGTAAAAATGTCATGTCTAGAAGTGAAGAAATTACACTTCCAGAAGTGAAAAATATTCACACTAATAAGAATAATATAAATAATACTGAGTTGAGTAATACTGAATCTTATCTTATCGTATCTGGAAATGATGAGATAGGATCCGACGTACAGGCATATGCAGAACTTATCAGAGATAATATTGATCTGGATATTCTGTTAGAGAGATATCCGTTTGATAAAGAGTTACTTAATGGCATCTTTGATCTGATTTTGGAAACAGTGTTATGCAGGAACAATGAAATTGTAGTGGCATCCAATAAATATCCGGCAGAGCTGGTCAGAAGTAAATTTCTGAAACTGACCAGTTCGCATATTGAATATGCAATAGGATGTATGAAATCAAATACCACAAAAGTGCATAACATCAAGAAATACCTGCTGGCAACATTGTTCAATGCACCAAGTACAATCAGTGGCTATTATCAGGCAGAGGTTAACCATGATTATCCCCAGTTTGCTGTAAGTGGCAAATAATGACTTGACGTATACGGATTTCGTGTATATAATCAAATTAACAAATAGACACGGATTCCGTATATGGAGGCAGATATGAGCAATTTTGAAAATTATGATTTTATATTACCTGATGGAGTGGTAATTGAAAATGAAAAGGCTGATAAAGAAGGAAGGAAGAAAAGAATGTCTGCTATGTGTGTAAAGGTCCGTGAACAGACCAATATGAACAGAAAAGAATTTGCTGAATGGCTTGGAATTCCGTATAGAACGATGCAGGACTGGGAGCGGGGGGTGAGCGAGGTTCCTGATTATGTACTGAATCTTATAGCATATAAAGTAAAAAATGAAAAAGAAAAAGGAAACATTTGCTAATTGTATGTAAGGCTGGGAGGTATTCGGTTATGTATGAAGATGAATATTATTATGAAGCACGGAAAAAAGAAAATGCAAAATTAGATGCCGAACTGGCGGGGACATTTGCAACCGTCATAGGTGGATTGATTGGTGCAGTGTTATCATGCTTATTATTTCTGCTAAGGAGATTTGATGTATTAAGCTCAGGATTGGCATCATTATTATTCTATATGCTTACTTATACAAGAGAGTGGCATGTGGCTGTCTACATTACAGTGGCTTTTGTAATATTCATCGTATCAATGATTTTACAACATGCGTTCTTGGCAGGAAGAATTATTTTTACAATCTTTGTAAGTATAGCAGTTGCAATAATAGGTGCAGGCTGGAAAGCATATGATACAGAAATTCAGAGAAATGCAGTTATGGTAATATGTTTTGCAGTTACTGTGATACTAGGTCTGATATCGTGGAAAGGAATAAAAGCTAAGGAAAATGAATAACCGCGACTAAAGACTACGGTTTGACTACTATTTTGTTACAAAAGACTACGGTTTGACTACTATTTTGACTCTTTTTTTCTGAATAGGGGTGTGATAATATTATCATAGACAAATGAGACATGAAACGCGAGAGCGGTCAGGCATTTGTTTCTCTTTTGCAAAAGAATATGGATCAAGAATGAAGCGTCAGCTCATTACCGGATCGGTGATGGGTATGGCGCTTTTTTGATGCCAAAATCAGGTGACGACCTGAATAATAAAATCAGGAGGAAATTGCATGGCATATGAATATGACCATGACTGTCCGTTTGAAGCCTTCATCACCAATCTTGGAAAATACAACGAGGGTGAGCTGGTCGGCGAATGGGTGAAGTTTCCCACCACATCAGAAGAACTGCAAAAAGTATTTGAACGAATTGGAATCGGCTCAAAAGATGATTTCGGTAATCCTTATGAAGAATGGTTCATTAGTGATTATGACTGTTATGTTGATGGGCTGTATGAAAAGCTGGGAGAATATGAAAACCTGGATGAACTCAATTATCTGGCTTCCAAGCTCGATGAGCTGGATGATCATGATTATAACCATTTTCAGGCGGCAATGCAGATCAGTGATTATACAGGCAGCATTAAAGATGTGATCAATCTTATTGATAACCTGGATAAGTATGAAATCTATCCGGGAGTAGAAAGCAATGCTGATCTGGGACATTACTATATCGAAGAACTCGGTATGATGGAAGTTCCGGATTATCTAGCTGATTACATTGATTATGAGGCCTACGGCAGAGATGTGGCCATTAACGAAATGGGACAGTTTACAGATTATGGATATGTGAGAGATACACAGGAATCTTTTACAGAATATTACGATGGAGACCGTGAGAACATCCCAGATGAATACAGGGTTATGGATTTTATGGTTTCTGATGAGAAAGAGAGGAAAACTATGAATTACGAAACATTTAAGCAGGAATTTGCAGAGGATATCAAAGAAAAGCTCTATGAGAGAGGCTATGATGATGTAAGTATCAGCTTCAATAATGTGGAGAAGACAAATCAGAATTATGAAGCTATGTCGGTTGTTCCGGAAGGCAACAATGTGGGTGTCAATTTCAATATTGAGAATGCCTTTGCAAGCTATGAGCACACGGATGATTATGACGGAGTGCTTGCCAGTGCAACAAAGGTCATTGCTGATGGTCTTGACAGAGCCCCTACTATTGATGTAAGTGCTCTTATGGATTATGAGAACACGAAAGAGAAGCTTTCTGTGGAAGTCATTTCAGCGGATGCAAACGCTGATCTGCTTGCCAACGTACCGCATGACAGAATGGAAGATCTGGCAGTTGTATATCGTTTTGTGATGGAGAGCAGCGAAGATGGACGTGCATCTATTCTGGTCACCAACAATCTGATGGATCGTATGGGAGTTTCCCATGAACAGCTCAGGGCAGATGCTCTGGAGAATTCACCGGAGATCAGACCGGTAGTGATCTTGGGAATGAATGAGGTCATGAAGGAAATGATGGGACCGGAAGTATATGAGATGTTTGGAATTCCGGATGATGCGGAGGAAACTATGTATGTTGCAACAGTCCCTGATAAGAATTCCGGAGCAGGAGTAATTGCCTATCAGGATTTCATGGATCAGGCAGCAGAAAGAGTTGGCGGAGATTTCTTTGTGCTTCCGTCTTCCATCAATGAGATCCTTTTGGTTCCCGATAATGGAGACATGACAGCTGATGCGCTCAGGGATATGGTAAAGGATGTGAATGCCAAGGAGGTAAGTCCGGAGGAAAGACTTTCTGATAATGTATACCATTACGATTCCAAGGATCATGTCTTTGAACTTGCAGAGAAGTTTGAGGCAAGACAGCAGGAAAAGAAAACAGAGATTGATGAAAAAGCAGAGGAGAAAGGATCCGTATTAAAAGATCTGAAGGATAAGCAGAAGGAAGCAGCTGCAAAGCCTCCGGTAAAGGATGCTGCGGAAAAAGCAGCAAAATCAAAAGGCAGAGAAGTATTATAAAAAATAGGATTGTGTCAGCCTGTGGTGATTGCCACAGGACTGGCACTTTTTTGATGGGAAGGAATGGTGATTACAGTGGCAAAAGCACATAAGGATACAAGAGGACAGAATGGAAAGAGTTACAGCGGAATTGGTGGAAGACCACCTATAAGTCATCCACAGAATTGCAGCCATGAGTGTCCGTATGGTCATGATAAATCGTTTTGTTTTCCATGCTATAAAAAGCTGGTGGAAGACGTGAGAAAGAAAAAGGAAACAGGAAATGGCATTTGATTATTTCTATGGGGCACAGTCACAGCAGTTTGCATTTTACCGGATTCCCAAGGTGCTGTTTACAGATAACCGGTTCCAGAATATTTCCACAGAGGGAAAGGTTCTTTACGGTCTTTTATTGGACAGGGTATCTCTGTCAATGGAAAACGGCTGGATTGATGACGAGGGAAGAGTGTATATCATTTTCACCCTGACAACTATAAGACAGGCAATGAACTGTGCAGAAAAATCAGCAATCAAGTATCTGACGGAGCTGGAAGAGTTTGGGCTGATTGAAAGGATTCGGCAGGGATTTGGCAAGCCGGCATTGATCTATGTAAAGAATTTCATAGACCAGCAGAATTTACAGGTCAAGACCAGTAAAAATTACAGTTCACCACCAGCAAAAGTTACAGGTCAAGAACTGTATAATTTACAGCCTAATTATACTTATAACAATAATACTGATTTTAATAATACTAATCCTATCTTATCAGCGGATGAGGATAGGATGGGATATGAGAAATATTTCATGGAACAGCTCAATATTGAGGCCTTGAAACAGGATTATCCATATGACAGAAAAATGATAGACGGCATCATGGAGCTTATTTTGGATGTTGTGTGTTCCAAAAGAAAGATCATTTGTATTGCCGGGGATGTGAAGTCAGTAAATGTGGTAAAGGGGCGGTTCATGAAGCTGAACATGGAGCATATCCGCTATGTAATGAACTGTATGCAGGAAAACACTACCAAGATCAGGAGCATCAAGCAGTATATGCTGGCAGCACTGTATAACGCACCGGCAACAATAGACAGCTATTATCGTGCAGAGGTTAATCACGATATGGCAGAAGGAAAAATATAGCAGAGGAGAGACAAAAATGGATATGGAGAAAATCATGGCATATGTTGAGAAGATTGCAGAAAACCTGGAAGGACTGGTTTGTGCAATCGGATGTGACAGTATGCCTTCGGATGGGGCAATTTATGTAGACGGCGAACAGAAGGTGAATTATATCAGTACCAGGGAAGCATTAAGGATCCTTGATGGATTTGGAAATAACAGTGCGTCAGTAATGATTGGAAAATCAGATTATATTCTGATCTATGACGCAAGCAGAAAGCTGATCATTGACGGGGAGGCATACCTTCCGTCAGGGTATCTGGTCATGAAATCCTGTAATGGATTACAGGCGATTGATGATGAGGATATTGCGGATGTGATCGATGCTTTGAAAAGCAGGATGACAATGCTTGCACTTGGAAAATACAGAATTCAGGCATACCAGCTGGGATAGGAGGTAGCAGATGAATAACAAACCGTGGGCTTATGTAACATCTGCCTGGAGTGCCGACAGGAGCAGAGCCAAAAGGTCTGCAAAACGGTATTGCAGAAAATTATATGAAGCAGGCTACACACCAATCTGTCCGCTTTTATCATTGCCGGAGGTAATTGATACCAGTAATGCAGATGAGTACAAGGATTATATGGATATATCAGAAGATATGTTAAGAAGATCCAGAATTCTCGTGGTTTGTGGTTCAGCGGTAGATGATACGGTGCTTACAGATATAGCAATAGCCAACCGTTTTCATGTAGCTTCATCCACTATGAGGGGTGTCCTCGGTGTGGATAAGAATAAAAAAGAACAGTAACTTTGTGGATACAGCCTTCGGGTTGTTTTTTTGATGGAAAGGAGTGAGAAAACTGGTTCATGAAGAAGTTGACAGGGAGATTGTCAACAAATCTGTGAATATAGCAATCAAAATGTTAAAACCGGAACTTGATCAGCTTATGAAGGGATTAAGTAAGGCAGTACAGGCCCCTGTGAAGGCTGCCGGGAAAGCAGCAGTTAATAAGATTCATCTCACAACCGGCAAGCAATCAGTGAAAACACTGATCAGGCAGGGACAGGGAGTTTCTTCTATTCCTTTAGCAGATGAAGGTCTGAAAGATTTTCAGAAAATCGCAAAGAAATACGGAGTTGATTTTGCGGTTGTAAAAGATAAAGAGGCAAGTCCTCCAGTATATACGGTCTTTTTCAAGGCAAAAGATACAGATGCCATCACAAGGATTTTGCAGGATTATTCTGCAAAACAGGTCAAGAAGCCTTCCGCAGATAAGACCAGTGTTCTGGAGAAACTGAAAAAATTCAAGGAGATTGTGGCAGCAATTCCAAAGAAGGTAGCAGAGAAAAAGAAGGAGAGGTCGCGATGAATACAAAACAGTTGAAAAAGCAGCTGATCCTGAATATCCCCTATATCATTCTGGGATTGCTTGCAACAAATCTTGGTGAGGCATGGAGAATTGCAGCCGGAGTAAATGCATCGGAAAAGGTTCAGAGCCTGGTCCTTGATGGTGTATTTGCAACGGCTTTTTCTAATCCTCTGCCGAGCCTTTATCCGGGGGATCTGCTGGTGGGAATTGCCTGTGGGGCAGCACTCAGACTTGCAGTATATCTGAAAGGAAAGAACGCTAAGAAGTTCCGGCACAATGAGGAATATGGTTCTGCCAGATGGGGCAGACATGCTGATATTGAACCTTTTGAGGATCCTGTGTTTGCAAACAATGTGATTCTGTCACAGTCTGAGAGGATTACCATGAGCAGCAGACCGAAGATTCCGAAATATGCCAGAAATAAGAATGTTCTGGTAGTCGGTGGATCCGGTTCAGGTAAGACACGGTTTTTTATAAAACCAAACCTTTTACAGATGCATTCATCCTATGTGGTGACGGATCCGAAGGGCGGTCTGGTCAATGAAGTGGGAAATGCACTTTATAAGAACGGGTACCGGATGAAGGTATTCAATACCATAAATTTCAGTAAGTCAATGCACTATAATCCATTCGCCTATCTCCATTCTGAGAAGGATATTCTGAAACTGGTAACAACATTGATTGCCAATACCAAAGGGGAGAGCAAAGGCGGAGACGATTTCTGGCTGAAAGCGGAGACATTACTTTATACGGCATTGATTGGGTATATCCATTATGAAGCACCGGAGGAGGAACAGAATTTCTCAACGCTGCTTGAAATGATCAATGTAATGGAAGTCCGTGAGGATGATGAAGAATTCAAGAATCCTGTGGATATGATGTTTGATGAACTGGCAGAACAGAATCCGGATCACTTTGCTGTAAGACAGTATGCCAAGTACAAGCTGGCAGCAGGTGTTGTATGCTCTAAAAGACTTCTTAATCAAGCGGTTGGGAAGTCTCTTAGAA
>OGPG01001560.1_pt1 | contig 15694 bp, 11 predicted proteins | sample 1552851 | NCBI WGS metagenome assembly OGPG01 (sample SAMEA2579909, study PRJEB22360) | human gut metagenome | biome: human gut; feature: human-associated habitat; material: faeces | place: Denmark | collected 2008/2010 | reverse complement strand
ACCGTGCACAAGGGCGATGCCCTGTTCCCCCGCATCGACGTGGCCAAGGAGATCGCCCACCTGAAGGAAGAGGACGAGAAGCGCAAGGCTGCTGCCGAGGCCGCTACCGCTGAGGCTCCCAAGGCGGAGTAACTCCCTGCACAATACGCATCCCCCCGGCGTCAGCCGGGGGGATATTTCTTGCAAAAAAACAGGCACACATAGTGTGCCTGTTTTTTGCGTCTGAGCATTATCCCGCCATGATCTCAAATTTGAGCACGCCCTCCGCCGCGGCGGCACGGGTCATCAGATCATCCAGCTCCTCGGACATATCGCCCGTCTCCGCGGAGATGGTCACGCCGGCGCAGCCGTTGGTGGGGATGGTCTGGTTGATGGTCAGGATGTTGGCGCCGGAATTGGCGAAGATGGCCAGGTAGTTGGACAGCACGCCGGGGTTGTCCTTCAGCAGGGCATAAAAGGTGATGATATGCCCCGCGTGCATATTCTGGAAGGGCTGTACGGCATCCTTGTATTTATAGAAGGCGCTGCGGCTGATGCCTACCTGGCGGGCAGCGTCGCCCACGGTGGCGGCCTCGCCTACCTGCAGCATCCGTTTGGCCTCGGCTACCCGGAGGAAGACCTCCGGCAGAGCGTCGGCGGCGACTAAGTAAAATTTCTGTTTCTCCATATCGTTCCTCCCTGTGTCCGCCGCTTGCGAACAACTGTGTTCACATCATAGCACACCTGCCGGCAGAGCGCAAGAGTCTTTTTTGCGCCGTGACGGAAAAGTTGCGCCGCGCTGTGGTTGTCCCTTTGTGTAGTTTGTCGGCATCGGGGGCGAAAAGCCCTGGGGGACAGGGGGTTTCACGGTTATTCAACAGCGTGTCGTCCGATAAGCGTGTGCAGCAAATGAATATGCACACAAGTATACACGCATAAGAGTAAAAGCCACCTGATTATGTCTATTAACTGTGTTTTTGCAACTTTTTACGAGAATTATCAGGTAACATAACGCTGGTGGAAAAAGGTGTGGAAACTGTGCAAAACCCTATACACAAAGGGCTGCGCCCGGTTGCGGCCGGGTTATTTTTTGTGTAAACCAGTCAATATTTCAGGGGACCTAACATTTCTTGCGGAAGCGGCGGGGAATGGGGCGTGTGAGCGCTTGCAAAACGCCTGCCGATACTATATAATGTATAATGAATTGTGATCGGTATACACCGGAGGATAGATATGGCAAAGAAAGCGACTTATGATAATGAAAGTATCTCCAGTCTGAAAGGGGCGGACCGGGTACGGAAGCGGCCCGGCGTCATTTTTGGCTCCGATGGGTTGGAGGGCTGCGAGCACGCGGTATTCGAGATACTGTCCAACGCCATTGACGAGGCCCGGGGCGGCCATGGCAAGCTCATCACCGTGACCCGGTTCGCCGACCGGTCCATACAGGTGGAGGATCAGGGGCGCGGCTGCCCGGTGGACTGGAACGAAAAAGAGGGGCGGTACAACTGGGAGCTGGTGTTCTGCGAGCTGTACGCCGGCGGCAAATACGACAACGAGAACAGCGAGAACTACGAGTTCTCCCTGGGCCTGAACGGCCTTGGCTCCTGCGCCACCCAGTACGCCTCCCGGTACATGGACGTGACCGTGTGGCGGGACGGCAAGGAGTACCGCCTGCACTTTGAGCGGGGCGAGATCGTGGGCAAGCTGGAGGTCAGCGACCAGACGGGCAACAAAAAGCGCACCGGCACCACCATCCGCTGGCTGCCCGATCTGGACGTGTTCACGGACATCGACATCCCCGCGGACTACTACCGGGACGTGATGAAGCGGCAGGCGGTGGTCAACGCCGGCGTGACGTTCCGCCTGAAAAACGAGACGGCTGCTGGGAAATTCGAGACGGAGGAGTTCGTCTACGAAAACGGCATCGAGGACTATATCCGGGAGCTGGCGGGGCTGGACGCCCTGACGGAGCCGGTGTTCTGGGAGGCGGAGCGCAAGGGACGCGACCGGGCGGACAAGCCGGAGTACAAGGTGAAGCTCAGCGTGGCGCTGTGCTTCTCCAACAAGACGGCCCTGTGCGAATACTACCACAACTCCAGCTTCCTGGAACACGGCGGCAGCCCGGAGAAGGCCACCCGCTCGGCCATGGTGTCGGCCATCGACAAATACCTGCGGGACAACAACAAGTACGTCAAGGGCGAGGCCAAGATCACCTTCCCGGACGTGCAGGACTGCCTGATCCTGGTCAGCAGCAGCTTTTCCACCCAGACCAGCTACGAAAACCAGACCAAGAAGGCCATCACCAACAAGTTCATCCAGGAGGCCATGACGGAGTTCCTTCGCAGCCGGCTGGAGATATACTTCATCGAGAACCGTGACGCGGCGGAGAAGATCGCCGCTCAGGTGCTCATCAACAAGCGCAGCCGCGAGACGGCGGAGCGCACCCGCATCAACCAGAAGAAAAAGCTTACCGAGAAGATCGACATTGCCAACCGGGTGCAGAAGTTCGTGGACTGCCGCACCAAGGACGTGGAGCGCCGCGAGATATACATCGTGGAGGGCGACTCCGCCCTGGGCGCCTGCAAGCAGTCCCGCGACGCGGAATTTCAGGGCCTCATGCCCGTCCGCGGCAAGATCCTCAACTGCCTGAAGGCGGACTATCCCCGTATCTTCAAAAGCGACGTCATCACCGACCTGATGAAGGTGCTGGGCTGCGGCGTGGAGGTCAGCGGCAAGGCCGTCAAGGACCTGAACCAGTTTGACCTGAGCAACCTCCGCTGGAGCAAGGTGGTCATCTGCACCGATGGCGACGTGGACGGCTTCCAGATCCGCACGCTGATCCTGACCATGCTCTACCGGCTGTGTCCCACCCTGATCCGGGAGGGCTACGTCTATATCGCCGAGACGCCCCTGTTCGAGATCACCTGCAAAGAGAAGTCCGGCGAAAAGACCTGGTTCGCCTACTCTGAGAAGGAGAAGGCGGATATCCTGAAAAAGCTGGAGGGCAAGAAGGTCAATGTCCAGCGCTCCAAAGGACTGGGCGAGAACGACCCGGAGATGATGTGGATGACCACCATGTCGCCGGAGACGCGGCGGCTCATCCGGGTGCTGCCGGAGGACGCCGAGGAGACGGCCCGGGTATTTGACCTGCTGCTGGGCGATAACCTGTCCGGCAGAAAGGACTATATCGCTGAAAATGGCTATAAGTACCTTGATATGATCGATGTAAGCTGACAAAGGCGTATCTCTTGCGCCAATACTTTGTTGCAGCGGCTTGCCATACACAAAGTATGGCTGCGCCCCTGCGCCTTGTCTTGGCGGAAGATCTGACGCCTTTGCCGGTGCTCCGGACATCTGCTCCGTGCAAAGCTATAAAGAAAAGGCCTGCGGCAGCAGGCTTTAGACAGTGAAAGGACACCGTTCCTATGGCAAAAAAGAAAACCGAGGAAAAAGAAATACGGCACGCGGGCGATCCCAACGTGATGGGCCTGCGGGGCGCTGTGGTGGAGCAGCCCATCACCGCCACGCTGGACGAGAACTATATGCCCTACGCCATGTCGGTCATCGTCAGCCGCGCCATCCCGGAGATCGACGGCTTCAAGCCCTCCCACCGAAAGCTGTTGTACACCATGTATAAGATGGGCCTGCTGACCGGCAGCCGCACCAAGAGCGCCAATATCGTGGGCCAGACCATGCGCCTGAACCCCCACGGCGACCAGGCCATCTACGAGACCATGGTCCGCCTGGCCAAGGGCAACGAGTCCCTGCTGCACCCCTTTGTGGACAGCAAGGGCAACTTCGGCAAGGTGTACTCCCGGGACATGGCCTATGCCGCCAGCCGGTACACCGAGGCCAAGCTGGCCCCCATCTGCGCCGAGCTATTCCGTGATCTGGACTGCGATGCCGTGGACTTTGTGGACAACTACGACAACACCACCAAGGAGCCGGCGCTGCTGCCCACCACCTATCCCAATGTGCTGGTGTCCGCCAACCAGGGCATCGCCGTGGGCATGGCCAGCCAGATCTGCGGCTTTAATCTGGGCGAGGTGTGCGATACCACCATCGCCTATCTGAAAAACCCCGCCCACGATATCGCCTCCACGCTGCTGGCACCGGATTTTCCCACCGGCGGCCAGATCATCTGTGACGGCGACGATCTGCGGGCCATTTACAGCACCGGCCGCGGCGGGCTGAAGGTCCGCGCCCGATGGCGGTACGATAAGAAGGAAAACGTCGTCGAGGTGTACGAGATCCCCTACTCCACCACCATCGAGGCCATTCTGGACAAGGTGGCGGAGCTGGTGAAGGCCGGCAAGGTCAAGGAGATCGCCGATATGCGCGACGAGACGGACCTCAGCGGCCTGAAGCTGGCCATCGACCTGAAGCGTGGCGTGGACCCGGACAAGCTTATGGCCAAGCTGTACCGGCTGACGCCTCTGCAGGATACCGTCAGCTGCAACTTCAACATCCTCATCGCCGGTATGCCCCGCGTGCTGGGCGTGGGCGGAATCCTGGAGGAGTGGACCGCCTGGCGCACCGACTGCGTCAAGCGGCGGGTGTACTTCATCCTGAATAAGAAAAAGGAAAAGCTTCACCTTTTGCAGGGCCTGAAGCGCATCCTGCTGGATATCGACCGGGCCATCCGGATCATCCGTGAGACGGAGGAGGAAGCCGAGGTCATCCCCAACCTGATGATCGGCTTCGGCATCGATCAGGTGCAGGCGGAGTACGTGGCGGAGATCAAGCTGCGGAACATCAACAAGGAGTACATCCTCAAGCGGGTGGCGGAGACCAGCGCCCTGCAGGACGAGATCGAGGACCTGGAGGATACTCTGGCCAAGCCGGGCCGCATCCGCAAGATCATCATCAACGAGCTGGAGGACGTGAAGAAGAAGTACGCCATGCCCCGGCGGACGGAGATCGTATACAGTCACGAGATGCCGAAGGAGCCGGACGAGGAGCCTGCGGAGGACTACCCCGTCCACCTGTTCCTGAGCCGGGAGGGCTATTTCAAGAAGATCACGCCCCAGTCCCTGCGGATGTCCGGCGAGCAGAAGTTCAAGGAGGGCGACAGCCTGCGGCAGTACTTCGAGGCCGCCAACAGCACGGAGCTGCTGCTGTTCACGGATAAGTGCCAGGTGTACAAGAGCCGTGCCAGTGAGTTCGGCGAGACGAAGGCCTCCGCCCTGGGCGACTATCTGCCGGCCAAGCTGGGCATGGACGCCGGCGAGAATGTGATCTGGCTGTGCCTGCCGGGCGATTACAGCGGCAGCGTGGTGTTTTTCTTTGAGAACGGCCGTGCCGCCCGTGTGGCGCTGAGCGCCTACGCCACGGTGTCCAATCGGCGGAAGCTCACCGGCGCCTACTGCGACAAGTTCCCGTTGGTGTGCGCCGTACACCTGACGGAGGATACGGAGCTGGCGCTGGAGACCAACGAGCCCCGGGCTCTGCTGGTGCACACGGCGCTGCTCTCGCCCAAGACCACCCGTTCTACCCAGGGCGTGCAGGTGATGAGCATCAAGCCCAAGTACCGGCTGGAAAAGGTGCTTCCCGCGGTGGAATGCGGCATCGTCAACGGTGCCCGCTACCGGACGCGGACCATCCCCGCGGCGGGTGCGCTCCTGAAGCCGGAGGACAGCGAGGAGAAGCAGCTGGAGCTGCTGTAACGAGACGGAAAGGAGGGCACGGACATGGTAAAGAGATGGTGCGCGGCGCTGCTGTGCACGCTGCTGACGGTGTCGCTGACTGGCTGCGGCAGCCTGCTGAATCGGGAGTGGTACGAGGTCAAGGACCACAGCCCTACCTATTACGAGGGCGAGGGCCGGGACGTGCTGCGGGCAGACACCTATCAGGATCTGGTGAACAATATCCTCATCTTCGTGGGCAACCACGCGGAGGAGGGGACCATCTGGCTCTATTACGCCCAGGAGGGGCTGGATGCCGGTGACGCGGCGGAGAAGGCCTGCCGCGAGGTGGAGAAGGACACGCCCATGGGCTCCTATGCGGTGTCCTATATCCAGTACACCGTGGACGATTCCGCCCGGAATTACAGCGAGATCACCGTGACCATCGGCTATAAGAAGACCGAGCAGCAGCTCATCGACATCGTCCATGCCACCAATGTCTCTGCCCTGCACGATCTGCTGACCGAGGCGGCCCAGGCGGGCAAAACGGAGCTGGTGGTGCAGCTGAGCGCCTTTGAAGGACAGTCCTATCAGGTGCAGCAGACGGTGTACCAGGTGCAGAGCGCCATGGGCGGCAGCGGCTGGGTGACGAATTTCTATCCCAACGCCGCCAACGCCGGCGTGGTGGAGATCCTCATGCGGTAGCCCGTGCCGCGACGGCAGCGTTTTTACAAAAAGCGAAAATGCAGGGTTGACAAGCGACGTGTTTTCTGCTATAATCTGCCTTGCGTTTGCGGGCGTAGCTCATCTGGTAGAGCGCGACCTTGCCAAGGTCGAGGTAGCGAGTTCGAGCCTCGTCGCCCGCTCCAAAAAGAAACACCATCCGTCAGGATGGTGTTTCTTTTTGGAATACCGCGGGCAGGCTTGAACTCGCTGCCTCGACCGGCGCGAAGCGCGTTGAATCAAGAGGTCCGGCAGGGCTCCTGCGAATGGCTCTGCCATTCGTGGGATGCCGGCAGCGAGTCGCGCCACGTGATGAGGACATCGCCGCACGGACGAGAGAGTATATGCTTGCTATGGAGACTGCCCCGCAGCTCAAAGCCAGTGGACTGGAGGGCGACTACCGCATCCTTGCCGACTTCAATGGCACGGTACTGGCGGGAACGCATAGTAAACACGGCATCCAGTTTGTTATCTGGGATCGGGACTATGATCGCACAGACGTGGCTCTCCGATGGCGAAATACCGGTGCGGCTGAAAAGTGGGATCGAAAAAAGCAGAGTTTTCGCAGAAATCCTTTTTTGGCTTCATTTGATTACTTTATTTTTCGGCAGCGGTGTGTTATACTCTAAAGATAACAATTCATGATGGGTGCACCATGTGTTTGTCCTATCAAAGATAAAGCAGGGATCATATGAAACGAAAACGAAATCGCAACGGATTTACATTGATGGAAATGCTGATCGTCATTGCGCTCATTGCCGTACTGATCGCGATCGCGATTCCGGTATTTGCGTCACAGCTTGAAAAGAGCAGGGAGGCCACAGACCTTGCGAATGTACGCGCCGCGTATGCACAGGTCTCCACAGAGGCGCAGCTCGGAAATTTTGAGGCCACGGTCACGGTCGATCTGAAGCAGAAGAAGGCGGACTGGCAGTCGGTCGATCCGGTAAATATCGGCGGCATCGTCCATTACAAAGACCAAGGAGATACGGATAATTGGAAGGGTGTTGCTTCTCCCAACGGGACCTGTGTCGTCTCCTATAGTGCGGATCGCGGAATTATTTTAACCTGGAATGGGAAGGCCGATCCGTCCGGGCAGAAATACCCGTTTAATACAAAGGAGACGGATTTCTTCCAGCTTTTATACAATACGGATTTTTGGAGCAAAATGCAAACGAATTCAAACTTTGAGTTTGACTCCAGATGTCCGAATTCGGAATATGTTCCGACCATTACCGCGGCGATCGAAAGGCTGGATAACAGTCTTTTACAGCAGCCGGACTGCACCTGGGCTTTTCTCGGCAGCGGAATAGACGGGAAAAAGGCAGACCGATATCTCTTTTGGACATCCCTGGACACGGATAAGGTCGGGGCCGGAAAGAAAATTCCCGTGATCGTCCAGACCGGGGACGGGAAGTACTATGTTTCCGAAACCACGACCGGCAAGAGGACGAAAAACGGCAGCGAATATGTCGCCGTTTCCCAATCACTTACTTCGCAAAACCAGTATAAGCAGATTCTGAAAAACGGAGAAGCGTTTTCTTCGTTAGAGGAGGCCTACGACGCCTACCTCAGCGCTTTGGGCAATTCCAAGTATGACTCGGTTCGCGGGTCTTAAGGTATTTCCACCGATATGACGCTTGTTTTTCCGCGTGTGCGAAGTCGACAAAAACGCCGCCCGAAAGGGCGGCGTTTTTGCTTGCCGCTGTTGCGGCGTACCCCTGTCGGTATCGACCCGGAGAGAATAGCTGGTTTACTGCCCACGGCGCTTGCTGATCCACGCCAGACCGGCGGTGCTCAGCAGGGCGGCAGCGGCATAGAGCGCCACGCCGGGGTCCGTGGTCTTGGGGCTGGCGTTGCTGCCGCCGATGGTGAACTCAGCGGTGGCGTCGCCCTCTGTGGACAGAATGGTGACGGTGTGCTTGCCCGCCGCCAGTGTCTGGAGGTACACGGCCTTCAGATAGACCTCGATGCTGCCCTCCTCGGCGATGTAGTTGGACTTGTCAAGGGTCTTGCCGTCCACCTGCACGCCCCGGAAGCTGCTGAAGGAGGCGGTGCTCCTGAAGGTCAGACCATAGATGCCGCCGGAGTAGTCCGTGGCGCTTTTGGCGTCCTTCGCCGTCAGCAGCGCCGTGATGGTGGGCGTAGAGGGGGAATAGTAGTAGCCGCCGGTGGCGGGGGGAGTGATTTGTCCGGTCGGCGTGATTGTTTTAACATTAGGAAGACTCAGATATCCGTCTGTGGCGGGAACCGCAGTCACTGCGTTTCCGTTCACCGTAGCGGCGACTTCTCTGGCGAAGTTATATTCTCTTTCCGGCATCAGCAAAACGGAATATACATATTTTTTCCCGCTTTCAAACGCAGTAATGGTCGGCAAGGTGCTGTATGCTCCGCCGTCGGAATGCCATATGGCAACGGGCTCATCGTTTTCATTTAACTCTTGCCACCATTCATCGGCAATTCGGTACCTGCCCTGATTGGCGGCGGCTACGGCAGCCGTGGCCCGCGGGGTTTCGCCGGGTTTGTAGGAAAGGGTCGCGCCGACGATTTCAACGGTGGCGATTTCTGAATCGTCAGGATTTTCAGAGATCTGCTTAAACTGAGCCGTGAATATCACATTATCACTCCGCACATTAACGCTGTTCTGTATTTGATCAGAAGAAAGAGGGGTGCCGGCCGGAATGGCAGTACCACTGCCGGCCTGGTAGACGGCAGCATTGGCTGTCCAGTAGGCAAACTCATATCCCGAATTTGGAAGTAAAGTATCTATGATGCTGCCGGCAAAGCTGAGAGTCTCTGTCTCGGATACATTCAGCTTGTAGTAGTAGGGCTTGTTAACATCATCGTCAATGCCATAATACACAAACGGAATCTGGTCGTTTTTAGTCATGGTTCCATAATCGCCGGGGTAAAATTTAACGGCATACGCTCCAGATTCCGCAAATGCTGACAGCGGCGACAGCGCCAGGACCAGCGTAAGGAGCAGCGCCGGAAAAAACCTTTTCTTTGTCATTTTGTTCCATCCTCCTGTTTCAATTTTTCCCGTATTTACAAGATTTTTACATTTTCTATTGTACCACGGCGGCCGAGGCAGGGAAACGCGATTACCGGCTGCGGCGATTGCTGGTTTTGGAAATTTTCTTGCTTCACTTTTCTGCCATATGGGCGTATATTATACACAGCTTTCACCGCAGGAGGTGCGCCATGCGCTTTTGTGAGCAGCTGAACGAATACATCACCCGGCTGGACTGCCGGGGCAAGGTGCTGGCGGTGGCCGCCGCGCTGCTGGGCTGTGCCGCTGAAGATCTCAGCGACCGCGCCGCCTACTGCCGGCGGGTGCAGGATTGGCTGCTGGGCAGCCATGCGCCCCGGGAGGACAGCGTCTCCCGCTTCCTGACCAAGCTGGATGAGTTCGATCTGAATGCGTACATACGCTCCGTCCATTTTGACGAGCTGAAGGTCCCTGTGGCGCCCTTCCAGCTGCCCACCAGCCGCAGTTACTCCGGTTTGCGGCAGATGATGGACAGCGAGCTGGACTTTATGAAGGCGGCGGTGCTGTCGCGCTCCACAGAGCCGGTGTTTATGTACAGCGATATGCCTATGACGGAGATGGCCAAGGACCCGGAGTTCCCCAAGAAGTGGATGTTCGGCATGGCGCTGCTGCTGAAAAAAGGTCTGCGGCTGCAGATCATCCACAACATTGACCGCAATCTGCCGGAGATGATGCTGGGATTGGAGAGCTTCATCCCCATGTATATGACCGGCCAGATCGAGCCGTATTACTTCAAAGCGCCCCAGGGCGGTGTGTTCCTGCATTTCCTGCGGGTATCCGGCACCGCCGCGCTGACCGGCGAGGCTGTGTCCGGCCACCATAGCGAGGGGTGGTATTACCTGACCAACAACCGCGCAGAGGTGGCCTATTACCGCCGTCGGGCCGACGCTCTGCTGGAGAACGCCAAGCCGCTGATGGAGATATACCGTGCCGACGGCGCTTCCCGGCTGAACGCGTTTCTGTTGGCAGACAGCCGCACCCCCGGCCGACGGCGGTGTGTCCTATCGGCGCCGCCGCTGTATACCGCGGACCCCGCGTTTTTAGCGGCGGTGCTGCAAAGACACGATGTGCCTGTGCCGGATCAGGAGCGTATCCTGGCCCACGCCAAAAGCCGCCGGGAGCAGGCCGAAACCATCCTGCGGGACAATGAAATGGTGTTGGTTCTGCCCCGACTGACAGAGGAAGCCTTTGAACGATACCCGATGTCCCTGCCCCTGTCAGGATCGTTCTATGAACGTGATATACCGTATACCTATCAGGAGTATCTGGAACACATCGATCAGACAGAACAGTTCGCGGCAGTGCACCCGCGCTGCCGCCTGGAACTGACCGCCGACAGCACCTTCCACAATTTGCAGATCGTCATGCACGAGGGGCGGTGGGCCATGGTGTCCAAGGAAAAATCACCCGCCATACATTTTGTCATCCGTCACGCCAAGCTTCGTAGTGCTATTGAGAGCTTCGAGCCGCCGCTGGTGGAGGAGTGACAGCCTGCGCGGGCGGTCAGCACCGGCGTGTTTGTGGTCAAAATCATGGTCAAATCCCCATTTTGACGCAGAAGAAAACCCTGTAACCGGCATGGTTACAGGGTTTTTCAATGTCATAACTCAACACTATAGATTTTTTATTTCTGCGGATTATCTCCTTCCCGATATGGAACTACAGCAGAAGGAACAACTTCAGACGCAGGATCAGCATGAACATGCTGATCATCAAAAAAGATATGTGCACCAAAAGCAGAAAGCACATCCCGCTTACTTACTCCCCCAAGGAAAAACGCCTCATCAATATGGACATTCCATTTTCGCAGGGTTTTGATTGCCCGTTCATGTGCTGGGGCATTTCGTGAAGTAACCAGCGCAGTCCTAATGGGGGAATTGCCCTTATCCTGAAATAGCTCTTGAATATGCGCTATGGTCAAGAGAAAGTTTGCGAACGGTCCTTTTTGCAGAGGGATATCCGCCTTAGCCCTTTCGTTTTCCATAAAAGCCTGCATTCCCTCGTGCTGATATATTCGCTCCGATTCAGATGCAAATAGGACCGCATCTCCATCAAATGCAATACGTATTTGGTCTATTTTTGCTCTCGGATCAAAATGTGAAGTCCCGGTCAGAATTTTTCCTGCTGCAACATCACTATCTATTGCTTGCTTCACATCTGGCTCAAAAGCTGAAAGAAACAAATCTGTTTTAAATGCCCTCAAATAAGGAGCAATCTCAGATCCACCAGTAAGTGCCGCCCGTGTAATATCAAGTTCGTAATCTTGGATGGAATTAAAAATACGCAAACTTGTGTTTGGGCTGTTGCGAGACATAACGATAACTTCAACTAATCGTTTTTCCTGTAATTTGTTGAGCTGCAGAAATGCTTTTACAAGCTGAAATGCAGAACCCTTTTGGAGAATATCGCTTTCGTGTTTAACTTGGTATTCTTCGTACGCTGCCAACCCCTCGTTCTCATAAATTCTATTTTCTTCCTCAAGATTAAAAAGTGCTCTCGAACTAATACCAATTACCAATGGCTCTGTCAAATCATACGGCATATTCTCCCCTCCCTTTACGCAACAATCTCTCTATGCTTTCAATTGTATTTTATCATAGCATTTATCAAAAGGCAATCTGTGCTATAGTTATGTTTTGAAAATAGGTGGCTGGTGTAATTCGATGACAGGCTTTTCATGCTCCATGTAAGAAGTTACAATGATCTCATCATGATCAGGGAGATTAGACTATGCCAAAAGAGTATCCCACCAAGTTCAAAACCGAAGTCATCCAACGCTACCGAAACGGTGAATCCATCCAATTGCTCAGTCAGGAATTGCACATTGCGCAAAGCACGATTTATCACTGGCGGAAAGAGTATTGCTCCATCAAAACAGCAAATCGCACCTATACACCAAAAGAATTTGATGAGCTTTCAAGGCGGCTGGTAAAATTAGAGCACGAAATGGAGATCATTAAACATTCTGGTTACATTGCAGATGTGCCTTTACAAAAAAGACTGTCAGCTTTAGAAAGCATCTATCGCCAACCAGATAACACTTACAGCGTCTATGAACTCTGCGAAGCGCTGGAAGTTGCCAGAGGCACTTTTTACAACTATATCTTTCGCCGGGCGGACCACAGCAGGCGTGATCAGGAGCAGGCGCAGCTTATGCGGCTCGTGCAGCAGGCCTTTGATGACAGCGCTCAGCGATTTGGTGCTGAAAAGATCCGCATCACTCTGGCTGAGAGCGGTGTCCGGGTCAGCACCAAACGCATTGCGGCGATCATGCAGGAACTGGACCTGCACAGCATCCGCCCTGATGCCAAGAAGCAATACAAAAAGCATCAGCAGTATAAAAAGCAAAACCTGTTGAATCAACAGTTCACCGCAGACCGCCCCAACCAAATCTGGGTCAGTGACATCACATATTTTAAAATCAACGACTACTGGGTCTACTTTTGTGTCATCCTGGATCTTTTCTCCCGCAAGGTCGTCGGCTATCGGGTATCCCGCAACGCAAGCACGAACCTGGTCACCAGCACCTTCCGGTCCGCTTTTCGGGAACGCGGCGATCCCAGCGGTCTCACTTTTCACAGTGACCGCGGAAAACAGTACACCTCGGCCGCATTCACAGAACTCTTGCAGCACTGCAATGTAAAGCAGTCTTTTTCCGCTACGGCGCGGCCGCATGACAACGCAGTGGCTGAAGCATTTTTTGCTTCCTTCAAAAAAGAGGAGGCGTACCGCAGAGAGTACACCTCAGAACAAAGCTACCGCAAAAGCGTGGAGCAGTATATCCAATTTTACAATGAGCTTCGGCCTCATCGGACCTTGAAATACAAAACACCAACGGCATTCGAGGAAGCTTATTGGGCCGGTTTATGAAAAAGCTGTGTTCAAATAACGACCTTACATAAAAATATTAGTTTCGAATTTTGAGAGTTTTGGAGCAAATAAAGGAACGCGGCAAAAAGAAAAAGCCCCGATCTCTCAAGGCTTTCAAGACGTGAAGAAACCCGCTTTTCGATAAAAATGTTCGAAAAGCGGGTTTCATTCAAGATGGCGCAGTGGGAGGGATTCGAACCCTCGTGCCGCTTTTGACGACAACACGATTTCCAGTCGTGCTCGTTATGACCTCTTCGATACCACTGCATATTCGATTCGCTGACAAACAGCATGGACTATTATACCAAAAATACCAGGTTTGTCAAGATGGAATTTTCGGGGTGAGTTGTGGAATTGACAGCAAATATCTAAGTTAACATAATGTGTAATTTTGAACAATGGAAATCTGCTGATTATAGGGCGGTGTATGGTTTACATAACCATACACCGCCCGGATGCGATACCGCGATTATTGCAGCTTGGAGCAGACCTCGTCCACGGCGTCGTCAAGGGCGCAGGTCAGGCGGTGGAGGGTTTTGCCCGCCTGGGTCTTGCGGAACTTGGGCGAGGGACGAAGGGCGTTGTCCAGCAGGACGCCGACAGCCATGCCGGCGACCATTCCCTTGAGGAAAGTACACGTTTTCATCGTGTTCACCTCTTTTTCGTTGCATTTTTATCCTTTATCGGCCTGTGTACAGTATGCCCGGCAGAGGTGAAAAAATGCGAAAAAGACGGCGGTGTTTCTTGCCAAGCAGGGGCGGAATTGGTATAATACCATGGGACGATGTCAGACACTTGCGTAGATGTTGTTTATAGGTTATCTATACACTATTTATATGCCATTTGTCATTTTGCGTGCTCTTAGCGCGTGTATATGGGAGCGCAAAGGTAAAAAAGGAGAACATGATGTTTGATTTGGAATTGCAGCGGCGTATCCGCGAGAAAAAAACACCGTTGGCGCTGACGCTGGCGCCGGAGGCGGAGAAGCTGAATGGGAAGTTTGTGAAGAACTTTATCGATATGTTCGGCGACACGCCCATGGCCCAGGCGGAGGCGCTGCGGTATCACGGCACGACGCTGCTGGACGCGGCGGCGGGAAAGCTGCCCGCGGTGGTGCTGCGGGGCGGAGCGTATCTGCGTCACGGGATGATGGGGGCGGACGTGCTGGCGAACCTTGTCAGCGCGGCCCATGCCAAGGAACTGTATGTGATACTGGATATGAACACCGCGGAGCCGGAGTGCTGGGCCGGGTACGGGGCGGACGCCGTGACGGTGTGCCCCTACGGCGGAAGCGGGTGCCTGGAGGCTGGGGAGATGCTGCCCATCGCGGCGGTACGGACCGGCGGACAGGTACAGAGTCTGGTGGCCGGCGACCGGGCGCTGTGGCTGTCCGTGGCGGAGCAGATGGCACGCCGGGGTGCAGCGCTGGCTGTGTCCACGGGGTACAGTCTGGATGTGAGGGACGTGCGGAGAGTATGTCCGGGGGCGTTTTTGCTGCTGGAGGACTGCGACGGGGAGAATGCGCTGCCGGCCTTTGACGATATGGGTCACGGGGCGCTGGCGGCAGACAGTGCTTTGCAGTACGCGGCGGAGCCGGCGGCGGGGGGCGGGGGGAGCCGCACCACGTCGTGCAGGATGGCCGCCAGCGTGGAGTTGCGCCCCAGTCCGATTTCGGAGATGACGATGCGTGCGACGCCTGCGGCGTGATCCAGCAGCGGAGATCCGTCGTAGCGCACCTGTTTTTCAAGGCATTCGGCGGCATATGCCAGCGCCTCGTCGACGAGCCGCTGCGTGGTCTCGGAAAAATTTGCGGCGACGAGCGTCCGCAGCTCGTCGTAACGTGTCGTCTCCATAGCTCTGCACGATTTTAGCGGGATGCCCCGTTAACCTAACGCAACAAAGTTACAAAAATTTCACAAACCCCGTGCTTCGTCGCACCGTCGACACCTCTTTTCGTACGGGTTCCGTGCGGAAGGCCGGCGGAGCACGGCGAACGGCCGGCAGCACAGGCCGTGCCGAGACCCTGCCGGAGTCGGACGGAGGGGTGAAACCGCGGGCATTCCCCGAAATACCGTCCCGCGACGAAAGAACGGTGCAATCTTTGTTCCGACAGCGAAAAACTTAATTTTCCGCCAAGCCGGGCGCAGAGCCGAACTCGCACAGGCTACGCCGAGGCGGGAAAACGAAGAAGAAAATCTCGAAGACGATGATCCATACTACCGATTTTATCGCTACATTTGGCGTGAAAACCAAATGGAAGCACCTCATGGCCGAACAGAAAGTCTACGTCCCGACCGTCGGGGAAGAGGTCGCCAACGCCGTGTCGCACGGCGTGATGCTGTGTCTGACGCTCGCCGCGGGCTGCACCTGTGAAAACACCATCCGCCGCCGGGCCGACGTGCTCGTCATCGGCGGCACGACCTCCGGCACGACGGCCGCCATCGCC
>OGPG01001533.1_pt1 | contig 15925 bp, 9 predicted proteins | sample 1552851 | NCBI WGS metagenome assembly OGPG01 (sample SAMEA2579909, study PRJEB22360) | human gut metagenome | biome: human gut; feature: human-associated habitat; material: faeces | place: Denmark | collected 2008/2010 | reverse complement strand
AGCCGCCGGAGCGGTGCTTGAGCCGTTAGGCGGGAATTGTGCGGTATTGCCTTAGAACCCCCAGTGCAGAAAATCAGCATCTTGCACGATTATTTGAAATATTTTTTGTGAATACTCTTGACAGAGCGTGGTTTATCCGCTATTATAATAAATGCGTGAGTTAAGGGGTTAAGTGCGGCCAAAATGGAAGCACAACCCCCGCAAAAAACTGCGCGGAATAATCAAGAAAGGAGAAAAGAAATGCCTACTTTTAACCAGCTCGTACGCAAAGGCCGTGAGGTCCTGGTAACCAAGAGCACTGCTCCTGCCCTTCAGAAGAGCTACAACTCCCAGAAGAAGCAGTACACCACCATGAACAGCCCCCAGAAGCGTGGTGTTTGCACCGCTGTTCGTACCATGACCCCCAAAAAGCCCAACTCTGCTCTGCGTAAAGTTGCCCGTGTCCGCCTGACGAATGGTATCGAGGTCACCTCCTACATTCCTGGTATCGGCCATAACCTGCAGGAGCACAGCGTTGTCCTGATCCGTGGCGGTCGTGTTAAGGACCTGCCCGGTGTCCGTTACCACATCATCCGTGGTACTCTGGATACTCAGGGTGTTGCAAACCGTAACCAGGCTCGCAGCAAATACGGCGCAAAGCGTCCCAAGGCCGGTGCCAAGAAGTAAGGAAACATCTTTTCGCCATAAAATGGTCAGCTGACCCTTTTGTGGCATAACGGGAGTTTTCTTTAACTTTCGAGTACCGATGATATCATTAATGTGAAGGAGGGAAGAAAGATGCCCAGAAGAGGTAAAATCGCAAAGCGCGAAGTTCTGGCTGATCCTATTTACAATTCCAAGCTCGTCACCCGTCTGGTCAACAGCATCATGCTGGATGGCAAGAAGGGCGTCGCTCAGAAGATCGTTTACGAAGCTTTTGAGACTGTCAAAGAGAAGACCGGCAACGATCCTCTCGAAATGTTCGAGAAGGCCATGGAAAACATCATGCCCAGCCTCGAAGTTAAGGCCCGCCGTGTTGGCGGCTCCACCTACCAGGTTCCCCTGGAGGTCAGCCCCGCCCGCCGCGAGACCCTCGGCCTGCGCTGGCTGACTCTGTACAGCCGCAGCCGTGGTGAAAAGACCATGTCCGCTCGCCTGGCCGCCGAGATCATCGACGCTACCAACAACGTTGGCGGCGCTGTCAAGAAGCGCGAAGATACCCACAAGATGGCAGAAGCCAACAAGGCTTTCGCGCATTACCGTTATTGATCTGCTTACTGAGGAGGTTTAAGCCATGGCAACGCCGAGAGACGTATCCCTGCAAATGACCCGAAATATCGGTATCATGGCCCACATCGACGCAGGCAAGACCACCACCACCGAGCGCATTCTGTACTACACCGGTATTAACCATAAGATCGGCGAAGTTCATGACGGCGCTGCTACGATGGACTGGATGGAGCAGGAACAGGAACGTGGTATTACCATCACTTCCGCTGCAACCACCTGCTACTGGAGCCACACCGAGACCCAGCACGATCCGGCTCTGTTCAAAAAGAACCGTCATCGTATCAACATCATCGACACCCCGGGCCACGTTGACTTTACTGTTGAAGTTCAGCGTTCTCTGCGTGTTCTGGACGGTTCTGTTACCGTTCTGGCCGCAAAGGGTGGCGTTGAGCCTCAGTCTGAAACCGTTTGGCGCCAGGCTGACGAGTACAAGGTTCCCCGCATGGTTTACGTCAACAAGATGGATACCATGGGTGCTGACTTCTTCCGCTGCGTACAGATGATGCATGATCGTCTGCATGCCAACGGTGTGCCTATCCAGCTGCCTGTCGGCCAGGAAGACACTTTCCGCGGCATCATCGATCTGATCGACATGAAAGCCGATATCTACTATGATGATATGGGCAATGATGTGCGCGTTGAGGAAATTCCTGAAGACCTGAAAGAACAGGCTCAGGAATATCATGACAAGCTGATCGAAGCTGTTGCTGAGACCGACGAAGAGCTGATGATGAAGTACCTGGACGGCGAAGAGCTGACCAAGGGAGAAATCAAGGCTGCTCTGCGTAAGGCTACTATTTCCAACGAGATCGTTCCTGTTGTCTGCGGCTCTTCTTACAAGAACCGTGGCGTTCAGAAACTGTTGGATGCAATCGTTGATTATATGCCCGCTCCGACCGACGTTGCGGCCATCAAGGGCACCAACCCGGAGACTGGCGAGGAAGAAGATCGCACTTCTTCCGATGATCAGCCGTTCTCTGCACTGGCATTCAAGATTATGACTGACCCGTATGTCGGTAAGCTGTGCTTCTTCCGCGTGTACTCTGGTACCGTTGAGGCTGGCACCACTGTTTACAACTCTGTTAAGGATCAGGACGAGCGTATCGGCCGTATCCTGCAGATGCATGCAAACAACCGTAAGGATATCGACATCTGCTACGCTGGCGATATCGCCGCTGCTGTTGGTCTGAAGAACACCACCACTGGTGATACCCTGTGCGATGAGAAGCATCCCATCATCCTCGAGTCCATGAACTTCCCCGAGCCGGTTATCCGCGTTGCCATTGAGCCCAAGACCAAGGCTGGCAGCGAGAAGATGGGTATTGCCCTGTCTAAGCTGGCTGAAGAGGACCCGACTTTCCGTACCTGGACTGATGAAGAAACCGGTCAGACCATCATCGCCGGCATGGGCGAGCTCCACCTGGAAATCATCGTGGACCGTCTGCTCCGCGAGTTTAAGGTCGAAGCTAACGTTGGCGCACCTCAGGTTGCCTACCGTGAAACCATCCGCAAGGATGCTAACCAGGAAACCAAGTACGCACGTCAGTCCGGTGGTAAGGGCCAGTATGGTCACGTTAAGATCAAGATTGAGCCCAACCCGGGTAAGGGTTATGAGTTCGTCAACGGTATTGTTGGCGGCGCTATCCCGAAGGAATACATCCCCGCTGTTGACAACGGTATCCAGGGCGCGATGAAGTCCGGCATTCTGGCTGGCTATCCCGTCGTGGATGTCAAGGTCACTCTGTGGGACGGCTCCTATCATGAAGTTGACTCCTCTGAAATGGCGTTCTCCATCGCCGGCTCCATGGCATTCAAGGATGCTATGAAGAAGGCTGATCCCGTCATCATGGAGCCCATCATGAAGGTTGACGTTGTTGTTCCTGACGAGTATATGGGCAACGTCATTGGCGACTTGAACAGCCGCCGCGGCGCGATCCAGAACCAGGAATCCACCGATGGCACTGCCCGTGTCACCGCGATGGTTCCTCTGTCCGAGATGTTCGGTTACGCTACTGACCTGCGTTCCAAGACCCAGGGCCGTGGCCAGTACTCCATGGAGCCGGCTGATTACCAGCAGGTTCCCAAGAGTGTTGCAGATAAGATCATGACCGAGCGCAATAAGGGCTGATTCTGCACAAATTCGCGCAAAATACTTGATTTTTCTTGAAAAATCTAGTATGATAGCCTTACAACAGGCTATTTTATCTGTTTGAATTAAAGGAGGATACTTCCAATGGCTGAAAAGGAAAAATTTGACCGCTCTTTGGAGCATGTCAACATCGGTACCATCGGTCACGTTGACCACGGCAAGACCACTCTGACTGCCGCTATCACCAAGGTTCTGGCTCTGAAGGGCGACGCCGATTTCATGGATTACTCCAGCATCGATAAGGCTCCTGAAGAGAAGGCTCGTGGTATCACGATCAATACCGCTCACGTTGAGTACCACACCGCGAAGCGTCACTATGCCCACGTTGACTGCCCGGGCCATGCTGACTACATCAAGAACATGATCACCGGTGCTGCTCAGATGGACGGCGCTATCCTGGTTGTTGCTGCAACCGATGGCCCGATGCCGCAGACCCGTGAGCACATCCTGCTGGCTCGTCAGGTTGGCGTGCCCAAGATCGTTGTGTTCCTGAACAAGTGCGACATGGTTGACGACGAAGAGCTGCTCGACCTGGTCGAAATGGAAGTTCGCGAACTGCTGGACAGCCAGGATTTCGACGGCGACAACACCCCGATCATCCGTGGTTCCGCTCTGAAGGCTCTGGAGAGCACTTCCAAGGATCCCGATGCTCCGGAATACAAGTGCATTTGGGAGCTGATGGACGCTGTTGACAGCTACATCCCGACTCCGGACCGTGCTGCTGATAAGCCGTTCCTGATGCCCGTTGAGGACGTTATGACCATCTCCGGCCGTGGCACCGTTGCTACCGGTCGTGTTGAGCGTGGTACTGCTCATGTCGGCGATCAGATGGAAATCGTTGGTCTGAAGGAAGAGAAGCTGACCACCACCATCACTGGTCTGGAAATGTTCCGCAAGAGCCTCGAGTTCGCTCAGGCTGGCGACAACATCGGCGCTCTGCTGCGTGGTATTGACCGTGACCAGATCGAGCGTGGCCAGGTTCTGGCTGTTCCCGGCTCTGTTCATCCCCACACCACTTTCGATGGCCATGTTTACGTCCTGAAGAAGGAAGAAGGCGGCCGTCATACCCCGTTCTTCAACAACTATCGTCCTCAGTTCTACTTCCGTACCACCGACGTTACCGGCATCATCACCCTGCCCGAAGGCACTGAGATGTGCATGCCCGGCGACAACGTTGATATGCACGTTGAGCTGATCACCCCGGTTGCCATGGAAGAAGGCATGCGTTTCGCTATCCGCGAAGGCGGCCACACTGTTGGTTCCGGCGTTGTTTCCAAGATCGAGAAGTAATTTTCGGCTTGTGATATAGCTTTCAAGGCTCCTGCTGTTAAGGCAGGGGCCTTTTTGTTGTGTACGACTTATGGGACGAGGAGGGGGCAAAGGCCGGGTGTGGAAGCCCAAGGAAGGCATCATGAAAACATCAGGAATTGTAGATAGGGGAGAGGACACCATTCGGAACTTTGAAAAAGTGGAGCAGGAGGGGGCACTCACACCGCCCTACCTTGGAAAGGTGTATTTCAGGTCGCGGTTAAGGGGCAAGAGTTGATCTATTCCTAAGTTTTCGGAACGGTCAGGAACGCTCTCTACAGTACAATTTATAATGGGCAATTCTCAACCTCCAATTTTCCCTTCAAGTTTCCTCCAATCTCTGCCAAATCTCTCAACAACAAGCCAAACCGAAATGGCAAAAAATGCGCGATTACAATACCGGGTGATTGGATTAAGAGATTGCAAAGAACATTATCGGGGTAAATGTTTAATCATTTGATAAAATCAGGAATAAACCATTCAAAAATGTTAATAAATACCGCCAAAGGGTCACCGCACCGCAACGCAAATAATGTGCGAAAAACAGGTTTCAGTTGATTCAAGGACAAAAATTTACCTAGAAACCGCTCTAATGAACTATGCAAATTCTGGCAACTGTGATATAATGTATATACCTAGATGTGTCGGAATGGTTATCATTTGCGGGATCAAGGCATGCAGCCGGTACAACGTTTTGTCAGCCGCTGTGCCGGGGCCAAAAGCCCCAAAAGCAGGCCGCAGCCCGGCAGGGGATCGCCAGACCGAGGGGAGCACAACCAGGCGTTTTGCAATCAACACCTGCAAAGTGCCGCACATCTGCCGTACCACTTTTCACACAAAAGGGGAAAGTAGTAACACTTAAGGGAGGATAAAACTATGAAGAAAAACCTTCAGCGTTTTGGTGCATCCGTGCTGGCAGCAGCCATGGTTGCCCAGAGCGTGGCGCTTCCCGCAGCAGCCGAAACTACCAAGATTGATTCTTCGGTAGCGCAGTCTGTTGCAGCTAGCGCAGCAAGCGCGGCCAGCGCTGTGCAGTCCCTGCCCAAGTTCACCAGCACGCAGACCTGATCAAGCAGACAGCCCAAACGCTGGCTGCCCAGGGCGAAGTGCATGAACTGGAGCAGGACGATGCCAAGCTGGAAGCGACTGCACAGAGCAAGGCGGGCATGAGCCTTGCAGCGTTGGAAAATGCACTGGCCGATGCCATGTACGCCAACGCCGCAGCCGGCAAGATCAACACCGAAGCCTATGGCCTGAACAAGGACGAGATGGCATCGGTGATGGCTGCCACCATCAAAACGTATCATCTGTCCAGCGCCGTTACCGACCTGGGCTATGAGACGAACGCCGCAGGCGTTGTGACCGCCGTTACCTTTACCGGCAGCTCCGGCATGACCTCTGCGATGGAGTCCATGACCAACAGCGATGATGAAGTGATTGCGCAGCAGGCTGACAGCTACGCACAGGCTTACGTTGCTGAAAACTCCGATACCTTTGCGGCCAGCGCCGCTGCAGACGGCCATACCTATGGCGAGCCGAAATGGTACTGGAATGACACCAACCCGGAGGATGGCCACACCCATAAGTGGAAAGAGACCCCCGACGGCTACTGGACCAAGACCGATGACGGCTGGGCTTACACCGCTGTGTATACCTGTGAAAAGGACGATGCCTACCAGAAGGTAGAAGGCACCGTAACCAAGGATACCACCGATGCAAAGCCCGGCGTTGCCGGCAAGACCGTTTACTCTGCCAGCGTGCCCGCTGACAAGAGCCCGGTTAAGAAGGAATACAAGGAACCCACCACCCGTACCGACGACATTGCCGCCCTGCCCTGCCAGAGCCATGCCGTGCCCAAGGATGCAGATGGCAACTTTGTTGCTACCTTCAACTGGGAAATGAAGAAGGTCGAGGGCAAGCTGGCCGCTGACTACAGCAACGCCCAGCTGTTCTATGACAGCGAAACCGGCAAAATTTCTGCCGGCGCTCCCGTTACCATTGACTGGGAATGCACCAGCGTCACCTTCAAGTGCGCTGTCTGCGGCGAAGAAATCAAAACCCAGCCGGCAATGACCATGCCGGTCAGCGTTGTGGTAGACCAGAATGACAATTCCGTCTACATCAATGTGGGCGGCACCCCGACCCTGGATACCACCTCCGGCGGCACCGGCGTTACCCTGGTGTCCGCAATGGATGGCGGCAACTGGTACGATATGCAGAACAACCCGGTTGACGCAAGCAAGGTGAACTTCACCTATCAGAGCGGCGACAACAAGGGCAAGCCCAGCCTGCTGCTGTACGACAGCCAGAAGACTGCCGTGTATGTGGACGACCAGGGCAACCAGGTCACCAATACTTACGATGTCTCGACTGCGCAGATGAACTACTACTACTTCCAGCTGTCGCAGTTCAACCAGGACGAAGCAGAGTACTTCGGCGTGGTTGCCCCGTTCTGGACCTCCAAGGGCGTTCAGAAGCAGGGCGAGGATGGCAGCATCACCGGCACCATGGGCGCAATCAAGGTATTGTGCAGCATTGATCCGAACGATGATGTCCCGCCGACCACCATGGCATTCATGCTGAACATGCTGCCGCAGGCGTTCATGTCTTACGTCATGAACTATGGCGAAGCTCTGAAAGACATCCGTGATGCAGGCTTGGCACGGGTTGCCGAGCTGGGTGACGCTGACTATGTCACCAAGCTGCTGATCCTGCACGACTGGATCTCCCAGGTTGCAGAATTCGATATGGGCTCCATGGGCGATATCACCGGCGGCGGCAACAACGACCCCATCCAGACGACTGCTTTCGGTGCCCTGCTGGGCGGCGAGATCGGCGCTAAGGGCGTTGAGTATGGCTGCATCTGCCTGGGCTATGCAGCTGCATTTAACTACATGGTCCAGAATTTGCCTGACAACAAGGAAATCTATAAAAAGACCGTTGACGGCAAAGAAGTTTGGAAGACCCCCGATGAAGTAGGCGATAACGCTGTTGTTGACTTTGCCCAGATCCTGTATTACTGCGATACTTCTGATACCAGTGTTGCCGGTAATGCGTTCGGCGGCGGCATGTTCAACAACGTCCACTACTTCAACGCAGTCAAGGTCAACAAGCTGCAGGGCGACAGCAATTCTGCTACGATGACCACCGGCGAAGCCAACAAGAACTGGTACTATGTTGACGTCTGCTATGATGACGTGAACACCGAGTGCATGGCCCAGACCCGCGTTGAGAACGCAGGCGACATGCGCCATGTCAACTTCCTGGTTTCTCCCTCCGGTCTGGAAGGCCGTTACAGCAAGTACTATGATTACATTGACTCGCTGTACGATGGCTACACCTACACCAAGAACAAGAATCCCGATGTGGATGATGACGGCAATGTTGTGTTGAACAACGGCAAGCCGCATTACTCTTACACCAAGGCGGAGAACAAGAACGAGACCCGTTACACCGATACCTGCTACGAGGATACTTGGTTCACCTCTATCTGCAGCCCCATCTACTTCGACAATAATTACTTCTATTACGTTGATACCACGACCAACCAGAACCTGTACAACAACATGCGCCGCCAGCAGTCCGAGAACGGCAACAACGGCAACTCTGGTTCCGGCAGCTCTGGTAACAACTCCCAGATGCAGCAGTTCATGAAGAAGATGCAGAACCAGGGCCCCGATACTCTGGAAGCACGTCCGCGTAATGCGAACTACTATATCCGCAAAGAGGATTCCAGCAGCAGACCCGGCGGCTTCAGCATGAGCAGCTTTACCAAGACGGATGACCCGTTTGATATCATCCTGATGTACTACAACGATCTGAAGGAAACCAGCAGCAACTTCAATGATGACGACAGCAATGCCAAGGTCCTGGCCGAAGCTGGCACCATCTATAAGATCGATACCAGTGCAAAAGATAAGCATGCCAAGGTTGAAAACAACCTGAACACCGAGTGCCTGGCAGACGCTGCTGCAAAGCGGATCTACCCCGCACTGGTACACTCTACCGCACTGTATGATGGCAAGCTGTACTTCAACGTCAACAACGCCATCTACCGTATGGACCCGACCACCGGCGCAGTGGAAGAAGTGAAGGAATACAACACCGTCTATGGCGGCATTAAGCTGACCAAGGATAAGGACGGCAACAAGGTTCCCGATACCCACTTTCCCGGCATGAGCATGGTTATCATGGATAGCGCCCAGGATACCAGCAGTGTGAAGTATCTGGGCACCTTCATGAACCATCCTCTGGCGGGCCTGACCCTGCGTGACAGCTACAGCTTTGCTACCACCACCCAGCAGGGCCAGACTGTGATCACCGGCATCAACACCACCAAGGATCAGCTGGTCGTTTCTGTCGGCACCAACCTGTCCAACACCTATAAGGAACTGGTGGACGGCAAGGCAGAAGTCAAGACCGATGCCTCCGGCACTTCTTATGCAAACCGTAAGAGCTACAAGACCGAGTCCTGGAACTACAACCCGAGTTACAACCAGAACATGGGCAGCTCTGACGAGAAGAACAAGAACGAAGAGTTCATGTGGTGCGCTAACCTGGTTGAAACCATGCCGATGTCCGACATGGTCAGCGACCTGAGCAGCGGCGCAACCACCGATGTTTCCGTTGAAGCATGGTGTGATACCCCCGCTTACACCCAGGCCCGCACCAACAAGTACGGCCTGACCAAGGGTGAAAAGAAGTACGCTGACGGCGCACTGCCCAAGGGCCATACCTGGGCTCTGGACGAGCTGGAAACCAAGTCCGTTGGCAACAATGTGTACCTGTGCTCTGATTGCCATACCGCAACCGAAAGCACCCCCCACACCGTTACCCTGCCCGATGCAGTTGAAGGCGTTACCCTGACCCTGGGCACCACCAGCAACACCTACATCAAGGACGATACCGTTACCCTGACCGTAGAAAAGAAAGGCACCGATATCGTTACCGTTACCGCAAAGAACGGCGATACCGATGTTGCTCTGACTGAAGTTCAGGAAGCAGCGCAGGACGAAGCCGCAGCCCAGGCTACCACCGAAAAGGCTAAGACGGTTTACACCTTCACCATGCCGGACGGCGATGTGACCATCAGCGTTACCAAAGACGCCAAGACCTATGCGGTCAATGTTGCTCCCCTGACCAATGGTGAGATCACTGCTTCCGCTAAAGAAGCAGCTGAGAAGGAAACCGTAACCCTGACTGCTAAGCCCGCGACCGGCTATGCCCTGAAGGCTGGCAGCGTGAAGGTTACCTACAAAGACGCTGACAACACCGATAAGACCGTTGAAGTGAAAGCTGGTACCGAAGCCAACACCTACACCTTTGCAATGCCTGCTTACCCTGTCAACGTCAGCGCAGAGTTTGTTAAGGAATACAAGGTTACCGCAGCTCCTGCTGAGAACGGCACTGTTACCGTAGACCCGACCGCAGCTGTTGAAGGCACCGACGTTACCGTTACCGTTAAGGCAGCTGATAACTACCAGCTCAAGGCTGACAGCCTGACCTACAGCTATCAGATCGGCGAAGATAAAAAGACCGAAAAGCTGACCGTGACCGATGGCAAGGCTACCTTCAAGATGCCTGCTGCTGATGTTACCGTTAGCGCTGTGTTTGAAGCACTGACTGCAACTCCGACTGCAACTCCGACTGCAACTCCGACTGCAACTCCGACTGCAACTCCGACCGCAACTCCGACCGCAAAGCCGGCAGAGCCGACTGCTGTGCCGGAGCCGACTGCTGTGCCGGAACCGACTGCTGTGCCGGAGCCGACTGCTGTGCCGGAGCCGACTGAGGTACCGTCTACTGAACCCGAAACGCGCACCGCTCACGGCGCTGCTGAAAAGACCACCATTACCGCAATGGCTGTCTTTACCTGCACCGATAAGAACTGCGCAAGCGCTCAGTTCGTGGATGCAACGGTAAAGCAGACCAGCGGCGTTACCACCGCTGCTGTCAACTTCAACGGCAAGGACTACACCGCCAAGTACGGCGAGAAGAACGGCTGGGTTGAAGAAAACGGCAAGAAGTACTGGTACGAAAAGGGTGTGAAGCAGGGTACCACCGGCCGCGGCAAAGAGATCTATGATCCCGATTCCGACGCCTGGTACTGGCTGGATGCTGTCCAGGGCGGCGCAATGACCGTCAACAAGGACGTTTACCAGGAATCCGCCGCCGGCCAGTGGGCTGATAGACCCGATGGCACCGGCAAGTGGGTCCGTTACGATGAGAACGGCCACATGATCAAGGGCTGGCAGACGACCGAGAAGGGCACTTACTACTTTGACCCGACCTTTGGCACCATGGCCAAGGGTGTTACCGAAATTGACGGCGTACCGTGCGCGTTCGATCAGAACACCGGCATTGGCCTTGATAAACAGTGGGTAACCATCAATGGCGCCGATTACTGGTACGAAAATGGCGTTCGCCAGGGTCTGGAAGGCCGCGGCAAGGAAATCTATGACCCGGCTTCCGACGCTTGGTACTGGCTGGATGCCGTTGACCAGGGCAAGAAAGCCACCAGCAAGGATGTCTATCAGGAATCCGAAGCTGGCCAGTGGGCTGATAGGCCCGATGGCACCGGCAAGTGGGTCCGTTACGATGCACAGGGCCACATGATCAAGGGCTGGAGCGCTGACAAGCGTTACTATTTCGACCCGATCTATGGCACCATGGCTAAGGGCGATGCAGTCATCGACGGCCGCACTTATCACTTTGATAAGAACACCGGCGTTCTGCAGTAATCCCACAGCCGAACAATGAGCTGTAACCAGCCCATTAACCTCTAAATAAAAATGCCGCAGCAGATGTAACAGTCTGCTGCGGCATTTTTGTATTTGTGGGCATAGGTTCGGTGAAATATTTGCCAGGCCAGTAGGGCGGGCGACCCCACCCCGCCGAAAGCTAGAAATAGTACACGATTAAAAAATCGCAATTTACCTTACCCGCATAATAAAGGCAACACACAAAAACATGGCGAACACATCAGGCCGGTGCAAGGGCAAAACCTACTAAAAAGCTGCGGCTAAATTTGGCAAATATGGCGCGCGAAGTATAATTTTTGGAGGATATCACAAGCAGAACAAATAAACTTTGTCAGTTCAAACAACAAAAAAGCAACAAACTGGCATGGATGCCAAAGAATGCGGCCGCGAATTGTGAAAGATTTTAATATATTTTCTTCATTTTTTCCTTACCTGTTATCATTTGAATTTGCAATCGAAATATGGAACTTGTATAATAGAATAAAAGAAAAGTGCAAACTAAATGGGTGAAGAGGATTTGGTGCAATGGAAGATAAAAATAGATTCAGCATTCTGCTGGAGCATTTGCTAGAAGTTGCGGAGGTCAAGAACTATACCCTGGCCAAGCGCCTGCAATACGATGTTTCCTATATCAGCAAATGGGTCAGCGGCCGCATGCTGCCTGCCAAAAAGACTGAAAAGCGCGTGATGAAGGGCATCAGTGCCTGCGTGGTGGATGAAGCCACCGATGATGGCCGTGACCTGCTGCTGCGGGAATACAGCGTTAGCATCCCCAGTGACCTGAAAGCCGCCATTTATGATAACCTGATTGCTGAATATGATTATTTGCAAGAGGAGCTGGACAGCGGCGAGGCGCGCATTGGCCCCTATACGGACTTTTGGGCCGAGCTGAACATGCTGCAATACCTGACCAAAATGGCGCACCCCGTGCTGCGCCGCGTCAGCCAGCTGGACATTGTGGCTGTGATGGACCTGATGGAAATGGCGCGTGAATACCGCCTGAAAGTTGCCAACCTGCAAAACGGCCAGCTGGTGGACCAGCGCAGCTATGATAACGTCTATTTCAAGCTGATGATCGATATCAGCCGCGAAAAATGGGACCCCATCTATGATGCCGCGCTCATTATTAACGTGTTGACCAACTTCAGCCATATTCATTTCAAGCTGTTTGGCAGCACCGCGGCTGCCGGGCGCGCGGTGTTTGTGGTCAAGGGCGATTTTGCCATTACCGGCCTGCTGGTCAGCCACAGCCGCTGCGCTGCCGTTACCGCCACCGAGGACCCGCAGAACTGCGAAAGCCTGTATGATAAACTTCTCCAAGCTCTGCGTGCGGGATGACCAGCTTTTCCGCGATACCAGCATGCGCCAGCTGATCAGCCAGTACGACTATATGCACACGCTGCTGGCCTCCAATCTGCGGTGGATGTTCGGCCACCTGAATGAGCTTCTGCTGCCGGATGACTTGTTTGAAGAGATCCTGACCGCCCACGAGGCCGAGCTGAAAGATTTTTTGGGTGCTACCCCTGCGGAGCTGCGTAGCGTACACAACCTTGCCAAAGGTGTGGTGGAGGAAACAAACATCCGCATCCTGATTTATGAAGCTGCATTTTCCTCCATGGCGGTTTCCGGCGAGCTGGACTTTTTCAGTTACAAGGTCAGCCTTACCCCGGATCAGCGCAGCCGGTGCATCAGCTATGTGCTGCAGCTTTGCAAGCAGCGTGAAAAACTTGAATTCCGCTTGATCAGCGGCCGCATTGTGAACGATTTCCAGTATGTGGCGGACCCCAATATGTTTCTTTCTGGCGCTGCATCGTATCTTCGGCTGGATAACAACTGCCCCATCAACCGGATTGCAATGGTCAACAACAGTGTGATGGAAGACCGCCTGAGTGAATATTTTGATCAGGTCTGGAATTTGGATGACCAGAACGTGACAAAAGAGCGCAACGCCATTGCGGAGCACATCCATCATGTCCTGCAGGGAATCCATCTGATTACCCGCGCCAAAAGTGATGAAATGGAAGAACTGCAAGAGAGCTGGATGAACAAATTCTAAAAATACAACATACATACGCATAAACATAAAGCCCTGGCTGCTGCGGCAGCTGGGGCTTTTGTTGCACCAAGGAAAATGAAATTGCAAGAAAACTCCATGCCAAAGCGTGAAAATCCATGTGAAAAAAGTTAATCATGCGGAATCAATTTCTGGAAATTTGTGCCATGGGATTCTCGTGCTTTCCATAAACAGGAATGGTATACTATGTTCAGCGCCGAAGATAATTGTAGCATTATGGTTCGGCGACGCTGTGCAACGATGTGCACAGCAGGGGAAAGCGCCATAAAGGTTTGGCGTGATTTGATTTGGATAATTTAATTCCCTGCAACTATAAGGGAAAGACATTTGGAGGAAATTGCAATGAATGAAAACGCGATGTTGACTGGCAAGCCCAGCATTGACCGCCCCTGGATGAAGTTCTATCCGGATGTTCTGCGCGGTATCCAGGTTCCGGCCTGCACCGTGGAGCAGTACCTCTCCGTGCGCGCTGCAGACCCTAACGTGGTTGCCATGCACTACTATGGCGTGGATATCACCTGGGGTACCGTGTTCCGTAAGGTGGACGCCACCGCCCGCGCTCTGCAGGTGCTTGGCGTTAAGCAGGGGGACCAGATCCCCGTGTTCCTGCGTTCTGTGCCGGAATTCATTTATCTGCTGCTGGCAGCCGAGCGCATCGGCGCTTCGCTGCTGTGCCGTGACAACACCCTGGAAGAAAACATTGAAGCTGTTCAGAAAGCCAATGCCAAGGTGATTTTTGTTCACGACTTCTTCTCCAAGGCCGAAATCGAAGCCTACCGTGAGCAGACCAACGTGAATACCTATGTTATCGTTCCCGCTCTGGAAAGCGGCGACCGCGCCGCTATGCCGGTTTACCTGCAGCATTCCCTGGATGCTCTGTATCCGGATGTTCCCGCCCGTGGCTCTGATACCATGATGTGGGCTGATTTCTGTAACATGGGCCAGCGTTTTCGCGGCTTTGTGCCCGCTCCTGTCAACATTGACCGCCCGCTGCTGCGCGCCTACACCAGCGGTTCCACCGGCCCTTCCAAGCAGGTCATCCATTCTGCACACAGCATCATCGGCGTGCTGGCCCAGATGAACTTTTATGGCGCTTCGGATAAATTCCGCCCCACCTGGCTGCTGACCATCCTGCCCCCGGCTCTGATCGCTGTTGTGGTTTCCATGATGCTGCTGCCCCTGGCCGGCGGTATGCTGCTCATTCTGGATCCGTTTGTGGATGTGTACGATGTTGACCTGGAAATGATGCGCTACCGCCCCAACAACTGGCCCCTGATCCCCATGTTTGTGGAGGTTATCCGCCGCAGCAAGCGTCTTCCGGCTGACTATGATATGTCCCACATGCTGGCCATCGGCGCCGGCTGCGAGGCATTCAACAACAAGCAGCTGCGCAATGTTGAGGAGTTCCTTAAGCAGCATAACTGCAACCTGCGCTTTACTGCCGGCTACGGCAGCAGCGAGGCCGGCTCCAACGCCACTCTGCCCATGGCTCCGTTCCCGGTGCGTGACGGCAACGTTGGTGTGCCGATGATCCACAGCGTCATCAGCATCTTCAAGCCCGGCACCCAGGAAGAGCTGACCTACAATACCCCCGGTGAGATCTGCATGACGGGCCCCGGTGTGATGCTGGGCTATGACCGCCCCGAAGCAACCGCCAAGGCACTGCAGGTCCACGCAGACGGCAAGACCTGGCTGCACACCGGCGATATTGGCTATATGTCCGAGGACGGTGTGCTCTACACGATGACCCGCGGCGCATCCCCGCGCTTTGGCGGCGGCGGCCTGATGGGGCAGCCGCTGGAGAACATCGTGGCCGATGCTGACATCAAGGGCATCAAGGACGAGTTCTTTGTTATCGTGCCGGATGATGAGCACGAGGGCTGCTTCCTGCCGTACCTGTACGTCCAGCTCAAAGATGGCTATACCTTGGACGATGTGCGCGATAAGATCAATGCCTGCCTGCCGGAACGTTACATGCGTCCGGTGGAGATTTTCACCGTACCGGAACGCCCGTTCTTCCACTTCAAGACCAACCGTATTGGTCTGAGCAAAGAAATCATCGCCAAGCGCAACCAGCAGAAAGAGAAAGCCAAGCGCAACAGCTTTGCCGATGGCTGCATTGCCTGATGACTTTGGCGTGATAAAATCATGATAATGTAACGGCATGTGCCCACCTTATGATAGAGATAAGGGGGCACATGCCTTTTGTTTTGGGGTGGGGGAGCGGATGAAGATGAACGGTACGCGCGGTTGGGGGATAGGGGAGAAGGGCAATCGGATTCCGGTGCGGGGGAGATACTTGTGAAGTTGTAAAGGCAATACCGCATAATTCTAAGTGCCGATACGGCGAGCGAGGTGCGGCAG
>OGPG01001524.1_pt1 | contig 16018 bp, 16 predicted proteins | sample 1552851 | NCBI WGS metagenome assembly OGPG01 (sample SAMEA2579909, study PRJEB22360) | human gut metagenome | biome: human gut; feature: human-associated habitat; material: faeces | place: Denmark | collected 2008/2010 | reverse complement strand
CCGACTGCTCGATGTTGCAAAGCTGCTGGCGGCTGATCCCCATTTCCTCGGCAACACTTTTCGCCGTCAGGCTTAGCCTGATCGCATAATTACAGTTTTTCCTTTTCTTCCGTTCGGCAGTGCGTACCGCCATGCCCTTGTCTTTCCAGCCTGTTCCCGTCTTTTCCCTTTTCTTTCTCGTCCCTTGTTTTTTCTCCTTTTCCTGCCGTTTTCCCACGCTTTTTCGCTCCGTTTTCTCCGGCCTGCGGTGTAATGTGATGACACATGGTGTAATGCGTGTCCTAACATATTGCAAATCAATTATTTATCAATTTTTCTCCTATATATTTGCGGTGACAACATGAGTTATCAACACTAAAAATCAAAAATTATGGCAAAGAAAAATGCAAGGGAAGAACCCCCGAAACCGCAGGTCTCCGAAAACGAGCAGATGAGTGACATCGTGTTCATCCTTGACAAGATGGAACTGATTCTGGAAGCGGTGTCGCAAATCGGACAGGACGGAAAATTCAACACGGTAGCCGCCGACAGGCAGAACCGGAACTCCTTCCTGAAGATTGACCGCTATGCAGACGCCTTCGAGAACTTCATCAAGAACTTCTGGAGCCAGCTGAAAGACCCGACACGCTTCGGAATCCTCTCCGTCAAGGAAGACAGGCTGGACGACCCTGCCGTACAGCAGGCCATCGAGGACATCGCCGCAGGAAAAAAGACAAAAGCCGTGGAGGAATTTCTCAAGCAGTACGAGATTGTTCCGCGCAACAAGGAAAACCAAAGTATCAACCCCAAAAACCAAGAAGAAATGGCAAAGAAAAATGAAACCCAGCAGCAGGCTGCCGCAGCTGACAGCCAGCCGCAGAACCAGTCCCCCCAGTACCGTTACAACGAGTCCATGATCAACTGGGAACAGCTCAAGAATTTCGGAATCTCCCGTGAATACCTCCAGGAACGCGGACTGCTCGAACAGATGCTCAAGGGCTACAAGACCAACCAGGTCGTGCCCATAAGCATGAACTTCGGCTCGGCCGTACTGAGAACGGACGCACGTCTGTCCTTCCAGCAGTCCATGGCGGGCGAAGTGGTGCTCGGCATCCACGGTATCCGGCAGAAACCCGACCTTGACCGACCGTACTTCGGACACATCTTCTCCGACGAGGACAAGAAGAACCTGCTCGAAACGGGCAACATGGGGCGTGTCGTGGAACTGAAAGGACGCAACGGGGAATATATCCCATCCTTCATCAGCATCGACAAGCTGACCAACGAGGTGGTCGCCATGAAAGCGGAGAATGCTTTCATCCCGAGGGAAATCAAGGGAGTGGAACTGACAGAGCAGGAGCAGAATGACCTGCGTGAAGGCAAGAAGGTCTATGTAGAGGGCATGATCGCCAAATCCGGCAACGAGTTCAACGCCTTCATTCAGGTGAATGCCGAACGCAGGGGTGTCGAGTTCATTTTCGAGAACGACAAGCTCTTCAACCGCCAGACACTCGGGGGCGTGGAACTGACACAGAAACAGATTGAGGACCTGAACGCTGGAAAAGCCATCTTCGTGGAGGGAATGCAGCGCAAGGACGGCGAGGTGTTCTCCTCCTACGTGAAGTTGGACGAGGCGACAGGCCGCCCGTCCTACACCCGCTATAATCCGGACTCTCCGGAAGGCGCACGCGAAATCTATATTCCCAACGAAATCAACGGGGTGAAGATTACGGCGGAGGAACAGCAGCAGCTCCGTGACGGCAAGGTGATTTTCCTCAATGACATGGTGAACCGCAAGGGAGAGGAATTCTCCTCCTTCATCAAGGCCGACCTGGAAACGGGACGCCTGAGCTACTCCCGTACGCCGGACGGCTTCGAGCAGCGCGAGGATTTCAAGATTCCACCCAAGGTATGGGACGTGGAACTGACCAGACAGCAGCGTGCGGACCTGCAGAGCGGAAAGGCCGTGCTGGTGGAAGGCATCAAGGGATATGACGGGAAGACCATCTCGCAGTACGTCAAGGCGAACTTCAACCAGGGGCGTCTGGACTTCTACAACGAGAATCCTGACCGCAAGCGTGATGCCTCGCAGCGCAATGTGGTGGCCAACAGCCAGCGACAGGAACAGGGAAACCGCAAGTCAAAAGGTGCGAGCATTGCCTGACAACAGGTTACTGAAAAATGAATGTTGAATCAAAAAAAGAAAGAAATATGAAAAAGGAAAACGGAAACGACATGCCTTTCAAGGCTGATGAAGTGAACTGGGACGAACTCTCCGGTATCGGTATCATGAAGGACGAGCTGGAACTCTCCGGCGAAATGGACACCCTCCTCAGGGGAGAGAAAACGAAAGTGATGTCCCTGAGCCTCGTGCTCCTCGGCGTGGACGTGGTGATGGACGCCACGCTCCAACTGGTCCGTAAGGGCGAGTCCCCGCTACTGGAAATCCAGGGAGTGACACCGCTGGGCAAATAATCTGGGAGCAATTATCAAGTAAACCGATGTCTTACCGCCGTTTCCTGTCTTCCGCATGGAAAACGGGAAACGGCTTAATTTTTATCTTACAATATGATAGCAATCATCGCAGAAAAGCCGAGTGTAGGCATGGACATTGCCCGTGTAGTCGGGGCTGATACAAGAAATGACGGCTACTGTTCCGGTAACGGATATATGGTGACCTGGGCACTGGGACACCTCGTGTCACTGGCCATACCGGACACTTATGGTTATACGAAAACGGCGGAGGAGGACTTGCCGATGCTGCCGGACCCGTTCCGCCTGGTCTCCCGACAGATGCGCACGGACAGGGGAATGGTTACGGACATCGCCGCCTCGAAACAGCTGAAAGTCATAGAAAGCGTGTTCAACCGCTGTGACAGCATCGTCGTGGCTACCGATGCCGGTCGTGAAGGGGAACTTATCTTCCGCTGGATATACGACTTTCTGGGCTGCACGAAACCGTTCAGACGCCTGTGGATCTCCTCGCTTACTGACGAGGCCATACGAAAAGGTCTGGAGGAACTGAAGGACGGCTCGGAATACGACAGCCTGTATACCGCCGCCGACAGCCGCGCGAAGGCAGACTGGCTGGTGGGCGTGAACGCCAGCCGTGCCCTGGCCATCGTTTCCGGCTCGTCCAACAACTCGATCGGACGGGTGCAGACTCCGACGCTCGCCATGATATGCAGCCGCTACAGGGAGAACCGCAGTTTCGTATCCACACCATACTGGCAGCTGCATGTCACCCTCAATGGCGGCACGTCACACCGCCGCTTCTTCCATCCCGCGACCTTTGACGACAGGCAGAAGGCGGAAGCCGCCTACCGCAGTCTCTCTCCCGATTCTTCGGCGACGGTCACGAAGGTGGAGCGCAGGAAAAGCCTGCAACAGCCGCCGTTGCTCTACGACCTAACGGCACTCCAGAAGGACTGCAACGTGCACCTCGACCTGCCCGCAGCAAAGACGCTGGACATCGCCCAGTCGCTCTACGAGAAGAAGCTCATTTCCTACCCGAGAACGGGAAGCCGGTATATCCCGCACGATGTGATGGCCTGCGTGCCCGGTCTGTTGGAAAGGATAATGGCCATGCCCGAATTCGCCACAAGTGCCGGAATCCTTGACTTTGCGCGTCTCAACACCCGTAGCGTGGACGACCGTAAAGTGACGGACCACCATGCTCTCATCACGACCGGCATCGCACCCGAAGGGCTTTCCGAAGCGGAGGAGGCCGTCTATACGCTGATAGCCGGACGTATGCTGGAGGCGTTCTCGCCCTGCTGCGAGAAGGAACTGATTCTTATGGAATGTCGCCTGGACAACATGGATTTCCGCTCGAAAAGTTCCCTTGTCGTCAGTCCGGGATGGCGCGGCATCTTCTGCAGGAAAGAGGACAGGCAGGACGACGAGCCGGAAACCGACGAGGGTACGGCCGTATTTGCCGAAGGGGACACGGTTCCTGTTTCAGGATTCGGACTGTCCCAGAAGAAGACCGTGCCCAGACCGCCCTATACCGAGGCCACGCTGCTGGCAGCAATGGAGACCTGCGGCAGGGAGATAGCCGACGAACAGGCACGCGAGGCCGTGAAGGAGCTGGGCATCGGCACGCCCGCCACAAGAGCCGCCATCATCACCACACTGTTCAAACGTGACTATATCGCCCGCTCCGGCAAGAGCATCGTCCCCACGGAAAAGGGACTCCATATCTACGATGCGGTGAAGGACATGCTCGTGGCGGATGTTTCCCTGACAGGAAGCTGGGAGAAGACCCTGCTCCAGATAGAGCGGCACACGCTCGGACCGGACACGTTCATGGCATCCATCACGGACTACACCCGCAAGGCTACCCGTGAAATCCTGAACCTCAGCCTTCCGGCGGCAGCCGCCCGCACATTCACCTGTCCCAAATGCAAGACCGGACACATTATCGTCAGGGAAAAGAGTGCCCGTTGCGACAATAAAGGGTGCGGACTGACCGTGTACCGCAGATTCCTGAACAAGGAACTGACGGACCAGCATCTGGAACAGCTTTTCTCCTCCGGTTCCACACGCCTTATCAAGGGATTCAAGGGAAAGAAGGGCGTGGCTTTCGACGCTTCGGTCACCTTTGACGCCGGGTTCACCCTGACACTCTCGTTCCCCAAAAACGGGAACGGCAGGAAAAGGAAATGATGAAGCCATCCCGATTCGCGGGGCAAAGGTCGCAGCCCGCCCGTTTCCACCGGCAAGGTCAGGCCTTACGGTTTCTGGGAAAAATCATCCTCGCCAGAGGCTCCGGTATTTTTCCCGAAAACCTTGCCTGTGGAGGCGGACTGCAAGAAAGCCCCTGAAACCGGGAATGGCATTCCCGCCAAACAAATGAAGATTATGAAAGCAAAAGAACGTATCAGAAAGATAGCGGACAGCAGATGGGCAAGGACACTCGCGCTGGCCGTAACAGCAGCCATCATATTCAGCTGGCTCTATTCCCACGGTATATCGCCTGTATGGACTGCCGTGGCCATCATCTGTTTCAGGGGACTCTTCAGGTTCCTCTACCGTATAGCCTGTTTTCTCGTGGCATTGGCAATCATTCTGTGCATACTGAGTTTTCTGGTCTTCTGAAATCTGACGATATGGAACATGCACGGAATTTATCATTGCAGCATAAGGGAGCTGTCCGGGAGCGGGCGGCTCTTTTTGTATCCGTCACAGCCGGAAATGACACGGAAAGAAAAGGGAATGGACGGAAAACACAGACATTGGCAAACCGAGAACTACAGGGCAAAGTTGGCAAACGCTTCTTGTCGGACGGCAAGGTCAGGCCGCAAGCGGTTTCGGAAAAAATCATCCTCGCTGCGCTCCGGTATTTTTCCCGAAAGCCTTGCCTTTCCGGAAGCGTTTACCGTAAAGCCCTTGTAGTTCAACGGGCTGCCAAAGCCCGGGTATTCACAGTTAAAAATTAAAGAATATGCAACAAGCGATCATCACAAGACAGTCACCAGCTCCGATAGGGATGCCCGTGACAAGAAGACCGAAAGTACACGTCCCGCAACCGGCAATCAAGCTGCCGCCAAGGGGAACCACAGGTCCCGTTCACATCTCAAAGCTGCTGAACCCCGTTCTGGAAATATGCAGACATCCGGATAGGAACAGGCTGCTGGCTGAATTATTCAGCGAATATTGAAACACATCGTCTAATCATTTAATATCTGAAATTATGTTTTTTACAGCAATCCACCAGATGATGACGGAAAGCGTGGACCTCACGATCGTCATCCGCAAGACAAACGGACAACTGACCGTTTCCACATTGCCCAAATCGAACGGACTCAAGGACGAGGCCCAGAACCACATCGTGCCGCTGACTGTCACGGGCACACCGCAGGAACTTGACACAGGATTCCTGCAGGCAGTCACAAGACCGATACAGAAAGCGTGCGGGCTGATCTCCAACATGGCACAGTTTGAGGCACAGGCGGACAAGGCCGCCGCCAGGATTGCTGTGGGGGCACGGGCCCCCCTCCAGCAGCAAGGCCGCCAAGGAAGCGAAATCCAAGGAGACGAAGGAAGAACGCGAGAAACGGGAGAAGTACGAGAAACTGATGAAGAAGGCGGAAGAACTGACAGCCGCCAGGAACCATCGGGAAGCCGTCAGCGTGCTTACACAGGCGAAAGCACACGCGAATGCCGCCCAGTTGAAGGAAATCGAGGAGAAGATAAAGGCAGCCGACACGGAAATGAACCGGGGAAGCCTCTTCGACCTGATGGAACAGGAGGCACAGCCGGAACCTTCGGTACAGCAGCAACAGCCACACTCCCAACAGCCGGTATACACACAGACACCGGTACAGAGAAATCCGCAACCGCAACGTCCGCAACAGCCGGTACCGCAGAGACCACAACAGGCATACACGCAGCATCCGCAACAGCCAGGAATATGGCCACCGCAACAACAGCCGCCACAGCCGCAAGCAAGACCGCAGATACAGCCGCACGCGCAATACGTACAGCTGACAGGCGGACAGCAGCCTTCCCAACCTCAATATCCGCCGCAGCCTGAAATTCAGGACTGGCAGGAAGAACGGTTCATGCAGGAGGACGAACAGCAACCGTACCTCTCCGATCAGGAACACCCCGCATACAGTGAGAAGGACTACGAGGAATACATCGATTTTCCGCAGTCCATGCTGGAACCCAAGTAGTCACCTTATCAGACAGTTTAAGACATGGCACTCGAAATTAAAGGAATGACACGCTCATTCAGATTCAAGAAAGGAACAGAGTATATTACTCTTCAGGACCCGGATCCGAACATCTCGCCGGACATGGTCATGAACTACTATTCGAACATGTACCCGGAACTGACGACGGCTACCGTTCACGGACCGGTCATCAGGGAGGACATGACAGAATATGAGTTCAAGACAACTATCGGAACAAAAGGATAAAGGATATGGCAAAGGACTACAGAAAAAAGAAGAAATCATGTGTACCATTGGACGGATATCAGGCGGAACAGCTCGCGAGACTTATCATTGCGGAAACCGAAAGGAAGGTGCATTACGGCACGGAAAGGAAGAAACGGATTGCGGCACCCAGCGGTGCCGTAATTCTTTTCTGAACACCACATTCACGCCGATGCCTCCGCCGGAACTGTTCTCGGAAAGTCCTGACGGAAAGCCGTGCAACCTGATCACGCGGGAAAACTACGAGTACCTGCGTGATTCCTTTTTCAGATATGCGAGTCTTATGAAAAAGGAAGCGGTACATGCACCGGGACTCACAATGGCGGAAGGAATAACGAGACTGCATGATGAAATGAGCGACCTTGTCGGCAATGACATGAATGTAAACATCGAGCAGGATGGGGAAAGACTCATTTTCCGTCTCTGGAAATGCCACAGATGGGGAGAACTTACGCTGTATTACTTCCCTGTGAAATTTGTGGAAAATCTCGGGCCGGAACTGAGACGCATATCTGTCACCTTCATCCACAACCTGATGCAGGCAAACGGAATTGACACCATACTGGACGAGGATGACACGGAATATGCGCTTACCTGGCTGGCTGAAGAGAATGACGACGAACAGGACGACAGGAAAAAACGGCTGAAACTGCTGCATTCATACGAGAAAGGCAGGATACACAGTCTGCTCAGGAGAGTGGAACGGAAATCCTACTACAAGGACCTGCCGAAGGCAATCGGACGGTATAAGCCGGCGAACGGATACGAACAGTCCCTGCTCTCCGCCATGAAGGAAGGTCTGGAATTCCTCTCGCCTGAACGCGGCATCATGGAATACGGCTACGACCCGTTTTATGAAGAGGAACCGGACTACCTGCCCATGTATCTCAACAGGCAGATAAGGGTCGTCTATGACTGCAATGATCCCGTGACGGACAACCTCGTGGACTACTACAACTCCTACAGCCGGGAGACATACGACATCATTCCGGTCACCACCTGTGACCTGTCTCCGGAAACGGAGGAACTGTTCCGCATGGACGACTACCCGGAACGCTTCTTCAAATGGGCGGAAAAATTTATCAACATCACAATATAAACCAATCTGAAAGCATATGATAGACAGCAACGAACTGACCAGAAAGATCAAGACACCGCTCAACCCCAGGGCGGCACTGATAGCCTATGCCTCGGAAGGGGACAAGAACTTCTTCCTTGAAATCCGGGGTATTGACGACCGGGGAAACATGACGGAAGGAAGACCGGTGACACTGGAATTCATGAACACCCTCGTGAAGGAATACTCGGAAAGACACGGTACCACTCCATACGGGAAGATACCCGACAACCTGCTGTATTGCGACTCGCGCAAGGGCAGCGAAAGATACGTGTGGTACAATCCACCGCACAAGCGGATGATGTTCTTCAGCACCGCACTCAAAATAGAAAACGCGGAATATTACCTGCCGGGAGTAATCTACGAGGCCGGAGAGCACGGAATGAGAATCTATGCCTACAAGGGGAACGTTCCCAGACCGGATACCGTACTGTATGCCGCACCGTTCTTCAACGTGACAGGTTCCAGCGTATGTCTGGGAAACGCCAGGATAGAGCTGCCGAAGGACCTGACCTATGAAAAGCTGCTGCAGTACTGGGAACGGAAATTCTGGCTGACGGAATTCACCCACCTGGGAGGGAACGGGAACCCGACAAGGTCAAACCTCGTGCTGGTGGCAAAGGCGGCACGGGACAGGGACTTCAACCTCGACGAACTGAAACAACTGAACAACATGAAACTTAAAGACATACTGAAATGAAAAGAGTACACTACATCGACAACTATCTCATAAACCCGCAGCATCCGGTAACGGTAAACCTTATCGGAGCGGGAGGAACAGGCTCACAGGTGCTTACCTGCCTGGCCAGGCTTGACACGGCACTGAGGGGACTCGGACATCCCGGACTGTTCGTGACACTGTATGATTCCGACATCGTGACGGAAGCCAACATCGGGCGGCAGCTCTTCAGCCCTTCGGACATCGGACTGAACAAGGCGCAGTGCCTCGTCACACGCATGAACAACTTCTTCGGCAACGACTGGAAGGCGGTACCGGACATCTATCCGGCAGCCCTGAAGGACGCCAGACGGGATAATCTGGCCAACATAATGATTACCTGCACGGACAACATAAAGTCCCGTCTCGACCTCTGGAACATACTGAAAGCCGTGCCGGTTTCGGAATACAGAAGCCACGAAACACCACTGTACTGGATGGACTTCGGCAACATGCAGAATACGGGACAGGTCATCCTCGGAACCGTACCTAAGAAAATCAGACAGCCGGCATCCAAGCTGTACGAAACGGTGGAATCGCTGAAGGTGATCACACGATATGTCAAATACGCAAGAGTGAAGGAAAAGGATTCCGGACCGAGCTGTTCGCTGGCGGAGGCTCTGGAGAAACAGGACCTGTTCATCAACTCCACACTGGCACAGCTCGGCTGCAACATCCTGTGGAAAATGTTCCGCAACGGTATGATCGAGCATCACGGGCTGTACCTGAATCTCTCCACCATGAAAGTGAATCCGATAACTGTATAATATCAAAGCGTTTCCGTATGATTAAAATATAAAAAAGAACTCAGGAAAATAATCCTGAAAACCAATATTTTTCGTAACTTTGTATCAAAATCAAATAAGCATAACAATGGAACCATCTATATACAGTTTTTCACTTTGTGCCGCACTGCCGTTGATGTTATTCTTCGGCTTTTATTTTTTGTTTGCAAAGACTCCTGAAAAGAAAATTTTCAAGAATTATCTCCGCTCCCGACAGATTATGGGTATAGCTATGCTGCTGCTTTCGGCAAATTACTCGGTACATTTCTTCTTTGGTATTCGATTCAAAAATGCGGATTCTTCCATATTGATGAACATGTCCACATACTTCCTGTGCTATTCTCTGTTCAGCTCGGCATTGATAATGTTGCTTGATTGTTTTTACATTACCAAACGGCGTGTGTGGACACATATCATTTTATGGATTATATTCTCAACTCTTTCCGGAGTTGTGTTGTTCCTGTTGCCAAGCGGAATCATGCAAAAATTCTCTTTATTTGCTTTAGCTGTCTGGTTAGTCGTTTTTGGAATCGTTTTAGCTCGCAGAGTCATAATTGCATATCGTAGAGCCATTCGGATTTTCAATGAAACTCAGGCGGATGATATAGGCACATATATCGAATGGCTTTCCATATTCACTTATTGGGCTGTTATCTTCGGTGTCGGATGCGGATTGCTGACATTTCTGCCAGACAAATATGTTTTTATTTGGATTTTGTCGTCAATACCGTTCTACAGCTATCTTTTCTACAGCTATCAGAACTACCTGCTGTTCTATGAACAGGTGGAAAATGCTTTTGAGCAAGATATACAGTCTGAAGAAGAACTTCTGACAGATACAGAAACAGAACCTGAAATAGTTTCTGAGAAAGAAGTTCCAGTGTCCTATACAGAAATTATAGAGAAAGTGGCCAACTGGATAAAGACAGACGGCTATGTCCAGCAGGGACTTACCATAAAAGAACTGTCCGAAATACTTCATACGAACCGTACCTATCTTTCCGCTTATATCAAGACTACGTATAAAATGACATTCCGCGAATGGATAACCAGTCTCCGGTTGGAGTATGCGAAAAACATACTGAAGGAGCATCCGGAGATCAATATACAGAAGCTGGCTGAGTCTTCCGGTTTTCTTTCCCGCAGTAACTTTATCAAATTATTTACCGAGAAGGAAGGATGTACGCCTGCCAAGTGGAAAAAAGCAAATCTGAAGTGATTTGCGTGGTAAAAATCCGATGAAAAAGCTCTCAGAAACCCATTTTCCAAAAGTGCTCATACTACAAAAAGTGCTAATTCGACAACTCAAAAAGTGCCGATTTGACAAAATAAGTGCTCAGACGACAATGTGAAAAGTGCTCAAACGACAATTTTTATAAAACGCTGTGTTTTAGCAAAAAAAGTTTTTGTAATATTTTGGGCGCTGAATGGCATTTATTACCTTTGGAGATGACAAAGATAATGAATTCAAGTTTATATGAGCAGAAAAATCACTTTTCTTACCCTGTTTCTGTGGCTGATGACGGTAACTTTTCCTGTCATTGCGCAGCAGAAAGCAGACACGACCTACACCTTCCGGTTCGTTCCGCAGAAGGACATGTTCTACGTGCCTTGGAATGGCAATGACACGGAACTTGCCCGCTTGTTGGAATGTATCGAAAACAACAAAGCAACAATTCTTGACGGCAAACTGCCGCTACTGGTTGACGGATACTGCAATTCGCTGGGCGGTGAAGTCAAGAACCTTGCCACGGCGAAGATTCGTGCCAACCGTGTGAAATCAGAACTGATTACACGCGCGAAAATCAAGGAAGAAAACTTCATTACCCACAACCATGCGACTGAGGGTGATTTTGTCACCGTGCGCCTGATGGTACCCGCAAAGGAAACAGCCGTGACGGATGCGGAAGCGGAAGCACGACGCAAGAAGGAAGCCGAACGACTGGCAACCGAGAAGCGTGCCGAGCAGGAACGGCGTGCCGAAGAGCAGCGCAAGGCGGAAGAAGCCCGACTTGCCGCTGAAAAGGCAGAAGCCGAGAAAACCGCTCACCAAAATACACTTGCCGACACGCCGTCGGAAACCAAAATCACAACTGATTATCATCTCTCCCTGCGTGCCAACCTGCTGCGCTGGGCTACCCTGACACCAGATCTTGGCGTGGAATGGCGCATCTGCCCATCGTGGGGCATTGCCGTAAACGGCTCGTGGACTTCATGGACGTGGAGCGACAAGGACCACCGCTATGCACTCTGGGAAGTGGCTCCGGAAGTGCGTTACTATATGGGTGAGAAGAAAGCCTGGTATCTGGGCGCGATGTTCAAGGCCGGACAGTTCAACTACAAGCTCTCCGAAACAGGCAAGCAGGGCGACCTGATGGGTGGCGGCATCACCGCCGGCTATCAGCTGCGGCTGAACAAGGCACTGGCTCTTGATTTCAACCTCGGTTTGGGCTACCTGAATGCCGATTTCGAAAAATATGAAGTCATCGATGGTGTGCGCGTGCGCTGTGGCAACGAGACAAAAAATTGGTGTGGCCCCATCAACGCCGGTGTGACATTGGTATGGAAGTTATTCTAATACGGAGGAATAGAGTATGAAAGCAAGACAATATATAAATATGGTAGGAATGGCAGCCGCCGTGCTGTTCTCTTCCTGCGTGAAGGACACGCTTTATGACACGCCGCATCCCGACTACGGGAAGATTGCGGTGACAGCCGACTGGTCGGCCCGCGGTGAGGGTATCGACATACCTGCCACGTGGACGGTCACCATGGGCGACTATACGGGTACGGAGACTTCCGCCACCCATGCCCCCGACCATCTGTTTGCTCCAGGCAGCTACGCCCTTGCGGTGTGGAATCCGGCTGAAGGAATCACGGTGAACGGCACCACAGCCACCATTGCCGCAGCCACGGGAAACCGGGCAGGCACGGATGCCTTTGTGAACAATGCCCCGGGATGGTTCTTCACCTATACGGAACAGGTGAGCATCGAGAAAGACAAGGACTATCCGCTGACCGCTGCAATGAAGCAGCAGGTACGCGAACTGACGCTTGTCGTCGAACCGACGGGTGATGCCGCCGGACGCATCACGGAGATTGTTGCCCATCTGACGGGTGCAGCCGGAACATTCGACTTCGCTACCGATACCTACGGAGCCGCTTCAAACGTCGTGCTGCCCTTCACCAAGATAACCGAAGGTGACGATGCCGGCAAGTGGAAAGCCACGGTGCGGCTGCTGGGTGTGACCGGAACGGAACAACTGCTGAGGGGTGAAATCCGCTATGCTGACGGCAACCCGACCCCCACCACGCTGAAAAGCGACCTTACGGAAGCCCTCAAGGAGTTCAACACCGGAAAGGGCGAATCGCTGACCCTCAGCGGAACGCTGGTTGAGACTCCCGAAGGCATGGAAGTGGACGGAGCCGAAATCAACGGCTGGGAAGAAGTGAAAGGTGATGATGTAAATGCCGATTTGTAAATAATTAGCAAACCGAACGCAGAAGCAAAGCTTGCTTTGATTTTGCTGAGGTGCAGCAATTATTGAAATGGAATTTAACTAATATAATAACAGAATATAATGAAGACAAGATTTTTTGCACTTGCGATGCTCGCCCTCGCACTGGTAGCCTGCAACAACGACAACGAGAACCTGAACGGTGACCCCGTGGCCGCCCAGTTTACCGCCAACATCGCCCCCGCCACCCGCGCCAGCGGAACCACCTGGACTGGCGGCGACCGTATCGGCATCACCGACATCGGCAACGATTCCCAGTACGGCAACGTGCCTTTCATCCTGAAAAACGGGAAATTTGAGGCAGAAGGAAAGGTTATCTATATCGAAGATACAAAGACCCATACTTTCCGCGCCTACTATCCGTACAACGCGGTGGGAGGCATCCTCACAGCCACGACCGATGCCACGGCGCAGCAGAACCAACCTGCCATCGACTTTCTCTTTGCTTCAGGAGCCACGGGAGACAAAAACAACCCGGTAGTAAGCTTCACCGACAAAACCGCCAAAGGCGGTGAAGACAACTCCTTCCACCACCGCATGAGCCAGATAACCCTTACCTTCGAGGCGGGCGACGGCGTGAATTTCAGCGTTGTCAAGCCTGAACGTTACACGCTGGACGGATTGTTACTCACCGGTACGTTCAACACGGCCGACGGTATTGCCACCGCAGACAACGGGGCACAGACCGGAGAACTGACCATGAATCTGGCAGACGGCAATCTCACGTCATCGATCATCCTCTTCCCGCAGACAGTTGCATCCCTGCCGTTGGTTGTGAATTACAAAGGTCAGGAATATCATGCCACACTCACCATGCCCGAAGGCGCACTGCTGGCGGGCAACAACTATACCTATACCGTCAAGGTACGCAACAAAGTCCTTGAAGTCAGCGAAGCCACCATTGCAAAGTGGAACGATATAGACGGTGGAGATGTGGGTGCTGACCTGTAGGATTTTAATAATTAATCGATTAGAATGAAGAATTATGAGACATAGATTATTTATCCCCGCAGCCACCGCACTGCTGTTCGCCCTCGCCGCCTGCACGCAGGACGAACTTGCTGGCGATAACCGTCTGCCCGAAGGTGAATACCCCGTCGTCATCCGTGCCACCGGATTGTCCGTAGAAGCAACGCCGCTGGCAGCCCCTTCCACCCGTGCCTCTGTGGACGGCGACTGGCAGGGCGTCACTTCCGTGGCACTCAAGATGGGCGATGCGGTAAAGGAATACACCGTAACGGCTTCTACCGATTTCAAGAGTGCCACGCTTTCACGCGAGAACGACCCGTACTACTGGACCAGCCGCGACCCGATTACCATATCGGCATGGTGGCCCTTCAACAATGCCGACATCACACAGATGCCTGCCGTGAAGGTGGCCGAAGACCAAAGCAAATTGGCTGACTTCCAGAACAGCGACTTCATCTCTGCTGAGAACCGGAAGGTGGAATTTAACAACCCGACACTTGAATTTACCCACCGCACGGCACGCGTGACAATCGAACTGAAGCCCGGCACGGGATTCACGAGCGTCGCCGGTGCCACGGTGAGCCTCGTGAGCCTGTCCGCCGATAACGGCAACCCGACCGCCATCAAGACTTACAACGCAAGCGGCAACACCTACGAGGCACTGACTGCCCCGCAGACCGTTGCGGCAGGCAAGCAGTTCATCCGGGTGGAACTCGGCAGCGGCACCTTCTACTTCCGTCCGCAGAACAACGTCGTATTAGAGGCTGGCAACCGCTATAAATACACCGTCAAGGTGAACGCCACCGGCTTGACGTTAGAGGGTTGCACCATCGGTGACTGGGCTGACGGTGGCGGCGAAAGCGGCGAGGCTGAGGATTTAGGCTATTCTATACAGAACGACGGCAGTTACACGGTCTATAACGCCGACGGCCTGCTGGCATGGAACAAAGCCGCACAAAAGGACGAATCGATAAATTGCACCCTCACCGCCGACATCGACCTGACGGGTAAGGATTGGACACAGATAGGCACATGGCCAGGTTACTCCGGCGTCTTTAATGGGCAGGGACACCGCATTACGGGATTAAACTTTTCAGCAGCGACTACTGAACTTTTTGGGTTATTAAATTTACGTGGTGTGATAAAGAACCTACAACTCATAGATGTGAATCTATATGGCAATAATGGATCAGCAGCTGGAATAGTGGATCAAAATAATGGTCAAATCATTGCCTGCTCTGTGACGGGAAAAATTTCTGCATATGGTAGAACTTGTGGTATAGCCGATTTAAATTATGGCAGTATCACAGCTTGCTGGTTTGACGGCACATTGAAAGATTATGAATCTGGAGCTATAGTGCGTTTCAACTACAATACTATAACTTCCTGTTATTGGGGAGGCAATGCCGAGCGAGGAGAATTCCGTAATTTTGGAGGAACGGTAGATGCCACGAAGGTGGACGGCGCGACCGTGAAATGGCAGACAGCCGTCGACGGCATGAACATCGCCCTCACCGACAATGACTACCAGTGGGCACTCGGCACAGACGGTCTGCCCGTACTGCAAAAGAAACAATAACAACCCCTAAACAACACGCATCATGAAACGAACAACCATCCATATATCCGCAGCCATCGCCCTGCTGCTCGGCCTTGCCGCCTGCACACAGGACGAAGCGGGCTTCCTACCAGAAGGGGCGGAAGGCACACCCATCGTCTTCACCGCCACGGGGCTGAACCCCGCCGCGACAGCCACCGCCGGCACCCGTGCCCCAGCGGATGGCAATTGGACGGGTGTGCAGAGCGTGGCAGTCATGATGGACGGCATGGTGAAGACGTACAACGTGACGCCTCCACCGCCGACCCCACCAGCGCCACACTGACCTCCACCGACCCGTACTACTGGACCAACCACAACGACATCACCGTCACGGCGTGGTGGCCCTACACCGCTGGCGAGACAACTCCGCCTGCGGTAAAGGTAAAAG
>OGPG01001511.1_pt1 | contig 16153 bp, 16 predicted proteins | sample 1552851 | NCBI WGS metagenome assembly OGPG01 (sample SAMEA2579909, study PRJEB22360) | human gut metagenome | biome: human gut; feature: human-associated habitat; material: faeces | place: Denmark | collected 2008/2010 | reverse complement strand
GGCTGCCGCTGCCCGCCGCCATGACCAGGCAACCGATCCGCAGCTCCGCCATGCAAACCACCCTCTTTCGTGTGTTCCAGTGTATCAGCTTCAGTATGCCCCGTCAAGCTTCGCCGTATCGTTATTCCGAAAATAAAATCACGCTTTCGCTGTACATTTCCCCTGTCCCGTGCTATAATTTTCGTGAATATGTATCATTAGCAAAAAATATAGACGACATTTCCAAGTTTTGCAACAGGAGGCTGCCTACTATGAGTAAGGTGGGAAAGAGCGAGATCCGTGTGGACGCCTTTGACAAGGCCACCGGGCGGACAAAATACTACGAGGACCGTATGCCTGCGGGCGCGCTGTATGCCCGCATCAAGCACGCCACTATCGCCCACGGCTACGTCAAGTCCATTGACACGTCCGCGGCTGAGGCGATCGAGGGCGTGGTGAAGGTGCTGACCTGCTTCGACGTGCCGGAGCACTGCTTCCCCACGGCGGGTCATCCCTGGTCCATGGATCCCGGCCATCAGGACGTGGCCGACCGCAACCTGCTGAACCGCCATGTGCGCTACTACGGCGATGATATCGCCGTGGTCATCGCCGAGGATGAGGTGTCCGCTATGCAAGGCGTCCGCGCCCTGAAGGTGGAGTATGATGAGCTTCCCTTCGTGCTGGACGTGCAGAAGGCCATGGAGCCCGGCGCGCCCCAGCTCCATGAGGGATATTCCAACAACATCCTCAAGCACTCCGATATCCGCAAGGGCGACTATCAGGCTGCCATTCAGGAGCCGGGGCTCATCAAGGTGGAGGGCTGGTACGACACGCCTACCGTGCAGCACAGCCACATCGAGAACCACGGCTGCTTTGCCTATGAGGAAAACGGCCGTATCGTCGTGGTGGCGTCCACCCAGATCCCCCATATCATCCGCCGCATCGTGGGCCAGGCCCTGGGCCGTCCCTGGGCGGACATTCAGATCATCAAGCCCTACATCGGCGGCGGCTTCGGCAACAAGCAGGACGCCCTGTATGAGCCCCTGTGCGCCTGGTGCACCACGCAGGTGGGCGGCCGCTGCGTCCGTATCGACTGCACCCGGGAGGAGACGTTCGTCTCTAACCGCGTGCGCCACGCCATCCGCTTCCACATCGTCACCTGGCTGCACAAGGACGGCTCCATTGCCGCGCGGAAGGTAGAGTGCTTCTCCAACCAGGGCGCTTACGCCTCCCACGGCCACTCCATCGTGGCCAAGGCCATGGGCTCCTTCCCCCAGATCTACCCCTGCGACAATTTCGAGGGCGACGCCTGGACGGTGTACACCAACCGCCCGGTGGCCGGTGCCATGCGCGGCTACGGCATGCCCCAGGCCTCCTTTGCCGACGACGCCAACATTGACGAGTGCGCCAAGGCCGTTGGCATGGATCCGCTGGAGTACCGCATGAAGTACATCATGCCCAAGGGCTTCCACGACGGCTTCTCCGGCAACACCAACTACTACGACTCCTTCCGTGAGTGCCTGGAAAAGGGTAAGGAATACATAGAGTACGACAAAAAGAAGGCCGAGTACGCCAAGGACACCGGCAACATCCGCCGGGGTATCGGCGTGGCGGCGTTCTGGTACAACACCGCCGTCTATCCCATCTCGCTGGAGACCTCCAGCAACCGTATGCTGCTGAATTTGGACGGCACCGTCACCATGCAGTGCGGCGAGACGGAGATCGGCCAGGGCGCTGATACCGCTTACGCCCAGATGACCGCCGAGGCCGTGGGCCTGAAGAGCTACCGGGACGTCCGCGTGGTCTCCTGCCAGGATACGGATATCACACCCACCGGCCTGGGCGCTTACGCCAGCCGCCAGACCTATGTGGCCGGCTTCTCCATCCGCCAGACGGCGACCCTGCTGCGGCAGAAGATCCTGGCCTACGCCACCAAGCTGACCCGCCAGGCCGTAGACAATATGGACATCGTGGACGGCAATATCGTCCGCAAGCAGGATGGCGCGGTGCTCATGAGCCTGAGTGAACTGGCCATGACCGCCCAGTACAACGCGGCGGACAGCGAGCATATCACCGCCGAATCCACCTACACCATCCGCAACAACGCCTACTCCTTCGGCTGCACCTTCGCCGATGTGGAGGTAGACATCGCCCTGTGCAAGGTCAAGCTGAACAAGATCATCAACGTTCACGACTGCGGCAGTCTTATCAACCCCGCCCTGGCGGAGGCCCAGGTCCACGGCGGTATGTCCATGGCCATCGGCTACGGCATGAGCGAGCAGCTGCTGTTCGATGAAAAGACCGGCAAGCCCCTGAACAACAATCTGCTGGACTACAAGCTGTCCACCTTTATGGATCACCCCCATCTGGAGGCGCAGTTCGTGGAGAATCCCGAGCCCACCTCCCCCTTCGGCACCAAGGCGCTGGGTGAGCCGCCGGCCTGCTCCGGCGCGCCGGCCATCCGCAACGCCATTCTCAACGCCACCGGCGTGGCCATCGACTGCACACCCATCACGCCCCACGTGCTGTTCGCCGAGTTCAGCAAGGCGGGCCTGATCCACGACAGCTGGAATGAAAAGGAGGGCAACTAAGCCATGTATGATATGAAAGCCTTATACGAGGCCTCCAGCGTGGAAAACGCGGTGGCCCTCCGTCTGGAGCATCCGGACGCCCAGATCATCGCCGGCGGCAGCGACGTACTGGTGCAGATGCGCGAGGGAAAGCGCGCCGGTGCGGAGCTGATCTCCATCTACGGGCTGGACGAGCTGCGCGGCATCACCATTGACGCCGACGAGAACATCCGCATCGGCAGTCTGACCAGCTTCTCCCACATTACCCGCGACCCCATCATCCAGCAGTATATCAACGTGCTGGGTGAGGCCGTGGATATGGTGGGCGGCCCCCAGATCCGCAACATCGGCACCATCGGCGGCAACACCTGCAACGGCGTGACCTCCGCCGACTCCTCCTCCACCCTCCACGCATGGGATGCCATCGTGGAGCTGACCGGTAAAAACGGCGTCCGCCGCCTGCCCATCCATGAGTTCTATATCAAGGCCGGCAAGGTGGACATCCGCGCAGAGGACGGCGAAATTCAGACCGCCATCCTTATCCCCAAGGAGAGCTATGACCGCTGCTATGGCCACTACATCAAGTACGCCATGCGGAACGCCATGGACATCGCCACCCTGGGGTGCAGCGTCAACGTCCGGCTCAGCGAGAACAAGAAGACCATTGAGCGTGCCCGCATCGCCTACGGCGTAGCCGGCCCCGTGCCCCTGCGATGTGCCAGCGCTGAAGCGGCAGCCCAGGGCAAGCCCCTGACCGAGGAGACGGTGGAGACTTTTGCCCACGCCATCCTGGACGATATCAACCCCCGTGACAGCTGGCGCGCCAGCAAGGCCTTCCGGCAGCACATCGCCGTGGAGATCGCCAAGCGCTGTCTCGTAAAATCCATTGAGCTGGCAGGAGGTGAGCTGGCATGAGCAAGCAGTATAAGCTGATCCGCTGCAATATCAACGGCAAGGACGTAGAGAAGATGGTGGACGTTCGCGCCAGCCTGACCGATATGCTCCGCAATGACTATCACCTGACCTCCGTGAAAAAGGGCTGCGAGGTAGGCGAGTGCGGTGCCTGCACCGTCCTCATCGACGGCGAGACGTTCAACTCCTGCATCTATCTGGCCGTGTGGGCCGACGGCAAGCACATCCGCACACTGGAGGGCTTGCTCAGCCCCGACGGTGAGCCCAGCGACATCCAGCAGGCCTTTATGGAGGATCAGCTTAGCGGGGCTTTGGGGGGGGGGCCCCCCATCCAGTGCGGTTTCTGCACCCCCGGCTTTCTGATGACTGCCGTGGAGATCCTGGACAGCGGCAAGCTCTACTCCGATGCGGAGCTCCGCAAGCTGCTCTCCGGTCACCTGTGCCGCTGCACCGGATATGAGAACATTCTCAAAGCGGTGAAAAAGACCATGTACCGCCGCCTGGGTATGGAGATGCCCACCATTTGATGCCCGCAAAAAGGCCGCCCGGATGGGCGGCCTTTTTTATTTCTCTGTGCAGAAGCCGAATAATTCCCGAAACAGCTCCTGTCCGTAGGCATCCAGCTTTCGGCAGTACGCGTCATAGGCCTCCATGATCTGTCGGGCCTCGTCGGTAAGCTGCGCGCCGCCGCCGCCGGAGCCACCGATAGTGGACCGGAGCAGTTTGCAGCCGAAGCCCTGCTCCGCCGCCCGGACGATGCTCCACGCCTTGGAATACGCCATGTTCATGGAGGCCGCGGCCGCGCGCAGGGAATGGTTCTGCGCCACCGCGCCCAACAGCCGGTGAACCCCGGGACCGTAGCACTTTTCCTCCGCGAACAGGCGGGTGGTGATATGGACGATGATGTTGTCGTTCACTGAAGCACCTTCTTTCCTTTCGTGGGTCCATTTTACCAGACCTGCGTCCCCCCGTCAACGGGGCTTTGTTGACAACCCTCTCTCGTTGTGTTATTGTACGGATAACGAAAGGATGGTTAGCTATGCTTGTTTTGATACGCGGCGCAGGCGACATTGCCACCGGCATCGCTTTGCGGCTGTACCGCGCCGGGATACAGGTGGTCATGACCGACCTGCCCCGCCCCACCGCCATACGGCGGACGGTGTGCTTTTCCCCTGCCATCTCCGACGGTGAGACAACAGTGGAGGATGTGCGGGCCGTCCGCGCCGACAGCCCGGCCCAGGCGCTGTCCCTGCTGGCGCAGGGTGCGGTACCCGTCCTCCCCGACCCGGAGTGCCTGTGCCGTGAGCAGCTGCACCCGGATGCCCTGGTGGACGCCATACTGGCCAAGCGCAATCTGGGCACCCGCATCACCGACGCCCCCGTGGTGGTAGGCATCGGGCCCGGCTTCACCGCCGGAGAGGACTGCCACGCGGTAGTGGAGACCATGCGCGGCCACACCCTGGGCCGCGTCATCTACAGGGGCAGCGCCCTGCCCAACACCAACATCCCCGGCCTCATCGGCGGCTACGCCGGCGAGCGCGTGCTCCGCGCCCCGGCGGACGGCATCTTCACCCGGATACTGGACATCGGCGATGAGGTGCAGCCCGGTGACATCGCCGGGACCGTGAACGGCCAGCCCATGAAATGCACCATCGGCGGCGTGGTGCGGGGTATCCTGCCCAGCGGCACGCCGGTACACCTGGGAATGAAATCCGGCGACGTGGACCCACGGTGCCAACCGGAATACTGCACCACCGCCTCAGACAAGGCGCTGGCCGTTGGCGGCGGCGCGCTGGAGGCCATACTGCACCTGACCGGTGCACTGCGATAGGAGACAAATCATGGAAGAGCAGAACATCAAGCTGACTAAGCTGACCAAGTGCGCCGGCTGCGGCGCCAAGGTGGGCGCGGGCGTACTGGCCCAACTGCTGGAGGGCATCCGCGTGCACCACGACCCCAATTTGCTGGTGGGCTTCGACAAGAGCGACGACGCCTCCGTGTATAAGATCAGCGACGAGCTGGCCCTGGTGCAGACGGTGGACTTCTTCCCACCCATCGCCGACGACCCCTACCTGTTCGGCCAGATCGCCGCCACCAACGCCCTCAGCGACGTGTATGCCATGGGCGGCGAGCCGAAGCTGTGTCTGAACATCATGGCCGTGCCGGAGGATATGCCGAAGGAGGCCGTGCATGACATCCTTCGGGGCGGCTATGACAAGGTCTACGAGGCCGGGGCCCTGATCACCGGCGGTCACAGCATCCTGGACGATGAGCCGAAATACGGCCTGGCCGTGACCGGCTTTGTTCACCCGGACAAAATGCTCACCAATTCCGCCGCGCGGCCCGGCGACGTGCTGGTACTGACCAAGCCCATCGGCATCGGCGTGCTGACCAGCGCCGGGAAGGCCGACCTGCTGACGAAAGAGACAGTGGACTTCATGAATCGGATGATGACCACCCTGAACAAGGCCGCCCGGGACGTGATGGTCCGCTATCGGGTCCACGCCTGCACCGACGTGACCGGCTTCGGTCTGATGGGCCACGGCTTCGAGATGGCCCAGGGCAGCGACGTGGCACTGCATATCGACGTGTCCGCCATCGACCTGATCCCGGAGGCACTGGAATTCGCCCGGATGGGCGTGCTGCCCGCCGGTATGTACCGCAACCGCAGCTTCGCTGAAGCCGGTGTGGACGCAGGCACCACCGAGCTGGCCGTACAGGACCTGCTGTTCGACCCCCAGACCTCCGGCGGCCTGCTGATGGCCGTAGACCCTGCGGACGCGGACGCGCTGCTGGCGGAGCTGACACCGGTAGTGCCCAGCGCCCAGCGCATCGGCACCGTGGGCGAATATCACGGCGGTAAGCGTATTCTTCTGCGATAACCAAAAACCGGGCGGCAGTGCCGCCCGGTTTAATTCATGCCAAGGCCCGTATGGCCGCCAGTGCCGCGTCCACGTCCGCTTCCGCGCTGGCCCAGCCCAGCGAAAACCGCACAGTGCCCTGGGGAAACGTCCCCAGTGTTTTGTGAGCCGAGGGCGCACAGTGCAGGCCGCAGCGGGTCAGGATGCCGTACTGCGCTTCCAGCGCATAGGCCATCTCGGCGTTGTCGCGGCGCAGGAAGTCCACGGAGATGACGCCCACCCGACGGTCCATATTCCGGGGACCCACCAGTCGGACCTGGGGAATATCCGCAAGGCCGTCCAGAAACCGGGCGCACAGCGCCCTCTCGTGCTGCCGCAGAACGTCCACGCCCGTCTCCTCAATAAAGCGCAGGGCCGCCTCCCAGCCGTAGCAGCCGGGGAGATTGGCCGTACCGGACTCAAACCGGTCCGGCAGATAGGACGGCAGGTACTCGATGTCCGAGGCACTGCCGGTGCCGCCGGCGATCAGGGGCGTCAGCTTTTGGGCGAAATCGTCCCGCAGCAGCAGCGCGCCCACGCCGCCGGGGCCCAGCAGCCCCTTGTGGCCCGGTACCGCCATGGCACTGAGGCCGAAAGCCCGGAAATCCACCGGAAAATGTCCCGCTGTCTGGGCGGCATCCAGCGCAAAGGGCACGCCCTTTTCCGCGCAGATACGGCCGATAGCCGCCGCGTCCTGTACCACGCCGCAGACGTTGGAGCCGTGGGCCATGATGACCAGCCTCGTATTCTCCCGGAACAGCCCCGGCAGGGCGTCCAGATCCGCGAAGCCCTCGGCGTCACAGGGAACGCGGCTGACCGCCACTCCCGGCAGGCGCAGCAGCGGCCGCATGACCGCGTTGTGCTCCATGCTGCTGACAATGCAGTGGTCGCCGGGGCGCAGAAGGCCGGAGATGATCATATTCAGCCCCGCCGTAGCACCCGGCGTCAGAATAACGTGGGTAGGCGGCTCCGGGAAATCGAACAGCCGGGCCAGCCGCTGCCGCAGTGTCAGCGTCACCAGCCCCGCCTCCTGGGCGGCGGTATACACGGAACGGTTCACGTTGGCTCCCACGCAGTCCAGATAGTATTTCATCCGGTCGCTGACCCCCGCCGGCTTGGGGAACGACGTGGCGGCGTTGTCAAGATAAATGGCCTCCATGCAGGCACCTCCTCACAGCTCGTGACCCATCATACCACAGAAAGTGACGTTTGTCACGGTCTTGACTTTTCCGGTGCAGTGTCGTATAATGGCATCGCTATTCTTTAAAAGAAATAACGCAAAGGAGAGACACATCACATGAAAAAAGTAAGTTGGATCGTGGTCATCGCCGGCGCGGTGGTCGGTCTGGCCGCTGTGGTGCTGACCCATCTGGGCAACCCGGCCAACATGGGCTTCTGCATCGCCTGCTTCCTGCGGGACATCACCGGCGCGGTGGGTATGCACGGCGCAGCCAAAGTACAGTATGTCCGGCCGGAGATCATCGGTCTGGTGCTGGGCGCGTTCGTCATGTCCGTGGCCACCAAGGAGTTCCGGGCCAAGGCCGGCTCCTCCCCCGCCACACGCTTCGTGCTGGGCGCCTTCGTCATGATCGGCGCACTGGCCTTCCTGGGCTGCCCCCTGCGGATGGTCCTGCGTATCGGCGGCGGCGACCTGAACGCCGTGGTGGGCCTGGCGGGCTTCACCCTGGGCATCTTCATCGGCATCCAGTTCCTCAAGCGCGGCTTCTCCCTGAAGCGGGCCTATCCCGTTGGGAAGGGCGAGGGCGGCGTGCTGCCCATCGTCATGACCGGACTGCTGATTTTGGTCATCGCCGTGCCCAGCCTGTTCAAGTTCAGTGAGGAGGGCCCCGGCTCCAAGCACGCGCCCATGCTGGCTGCACTGCTGATCGCCGTGGTGGTGGGCGCTCTGGCCCAGCGCGCCCGCCTGTGCATGGTGGGCGGCATCCGCGACGCCATGCTGTTCAAGGATTTCAAGCTGCTGTACGGCTTCGTGGCCATCTTCGTAGTCGTCCTGGCGGGCAACCTCATCACCGGCAGCTTCAAGCTGGGCTTTGAACTGCAGCCCATCGCCCACAGCAGCCAACTGTGGAACCTGCTGGGCATGGTCCTGGTGGGCTGGGGCAGCGTGCTGCTGGGCGGCTGCCCGCTGCGTCAGCTGATCCTGGCCGGCGAGGGCAACGGTGACAGCGCCGTGACCGTGTTCGGCATGATCGTGGGCGCGGCCTTTGCCCACAACTTCGGTCTGGCCGGCAACGCCGACGCCATGAACGAGGCCAAGGAGATCGTGGTGGGCGGCATTTCCAACAACGGCAAAGCAGCCGTGTGTCTGGGTATCCTCATCATGCTGGGTGTGTCCCTGTGGAATATGCCCAAGGCTGTCAGCGCGCCTGTTGAGGCCGCCAAGTAAAGGAGGAACATCACAATGACTGTTGACGCAAGAGGTTATTCCTGCCCCATGCCCGTGGTGATGGTGCAGAAGGCCGTAAAGGCCGACGCCCCCGCCACCCTGGAGGTGCTGGTGGACAACCAGTGCTCCGTGGAGAATGTCACCCGCTTCGCCGAAAACAGCGGCTACAAGGTCGCCGTGGCGCCGGAGGGTCAGGACTTCCGTCTGTCCCTGTCCAAATGAGCCGCTATATCGCCACGTTCCACACCCATCTGTCCGCCCTGCTGACCTGCCAGCGCCTGACGGCGGCGGGGGTCCGGGCCCGGATGATGCCGGTTCCCCGCAAGCTCAGCGCCTCCTGCGGCACCTGCGTGGACTACGAGGCATCGGGGCCGCTGCTGGAGCAGATGGACACCGATGTGGAGCGCGTGTTCGCCGTGGAGGGCGAGATATACACCCTGCTGCTGGAAAACGAATGAAAAGAAGTGACCGCTTCCGCGGTCACTTCTTTTCATTCCCGGCCCTCGGGCCGTAGCGCCTATTTTTTGTTTTTACGGGCCAGACGGGCGATGTCGCCCACGCCGTCCAGAATGACGTTGGGCTGATAGGCATACGTCTCCACCGTTTGACGGGTGGACACACCGGAGAGCACCAGCACCGTGGACATACCGCTTTCCAGTCCGGAGATAACGTCGGTGTCCATGCGGTCGCCCACCATCACCGCGTCGGCGGAGTGGCAGTGCAGCAGCCGCAGACCGGTCCGCATCATCAGGGGGTTGGGCTTGCCGCAGAAATAGGCCTGCTTGCCGGTGGCCATCTCGATGGGGGCCACCAGAGCGCGGCAGGCCGGAGCGATGCCGCTTTCGATGGGGCCGGACACATCGGAGTTGGCGCCGATGAGCTTTGCGCCGGCCATGACCAGGTTCACCGCCTTGGTCAGCGTATCCAGGGAATAGGTGCGGCCCTCGCCCACCACCACGTAGTCCGGGTTCACGTCATTCATGGTGAGGCCCGCGTCGTACAGGGCGTTCAGCAGCCCCGCCTCACCGATGGCGAATACGGAGCAGCCGGGAGCCTGGTCCTTCAGGAAGGCCGCCGTGGCCAGGGCACTGGTATAGAAATGCTCCTCCGGCACGTCCAGTCCCATCCGGGCCAGCTTCTGCTGCAGCTCACGGGGCGTGTAGCCGCTGTTGTTGGTCAGGAACAGGTACTCCTTGTTCTCCTCATGCAGCCACTGGATGAAATCCGCCACGCCGGGCAGGATCCGGTTCCCGTGGTAGATGACGCCGTCCATGTCGCAGATAAAGCCTGTTTTCTGGTTGAAGTCGATAAAGTCTTTCGGCATAATGGCCCCTCCCGTCTGTTGCTGCTCCCAGTATACCACAGCGCGGCGGCGCTTTCCATAAGGAGAACGTAAAATTTACCGCTTCCCGGCATAAAAAGGCCCGCTTTGCAGCGGGCCTTTTCGATGTACTTACTTGCTCAGGTACTCGTCGATGGACTTTGCGCCCAGCTTGCCGGCACCCATGGCCAGAATGACGGTGGCCGCGCCGGTCACGGCGTCGCCGCCGGCATACACCGCCTGGCGGGAGGTCAGGCCCTCCTCGTTGACGATGATGCCGCCCTTCTTGTTGACCTCAAGTCCCTTGGTGGTGGACTTGATCAGCGGGTTGGGGCTGGTGCCCAGGGACATGATGACCGCGTCCACGCTCAGGTCGAACTCGCTGCCCTTCTTCTCCACGGGACGGCGGCGACCGGAGGCATCCGGCTCACCCAGCTCCATCTCGATGCAGGTCATGGACTTAACGCAGTCCTGCTCGTCGCCGTTGATCTGGACGGGATTGTTCAGCGTCTTGAAGATGACGCCCTCCTCAATGGCGTGCTCCACCTCCTCGTGACGGGCGGGCAGCTCCTCCATGCCGCGGCGGTACACCACGTACACCTCGGCGCCCAGGCGCTTGGAGCAGCGGGCGGCGTCCATGGCCACGTTGCCGCCGCCTACGACGGCCACCTTCTTGGGATGGATGAGGGGCGTGTCGGAATCGGGCAGGTATGCCTTCATCAGGTTGATGCGGGTCAGGAACTCGTTGGCGGAATAGACGCCCTTCAGGTTCTCGCCGGGGATGTTCATAAACATGGGCAGGCCCGCGCCGGAACCGATGAACACGGCCTCAAAGCCGTACTCCTCCATCAGCTCGTCGATGGTGATGGTGCGGCCAACCACGGTGTTGGTCTCCACCTTGACGCCCATGGCCTTCAGGCCGTCCACTTCCTTCTGGACGATGGCCTTGGGCAGACGGAACTCGGGAATGCCGTACACCAGCACGCCGCCGGCCAGGTGCAGCGCCTCGAACACCGTGACCTCATAGCCCTTCTTGGCCAGGTCGCCGGCGCAGGTCAGGCCTGCGGGGCCGGAGCCGATCACAGCCACCTTGTGGCCGTTGGGGGCGGGGACCGCCGCGGCCTCGGTGCTGTGGGCGTTGTGCCAGTCAGCCACAAAGCGCTCCAGCCGGCCGATGCCCACGGGGTCGCCCTTCTTGCCGCGGACGCAGTGCATCTCGCACTGGCTCTCCTGGGGACACACGCGGCCGCACACAGCGGGCAGAGAGCTGGTCTGGTGGATGACCTGATAGGCGCCCTCATAATCCTTTTCCACGATCTTCTGGATGAATTCGGGGATACGCACGTTCACGGGACAGCCGTCCACGCAGGGGTGGTTCTTGCAGTTCAGGCAGCGGGCCGCCTCGTCCAGCGCCTGCTCCTCGGTGTAGCCCAGGGCCACCTCCAGGAAGTTTTTGTTGCGGACATTGGGGTCCTGGGAGGGCATTTCGTTCTTGTCCAAACGCATATTGATCTTAGCAGCCATCTTACTTTACCTCCTGCTTGAACAGATTGCAGACTTCCTCGTGCTTACGCACCTCGAAGTCGTGGTACATCTGGTTGCGCTTCACCGCCAGATCCCAGTCCACCTTCTGGCCGTCGAAATCGGGGCCGTCCACGCAGGCGAACTTCGTCTCGCCGCCCACGGTCAGGCGGCAGCCGCCGCACATACCGGTGCCGTCGATCATGATGGGGCTCATGGAGACGGTGGTGGGCATATTGTAGGGCGCGGTGGTCTTACAGACGAACTTCATCATCACCATGGGGCCGATGGCGAAGATCTCGTCGTACACATTGCCCTCGTCCAGCAGCTCCTTCAGCGCCTCGGTGACCAGACCCTTGCGGCCGTAGGAGCCGTCGTCGGTGCAGACCTTCAGCACGGAGGAGACCGCCTTGAACTTATCCTCCAGAATGACCACGTCCTTGCTCTTGAAGCCGACCACCGCGTGGACCTCGGCGCCGCAGTCGTGAAATTTCTTCAGCACAGGATACGCGATGGCGCAGCCCACGCCGCCGCCGACCACGCAGACCTTCTTCTTGCCCTCGGTCTCGGTGGGCTTGCCCAGGGGACCCACGAAATCATGCAGGCACTCGCCCTGCTGCTTGTGGCTCAGCTTCTCGGTGGTGGCGCCCACGGTCTGGACGATGATGGTCACAGTGCCCTTCTCGCGGTCATAATCATGGATAGTGATGGGGATACGCTCGCCGTTCTCATCCACGCGCAGGATGATGAACTGGCCCGGCTCTGCCTTTTTGGCCACCATGGGTGCCTCGATCTCATAGAGGATCACAGTGGGCTTGAGCGCTTCTTTCTTGACGATACGGTACATACATCACGGCTCCTTCACTTTGTATTTTGCGGCGGAACAGCCGCCGTCGGTTTCCGTTCTTTCTATTGTATCATTCCACAGAGAAACCGTCAATTATCAGATATTCTAAATCCCGGAAACAAATGGAAAAAACCGCCGCCATACACGGGTATGGCGGCGGTTTTTATGGCTTGTCATCTGGTCACGCGGACGGTGCAGGATATCTCGGTGCTGCCGATCTTGATGGTCAGCGTCGTCTCGCCGCGGCTGACGGTCTTTACCGTGCCGTCGGCGGAAACGGTGGCGATGGAGCTGTCGGCGCTGCTCCACGCGGCTGTCATGTCGGTGCCCTTCACCGTGAAGGAGCAGCTCAGGCCCACCGGCAGGGATATGTCGAACGTGCCGTCGTTGGGCTTGATGGTCGTGCCGTATTCGCTCTCCAGCGTCAGCTTGCTGACATCCACGCTGCCGGTGCTGGGCTTGTTGCTGTTATTGGGCTTGGTGGTCGTGCTGTTGTTGTCGGGCGTATCGGTGCCGTTATCCGGCGCGTCGCTCTCATCCTTGACGGTGACGGTGCAGGTGACGGACTCGCCGTTCACCTCGGCGGTAATGACCGCGTTGCCCTTGGTCAGCGCCGTCACCTCACCGGCGGAGTTGACGCTGGCCACGGTGGGTACGCTGCTGCTCCAGGCCGCGGCATCCTCCGTGCCGTTGACCTTCAGCTCGTCCTTGTCGCCCACGTTCAGCACCAGAACGGTGCGGTTCAGGGAGATAGTCGGCGTGACGGGCGTGTTGTCAGGCTTGTCGATGGTGTCGTCGGGCTTGTCCACATCGGTAATGGGGGGCTTCTCGCCGGTGATGGCCTCCTTGATCTGGTCGCCGAAGATCAGCCACACCACCAGTGCCGCCAGCAGGATCAGAACAATGACGGCCACGGGGCCCAGGACGCTGGGCGTTTTGCGGCGGCGGCTCTCGGCGGCGCGGCGGCCACGGCTCTTCCGCAGCTTACCGCTGTAATAGGCCTCGTCTTCCTCGCAGAAGGGGCAGGTCTTATAGCTATCGGAGAACATCTCTCCGCACTTGGGGCATTTGATCAGACTCATTATAGAAAACCTCCATACCGGGCATTGGATTTACATAATACATATCATACTCATTTTTGTGCCGCCCGTCAACTGCATTTCGAGGAAATTCATCCTTTTTTTACAACACTTCACGCCGGCACTTGCTTTTCCCTGCCGTGCTTCTTATAATAGAGCCAGAGAAATGCGGGGAGGCACGACTATGAACACCATTTTCATCGGCATCGCCGGCGGCACCGGCAGCGGCAAGACCACGCTCACCGAGCACCTGGCTGCACGCTTCGGCAGCGACATCAGTGTGGTACACCACGACAACTACTACAAGCGGCAGGACAGGCCCTTCGCCGAGCGCTGCCTGCAAAACTACGACCATCCCGACGCCTTCGACACCGACCTGATGATCGAGGACCTGAAGGCGCTGAAGCGGGGCGAGACCATCCACTGCCCCGTGTACGACTACGCCATCCACAACCGCACCGACGAGACGGTGGAGATCAAGCCCACCAAGGTGGTCATCGTGGAGGGCATCCTGATCTTCCAGAACAAGGCGCTGCGTGACCTGTTGGACATCAAGATCTTTGTGGAGACAGACGCCGACGTGCGTATCCTGCGCTGCGCCCTGCGGGACGTGGAGGAACGCGGACGGTCGCTGGAGTCCGTGGTAAATCAGTACCTGACCACCGTGAAGCCCATGCACGAGCAGTTTGTGGAACCCACCCGGAAGTTTGCGGACATCATCGTGCTGGAGGGCGGACACAACCTGGTGGCGCTGGATATGATCATGCAGCGCATCGCCGGACATATCAAGGAGAACTGACATGGCAAAGACCCCTCGGCGTATATTGGCTGTCCTCTGCCTGCTGGCGGCGGTGTTCTTCCTGCTGCCGCTGGGCATAGGTATCCTGCACTTCGGCATGGTCTGGCCGGCGGCGCTGCTATTGCTGTGCGCCGCGTGGCTCACATGGCCGGACTTCTTCCGCCGCTTGCTGCGGCCAAAATGGCTTCGCGCGCTGGTGGGCTGTGTGATCGCCGTGTGTATGACGGCCATTCTGGTAACGCTGGGCAAAATGGCCATGGCCGCCGCGGACCGGCCCGCCGACGGACAGGACTGCACCGTGGTGGTGCTGGGCTGCCAGGTCTTCCCGGACGGCCACCCCAGCCTGATGCTGCGGGGCCGCATCAACGCGGCCTATGACTATCTGACCGCACACCCAGACGCCCTGTGCGTCGCCTCCGGCGGGCAGAACGGCAGCGAGCCCATCAGCGAGGCCCAATGTATCCGTGACACGCTGGTGTCCATGGGTATCGCGCCAGAGCGTATCCTGCTGGAAGACCAGTCCGCCTCCACCGAAGAGAACCTGGCCTTCTCCGCCGCGCTGCTGCGGGAGAAGGGCCTGTCCACGGACGTGGCCATTGCCTCGGACAACTTCCACCAGCTCCGCGCCGCCATCTGGGCGGAACGCAGCGGACTGACACCCCATTCCGACGGCTGCGCCAGCCCCTGGTTCCTGACCGCCGGCTACTGGGCGCGGGAGACGGCGGCACTGCTGTACATGGTAGTCACCGGCAGCTGACCGGGCGTTTCCCGGGATTTCGCGAGTTAGTGTATGCTAACTAAAAACCTTGAATTTCCACGGAAAATGGGGTTGATTTTTTCGTTTTTCATGGTACAATGTGTTTACAATCTTAATGGAGGTACTTACTATGGCTTATCAGATCGGTTCTGCTTGCGTGAGCTGCGGCGCTTGCGCTGATGCTTGCCCCGTGGGCGCTATCTCTCAGGGTGATGATCGTTATGTCATCGATGCCGGCGCTTGCCTGGACTGCGGTTCCTGCGCTGACACCTGTCCCAACGGCGCTATCAGCCCCGCTGAGTAATTGAACGAAGCACAACGATGAGGAAAAGTGACCGGCACCGCCGGTCACTTTTTTGTTGTATCCCCCCGGGTTTTGTATTACAATGGTGTCATCATGGTATCAACATGGTATCAACATGGTATCAACGCAGTGTCACCATGATATCATCCGCCGATAAGGGCAGACACCCCTTTGTCAACGGATAGTACAGCTATGTGCAGAGGAGGAAGCGGCATGGAGCACTGGGATGAGCTGTGGCCGGGCGGTTTTCGCTTCCGCTTTGACGACAACGTGTTCAAGCCCTCCACCGACACGTTCCTGCTGGGAGACTTTGCCGAAGTGCGGCGTGGTGAGCGCGTCTGTGACCTGGGCGCCGGGATCGGCCTGCTGGGCCTCCTGCTGCTGGCGCGGCAGCAGGAACTGCACATCACCAACATTGATATCGACAGTGTTGCCTGTGCGCTGGCGGAAGAAAACGCCGCCGTCAATGGTCTGGAGGACCGCGTTGCCGTGCTGCGGGCCGACCTGCGGGATCGGACAGCTCTGCCAAAAGCCGGGAGTTTCGACCTGTGCGTGGCCAATCCGCCCTATTTCCCGCCCCACACAGGACGGGTGGCGGAGGGAAGCCGGGGCACGGCCCGGTCCGAAACCGCCTGCGCCTTTGACCAGTTGTGTGCTACGGCAGCGTATCTGCTCCGCAGCGGTGGACGGTTCTGCCTGGTCCACCGGGCGGAACGGACGGCGGAGCTGATGGACGTCCTGCGCCGCCACCGGCTGG